>Ga0114999_10007166_pt1 | contig 12706 bp, 15 predicted proteins | sample ArcticOcean_MG_C_3_FD_89820 | JGI IMG/M metagenome (GOLD analysis project Ga0114999, IMG submission 89820) | Marine microbial communities from western Arctic Ocean - ArcticOcean_MG_CB8_126 | ecosystem: Environmental > Aquatic > Marine > Oceanic | place: Arctic Ocean: Canada Basin | collected...
GCGATGGGGCCGCTTGACGGCGACCCCCACATACTTCGGCCAGAACGTGACTACCCCGTCTGGCAGCACAGGCTGCCTGAAGGCTACGTCACTATTAATGAAGTGCGGATTGACTTCTCATAACTGACCCCTATGCCACGTTCAACCGTTGCAGACACACTAAAGGGCTAACAGCATGACAGTAACTTCACGACTGTTGAAGCCCATCACGCTTCTATTCCTCTTGGCCTCTGTCACTCTTGCTCCGCAATGCGCACGCGGAGAGTGGCAGGCGCATCACATCCGCCAAGGCGATGGAAAGGGGGGCTGGGCGACGCGAGCCGCGCTGCGACAGGTGCTCAAGCATCCTGATTCCGAGTTCACTATGCCATTCAGTCTGGTTCAGATGGGTAACGGCGAGATCGCCATCCTCGTCAGCCGGGAGAAAGCAAAACCCGGCGGTGGTCGGATCGTCGAGCCAAATATTGCCTTCAGCAAAGATGACGGCGCAAGCTGGTCCGCTTTTCATGCCATTGCGAATATAAACGGTCGCCCGGTATTCCTCACATGGCTCGGCGGCAAACGCCTTTCGTTTGCTACGCAAACCTGGGAGGACGCCAAGGAGCAACGCGTCTTCAGTGACGATTACGGCCGCAGCTGGCATAAGGCTGTCGAGCTGCAACGGACAACGTCGCAGCACACGTATGCCGTGGAAGGTAACAACTGGGTGGACCGCAACAAGAAGGGTCAGGCCCAGGCGATCTTCGAGATCGGATGGCACCTGAAGGCGGGACGCAGTTTCCCGGCCGGGCCTTATACCTCGGTCTTTCGTCGCTCGGCAGATGACGGTCACGCCTGGGGCGACGAAGTCTCACCGGTTGAGTGGCAATTCACTCGCGAGCACGCAGGGAAACGCTGGGTGCGAGGCACGAGTGAAGGATCGTTGGTGCGAGCCGCCAACGGTGACCTTGTCGCTGCCCTGCGTACCGACGCTCCGCCGCGGTACTTTGAAAAGGTTCACGATGACAGTCTGGAAGGAACAGCCATTTCAATCTCGAAGGATAACGGCAAGACCTGGTCCAGACTGCACCACTTGTTCGAGGTCGGTCGTCATCACGCCAACTTGCAGCGGCTACCTAACGGGCACTTGGTCTGCACGGTGATTGTGCGGCAGGATATACAGGCTGGTAAACGTACCAAGGCGGAAGGACAACTCACCAGTCTCCGCCGCGGTTGTGACGCGGTCATCAGCAAGGACAATGGTCGCACTTGGAACCTTACCGCGCGTTACGAACTTGACGGATTCGATTTTCTTCGCGAGGACGGTTACTATCTCGATTGCAAAGTCGGACATGTTAGTGCCCTTGCACTTGCGGACGGAAACATGCTTTGCGTCTACGGAGACTATCGGCAGGGCGCCGTGCTGATCAAGTGGAAGCCTGGCGGGAATGTGAAACGCTGAAGACACTTGGGACAACGGTTTATAGAGACAACAATGGAAATGTAGTTTCTCTTTACCTTCGACCCGCTAAAATCGCCGACGCTGGCCGGGCCGACCTGCAGAAGACATTGTCTAACTGCAAGATTGCCCACTAACCGTCCAGCAGCATGATCTGCTGCTGGACCTTCTTGCTCAGCGTCGGCCAGCGTTTGATGAACAACTGCAGCTGCGGGTCGAGAGGGCTGTTTAGGGCCCCTCTTTCTCTGAACTTATTTCCAGTTTGTCCCCAGCAGCGGATAGAAAGTGCGTCTTTCCTGTGAAAACGACCACAAGTTCGAGTCCCTCCTCCGCTATTTTCTCAGACAGTCGCGCTGGCAGGCATCTCACCCGACTTACTGATTCACCGGTTATTTCTCTCCCGCTTCCCAGGCAGCTCAATCCGATAAAGGTGTTTCTCGCCACGCAGAAAGATCGCACTCTTTACGATGGCATACGACGCCATCGTCCGTTCTCCAATCGGGTTTTCCGCCAGCAACTTGAAAACATGTCCTGCGGCGAGAACCACACCGTTGCCTTGCTCGCTCTGCACATAGATCCTGCCGTCGGCGTACACGGGCGAGGCGGAATGATTGCCACCGATCCGCTTCTGCCAGTGCACGTGCCCGGTCTTCGCGTCCAGGCAACTGGCCAGGCCGTTGTCAGACATCATATAAAGTTCCGAATCGACCAGGAGCAACGAAGGGGTTCCCGGAACGCCGCTGCGCGTGGACCACTCGACGTGCGTGTCTGTGACATCGCCCTTTCCGTCAGGCCGGATCGCTATGAGGCTCGGCGAATGATACCGAGTGGTGACGAAGACTAGCCCGTGCCCGAACACTGGTCGCGGAACAATCGAGTCGCCGACGTAACGCACACGCCAGATCTCCTTCCCCGTCTGCGGTTCATACGAGATGACCACGTCCGTGGCCGGAAAGACGACCTGGCGTCGACCGGGGATTTCGATCAACAACGGTGTACAAAACGAATACTTCAATTGATTCTTTATCTTCGGACGGGGAGTTTTCCAGAGTACCTTGCCGGTGTTCTTGTGCAGGGCGATAACGAACTGCTCCGTCCGTCCGTCGCAACTGAATATCAACGCATCGTCCACCACGATCGGCGAGCCGCCGTTACCCCAGCCCGGGTCAAATCGGATGTCTCGATTTTTCCACACGACTTTACCTTTCAGGTCGAGGCAGGCCGTTCCCTGATGACCGAAATGAACATACAACCGCTCGCCTTCGATCAGCGGCGTCGGGCTCGCGTGACTGTTTTTTTCATGAATGGGAGCCGAACTTGCGCCGTCCTGAACAAAAATCTGCTTCGACCAGACGTCCCTGCCCGTCCCGGCGTCCATGCACAAGGTCACCAGCGCATGGTCCTTCGACTCGCTTTCCTCGGCAGACACGGCACTGGTCAGATAGACGCGGCCCCTGTAGACCACCGGCGACGACCAACCCGTTCCTGGAACGGCCCGCTTCCAGGCAACGTTGCGCGTCGCCGACCACTCGATCGGTAGATTCGTTGCTGTCGAGAGTCCCTGGCCGGTGGGTCCGCGAAACGCGGGCCAATCGTCATCCCCGCGGACAGCAGTCGCTGTCACCTGGCCGGCGACAAGACACAGGATTAACAGGGTTGATATGCTTCGCCCCATGCGACCGCTCCCTTTTCATTGATCACTTTTATTGCCGGTCAATAGTCAGAATGCTGAAGCGTCGTGTTTCGACGGTCGACTTGTAAGCCGCACTTGCTCCTGTCCCCAGTTAGGAGAAGTATTTGTGGACCACTTCGGATCCTGTTTCGCTGCGCGACACACTAATTGCCGATGCAATACAAATCCTGGTCCGATCGGATGTAGAAGTTACCTTGTGAGACGGCCATCGACGCGAGACATGTAACGCTGATGTCATTTCGAGCGACCTCATCGTACTGTGGCCCGGGCCGTAGAACTAACGTCACTCCCTTCTCGGATAGAATATAGATTCGTCCGTCGGCATAGACGGGCGAAGCCCAGTGCACGCCGGACAGTCGCTTCATCCAAACAATCTTGCCGGATGAAGCCTCCAGGCAATGGAGAATGTTGTCTCTGGAAATTGAGTAGAGATAGGGCTTTATGTACAACAACGACGAAAGTGCCGCGACACCTCGTTTTTGTTCCCAGGCGATGTGGGTTTTGGTGACATCTCCCTTGCCGCCGAGTCGAATGGCCCGCAGCGTCGGAGCTTCAAAGCCGGAGGACGTGTAGATCAGCCCATCGCCGACAACGGGCGATGGAGTAACACCTTCGCCCTGGCTGTAGACCGACCAGATCCGCCGACCGGTCTTTGGATCGAATCCTTGGACGCGGTCGCCCCCTGCGCTGACGAGTTGACTGCCATTGTTAACGAGAATCGGCGTGACGTGCCCGACACGTGATTTTCCTCGCATGCCCTTCCAACGCACGGAACCATTTCTTGCATCAAGCGAGAGAACAACGGCTTTCTCCCAAGGAACTTTCCACCCAACCTTCGTCTCCTCCCGACTACTGCCGTCGAACGGCATGATGACCTGCCCATTCGCGAGAATCGGCGACGCGCCGAGACCATGCAAGCTAAAGAAATTTACTTCGCTGTTCTTCCAAACAACCTTTCCGGAAAAATCAACGGCAGTCACCGTGCCGTCATAAAAGACTGAATAGACGTGTTTGCCGTCAGTCACGGGCGTCGGCGTGGCGTACGAGTTCTGCTTCCTCATCGGCCCTGGCTTTTGACGATGGACTTCTGTTGTCCACGCGATGCTCCCATCCTTGCGATTGATGCAGATCACTCGACACGACACACCCTCTTCGGTAGATGCTGTGAGAAACACATGATCCTCAAAGACAATCGGCGACGACCACCCTTTGCCGGGGAGGCTCGTCTTCCACTTGATATTTTTGGTCGCGGACCATGTGACCGGGAGTTCCGTCTCGCTTGAAAGTCCTTGACCCGTCGGGCCCCGGAAACGCATCCAGTTCTCGCCCCAGGCTGAATCACCAGCGGTCAACCAGCACACAAAACAGAGTGAGATCTCAATTATCGTTTTCATAATGACTCCGGTGCTGGTGCATTGATCCTTGTTGTTCTACATCCGCGGTGGCGGTTGTGCATCTGAATCAGCGATGCAAACCAATCGTAACCCGTCGTGACCAAGGACCCTAGTGACATCATGCTACCAGGGTCCTGGTCTCGCTGAAGCTCACGATCCTCGAGGCCATGCTTACTGGGCAAGGCCAACGCTGTAGCTGGCGGGTTGAACGCCGGGGCTGGGGTGGGGCTGGAGTGGGTTGAACGCCGGGGCTGGGGTGGGGAGACTGGGGCTCCGTGTTCGAGCCTGGGGAGATGTGATGAGAGTTCTGCCGGTGGTGCTGTTGGTTCGCCACGCGGAGACAGTAGATGCCCGAAGAAAGGCATTGTGAACAACGCATTCGTTTTCTCGTGTTCAAGTGTCGCTGCAAGACGACACTTTGACCTGACTGTCGGAAACGGAGTACCAGTTCCTCACGTCCTGGCCCATGTGCCAGACCCAACGGCACGGAGTCGATTCGTGGCGGCTCACGGCGTCTGCTTACTGCTGGGGCGGACGCTCGGGTGGTCAGGATGAGCGGTATTTCGAACGAATGGCTGTAGGCGACTTGATCCTTGCGTATCGAGCACGCTCGATTGTTGCTGCTGCCTTTCTGGTAGACAAGTTGCGGAACAAGTCGCTCGGCACCTCTCTTTGGCCAGACGAACAAAACCGTCCCTATGATTTCGTGTACTTCTTCTCCGAACCCCAGATGGTCGATCAATCCATCAAGCCGCTAGGCCGCTACTTTGGTCAGGTTTACCAAGGCCTTCGGCGACTGCCATCATCCGAGGGGATTCTCGAGGAGTTCGGTTCTTTCAAGAACTTTGTGTGGGACGTTCTTGGCGGAACGGGTGGGTTCATCGCGCCGAATGGGATTGAGGGACGCCGCAGGCTTAGGCTGCAACTGACGATCGAGCGGGACGGCAGAGTCGTAAGAGCGGCGAAAGAACAATGGAAGCGGCAGGATCCGCTACTCAGATGTGAGTGTTGCGGGTTCAGTGTTTTTGAGTGCTACGGCGACTTGGGCGAGGATTTCATCGAAGCACATCATCGAGTGCCCCTTGGTGACACGCGATCCGGAGAACTCCGGTGTACGACCATAGGTGAGTTGGCCCCAGTTTGTTCGAACTGCAATCGCATGCTCCATAAGGACGAACTGACCGTAGAAGAAATGCGGACACGCATTCTGGCCCGAATACAGTTGCCCTGAGCAGCCAGCTTGGTGCATATCGCACCATCCTGAAGTGGTGGATCTCTTGCTTCGCCTTCGCAGTGGACACGGGATAAGTCAAGGAGTCCCTCCCAGACGGGGTGGCGGGTTCGGTTCGGATCTGGCGGGTTGCACGCCGGGGCTGGTGTGGGGAGACTGGGGGGGTGGATGCACCAGTCATCAGGGGCGTGACCACGGTGTTCCGTGTCAGGTTCGAATTTAAACGGTAGAACGATGGATCAGCAGGCCAACGGTGAACCAAGCGCAATAGAAGGTTTTACCCGGCTGAAACCCTCGTTTACCTATTTCCTGCGTCAGATCCGCCCGCCTCAAGTGTTTGTGCCGACGATCAACGACTTGCACCCTGACCACAACGTGACCAACGAGCAGCTGAAGATATCCCTTTTTCACTCCACCAGTGATATCTGGCCCGAGTTGGAGGCGCCGCTTGACGCAGTTCTCGCGATCCATGAGTTGGCGATCTACTGCGATTTCCCCGAGCCATCGACGTTGCGTATCGCGTCTGACGGGACAACGTTTGAGAAAACACTGACGGCCATCGCGGCTTTCGATTTTCAGAAACAGATTGCTAAGTTGATCGAAACCGTTCGCAACGCCGGTCCACAGGAATACGTGCGCACCAACAGTTTTTGTTTCTACCAACCCGAGACCTACCACCATTTGTTTCAGGACAGCAAGCACCCTAATCGTATTGGTAGATAGGCGATGACCGACAAAGTTCTTTATTTCGGCGATACCGCGCTGAATGCGGCCGCCAGCTATCTGGCCGGTGTGATGTTACATTGCCATATTCCGTTCGATTATATCGATTCGGAGACGATGTGTACCGACGAGCAGTTAGACCAGGACTATTCCGCGGTGATCATCAGTGACTATCTATCAACCAGCTTTCGTCCAGAACATTTCGAGCATTTGATTGCCAACACCCGGAGCGGAGCCGGGCTCATCATGATCGGCGGCTGGGAAAGCTTTACCGGATTGGGTGGCGATTATCACTCCACGCCGCTCGCCGAGATTCTACCGGTCGAGATGCAGGACACTGACGATCGAGTCAATAGTTTCAGTCCGTGCATGATTAGGCTGGACGCTGAGCACCCGATCACGGCAACACTGCCTTTTGTGACGCAATCAGTTGCGATCAACGGATACAACCGGTTGTGTGCCAAGCCGACGGCGACGACGATCTTGTCGGTAAACCGTTATTGCGTCTCATTCGTGGACGACGACTTTGAGTTTTCAGAACAGAGTGTCGATCCGCTACTCGTCGTTGGCCAGGAACTAAACGGGCGTGTTGCTTGCTACGCGGGGGATGTGGCGCCGCATTGGGCAGGCGGATTCGTCGACTGGGGCGACCAACGCCATGTGCTACAGGCGCGCGGCGCGGGCGAAGTTGAAATTGGCAATTGGTACATCGAATTTTTTGGAAATCTCATCAAATGGGTTTCCAAACAGATCTAGAGAATCAATCAAGGACAAAGAGATGCTTCAGGGAAATGCAATTATTGGTCAGTCCGGCGGCCCGACCTCCGTTATCAACGCCTCATTGGTTGGGATCATACAAGCTGCGGTAAAATGCGAGGGGATCGAATCGGTACTTGGCATGCGATACGGAATCGAAGGCTTTCTGGAGGAGAACATTATTGACCTCGGCGCCGAGTCCCCTGAAAATATTGAAAACCTCAAGAACACGCCGTCCAGTGCCCTCGGTTCCTGTCGTTTGAAGCTTCAGGACCACCATCTACCCAAGGTGTTGGAGTTGCTCAAGAAACATTACCTCCACTACCTGTTTCTAATCGGCGGCAACGACACGATGGATACGATTCATCGTGTCGAAGGGTATGCGAAAGCACATGACTATCCGTTGGTCGGAATTGGAATCGCAAAAACGGTTGACAACGATCTATTCGGTACCGATCATACTCCAGGTTTTGCAAGCGCCGCCCGTTATATGGCGTTATCGATTCAGCAGGCCGGGACGCTCGCACGCGACATGCAGCGGGTTGATCAATTCGTTGTGTTTCAGTGTATTGGCCGTGAAGCGGGTTGGCTCGTCGGTGCAACTGCAGCAGGCAAAAGGTTGGAATCGGACGCCCCGCACCTGATGTGTTTTCCGGAACGGCCGTTTGACAGAACAAAGTTCATCGCCGATGTAAAACGCTGTCACCAACAGTATGGATTCGTTTCCATCGTGTGTGGTGAGGGCATCACTCATGCGGACGGCTCGCCGGTTTCAGATTCGAATACCCAAGACAAATTTGGCAATGTCGAGTTTGGTGCCATGGGCGGCACCAGTGCGGCGATGGCGCTGCATCGGATTATTTCAGATGAATTCGGTTTTCGTGGCGAATTCCAAGTGACTGAGTCTTTGCCGATGTGTGCTGCCGATCGCGTTGTACAGCTAGATTTAGACGAAGCGTATACCTGTGGACAAAAAGCGGTTGAACATGCGGCCAACGGTACGACTGGCGTAATGGTAGCGATGCGTCGGGCCAAGGGTAGCCAATACCGCTGCGAGTATACGACCGCGCCGCTCAGCAAAGTCGCCGTCGCCGCCAAACCGTTGCCGGATGATTATATTAACGCGGAGGGGAATTTCGTTACCGACGCTTTTCTGGATTACCTCCGACCTCTGGTAGGCGACATTCCCTCTTACGCACGACTTGCCGGGATACCGATCAAGCATTAGACCGTTTGTTGGATCTGGTTTTTGACTTTTGAGAACCCTCTTTGCCGCCTGTTACTTCACTTCATCAACACCCGACGACCGAATACCAGACTCAACACCTTGCTTTGAGACTGAACTCCCTGAACTGAAAACGAGTAATCAAATGAAATTTGTTGACGAATACCTTCGGTTTGAACTTGCCAAAGAGATGTTGCAAACCCCGAACATCGCCCGCAATTTCAGGTTGGACGATGTGTCGCGGGCCCTACAAGCCATCCAGGCATCGGGCAAACTGTTTTTGACTGGAGAGGGGTCCAGTCGAATTTTTCCCGCTAAAAACGCGATTTATTCTGCACTCACCAGCGGCATCGATTTGCAAATTGTGACCGAAGGAGGACGGCAAGCTGCGGAGTATGACTTGGCTGATTATGTTGTCTTCGCTGCTTCAAACAGCGGTTCGACCAAAGAGGCGATCTCGCTCCTGGATCACCTGACCAAATCCGGCCACCAGAATTTGTTCGGTCTTACGGCCCGCGAAGAAACGACTTTGGCAAGTTATGCCAACGAGACATTTGTGCTCAAGTGTGGTTGGGAACAGGCAGTGGCAGCCACCAAGAGCGTTGCGGAGCAGGCTCTTTTTTACCAAGAACTCGTCGCACAGCTCCAAGGCAAGTCAATCCTGAGCCAACTTCCGGCGCTGGGCGATGCGATCGAAACTGCTCTGACCATGGAGATTGATTCCGAAGTGACCAAAGCAATTGCCGGCGCAGGTACCATTTATTTTGCTGGTAGAAATGACGGGGTCGGTGAGGAGCTGGCCCTCAAAACCAATGAGATTACTCGCAAGAAAAGCGACTTTCTCGAAGGAACCTACGCAGTACACGGCATCGAAGAGGTGATGAATGCTGATGACGTGGTCGTCGCGATCAACCCGTTCGAAGCAGAACTGGAAAAGCTCAAAGAAACGCTGGCCGATGGTGTTGGACTGACCATTGTCACGATCTCTACTGCGGAAACGATCTTTCCCGGCATCGTGATTCCAGATGTGGGCTCGCTGCAAAATTATGTTTATCTCGCTGCGGGGTGGAACATTCTGATCGAAGTAGGAATCAGCCTTGGCATCGACCTCGACAAAGCCGAGCGGGCCAGGAAGGTCGGCAATGAATTCACGGCAGATTGAGTATTACGAATCCCACGTTGGACTATTTGTTTCTCCACCATGTTGTTCAAAAATTCCTCGTTCGCCGTTGGAAGATTGCGGAACAAGCTCATAAGTCCCATCAAAGACATTTATCCGTGATGCTTCTCATGAACCGTCCCGATGGACATTTATGTTCGGATTTCGGGCGGTAAATGGATCGGACTGATTTTTCGCGAGCCAGGAAATGTCGGAACGAGTCACTAACCTTGGCGTAGCGGTCCATTGATGAGATGGTGTCCATTCGTCAACACTTCATCATGCGAATGGGTCAAGTCTCGGGCAACCGTTTTCATGACTTCAACAGTGCGGATTGCCTCGACTTTGCATGCCACTTTACGAGGCCGTCTTTCTGGACAATTACAGTCAACACTTCGCCCGTGCCCGGGACTTTAGTGTCGGCTGACTTTTTTGACCAAACGGGTTGGAGATAATGCGAATAGATACAACTTCAACTTTCATTATTTACCCCTCATCTTCTTGAGCGTGGGCAGAATCGCGGCAGGTTTCTCCACTATCAGGCTTCGATGGGCCACCACCGAGCGGGACATAGATCCCATATTGCCAGTGATATCACGCAGCCCTGCTACCTTCTTGAAACGCCCGGTAGTGAATCCGGAATTCCTGGGGCTGCGAGTTGAACAAAGTTCGAAACGTATCAAGCACGGGGAGCTTGCCGTTCTGGCACCTTCTCACAATCCGCCGCATCCCCATGCAAAACAGGGGCTTGCATGCTGAGAGTCCAATCGCTTTGCGACTCCGTGCGAGGCAAAACGGTGGGTGGCTGCAGCGTTTTTTGCAGCGATTTGGTGAGGTGGTCGTCGGTCACCTGCAAGTAGTACTTGGCCGCGATGGGCAAGGCCAACACTGTAGCTGCAGACAACCGAACCAGCGGGTTGCACGCCGGGGCTGGGGTGGGGAGACTTGCTCTCCGCAACCTATTGACCTACGCCATGCTCTCTTCCTGTTTCGATCAGCCACCAGAACGTTCGCCCACCATTCACCGTCCTGTCATCAATTGCTCCGTCTTGCAATGCGTTTGATCATCGCAATGTAGTCATCTGGAAGTTGGTGATTCGCTGCACCTTCCAAGAGATGGCCGAGGTATTCGTCGCTCGGCTGCGTTTCCTCAACGACGTGAGCTTCTCCAGCGATGTACACTTCGGCTTGCAACGTTTCACCAAGACGGGCCTTCAGATCCACTTGTTGGCGGTGATAATGACCACCAGATACGCCCTCATGGCGATCGAGTTGTTCGATGGCTTCGGAGTTGCAGCGGTATGCGACGCCCCAGACCTCATCTCCCGGCGATGGGACAACGTTGGCGTACGCTTCTCTCGCATTGTTTGCCCGCTTGTTAAAGGCCAGGCGATAACCATTCAGGCACACGACAACCTTTTGGCGAATTGTGCCAGTCCGGATTGTCTTGCGGTCAATTGACATGTTGCTGCCGTAGGCGAAATACCAACGGTCTTCCGAGTCAGACAGATCAAACAAGGCATTCCTGGTGTAGACGACCTCGTCACACTTGGGGCAGCGCACCTCGGCTTCATCGCCGGTCGGTGTTACGTACACGACGCCGTCGCAGCCAGGGCAGGTGAACATCATGCGTTCAGGCATACGTGGATTCTACCACACGCGACTTGTGGTATATTGTCCCCACATTCGGCTACCGCGTCTGCCAGGCAAAGCGAGACAACACGATGGGACTTCCAGAGATCGTCGGCAGAGTACGTCCTAGTTTGAAACGGCTCTTCGGCAGGCTGTTCGAGATATTGGGCCAGTTGAACATGCGGCAGTGGGTGCTGCTGACGGCTGCTTTTCTGTTCGAGGTGGCGTGCCTTGTTGATATTGTCACATTTCGCCCTGGTCAAGGCGGTGTGATCGGGATCCTGGGAACCGATTCGCTGAATATGACGAACCGGTGTGGTCTGTGTACGGTCAGCAACATGGCGGTGTTGTTTGTCCTGCTACAGGTATTGCAAACCAGGAAACCAGACGGCGACGAGACTGACGCGTAGGACCAACACCGGGTGCAACTCGCTCCCCCGAACGACAAAAGGGAAGACCATGGACATTTATTAACGAATCGACACGCTCGAACGGCGTCTCTCATTAATGGAGCGGAAGAGCAGGGCCTGGTGACCTACCCCCAAATCTTGTACCACTCCTAACGAGAGAGTTTCAGGTCAGTGGTCGTTCTGTGTTCTGGTGGATGAAGCGTAGCGGAATCCTACAGAACACAGGTGACCGCGAACGCGGCCGGGGTCTGGTAGCCGAGGGCACTATGCGGTCGCCGGTGGTTGTCGTCAAGACGCCAACGGTCAATCACCCAGCGAACGTCCGCCAGGCCGAGGAACAGCTCCCCGTTGAGCAACTCGTCACGGAACTTTCCGTTGAATGACTCCACGTAGCCATTCTCCCAGGGACTGCTCTTGGCAATGAACAGAGTGTTGACGCCAGCTTGGACCAACCAGCGTCGAATGCCCTTCGCCGCAAACTCCGGCCCGTTGTCACTACGGATATGCCCGGGAACACCGTGGATCGCAAACAGATACTGCAGCACACTGATCAGGTCATCCGACGTGAAGCTCCGCCCCACCTCGATCGCCAGGCATTCGCGGGTGAATTCGTCGATCACCACCAGCATCCGCAACGCGCGACCGTCCTCAATCCGCTCGGCAACGAAGTCGTAGCTCCAGACATGGTTCCTCGCTTCGCCCTTTCGCGAGTGACGACGGTGACTGTACGAACTGCGAGGTTGCTCCAGAACCCGGCATGCACGACGTTCCGACACACGATCCGGCCCCAAACGACGACGAACTTCCGTGACCGCCGCAACTCGGCTGGGGACTACCAGTTTCCCTGGGCGGCCTCGCGAAGGATCTCCATATGGGTAAGGTCAGTCGACAATCGACTCGACGATCAACAGATTTACGTCGCAAGTTGCACCGGGGGTCTCCGAAACCACCTCCAAACCGCAGGGTTCGTGGGGTTGTTCGAGTCCCTCCTCCGCTACTTGTGCCTGCAGTCGCATCAGGCCGCACCACACCGCTCAAGTCCGCA
>Ga0114999_10007168_pt1 | contig 12704 bp, 10 predicted proteins | sample ArcticOcean_MG_C_3_FD_89820 | JGI IMG/M metagenome (GOLD analysis project Ga0114999, IMG submission 89820) | Marine microbial communities from western Arctic Ocean - ArcticOcean_MG_CB8_126 | ecosystem: Environmental > Aquatic > Marine > Oceanic | place: Arctic Ocean: Canada Basin | collected...
AAGCTCATAACCTTCATATTCTTGAAGATATAATGATTTTATAAAACTTAATATTGTTGAAAACAAAACTGACAAAAAAAATAGAAAAATAATCTTTATTGAAAAGTCAAATTTTGTTGTTAAAATTTTTGATTTTAAATAAAAGATACCCAAACAACAAAATAATAAAATATTGATATTAATAATCAAATTTCCAAAAACAAAGCTTATTGGGAAAAACCCAAAAACTAAATTTATCAGTAAGGTATTATTATCAGTGTAGGTTTTTTTCAAAATCATTTTAATCCTGGTGATACCACATTAACTTTTTGAGTATTATTACTGGAGTAAAAAATATAATTAAATTTTTTATACTTAGTAATTTATTTTTAGGGTTTAAAAAAATATTTAAACATTCTTTATAATTTCCATCAATTTTATAATTCACAAATTTTCTATAATTAAATCTTTTTAATATATTTTTAATATGAAAATCTTTTAAATTGGGACTATTTTCTTTTAACCACATATCAAACTCTCTTACCTCTTTATCTTTGTTGAGGGTAGTTAAATTTTCACCATGTAATCTATAAAAAGCCAAAGGGGTTTGAAGACTTTCAAAAGTACATGTTTTTGATAGTCTTAAAAATAGGTCAAAATCTCCAACAAAAGAAAACCGTTCGTCAAATCTTTTTTTTAATTTTAAATAATGTTTTTTCCTCATAACTACTGTTAAAATAGCAATGGTATAATTTTTAAGAATTTCATTATAAACATCGCCTTTAGGAAGTTTTTCTTTTATAGCTATTTTTTTTTTAAGATCTTTTTTCACCAACCAAAAATTACTAAAGACTAAACCTACTTTCTCATCTTCAAAAAGAATAATTTGTAACTCCAGTTTTTTCTTGTCCCAAAAATCATCTGTGTCTAAAAAAGAAATAAAATCACCATTTGATTTTTCTATAGCGAGATTTCTTGCTTTATACAATGATGTATGTTTTGTTGCATAAAAATATTTAAGTCTTGAATCCTTATAACTTTTAAATATTTCTTTACTTTTATCGCTAGATTTATTGTCCCAAAAAATTAATTCCCAATTTTCATAAGTTTGAGCTAAAACACTTTCGATACTTTCTTTTAAGTAAGTTTCACCATTATAGCAGTTCATAATAATACTAACTAAAGGCTGATTGTTAAATTTGTTGTTCATTATAAAATTTAATTACAGATTTGATTCCTTTATTAAATAAAATTTTTGGTTTCCATTGAATTTTTTTTCTTGCTTTATTTATGTTTGGGTAAATTTTTAAAATTTCATCTTTTCTCAATTTAATTTGACCAAATTGTGGGTCACCTTTTTTTATAATTTTTTGTATATCTTCAACTATTTTTCTAATTTTTTTAGGTTTGCCAGATCCAATATTTATAATTTCTCCCCTTGCATTTTTATTTGTTAATGATTTTAGTATTGCGTCTACAACATCATATACGTGAACGAAATCTCTAAATTGTTTACCTTCAGAACAGGGAAATTTTTTATTTTTAATACAACCATTTATAATTATTGGAAGAAATCGATTTATATCCTGCTTCGGTCCGTAAGCTAAATATAATCTTAAAACTGTTGAGGGAAATTTTTTTTTTTTAAAAAGATCTATTAAGTATGTTGTAGCTAATAATTTAGCTTTTCCATATGTCGATTTCATAGATCGTAAATTACATTTATCATTCTCTTTTTGTGGTGATTTTAAGTTACCATATTCTACACTGCTTCCCATTTGAACAAATGCACCTGGAGGATTTTTCAAAAGTATTTCTGTTAAATTTTTACATCCATTATAATGACTTTGAAAAGTTTTTATTTTATCTGTGTGATCAACATAACCACCAAGATTTACAACATATTTAAATGATTTTTTTTTAATGTTGTGCTCTAAAGATTTTTTATTAGTAATATCGCAAATTAAGTACTTAACTTTTGCTAAATACCTTTTTTTTACAGGTTTTTTTGAAGAAATGCTTGTTACCTTCCAACCTTTTTGTAAGGTTTTTTTAGCAAGGTGATATCCAATAAATCCCGTGCCGCCAACAATTAGTATTTTTTTTTTAAAATTCAAAATTTAATTTTTTTACTCTTTAAAATTTTATTAAGTTTATCTTTATCTCTTTTTGTATCCATACATTGCCAAAATCCTTTATGTTTAAATGCAACCAATTCCTTAATTTTTGTTACTTTTTCTAAAGGTTCACGCTCTAAATATGTATTATCATTATTAATAAAGTTTAAAAATTTTGGCTCCATAACAAAAAAACCTCCATTGATCCATCCCTCATCAAGTTTTGATTTCTCTTTAAAATAACTCACTTTTTCACCTTTCAGCTTTAATACTCCAAATCTAGCGGGGGGTCTTACCGCCGTTAATGTCACAAGCTTTTTTTTCTTTTTATGAAATTGTAGTAGCTTTCCTAAGTTTACATTTGATAAACCATCGCCATAAGTCATCATAAATGTTTCGTTACCAATGTATTTTTTTAATCTTTTTAATCTTCCACCTGTCATGGTGTTTTTTCCAGTATCAATAAGATGAATATTCCAATCAAAAAATCCTTTATTAAAGAAGTTTTTTATTACCTCTCCTTTATAACCCAACGCAATATAAAAATCTTTAAAGCCATATTTAGCATATTGTTTCATGATATGTAAAAGCATAGGCTGGCCAGCAATTTTTACCATAGGTTTAGGAACTGTTTTTGTATATTCTGATAAACGAGTACCAAACCCACCTGCTAATAAAACAATTTTCAAAAAATTTTTCCTTTCCTATTTCTAATTTCCCTTACTCTAAAGATAAATTTTTTACCAACTCTTCAGCAATATATTTACAACCTAGGTCTGTTGCGTGAAATCTGCTTAAAAAAATCCATTTTTCATCAAATTTTTTATCACTAAAAATACTATTTAAATCTAAAAAACTTATGTCGTACTTTTTCGTACTTTTAATTAAAATATCCTTGAATAAAATGTACTTTTTTTCATCAACATGTTTATAAATTTTTTTAAGGTCTGATTTGTCTTCTTCATTAAATAGTTCTTTTTCTTCTGAGGACATTTTTTTTTTACACCATGACCCAACTGGTTGAAATACAAAATCTATTTTAATATTCATACCTTTGGAAATAGTTGACCAAATCATCAAATTCCTATCTGTAATATGTTTTAGATTATTGTCTGGATTATTTCTTTCTATATTACCTACGTTTTCTCTTTTTTTGAAAAGTTCTTCACGCCAATTTAAAGAATTTATTTTACTCCAATTTAATTTGGAGCTAAAAAACTTGCTAAAAAAAAATTTAAATATTTTGTTTTTCCAACCAGTATTTGACTGCATTGTTTTTAAAAATGAGTTGTATCCAAAAATAGGCACTAAATTATCATCGTAATCTTTTATAAAATAAGGTAAAAAAGAATCTATAACTCCTGAAACAATAATAATTCTCTCTAAATTTTTTATTCGTTTTGCTTGAAGCAAAAAATTGGTAATTTCTTGATATCCCGAAAAGCCTCTACCACTAAAATTGAAAAAATGATAATTGGTCAATTTATTTAAATGGTTTGAAATTGTATTTTGGTCAGAGGTACTACCCTCACCAAAGGCTAATGAATTTCCTACTAAAACTGCTTTTTTTTTATTGTTTGGAATATTTTCATCAAAAATAGAAATATCATTTTTTTTGGCTTCTAAATTATTAAATCTTAATCCAAAAATATCCGTATTACAGTACTTAGATCTAACGTTAGGAAATTGACTAAACATGATAAATGGCTTCCAATCTGCCAGCATAGAGTCATAAAATTTGGTCTGTGGAGCAAGCTTATATCTTACTAAATTTTTATTTGACATTTTTAGTTTTAGATTTTCAATTATCAAATTCCCAAGTTTTTTTTATTTTTTTACGTTTTTTTATTATTTCAAAGAATTGATTAAATTCTTTATCTACATCAATACTATTTAAAAGTTTTTTTCCATTATTTATTAATTCATTTCTTATATTATTTTTATTTTCCATTATATTTTTTATACCAATAGCCATACTTTTTGGATCTAATGGATCAATATAATAAACAGCATCACCATAAACTTCTTTTATATTATATATATCAGAGTACAAAACTGGTGTTTCCATTTTAAATGCTTCCCAAGGAGGGATATTTGTTGGTCCACTTAATGTAGGCATAGCTAAAGCTATTGCGTTTAAATATAAATAAGGCAAATGTTCATTTTCAACAAAATCTAAAAAAATTAAATTTTCATTTTGTTTTTGTTCGGAAGCATATTTTTTTATTTTCTTTAAGTACCCTTTGTCACTACCGCAAAAAACTGCAAACAAGTTTATATTATGATTTAATTTTAGGGTTTTAATCGTATCAATCACACATTTATGATTTTTATGCGGCAAATACATTGCCGGATAAAAGATATATTTTTTGGGTAGATTATATAGTTTTTTAAAACTTTGTAATGATTTTGTGTCTAAATTATTAAATTTTGAAATAGCTACTGATGGCTGATGATTAATTACATATATTCTGTCTCTTGAAACTGAGTATAAAGATTCAATTTTATCTTTAATAATTTCTGCATTTGTTATGACGCCTATAGCTTTAATAGTTGAGCGAGTTAATATTTCGTCTCTTCTTTGAAACTCTGAAGATTTAGCCCATTCAGGAAATTCTATATTATCTCTATGGGAAATATCTGGAACTGTAATTATAAAATCTGTATCTTCTAAATAAAGAGAATATTGAGAGGGACCGGTAAAATATACTAAGTCAATTTTTATTCGCTTCAGTAACTTTTCAAACTTATTTTGGAAAAAAAAATATTTCTTTATTCTCCGAGAAAAAGAACCATAGTTCCTTAAAAATCCTATAAATCTTTCAAAAATATTCATCGAAAGATAATGGATTTCAAAACTTTTTTTACTAAAATCTAATTGTAGGTTGGGAGATGTGCAAATAATTACGATATCAATTTCATCCTTATTTAAACTATTTATTTTTTCAATCATGTACACTAACTCTTGGTACGCTCCTCCAGAATTTTTTTCTGTATCTAAAAAAATTGCTATTCTTTCTTTCATTATTTTGAATAGATGAATTCGATCATTTTCATGATCTCTAAACCATCATAAGCGGAAGGAGAAATTTCTTTATTATTTTTAATATTTGATATGAAATTATCAATTTCAAGTAAATATGAATTTGGTTTTATATGACTAAAATCTTTTGAAAGAATTTTTTCCCCTCCTTTGCTAGACCAAAAAATTTTGTCACCACCGTGAGTATCGAATCTACCATCAACATTTATGTAACCTTCGGATCCGTTTATTTCAAAAAAGAAATATCCTGAAAATAGCCTCCAAGAGCAAAATATAGTAGCAGTTCTTCCATCTTCTGTTTTAAAAATTCCGCTCGCCGTGTCTTCAACTTCAATATTTTTCCAATAAACATTTGAAGTTAATCCCTTGCCAGAAATAAAGTTTCCAACAAAAAGTCTTGATAAATCCAACAAATGACAACCATTATCCAAAAGAGTTCCTCCTCCACTAATCTCCTTTTTCCAGAACCAAGAATCTTTTAAACGTTCCCCGTTATGACCTATTCTTCCATTAAAGCTAAGAACTTTTCCTATTACTCCTTCATCTACTAGTTTTCTTGCATACATAACACTTTCAAAAAACCTGTGATTTGAAGCTAGTTGAAGAATACCCTTTGAATTTTTACTAATATCATAGATTTCTTGTGCCTCAGCTACATTTCTTACAAATGGTTTTTCACAAAAAACATGTTTGCCTGCATTTAAAGAATCTATTATTATTTTTTTATGAAATTTATTTGGAGTACTAACGCATATTACATGAATATTTTCATTTTTTAAAATCTCATCATATGTATATGATGGAACTTGAAGAGTTTTTTTAGCTTTTTCAGTATTTTCAGCATTGACATCATGGATGCAGATTAGTTTAGCTTGTTTTGAGTTTTTAATAGCTTGAGCTCTTTTAATTCCAAAAGATCCAAGTCCAATTACTGCAAAATTCATAAAATATTAATAAATTTAAGATGATTTAGAAATTGTTTTTATCACATTCGAAACAAAGTCAATTTCCTCGTTAGTAATAGTATTTCCTGAAGGCAAATATAGACCATTTTCCATTATATAATTAGCATTTGGACAGTCACCTTCTTTAAATAGTCCATATTTATTTATTAGAACCGTTTGTTTGTTAATTGGAACAAAAGCATCTCTAGTATCAATATTTTTTTCTTTTAATTTCTTTACTAACTCGTCTCTCGTAATAGGAAAATTACTATCTAAATAAATATTAAAGACCCACATTATGTATTTTGTTACCCAATCTTTAACTATAGGTATTCTAACACCTTTTACATCTTCAAGATTATTTTTATATCTATCGTAAATTCTTTTTTTATCTAAAAATACTTTATCTATATTAGCAAATTGACCTAATCCTAATGCAGCACTAATATTAGGCAGTCTATAATTAAATCCTATATCATCATGTATAAATTTATTTACTTTTCCGTAAGATAAATTTTTCAAACTTCTAGCTTTTTCAGATAGTTCTTTAGAATTAGTAACTACCATTCCTCCCTCACCACAAGTTATTGTTTTATTTGCGAAAAAACTAAATGCTCCAATATCTCCAATAGAACCAACTTTCTTTCCTTTGTATTCAACTCCATGAGCTTCGGCACAATCTTCTATTATTTTTAAATTGTATTTTTTTGCAATTTTTAATACGGGATCCATGTCTACCGGATGTCCAAAAAGATGGACTACCATTATAGCTTTGGTATTTTCATTAATTTTTTCTTCAATTTTGCTCACATCCATTTGCCAAGTTTCTTTTTCAATATCAATTGGAATAGGAATTGCTCCACAATAATCTATAGAAAATGCGCAAGCCATATTGGTGCTAGATGAAACTAGAACTTGGTCTCCTTGTTTAAGATCTAATGTTTTACAAGCTAAATGTAATGCTGTTGTGCCACTAGTAGTGGTGATTCCAAACTCACAATCAACAAAATTACTAAACTTTTTTTCAAAATCTTTTACGTATGAGCCTTGGCCTATAAAAGAAGTATTAAGGCATTCATTCACAAATTCTTTTTCTTTTGATCCTAGCGCAATATCGAAAACAGGTATTCTTTTAAATTTTTTTTCTTTTTCTAGTTCCATTTTCCTATTTTTTCATGACGTTCGATTATTTATTGTATTTTTATTTAAATGTTGACACTTATACTTTATTTTTAAATTATTTACCACCATATAAGACTTTATTTAAATCTTTTAATGGTGAGTCTGACTTTCTAGCAAATTTATGACAAAAATTATTTTTTACTCTTTGCAGCGACTTAGAATTCCACCATTTTTCTAAGTTGTAATAATTTTTATTCACAAACTTTGCTGCTTCTGCTGGAGAATTATGAATTATCTGAACTTTTTTTAATTTATTAAAATCTTTAATTACAGATTTTCTTAATGAACAATATTTTTTATCATAAATAAATATTATAGGATTATTCAAATTTAATGCCTCTAAAAAACCCGATGAATTATTCGTTTCTACTATCAACCTAAAACTTTTTGATAATTCATTTGTACTTTTGGTTGAATTAATAAATTTTAAATTTGGAAATTTAAATTTGAATGATTTCAAAAGATAATTGCATCTAATAAAATTTTGATACTTAAAACTACTAACTTTTAAAATGTTTTGATTGATTTGAGATATAAATAATTCAATATTATCAATTAATTTATCTACTTCTATTTTATTTGATGGGTTTCCAGTATTACCTCGTGTACCTGGCGTCAAATAGTAATCTAATACAGGTATAATTAAGCCTTTCGCGTTATTTTTTTTGTTTATTTTTTTATATGCTGTTTTCTGCAAAAAAAGAGGTATAATTTTTTTGTTACCATCTTTCCACCCCCAGCTAAAAAATTTATCAGCCAATTTTATTTCAATTTTTTCACGTACATGTGGTAATGCACAAGTTCCATAATACCCTCCATGCTGAAAGATAAAATACTTTGAACCTTTTATAACTTTCTGAGCGGTATAAAATTTGAAAGCCTCATTATAAATATGATCTGAAGCAGTCATTATTATTTTAGGATTTTTAGGAACCTTAGATTTTTCAATCAATTTGATCATATCCTTATAATCTTCTAAATAAATTTTTGGTAGATTATATTTAATTAAGTTACATAAAAATTTTACAAACTTATCTTTTTCTTTTAATGATTTATTAAGTTCGAGGCGCCATTTCAGATTCAAAGGTGAATTAAATTTTTTTAAAAACATCTTATGCTTGTATCTAAATTGCTTGTGGGAAAAAGCATAAATAGCTTGTAGTTTTTTTGAAAAATATAAGTTTTGAGAGTATATTTTTTTAGAATCTACAAAAGGAAAAATTGAATTTAATAAATAATAGTCTGACTTAAAATTTTTTTTTTTATAGAGAAATTTTGGTTGGATTTTTTTTTTATTTATATAATGAAAATTAGTATTAGTTTGAGATTTTAATATTTTGCTATAAACCCAATGATTCCAATCATCACTAAATGCCTGAGAAGCTATAAATTCGTAACCATCACTAGGAGTAAAATTTTTCATATCATAGTTAAAAGCTTTTACTGAAAAATTTTTATTATTTTTTTTTATAGTCTTAATAATTTCCCATCTATCGAAAACCATAACTATATAAGTCCAAAGCCATGTTGATAACAAGATTTCCCAATACCTTGTCGGGTGTTTTGAATTATGAAAAGTATTTAGATTTGAAGATAAATTATTTAAAAATAAATTATATATTTTATATAAATATTTTAGATCATTTTGAAATTTTAATTTATCACTCCAGTGATAATCAGAAATCAAGTAATTCTTTTTTTTATTTTTTTGGTATCTATGTTTATTATTAATACACCAGCTTCCTAAAAGTAAATTTTTTTGTCGTTTTGACCAAAGTTTATCATTATCAATAGTTACAATATTCATACTAATTTATCTTGAATAATGTTCTGTCTTTTACTTCATAAATTAAATCACAAAAAACTAAATTATCTCGGTTATGTGATACAAAAATAATTGTGTTATCTTCTTTCACTGAAAAAATTTCATTTATTATTTTTTTTTCTGTCTGTGTATCTAATGCATTGGTTGCTTCATCAAATATTAATATATTTGGATTATGATATAATGCTCTAGCAATTCCAATTCTTTGTCTTTGACCACCTGATAATCTTGACCCAGATTCTCCAAGTAGGGTTTCTAGACCAGAGTCTAGGGTATTTTTAAATTCTTTTAAATTAGCTAGTTCTATAGCTTTATTAACTTTATCTTCATCTATTAATTCATCGGGTAAACCAAAAGCTACATTTCTTTTTAACGTATTATCTAAAATAAAAACTTCTTGGGGAACACATCCAATAGTTTTTTGCCAACTAGACTTAATTTCTTGTATTTTTTTTCCATCTATCAAAATTTCACCATCTTGTGAGAAAATTAATCCCATTAATAAGTCTAAAAAGGTACTTTTTCCCGATCCACTACCACCTATAATTCCAACTTTAGATCCTTTTTTTATTTTTAAATTAATATTTTTTAGAACTAAGCTTGAATCTTCTTTTGCACTATCTTTATAGGAAAAATTTACATTATTAAAATTAATATAATTTTTGAAATCAAATTTTTTAATTTCTTTTTCTTCTATAGTGTTTTGAATATTAAATTTTCCTCTGTCTTGTGAAAGTTTTGCAGCAGCCTGTATACCGAATTGGAAGCTTTGTAAGTTTGATAATATTCTACCAAACGAAGGAATGAGCCTATATGCTGCTGTTAAAAATACTCCTAGTACTGGAATAAAATCCTTAAAATTATTTTGGGTATTAAAATTATAAATAAAAATTGAGCCAATAATTAATAAAACAAAAATTTCAAATAGAGGTCTAGGTAAATCTCTTCGAAAACCAACACTATGTGCTATCTTTGCAATTGTATTATTATTAACACTAAAATTGTGAATTAAATTTTTTTGAGATCCGGTAAGTTCAAAAACTTTAGATCCTGATAACCCCTCGATAATAGATTTTAATCGCTGTTGAACAACAATAATACGTCTTTTTCCCATTGACAAAATTTTCTTTGTATTAATTAAACTAAAAATTAATGAAAAAAGTATTAATGAAATTATTGATAATAGAGTTATTTTAAAATTAATAAATAATAAGAATATTGATAATCCAAATAAAATTATAATTTCCATTACAATAATAAGCAATGCTTTTAAAGCTACTGTAAAATAATCAACTTCAATAGTTATATTTTTGATAAGGTCAGATGTATTTGATCTTAAGTGAAAAATAGACGGTAGATAAACATAACCTTTAAAGTATGAGTAACTAAGTTCCGCACGAGTAAAAAATATAAATTTGTTTTCTTTCCAGCTAATAAAAATATTGATTAAGGTCTTTAGAGTAAAAATGCTTATAAAAAAAATTGCAATTACTAAGTTGATATCATAATTTAATTCTAGATTTTTTAAATAAATAATAATTTGAGAGTTATCTAAACTAATTGGGTTTGTCATATACGTTAAAAGTATAAATAATGAATTTAACGTCAAAATTTCAAACGCCATTGAAATAGTAATTAATATAGCTAGAAAAATTGCTGATTTTTTTTGCTTTCTTGTCAGTACATTATTAATTTGAGAAAAATATTTCATAAGTTTAATATTTTATTGAAAATGATTTAGTTATAATTTAGATCCTATTGAATAAGGTAGACTAGAACTTTTGACCATAAATTTATTAATTAAAAATATTCTTTTCAAATAAAAAAAAGGTATTGATAATATATGCTTCCATTTTTTATGAACAAAAGTATTTTTCCAAACCAAAAGTTCGCATTTCATTGGGTAAAAATGAAAATAAGATTTTGAATTAGGATAAAATAATTTATATTTATAAAATTTTATTATTTTTATTCCTATGTATTCAAAAAATTGAATATCACGAGAGTAAAAAATATCTTTGTTTATATTAATTTTAAAATTTTTATTTACTCCAGATACCCATTTTTGACTTACAGCATCACCCCACCATCGCATTCCAAAGTATGTTGGTTTTTCCATACATTTTTCATATTTTATTTGAAATATTTTGCAAAAATCTTTCATTACTTTTTTATGTTGTGTGTGAACTTTTTCAAGTTGAATGACAAAAGTTTTTCTTTTTAAATTTTTTAAATCAAATATTCCATTAAAAATTAAATCTAACTGAAAGTATAAATCTTTTGGAAAGAAAAATTTCCCTTTTTTATATTTTAACCAATTTTTTACTGGTGAATTGATTGCTGATATAGGGTTTCGCATTGTATGAATAATAGTAATATTTTTTTCCTTTATAATTTTTAAAAATTTTTTTGTATAATCAACTATATGGGTATGAATAAAAATAATCTTTTTTCTGCATTTTTTTTCTTTTTTAGTTAAAGAATAAGCTATGTGTAGATTTTTTAATATTTTTGCTTTATCTATTTTTCTGTTCTTTTTTATTAAATTATAAAAATTTTTAACAAACCTTTTTTTATTAACTGTAAAAGACTTATTTTTTCCTTCTCCAAGAAAACCTCGTCTTTCAATCGAAACTAACTTGGAGTTAAAAAAATAAGGATATAGTTTTATAAATTGTTTTGAAATTTTATCAGGGTTAGTTAGGTTTAACATTTTATTAAAGTCATCATCGATTCTTAATATTCCAGGAAACTGAATTATTTGTGAATGATTATCAAGTAAGCTTTGAAAAAAATCTGAGCCACCTCTTGCTCCTGTAACTAAAAGTAATATTTTCATAAAATGATTAAGTTTTCTTTTTATTTTTTTAAAAATTTTCCAAGTTTTTTTGCTGAATGGTTATAAGCTATTTGTTGAGCTTCTGAAGTCATACCTCCTATATGAGGAGTGACTATTACTTGCTTTGGGTTTTTTTTAGCGTATTTGATTAATTTACTTTTTGATTTTGAAAAAATTTCATTTTCTATTACATCTGCTGCAAATTTTGCGTTTTTGTTTTTCTTTAAGAAGTCTACCAAATGATCCTCGTTTATTACGTCTCCTCTTGCGGTATTAATAATTATCACATCCTTTTTAAGTTTTTTAAAAATAGATTTATCAAACATATGATAGGTTTTGTCATCAAGATGTACATGTATTGAAATTATGTTGGATAATTTAAGTAGCTTATTAAAATTGCTAATTTTTTTTATTTTTTTGGAATCTTGTTTTTTTAAAGGATCATAGAAAATTATTTTTGATCCTAAAGCTTTACAATAATTTGCATATTTTTTTCCAAGACGTCCGTAGCCGATAATACCAATGGTTAAAAAATTTATTTGACGGCCTATAAAATTTATATAATCCCATTTCCCTAATAAAACAGATCTGTTGCTGCTTACTACATTTCTTAAAGATGCCAAAGTAAGTGCTAAAGCATGTTCGGATGTTGAAGAAATTTTATTGATAGTCTTTTTTTCCATTTTAAGTGAAATAACTTTTTTTTTTTTTTTTTTTGCGTACTTTAAATCGATATGATTTGTACCTGTAGATGCTGTACAAATTTCTTTTAATT
>Ga0114999_10007169_pt1 | contig 12704 bp, 16 predicted proteins | sample ArcticOcean_MG_C_3_FD_89820 | JGI IMG/M metagenome (GOLD analysis project Ga0114999, IMG submission 89820) | Marine microbial communities from western Arctic Ocean - ArcticOcean_MG_CB8_126 | ecosystem: Environmental > Aquatic > Marine > Oceanic | place: Arctic Ocean: Canada Basin | collected...
AGAGTAGTATCCATCTATGAATCGCGCAGACGTTCTTGTTGGCCATAAGGTAACACCGGTGCCAAGTGCAGAGAAGCAAGTATATGCACTAGCCATTGGGGAAATAATTGAAAGATACTGCCTGCGTATGATCGACCAAGCATCTCATCGTGAACAAATTATCAATCAGGAAACCTTTCGCCTACAGATTGATGGAAACGTACATGTTTTTAGTATTCCTGGTGTTGAAGAATTTATACAACACACAAAAATGAAGTGTCTTGAGGTTGTAGAGCAAAATGACATACTGGTTGAAGCAATAATAACTTTTAGAGAAGCTGCATTTGGCTCGACCAAAGGTTACGTCATACCCATGGAAATGGAATGGAGTGCACATGCATTTACCGGAGCAGAATCTTATACGCTTATTAAAAGGAAATCCCCTGCTGTGCAAAACCGTATCGATAAATATTTTACATAAAACAACCGACCAAGAAAATCAAGAGAATCACTGCGAGTGAAACCACAATTTATAGATAATGACAAGTATTCTACCCATGATAATTCTCGTGTTTTTATCCCCTAAAGCAGGGAAATGGGTACAATAGGCGAGATGAAAAATAAGGCATACATCATAGGGGGAGCAGTAGCGGTTATCATCGCTATAGGAATCGTTATTGCCGTTGTACAGGGCAGCAGAGGCGCTCCTGAATGGATTGCCATTCGCGATAACATACTACCCCAGTTCACCACTGTAGACCTTAAAGAGACAGAGGACATCATCACCAAAGAGTTCTCTCCAAGTGTCGATATTGGATTCGTTGTAGAGGCAGGTACGATCTATCAATTTATTAGCCAAGAAGAACTTGATATCTGGCAGATCGATGAAGACACGCTCTACGACACAGCACTACGAAACCTCGACAAGCGTTCTCAGAATATCAATGTAGAGGTCGCAGAGGCAGCAGAGTCAGACCCAACTGCTATGTACGTGATCGTCGAACTCGATGATGGTTTTTCCGCTGTTCGCCTACTAAGTGCAGGTGTCCGTAAGGCAATCGCACGCGAAGTTGGCAGCGAATATATTGCAGCAATTCCAACACGAGATTTTCTTATCTTCTGGCATAAAGACTTCCCAATATTTGATGCCTTTGCACAACAAGTACGGACAGAATATGAAACTGAGGAAGACTATCCACTCACACCAGATCTCTTCCGTGTTAATAAGTACGGTATTCAACCGGTAAAAGTAGCACCGAAAGAAGAGCCTACGCTATAAGTTTTTGCTCTATCTGCTCTAGTAGTATGTCCTGTACTGCGGTGTCAGTTATTTTTGCAGTAAGGTCTCCGAGGAATCCTTGAATGTACATTTGCCGTGCCTCTGTCTCATCGATACCACGAGTAGCAAAGTAAAATAAGTCCTCTGGTGTCACCTTACTGACCGTTGCACTGTGCGATGCTTTAACATCATTCGTCTTGATCTCGAGCCCTGGGATAGCATCAACCTTAGCGGTCCCATCAAGCATTAGCACATTCTCTGTTAAGTAGGTATCTGTACCACCGCCTTGTAGTCCGATCTCTATCATCCCATCACAAAAGACATGGGCTGTATGTTCTGCAACACCCTTCATAATAATTTCTCCTCCTCCATACTTCGCATCAAAAATATTTCGTGCCGAAATACGGTGTTTCTCTGCATGCTTTGCATAGAAAATCCAATCCACATTACTCACAGCATGTTCACCTTGAAGGAATGACCGTAGCTCGTGGTCAACCTCTGCTGCCAACGAAATATTTTGCACGTGCACAGTTCCCCCATCAGAAACAGTATTTTTATGCCGTACAACACCAGGGTCAGTCTGCAAAGATACAACAGACAGTGTCGCATTCGCTTGCACAGTAACATCTACCGATGCAGCTCCTTCCAATGTAAGAGAGACCATCGCTTGGCTATCCTCTTCTGAGGTAATAACAACAGAAGCTCCATGAGGCACTAGCAGTGCTACCGTTTCGCGTAACTGCATGCCAATTGGCACAGTGATCGTAAAGGTATTGCCTTCGGATTGAACAAATGCAGGAATATTCACCCAGGTATGGTGCCCTATATCGCTCCCATCGTCACGGGTTTTATGCTATAATAAGGCTTATGAATGGTATAGGTGGAAGTCAGGAGGAGGAAAGAAAGAAAAAAGAGAAAAAGAAGGATAAGTAGACCATACACCTATAATTGATACGTTGTCTTTATTAATAGATTATAGTATAATGTATATATGATTAATTTTGGTCCAAACAGAGAAGAGTTCGAAAAAGGCGAACCACAATGTATCCGAAAGGGTAATCGCGGTGCTATGTTTCATATTGAAGAAGATCAGGCAGAAGCAGCACGTAAAGCTCAGAAGCTTTTAGCAGAAGGTAGCGGAAGACTACTAGATGCTCAAGATGCCCAAGGATTCATCCATCATACGATCAATCGTATCGACCGAATCTTTAACCAGATCAACACTCAAGGTGCAGATGAGTTAGCATATATGCGTGCCACACTGGTTGAATTCCAAAGCCAAGAACCAAACAAAGCGATGCTTGAAGAGCTCGAAAGAATACATGTACGCGTTTTAGAAATTGAGACACAAATATACAATTAAAACACATGCCCACATACCCATGACAGAACCACATTCAAATCTCGTAGACCAGTTCGAAGCAGTGCAAACTCTTGAAGAGTTTGATGCCCTCGCCAAACCAAATAGAGATGCAATCTTAAATATCGGTTCAGTAAGCAATGCTTTTAACAAAAAATTCAGAGAGCTCACAAGTGCACCAAAGCAATATGACACTGCTGCATAAACATTTGGAGATCTTTTAACGGGATAACCTAACCAACACTGCCCTCCATTTCGAGTTCGATGAGCCTATTCATTTCGACTGCATATTCTAGTGGTAGCTGTCTTACAATTGGCTCGATAAAACCATTAACAATCATTGCTCGTGCCTCAACTTCTGCAAGTCCACGACTTGTTAAGTAAAAAATATCCTCCTCAGAAAGGCGTCCAACTTTTGCTTCATGTGCAATCGTGACATCGTTATTACGGATCTGAATATCTGGCACGGTATCAGTGCGACTCTCTTCATCGAGAAGCAATGCATCACACTCCACACTACTGGTACAGTCGTGTGCGGTCGCTACAATCTTTACAAGTCCTCTATAAACGCTACACCCTCCGCCCTTACTAATAGACTTAGAGATAACCGTAGAAGATGTATGTGGCGCTGCATGAATGATCTTTGCACCCGTATCCTGCCACTGACCAGCATTCGCAAATGCAATCGCCATGTGGTCACACCGTGCCCCTTCACCAGCAAGCACTGAACACGGATAGAGCATGGTAACCCCTGATCCCATGTTCCCCCCGATCCATTCCATCGTTCCATCTTTTTCAACAATGGCACGCTTGGTATTCAAGTTATACGTATCACGACTCCAGTTTTCGACAGAGCTATATCGCATCTTTGCCCCTTCTCTGACAAAGATTTCTACAAGCCCTGCATGAAGAGCCTGCGAACCGTACTTCGGTGCACTACATCCCTCGATGTAATGAGCATCAGCGCCAGCCTCAACAATAATAAGTGTGTGTTCGAACTGCCCCATGTTCTTCGCATTCATACGGAAGTACGCCTGTAAGGGGTCAGATACTGTCACACCTTCCGGGACATACAAAAATGTCCCGCCACTCCACACAGCCCCATGCAAAGCCGCAAACTTGTGGTCACTCGCTGGAACACACTTCATGAAATGTTCTTTTACTATTTCCTCATGGCTATGCAGTGCAACGTCCATATCGAGGAATACAACACCCAAGTCTTCCCACTGCGACTTTAAATTGTGATACACCATTTCACTTTCATACTGTGCACCAACGCCTGCAAGCATACGACGCTCAGCTTCTGGAATTCCCAGTCGGTCATACACTTTACGAATATCTTCTGGCACCTCTTTCCAGTCATCAGTTTCAACTGCCCCACTCCGTGCATAATAAATAATATCATCAAGGTCTAACGTACTCAGGTCTGCACCCCACGTTGGCATTGGCTTCTCCTGAAATATTTTTAACGACTTCAGTCGATGTTCAAGCATCCACTCTGGCTCATTTTTATCCTCTGATATTTGCCGTACTAACTTTTCAGACACGCCACGTTCTACTCCATCTGTATAAGGAGAAGGGTTTGCTTCATCAAAAACGTTGCGATCAAGATTGGAGAAGATTGGATCAGTCATTGTGCGAGATTGTAGCATGAATTGCGCATTGTACAGTATTCTTACTTGCCAATTTACCAAGCAAACCTCTACTTTAGGTACATCTATTTTTTAAACCTTTACTCATATGTACAGCTCACTATTTGTAGATGGAGACGGATGCGGATGTAGTGATACTCCAGCAACTGACGCTCCAGAAGAAGTATCTCCAACTGAAGAATCTTCAGCAGAGTAATTACTCGGCTCTCAAAGAATCTAAAAGGCCTCTATGAGGTCTTTTTGGTTTATAAATATATTCTTTACATTAGTTTCTTTGACAATACATTGTACTAAATGTACATTTTAGTACTTAATTCTGTTCTCCACCACCCATGGGATTTAATAATACGCTCAATCGCCTACTCGCTGATCCAGATTCACGTGAACGATCTGTACTAGAAGCAGATATCGCAGAGCGCGAAGATGAGGTGGAAGGAAATGCAACATCGTCATTCTTAAACACGCTTGCAGGAGATCTCGATGCACGTGTCATTGGTATTCATAAAAATACAAACCAAAGACTCATTATCGTTACACAAGATAAAGCTCTTCTCACTCTTAAGAGAAACATTGCACAGCTCGGAAAGAAAGAGTGGATCGCACCGCTATCAACACTATCAACAATCATGATTGCACTCATCACATCAAACTTTAAGCGTGCACTCGGACTCGGACCGTCAGAATGGAGAGCTATCTTTATCGTCTGTGGATTCATTAGCTTTGGCTGGCTGTGTTCATCTCTAAAAAGGTCGGTCGGTGCAAAGAGTTTCCACGAAGTGATCCAAGATATCGTTTTCGAACTTGGCGCTCGGCCAAAGCCTGTCATGCCAAGCGATCTGGAGAAAGCAGAAACTCCTAGCTTCTCTGCAAGCTCGTTTATCGCTGCCTGTAGGACAAAGACTCCACGAAAGCGTAAATCAGTACCAAAGAATAAGAAGAAGAAGTAATCTACGGTATAATGAATAGGTTTGATGAAAAACTACCCGCACCAACCATCGGAGCAACCATCTAATAGAGACTGTATCTCTACAGACTCGCACTATGGGCAGCATGTCATAGCCATGCGCGTTACAACCATGTCTTTGATGCTCTATGGGAAAAAACATATTGAGTTACACAACTCTGTTGACCACCTTCCAGAAGAACGAAAAGATCAGATCAATAACATTCGAAAAAAACGTTTTAAATCTAGGTCTACAAAACAGGAGAACGTACGATCCACACATGAAGAACATGTAAAACATGGGCAAGAGCTCGTATTCGATATGCAAGAATCTCTCATAAGACTAGACGAGATACGCGGACGGTTTTATCAACAGATAGAAGACACTCAGCAATCTGGATTCACAGGCCTTGCAGAACACTATGCTTCTCGGCTCCTCTTCCTTGAAACAAAAGGAGCAGAGGCGCTGTCAAAACTCCAAGTAGATGAGAAAGATGTTGTAGAAGTAAAGCTCCTAAAGGTACTGATAGAGCGCATACAACTTACTCGAGTCGCACTGACCAAACAGATGGAGTGGTTACCTGAGCTAAAAAACTTAGTACGAGATAACGCATCTCAATATCAATCCATCATGCAAATAGCATACTAAAAGACAAACTACTTATCGTAGCTGGTACGTCAGGTTCACTGTAACGACGACTTCCTGCTCTCCTGCAGGTAATGGTGGAGCCATTCCACCGCCACCTACTCCTCCCTTCATATCCATAGACTCTGCGCGCAGCATCATAGGCTGAGCGTACCCTCCCTGCTCTTCCCAGAATCCCTGCATCTTCCCAAGGTTCACACCAAGGTCATCTGCAAGTAGCTTTGCTTTTTCCTGTGCGCTAGCAATCGCCTTTGCGCGAGCCTCTGCCTTCAGATTCTCTGGATCATCAATCGTAAAGTTCACAGATCCCGCCTGGTTAGCACCAGACTTCACCCCAGCATCAAGTACTTCAGAGATCTTCTCGAGATCACGTACTTTTACGACTAAAGACTGATTCGCCTCAAATCCTTCATCAACTCTTCGTCCGTCGTTCCAGTCATAACTAGGATTGAGAGACAAATACTGTGTGCGAATATCTTTTTCTTCAACACCAGCTGCGGTAAGTGCTTTCATGACTTCTGTCATTTTCTCAGTCAGAATTGTCATTGCGCTGTCTGCAGTTTTTTGGCGTCCTGTTTGCACGCCAAAGTTTAGTGTTGCGATATCTGGCACAGCCATGATCTCACCACGTCCTTGAACATTAATAGTAAAATTATCCATATGCCTCGTCTCAACATATTTTCCTGCAACATATAAAGATCCTGCAACAAGTGCTACAGCGATTGGCAACCACAATGGTGGCTTTAGGTAGATAGCTTTTTCATCCATAAGAATAAGAGGGAAATATCACTCCTATTCTATCACACTATGCTGCATATTTTTCATACCCTTCTTCTTCTAATTTCTTTGCAAACTCAGATCCTCCGCTCTCAACAATTTTTCCATCAACCATCACATGCACATGATCCGGATGAATATAACCAAGTATTCGAGCGTAATGCGTTACCAATAAACATGCAAAATCTTTGTTTTCACGCATGGTATTTACTCCTTCGGACACTATTTTTAGTGCATCCACATCAAGCCCCGAATCTGTCTCATCAAGCAATGAAAGAAGTGGCTGCAAGACATGCATCTGCAACACTTCTGCTTTCTTCTTTTCCCCACCAGAAAACCCCTGGTTCACTGCACGTTCCGCAAAAGAGGGATCCATTTTAAGCCCCTTCATCTTCTCTTCAAGAAGCGCTTTAAACTTGATAGGAGATGATACTTTTGCATCAGGGTTACGGGCCTTTGTCTGTGCCTTATAGGCAGCAAACAAAAAACTGCGAAGCGTTACACCTGCAATCTCTTTCGGATACTGAAATGCAAGAAAAAGCCCTGTAAGTGCCCTCTCGAAGGGTTCCAACGCGAGTAAGTCTTTCCCCATAAACTCTACCGTGCCACTGGTCACTGTATAGCCAGGATGCCCCATTAAGGTGCTTACCAACGTAGATTTTCCAGAACCATTTGGCCCCATAATGGCGTGAACTTCTCCTGGATTGATTGTCAGGTCGATTCCTTTAACAATTTCCGTGTCTTCAACCGATATATGAAGGTTGTTGATCATTAACAGGGTATTAAGGGGTAAGTATTAGGGGATAAGGGATTCCATGATAAACTAATACTCGCCTCTTACCCCTTATTTTCGTGCCAAAAGTAAAATTCGACGTCAACGGCCAGATTACAGAAGTAGAAACCGAAGCGGGAGAAACCCTGCTTCAGGTAGGTCTCGATAATGGCATCCCCATCGAGCATGCATGTGGCGGAAATGGCTTTTGTACAACATGTCTCTGTAAAGTTAAAAGTGGTGGAGAGAACCTTGGTGAGCGAAATGACAAAGAGGACAATATGGGTATCACTGAAGTAAGCGAGCGCCTTGGTTGCCAAGCAACAGTAGAAGGAGACGTCGAAGTAGAGGTTTTAGAAACCTAAACACTCGCAAGTCCTTGGAGCTTCTCTCTTGCAAGCTCGTTATATGGCTGCAACGTGTGAATGCGTTTGTATGCGATCTCTGCTGATGAAAGGTCAGCGAGTGCTTCGTAGCACTTTGCAATAAGAAACAACAAGTCTGTGTCGCGTACAAGCCGCTCACTTGCCTTCTCAAGAAGCTCTGCAGCCTCGGAGAAGCGTCCGAGTGCCATACATGTACGACCAAGTGCTGCACCACGCTCGGGAGACTTTGGATCGAGGTTCATTGCATCTTTATAAGCAGCGTACGCCTGTTCATATTTTTTCTGACGGTAACAAGCGAGTCCAAGGTTTGCGTAAAAAGAAATCTCAGCACGGTCTTGTAATAAGTCTATGTACACAGCCTCTGCTTTTGCATCTCTACCCGTAAGCAAATATACCTTTGCGAGTTCTGCACGCGCTTCATGTGACTCTGGAGCAACTGTGAGCGCCTGAATAAGAATACGTTCTGTCTCTGCATAATCGTCGCGTGCGCTTGTCTTCTCTGCCTCGCGCAGTAAAGACCGAAGCTTTTGCATAGCAACTGCTGATGTACGAGACCCTCTCACAGGCTTTTCAATCCGCGTTTCTTTCATAGTAAGGCCACGCTCTTTTGCTTTTTCTGTTCGAGCCTTTACCCCATGAACAAACTTACGAATATTTCTATTCTTAAGACCAACACGCATACCAAGTATTGCGCAAATGGCGAAGAATGAACCAAAGAGAACAAGTATATAGATCATCGGCAAGGTAAACTATCACTAATTGGTATCAAAGGTAAAGAAAGTCATGCATTTACCGTGTCTCCATTGCAAACCGTTGCGTAAGCATTTGACGATGTGCGTTCGTATGAAGCCCATCAACAAACTTTTGATACGCAGGCGCATGGGCAACACATTCGTCTGCACCTTGTTCCCGTAACGTGATACCCAAGTGCAAAAGCAACTGGTCAGCCTCTGCCCCCCGTGTATGCAAAGGCTTTAACATGGAAAGCTTTCGTGCAAGCGACTGCTCTTGCCAAAATATCCGTGCACTGCCGTGTACTGTTTTATGCTCACGTAATGTATCTGGATCATCCCGTAGTGTAACCACCTCACCAGGAGCGCCACGTGCAATGTGTAAGATGAATCGCTGATCATCTTCAGAAACTCCATCAAGAAATACTTTCAAATCCTTTGCGCCCACTCTTCCAAACGACATAACGCGCGCTCGAGAAATAATAGTTGGCAACAAAGATTCTTTTGCTTGTGTCGTCAATATAAACACCAGCCCCTCTGGTGGTTCTTCGAGAATCTTCAAGAATGCATTCGCAGCAGCATCTTTCATACGCTCAACATTACGAATAATACACACTCTAAAGCGGCCTGTTCCTGTTTCGACCAACCGAGCATGTAGCGCACGTACATCATCAATGCTAATACTATCTGTTTTAGCGCAGGGCTTCTTTGCTCTGTGTGACTGTGGCACATTAGAATACTTCGAAATAGTATTCCAATCTTCCATTGTTCCCTCCATCCATAACATATCTAAAACATAAAGATCTGGATGTGTTCTCTTTTCAACAGCAGTCTTGATGTCTTTTTTTGCCTCTCCCTCTGCATCTATTGCCAGTAACTTATACGCAAACTGCAATGCGAGTGACATCTTTCCCAGGTGATGTGGTCCCGCAAACAAATACGCATGTGAGATATTATCAAACTCAATATCATTTTGCAGTTGATCTTGCTGCTCCTCGTGACCGACAATATCGCGAATTTTAATCATGGAAAAACAGTATATCGTACATTACCCCTTACCCCATAATACTTACCCCTTATCCCTTAAACTTAGCCATGACACTTCTTATACTTCTTTCCCGATCCACAAGGGCAAGGATCATTTCGACCAACCTTATCAGACGCTAGTGGCTGCCCAGCTGCAACATGTGCCTGATCATCTGCATTCATAACGATTGGATTTGTATTCTGTCTTTTTTGTTGCCTATTGCCGCCACCAACACCATGCCCTAAACCTTGTTCTATTTGATCCTCATTGGTTTGCATTCCATCCAATGTCTCCTCTGCACGCTGCTCCATAGACTGTGGTGCAAACTGTGTGAAGTCTGCCTGAAGCAATGTTCGCACAATAGTATTTTCCACCTCTGCTAGAAGCTCTTGGAAGCGACGGAACCCTTGGTCTTTATATTCAATAAGTGGATCTCTTTGTGCGTAACCAGCAAATGCAACCTGCTCACGCAAGTGCGACATATTATCAATGTGATCCATCCAGTGTGTATCAATACTCTGCAACGTAATCACACGCTCTGCTTGTGCCACTACAAACCCATCCTCTTCTGCACACTTTGTCTCGTAAAACTTCACAAGGAAGTCACCAAGCTCTTTTTTTGCAGTTTCTCTATCAGGATATGCGGCCATTACTTCTGGCGTAAACTTCTGTGAAAGCACTGGGTGAAGAGTCGCAACCGTCTCACTCATTTCTTTTGAGTCCCATAGCTCTGCATTATCACCTGATGCATGCAAGTCAACAATAGCAACAGCTTCTGCACGTAAAGCGTTTAGTGCATCATCGTGCAGTGGTCGATCTTCGCTGTCTTTTACTTGGTCTTTGTCATCCTCAACCTCAAAAAGCTTTTCGAGTATCTTCTGTCTGCGTACATAAATAATTCCTCTGTGCTTATTCATTACATCATCGTACTGAACAGTATGACGACGGATATCGAAGTTACGACCTTCTACTCTTTTCTGTGCACCTTCAATGGAACGAGAAACAAATGAATTCTCGAGAGGTACATCATCTGGAACTTTCAACTTCTCCATCATGTCTTTTAAGCGGTCTCCACCGAAGAGTCGCATAAGATCATCTTCCATAGACACAAAGAATCGACTCTCTCCTCTATCCCCTTGCCTCCCTGCTCGTCCACGCAACTGGTTATCGATACGCCTGGACTCATGCCTCTCTGTGCCAAGGATTGCAAGACCTCCAAGCGCTTCAACACCATCACCAAGCTTGATGTCCGTTCCACGTCCCGCCATGTTGGTCGCAATGGTAATAGAGCCTTTAAGACCTGCATTAGCCACAATCTCTGCTTCTTGCTCGTGGTGCTTTGCATTCAAAACCTTATGAGGAACATTTTCCTGTGTCAGTATCCCACTCAATGCTTCAGACTTCTCGATGGACGTCGTACCTACTAGGACCGGCTGCCCCTTTTCATGAAACTCACGTGCAAACTTTGCAACTGCCACGAATTTTGCTTCCACTGTACGGTAAATAGCGTCTGGCTTATCGTCTCGTGCAATTGGCACATTGGTAGGAACCACAACAGTCCGACGCTTATAGATAGAGTCGAACTCCTCTTCTTCCGTCTTTGCAGTTCCAGTCATTCCCGCTAGCTTTTCGTAAATACGGAAGTAATTCTGAAATGTTATCGTCGCAAGAGTTTTGCTTTCACGCTGCACTTCTACGTTTTCTTTTGCCTCAATCGCTTGGTGCAAACCATGGCTGTACCGACGCCCCTGCATGAGACGTCCCGTAAATTCATCCACAATAATTACTTCACCGTCACGGACGACGTAGTCCGTATCTCTTCGATACATTGCGTGTGCACGAAGTGCTTGCTCGATGTGATGCACTGCTTCAAAGCCTTCTGATGTGTAGATATTCTCCACTCCAAGAAGCTGTTCCAGCTTTGCGATACCGTCTTCTGTCAGTGCTGCTGTTTTTTGCTTTTCATCTTTATTGAAGTCGACGTTCTCGGTGAGGCTTGTTACAAGACCTGCGTATGTTCCATACTTCTCTGTTGATTTCCCTGCAGGCTGCGAAATAATCAGTGGTGTTCGCGCTTCATCAATCAAAATAGAGTCCACCTCATCCACAATGGCGTAATGCAAACCACGCTGCACCTGACGGTTCTTCGATACCGCCATATTGTCACGTAGGTAGTCGAACCCAAATTCATTATTCGTTCCGTAGGTAACATCTGCTTCGTAGGCAATCTTTCGCTCTTCATGATTCTTATCATGCAATATAACTCCTACAGTAAGCCCTAGAGCTTTATACAAAAGGCCCATCCACGCAGCATCACGCTTAGCCAAGTAATCATTCACCGTCACAACATGCACTCCTTTTCCAACGAGCGAGTTAAGGTAGATCGGCATAGTACACGTAAAAGTCTTTCCTTCACCCGTTCTCATTTCTGCAATGTACCCTTGGTGAAGCGATACCCCTCCAACAATCTGTACATCAAAAGGATTCTTAATCTCCCACACAAATTCCATTCCATCCTCCTCATACTTCGTACCGGTAAGCAATTCACACGCTCGTCCAACGAGGGCAAATGCTTCTGGAAGCAAATCATCCAAAGTCTCTCCATCAGCAATTCTCTTTTTAAAGGCTTCTGTCTTCTTTGGTAGATCATCAAGCGTTAGAGCTAGGTATTCGTCAGAAGATTGAATAGCACGTACCTTAGGGGTCATTACACGGAGCTTTTTGAGCTCTTTCTCGTTAGGATCGCCAAGAAGTTTGTTTAAAGAGTCTATAAATGACATCGCAAAGAGGATACCTGTTTTACCACCCACGTCCATACCATGGGTGCAGTATTTCCTTAGAGTACCCTGCAGCAGAAACCAGTTCTGGAAGCACTTCTGTAAGATCTTTAAGCTGAACCTGCTCTGCTCCCGATGCTTTTTTGTGCTCGTCTAAAAGCTCCCCCATCCAATTGCCACATGGAATATCATTGAGTGATATCAGTGTTGGTTCGTCCCACTTTCCACCCCTTACAAACAGTTGGTCTTTTTTTGTCGAATGCATCCAATATACACTTTCCCACCCCCCCCCCCCCACCCCCCCCCCCCCTTCTTCGTATTTTTCACTACGGAGGATACCCTCCCCTTCGGGTTCCCCCTTAGTTTACAGAAACA
>Ga0114999_10007171_pt1 | contig 12701 bp, 10 predicted proteins | sample ArcticOcean_MG_C_3_FD_89820 | JGI IMG/M metagenome (GOLD analysis project Ga0114999, IMG submission 89820) | Marine microbial communities from western Arctic Ocean - ArcticOcean_MG_CB8_126 | ecosystem: Environmental > Aquatic > Marine > Oceanic | place: Arctic Ocean: Canada Basin | collected...
CTCGACGCGCTCGGCGAGGCATTCATGTTCTTCAAGATGGTCACCAAACAGGTTGACCGCATCGTGGCGATGGCGCGCGCGAGCCATGCGATCGTCCGGCGACAGGAACGCATCATCGTTGCCGCGTGCACCCGACAAGGCAAAATGCCGCGTCGCGAGTTTCTTGAGCGCTTTACCGGCAAGGAAGTCGATCTCAAGTGGTGTGCAAAGCAGATCAAAGCCGGATACAACCATCTCGCCAAGTGCCAGGATGACGTGATGCGCGCGCAGAAGCGTATCAAGGCGGCATCCGAAGAGGCTGGAGTCGGGGTCGTCGAGCTCAAGGACATCAATCGGCGTATGTCGATTAGCGAAGCGAAGGCGCGCCGTGCGAAGAAAGACATGGTCGAGGCCAACCTCAGACTCGTGATTTCTATCGCCAAGAAGTACACCAACCGTGGGCTGCAGTTCCTGGACCTCATCCAGGAAGGAAACATCGGCCTGATGAAGGCGGTCGACAAGTTCGAGTACCGTCGCGGCTACAAGTTTTCAACGTACGCCACCTGGTGGATTCGCCAGGCGATCACACGCTCGATTGCCGACCAGGCGCGTACGATTCGCATCCCCGTACACATGATCGAAACGATCAACAAACTGTCGCGGATCTCGCGGCAAATGCTGCAAGAGATGGGCCGTGAGCCGACGCCAGAGGAACTTGGCGAGCGCATGCAGATGCCTGAAGAGAAGGTACGTCGCGTTCAGAAGATCGCGAAAGAGCCCATCTCTATGGAGACACCGATCGGCGATGACGAGGACAGCCATTTGGGCGATTTCCTCGACTCTGATTCTAACCTCTCGGAAGGTGCCAGCGTTGGTTCGCCGATCAATACGGCGACTGATGAAAATCTGAAAGAAGCAACGCGCAGTGTCCTTTCGGGGCTGACGGCACGCGAAGCAAAGGTGTTGCGCATGCGCTTTGGGATCGACATGAACACTGATCACACTCTCGAAGAGGTCGGTAAGCAGTTCGATGTAACCCGCGAACGAATTCGCCAGATCGAAGCTAAAGCACTTCGAAAACTGCGACATCCAACCCGCTCTGATCACCTGAAGAGCTTCCTCGAGGAAAGCATCTGACGGTCTTTGTCGAGCGGGGCCACGCTCCGCTCGACTGCTCCCGCTCTCTTCACTTCAGCCGGCTCCCTTGCCCATCTCCCTTCGCTTTGGGGAGGCGAGCAGGAGCAGGGTGAGATTGCTGCATCCAAACCCTGAATGAACCCCGGCAGAAAGCAACTGCTGCTCCGCAAGGCACATCGTTGGTTGGGCGTCGTAACCGCGTTGCAGCTCCTGGCGTGGACGGTCTCGGGTCTCTATTTCACTCTGATACCGATCGGGCAGATCCGCGGCGAACACCTGTTGCAGGATGCGGGTGCGTTGCGGCTGGGTCACACCCACCTGTTGCCACCCAGTTCAATCGTGGCGACGAATCCGGAGTTGCGGCAGGTCGCGGTCGATCAGGTGCAAATTCGGATGCGGGGACAACGGGTGGCCTACCTCGTTGTGGATGCCGACCGATGGACGGCGTACGACGCGGAGAGTGGCGTACGACTGCCGTCATTAGTCGCTGAGGAGGCTGCGTCCATCGTAAGGCAGCGCACCCATCTTGCGGTCAAATCCACCGAGAGGGTGACCGTCATGCCGGCGGGCAGTGAGTTCCGCGGAATGGAGATGCCTGCTTTTCGAGTCTCGCTGTCAGGCGAAGATGGGGCGCAGGTATACGTGGGTGCAGAGAGTGGCCAGGTGCGCGCAGTGAGGACGGATCAGTGGCGGTTGTTTGATTTCCTTTGGGGCCTGCACATCATGGACTACGAGTCGCGTGAAGACTTCAACCATTGGCTCATCCAGTTGTTGGCTGGCCTCAGCCTCTTGACAGTCCTGTCTGGGATTGTGTTGTTCATAACGACGGTCCGGTTTTCTTCGTCCCGAGCTTCCTCCTGACCTTCGTCCTGACGCCCGGCGTGATGGCAGTTTCGTCGTCGAATGTGATGTCTGGATGCAACGTCCGTATCCGCCGATACAAAACCGCATCCAGGGAGGCCTCGCGCACGGCGAGTGAGAGAACTGCGCCTGCGAGCCATGTTTGGGTGAAGCACCAGTTTTCTGTCAGCCCCAGAGCGCGATCCATGAAAGTGGCGGATATCGTGTCGTGGGTAGCCGAACGTCTGGTGTATCGGAAACCAACAGCTCGGAAGGGGATGTCGGTGCCAGCGCTGAGTGCTTTGGTGAAAGCTTCTTTCAGGGACCAGAGCGAGCGGTAACGATCGCGCTGCTGCGGGCGCGGGAGGCGGCAAAGTTGACTGATTTCTGACGGGGTCAGAACCTCAAAGACAGGGTCACGCGTGCGCGGTTTTTCGACGTCAACGCCCAGCGGTGCCAGCGCGGTGATCGCGATCAAAACATCGCTTGCTGAGTGCGAAATATTGAACGAAAGCCGGCCCCCCAGGGGTGGATCGCCAAGCATTGGCCTGCCTGCAGGTGAGGTGGAAAATGCCCATTCTTGCGGGCGAATGGGGGGGAAATAGGTGGCCAGAACCGTGCGCAACAATGTGCGCCCCGCGATGAATCGTGATCGGGTATCTGCTGCATGAAAGCGCGCGGCGCGCGCGCGCTCGTCCGCGGAGAGGATGCGTTCAAGTGTGGCGGGCAGCGCCGTGCGCTTCAGGTCGATGTGGAAAAGCTGAACAGCACGAGATAGTTCGTCAACGTGCAGCGCTGGCGTGATCGCAGCCGATGTTGGACTGGCCAATCGTCTATTCCCTGGTCCCACCGGCAGTCAGTCTAGCAGCACGTTCAAGAGCAACCCTGGAAGCGCTTTTCACCTACCAGTGCCTATCGGTGCCCATCAGGGCCTATCTGTGCTTATCGTTTGCTCGACAGAGCCAATGTGTGCGATGGGGGACTTTCCGGCGACCAGGTGACCGCGTGACCGCGTGAGGGTAAGTCGCGTCAACGCTGCTAAGATGATCGGGCGGCCGGGCGTCGTCGCGTCAGCCTCGAACCCCTGGTTCCTGCATTCTCCTGCATCTTCCTCACCAGATCCTGCGGATGATCGTCCAAAAGCCTGGAAGCCGTGCGGTATGTCTGACGTTGATCAGAGTCTGGACAAGGGTCGTCGCCGCCTGCCGGGTCGTGGTGGCGCGGATTACACCGAGGGACCCGTCGCGCCCCACCTGCTGAGGCTTGCCGGTTTCATGGTCATGGGTTTCCTGTCCATGAACATTGCGCAGTTAATCGAAGCCGTTTATCTCGGTTTCGTCGGTACAGAAGATCTTGCTGCCCTTGGATTTGCGTTTCCCCTGGTGATGGGCGTCGGTGCCATGGCGCGGGGCCTGGGAATCGGCGCCTCATCCGTTATCGCGCGCACTATGGGCGCCGGCGACCGGAGCCAGGTGGCGAGACTCGTCACGCACTGTGAAATTCTTGTCGTTGCGTTCTCCCTGCTTTGCGTGGTCCTCGGCTTCGCCTATGGCGAGCAACTGTTTGCGTTCATGGGCGCGGACGGCCTGGTGCTTGTGAAAGCGACCGGCTACCTCGATGTTTATCTGATCGGATTGCCGCTCTTTCTGCTGTCGATGGTGGGCACCAGCCTGCTGCGCGCAACGGGCAGTCCTGCGAGTCCAGGCCTTGTGATGACGTTCGGGTCGATCATGCAAGTGGTGATTAGCCCGTTTTTCATATTCGGGTGGGCGGGTCTCCCGGCGATGGGCGTAGTGGGTGCCGCGTGGGGGTTCGCGCTCGCGCGAACCGCATCATTTGTCCTGGCCTTCTATCTCATTGCGGTACGTGATCGACTCATCGTGATCTCACTCGACAACATCGGCGTATCCTGGCGCGCCATATTGCATGTCGGCCTGCCGGCAATGACGACCAACATGCTGACGCCGCTCTCGATGGGCATCATCGTGTGGTTGCTGTCTGAGTACGGGCACGGAGTCATCGCGGGCTTCAATGTCGCAGGGCGCATCGAGATGATGCTGGCGATGGTCCTCATTTCAGTCTCCGGGGCGATCGGGCCATTCGTTGGCCAGAACTGGGGGGCGGGCAAGTTTGACCGGGTGGAGATAGCGCTGGGTCTGTCCTTTCGCTTCTGCATTGCATGGGGTGCATTTGGCTTCATTGTAATGTTGCTGGCTGCGCGCCCTTTTGTTGGTCTTATCAATGACGACCCAGTGGTCGTTGAGTCTGCCGTCGCTTATCTCGTTATCATCCCGCTCAGCATCGGTTTCATGGGCTGGCTGCAGGCTGCAAGCAGCGTTTTCAACGCGCTTGGCAAGCCCGCGCCGCCGCTCATACTGTCGATCCTCCGCGGCTTCGTCGTTTACCTGCCGTTCGCGATGCTGGGGAGCTATCTGCTCGACTATCGCGGCATCTATTGGGCGGCCGCTGCCACCAACTTCCTGCTCGGGGTCGTGGCCTGGCAGTGGTGCAGGGTCACGGTGGCGCGGGCGATTGCAGTTGAGACCGCGGAACAAGTGGCGTTGAATCCTGGGAAGGCCTGATGTGTGAACGTGTGCCTGCCATTACGCCTCGGTTGGCGATCCGACGTGTTGGATTGCCGTTCGTGCTTGCTCTCTGCATTGCGTCTTCGCCAACAATAGCGAACGAACTGCTCGAGGGGCTTGATTTCAAGCATGGGATCGCTTTTTTCGATGAGCTGAAGTATCCGGCCGGATACACCCACCTCGACTACCTGAATCCAGAGGCACCGAAGGGCGGCACGCTGGTTCTGCCGACACAGAGCAACTTCAATACGCTCGCGCCAGCGGCAACGAGTGGCATCGGCGTACCCTCCGGGTTTTGGTTCAATGCTGACACGCTGCTGATTCGCGCGGGCGACGAGGTGACGGCCTTCTATGGCCGCCTTGCCGATGGTGTCGCCATCACACCCGACCAGATGGCGATGGTCTTTCGCATTCATCCCGAGGCACGTTGGCGCGATGGTGTTGCGATTACATCGCGCGATGTGGCCTATACACTGAACCTGAGTCGCAATGATGCGCGCGGCGCGTTCATGTTTGAGTTCATCGAGTCGGTTGAGGAGATCGATGCGCGGCACGTGGCAATCCACCTACATGCGCCCGTGACGCTCAATAACATCATCATGATTCAGTTCTCGTCGATCCTGCCAGAACATTACTGGCGTGACCGTGATCCGTCCGTGTCGACAATGGACATACATCTGTCAAGTGGCCCTTATCAGATAGCCGCTATCGAGCAAGGACGGTTCGTTGAGTACAAGCGTGACCCTGCCTACTGGGGCAAAGATATCCCGGTCAATAAGGGACGATATAACTTCGACACCGTACGCTTCGAGGTGTATCGAGATGCCATCGTTATTCGCGAAGCCTTCCGCAAGGGCTTGATCGACATCTGGACCGAGCCGGATGTCCGCTATTGGCACAGGTCCTACGACACGCCTGCCGCTGCCGCGGGGTGGATTAAGAAGATCTACCGAAACTTCGGCATTGAAGTAGGGGTTCGCAGCAACGTTGCGCTCAACAATCGGTTGGAAAAATTCTCAGATCGTCGGGTTCGACTGGCGCTTACGCTCGCGATGGACTTCGAATGGCAGAATCGGGCGCTCCATCACGGCTATTACAAGCGCGCACACAGTTACTGGCCTGACACCATCTTGGCGGCGACTGATATGCCGAGCGATGACGAAGTGGCATTGCTTGCGCCATGGGCCCAACACCTGCCGCCGGCGCTATTCACGCGGCCGTTTCGATTTCCGGAACCAGGATCGCCCGGGGAACATCGTCACAACATGCTGCGCGCACGGGCGTTGTTGCAGGAGGCGGGGTGGGCGATTGCGGCGGATGGGGTGCTAAGGAATGCGCGGCATGAAGCCTTTGAGATTGAGTTTCTTTCCGCAAACTCCGCTGACGCAAGGACGCTGCTGCCTTACTTCAAGGAACTCGAGCAGTTGGGTATAGCGGGTTCGATTCGTCTTGCTGAGACAAGTCAGTACATCAATCGGCGCCGGCAGTTTGATTTCGACGCGATATTGCAGAATCAGGACATCCTCATGCCGCCGGTCATTGAGTTGAAGTCCACGTATCATTCCGAGGCGGCGATGACACTTTCTCGAAACATCTCGGGAATCCAGGACCCGGTGCTGGACTTCCTGATTGGCAAGGCCAATCTGGCGACGACGCTGCCCGAGATGGTCGCCGCGTGCCGAGCTATCGATCGTGTGCTGCTGTGGCAGTACTACGGCATACCGCTCCGCGGCGTTGATCTGCGCAAGACCGTTCACTGGGACAGATTTGGTCGGCCTGCTTTTGAGTCGAAGTACTGGCCAGCCTTTCCGGATGGGTGGTGGTTCGATCCGGCACGCGCTGCCCGAATTGGCACCACGCGTTAGCCGGATTGCGGGTCATACGAAGAAGGGCATGTCTTCGGCCGGGAGTTTCTGGCCCAGCAGGTCGTCGCTCAGTTTTTCTGCCAGCATGATCGTCGGCGCATTGAGGTTGCCGTTGGTGATGTGCGGAAAGACGGAGGAGTCGATAACCCGCAGGCCCTCGATGCCGTACACCCGTCCGCTCGGATCAACCACGGCGTCGGCAGCGGTACCCATGCGACAGGTGCCGCAGGGATGATAAGCAGACTCGGCATTGGCACGGACGAACGCGTCGATCTCATGGTTGGTCTTCACCGCGGGGCCCGGGGCAAGTTCCGGCCCTCGAAACGCAGCGAGTGCCGGCTGATTAATAATCGCGCGGGCCTGCCGGATCGCCGAGCGGAATACCCGCCAGTCAGAGGGGTCGGACATGTAATTGAAGCGCAGAGTCGGCTTTTGGCGCGGGTCGGCCGACCTTAGGCGCAGGTCACCCCGGCTCGGACTTGCCATGGGTCCCACATGTACCTGGAAGCCATCGGCTGCAGCCTTCTGGCGACCGTCGTAGGAGACTGCCGCCGGAAGGAAGTGAAACTGAATGTCGGGATGTGACACGGTATCCATGCTTCGGATGAACCCCCCTGTTTCGAAGTGGTTGGTGGCGCCGAGCCCACCTCGGGTGGCAAGCCAGCGCGCACCGATCAGTGCCTTGCTAACCGGATTGAGAAAGCGGTTCAACGAAATCGGTTGCGTGCATGTCTGTTGCAGATAGACCTCAAGATGATCCATCAGGTTCTGCCCCACGCCGGGTAAATTTGAAGCGACGCCGATGCTGTGACCGCTGAGGTCCTCCGCGGGTCCGATGCCGGAGAGGAGCAGAAGGTGGGGTGACCCGATGGCGCCCGCAGCGAGAATCACATTGCCAGCCGTGATGTGCTCTGCGGGTCCGCCCCTCGTCCGGATGACGACGCCGTCGGCGCGCTTGCCGCTGACCGTGACGCGCTCAACCAGCACGCGGCTGCGCACACCGAGATTGGACCGATGTCGCACCGGTGCAAGGTAGGCACGTGCCGTACTACAACGCACGCCGTCATCGATTGTCATTTCGAGGTCACCAAATCCCTCTTGCTGATAACCGTTCAGATCATCCGGTGCTGGATAACCGGCCTGGGAGCAAGCTGCGAGGAACGCAGGGTGCAGGGGATTGTCTTTCCTGCCGCGGGTCACCGCGAGCGGCCCGTCAAGACCGCGATAGCGTGATCCCGCGGGCACATCACTGGTGCGTTCGGCCCGCTTGAAATAAGGTAGCACGTCGGCGTATCCCCAACCGGTCGCCCCGAGCGACTGCCAGCGTTCGAAGTCGAGAGCATGTCCGCGAACGTAGACCATGCCATTGATCGACGATGATCCACCCAGTACCTTGCCGCGCGGGCAGTGCAGACGCCGGTTGTCGAGTGCGGGTTCTGGTTCTGATTCGAAGAACCAGTTGAAACGCTGACTGTTCATTGGCAGGGAAAGGGCGGCGGGCATGCGCACAAACGGATGCGCGTCGCTGCCTCCGGCTTCAAGAAGAAGAACGGAACGCGATGGGTCAGCGGACAGCCGATTTGCGAGCACGCAACCCGCAGAGCCCGCTCCGACAATAATGGTGTCCCAGATCTTGCCAGAAGCACTGCGTGAGAGAACTGTGGTCATGTCAAAGCCCTGTGCTTCATCCTATGATACCTGCTTGTCATGGCTCTGCCCTGGAGGCGGGGCCCCCCTTCTGTCATGGAGTGTCATGGCGCACTTTGGATAAGTGTTGTGGACGCGTGATGCCGACGATTGCTGAGTGATGGAGGTTTGATGCTTGAGGTTTGTTCAACGCCGGGCTTTTCAGTTACAGAGGTGACGGGTCTCGTAGCGGGGCAGGAAGTGGACCGCGCGCGCTTGCGTACGGCGCTCGCCGAGTCAGGCGTGTCGTGTTTGCGCTTTGCAAAACGCCTGACAAAAGACGAGTTCGCCTGGGTTGCCGGCTTGTTCGGCGACATTAAAGATCCGGTTGCAGAAACGAAGGACGGGGCCGCGTTTCGGTACAGTCCGGCACTCCAGCATATCGATGCCGGGTACGTGTTAACTGACGAGATGTGCGAAGCGAAAGGCGTGCCGGCGTATGGTGGCCTGGATGACCAGCGCCCTGGTCTCTTTGAAACCTGGCACAGTGACGACACGTTTACTGAACGGCCGGCACTTGCGACGGTACTGCATGCGAGGGCGTTGCCGCCATCCGGGGGTGGTCCCACGCACTTCATAGACATGCGCTCGGCGTACCGGAAACTCCCATCTGAGCTACAACAGCGGGTGTCGTCGCTGTCGGTTGTCTATGGATATAACAACGAAGACGCGTTCTCGCCCCGCCGGGCGGCGAGTGGACCGGCGGATGCGCTTCGTGACGTCGAGCATCCACTCGTGCGAAAACATCCCTATGCCGATTCCCTCGCGCTCTTTATTGATCTTGATCGGGCAAAGCACGTCGCGGACATGGACGTGCTCAAGGGCCGCGCTTTGTTGCGGGAGTGCCAGCAGTTCGCTGAGGACAACGCGGCACGGTGCGAGCACGTATGGCGCGATTGTGACGCCCTCGTATGGGACAACGCCACGGTTCAGCACAAGGCGCAAGGCAACTTTAAGCTGGGCGAGCCACGCAGGTTCTGGCGTCACATGGTCGAAGGGCCGCGCCCGCAGGGTGCCGCCCTCTGAGTTCCTATGGGTCGGTCACGCAGGCGTAGTTGGACCCATCGGTCTCATCCCCTTCGCCGGCGTACTTGCCATACGTCGGATAAGCGCAGAACTTGCGGGTGAAGGCGGTGCGGCCGTCGGCATCGACGTGAGCCGCTGGAATGACATCAGGTGCCGTTCCTTTCTCCACCCATGCGGTCAGCGGCGTCAAGTAGTCTGCCACTGAAGGACCTGGCCCGAGGCCACAGTGCAGCATGCCCGGCACCATAAAGAGCTGCATGAACGCCGCGGTCCTGTTCGCTCCACCGTTTTCCTTTTCCGCGCTTGCCAGATAATTAATCGCGCGTTGGGGGCGCAGGGGGTAGTCGTTCCAACCCTGGAACATGAGCAGTTTGCCGCCTTTCTTGCGGAACTTTGTGAAGTCTGCCTCATTGATGTCTAAGATCGCCGATGTGTCTTCGAGCTCATCCCGGTCCAGATAGATGTCAAAGTCATCAGCTTTGATGTTCGGATCCTGATGGATAAGGTGACCGAACGATTCTGCGAAAAGGTCGTTAACTGCCCTGGCGCCGACGCCGGGTCCCGGTGGCGTCACGCCCCCGATGACCCAACCGGCCCAGTCGCCGGCTGCCTCGGCCCCCGGCAAGACGCCTGGCGAGACGATTGTGCCGTCAGGATCGACCACGCCTTTGTACATCTGTTTAAACGTATCGATGGCACTGGAGGACAGGCAGTTGCGCGTATCGCCATTACGACAGAGCAGGATTTCGGGATTAAAGTTGCACTGACGAGGATCGTCGATCACGCCGTCGTTGATGCCGTCCAGCAGATCGCAGGCCTCACGCGTCGCGTTGTCCACAACCTTCAGGTCGTTGACTGATATCGGATTAGCGGCTTGCGCCCTCGCGGCCATCAACAGGAACGGAGCGAACTCCCGGGCGACCTGGAACGCGGGCGCGCCGGCGATGATACCGTCGTAATCGTCCGGGTAACGGAGGGCCTCCATCAGTGCCTGGCGACCGCCATTTGAGCATCCTTCGAAGTAGGTGAAGCGGGGCTTTTGCCGTAATAGGTACTGACGACCCGATTTGTCACGGTCGTTGCCAGGTGAATACCTCGAAAGGCATAGTCCAGGAAGGCTTGGGGCTGGAGCAGAAACTCATAGGCCCCGGCACCCTGATGACCCGTGTCGGTTGTTGAGACGGCGTACCCATCGGCGAGTCCGCGCGTCGTGTCGGCGAGGTAACCGGCGAAGCCCCCCGTTCCCTCGAACAGAAAGCGTCGGTTCCAGCCTCTGACCGGCATGCGCACTTCGAAACGGATGCCGCGGCCAATGACGCCGCGCACACGGCAGTGCGCGGGTACCGCGCCTTCGGCGGGTACAGCAACCCCGGGCCCCACAGCGAGGGTGTCATCCGTCAGTTGATACAGATCGCGGCACGCGTCGGCTTTGGCGAACGGTATAGATGGCAACAGCAAAATGAGCGCTAGGGTCAGGTGCTTCACAGGTTATGTCCTGGCAGGAGGTGTGAGGACTGATGTGGATGGCGGGGCGTGGATGTTCTCACATCTCCCTGCGTTGACGCATCGTCCGGGTCCGGTGCAGCGCGGAGAGATACTGGAGTGTCCCAGTAATCGGGACATCAATAACTGACTTCCCGACCGCCTAAAGGTCGCGCTAGACTTGCCACTATGCGGAGGCCATTGCGCGGAAGCCAGACGCGCAAGCGCGTGGGTTTCCCGAGAAAATATATCGATCAGCCAAACGGCTAACCGACGACCTACCAACCGACGACCTACCAACCGACGACCTACCAACCGACGACCTACCAACCGACCACCACAACCAAGGTTTCGATCCCAGCTTGACGCCCTTTCCATATACGCTGCAACAGACGACGATTGATGACTTTGCCGAGAACGGCTACGTCGTCACTGATGGTGTGCTGGGTGCTGATGAAGTTCGCAGTTACGGCGATGCCGTAGACGTGGAGGTTGCGCGGCGCACGGCGCACGACACGCGTGAGGTCGCGGAGAAGACGCGGTACGAGCAGTCGTTCATTCAGTGCATGCGACTTTGGGAGACGAGTCGGGCAGTGCGGCCGTTGACCTGTCACCGGGCGCTGGCCGGAATCGCAGCGCAATTGCTGGGGGTAACGAGCGTCCGGCTGTGGCAAGACCAGGCTCTGTACAAAGAGTCGGGCGGACTCGCGACGACGCCGCATCAGGATTTAACGTTCTGGCCATTTGGACACGAACCACTGATCAGTGCCTGGATACCCTTCGATGATATAACCATCGCTGCGGGGGCCATGGCCTATGTGCCTGGCTCGCACAAAGCCGGGCGACTTCGAGTCGTGGATATCACGCACGCCACCACGCCGTACGACATCGTCGGAGACCCGGCGCTCGGCGGCGCGTCGCCCGCCTTTCAGGAAGTGAGCGCAGGTTCGATTACCTGGCACCACGGGTTGACGGTCCATCAGGCGTCTGCCAACACGACCGACAAGACGCGGCGCGTATTCACGATTGTCTATATCGCGGCGCAAGCCCGACGCACTCAGTCCTGGCCGGCATATCCGCTCGATCGGGATCATGTGGGGGTCGGTGATGTTATCGATGGCCCGGGTATGCCGGTACTGTGGCCGCCGGGCGAGTCGATGCCAACACCGCCACCGAACCCCGGTGTTGCAGTGGGTGCGCAGATGCGCGTCAACGCGCCTGACAGAACAAGCTAGCGTTCTCGGCTGAGTGATGATCTGGCGGATTGATATCGGAGCCAGCGGTGGGAGATGTTGAATGCGCGAGCGGTGGTCTCGAAACCAGCTTGCCGATGCTGTTCTCCAGCGGCGTGCTGGCTAATCGAATTGCGTTGGCACAGTTCGTTGCGGTCACTTCGACCAACCCGGCAAAACTCGTCGGTGTGGATGCGCAGAAAGACACGATCGTCGTCGGTGGCGATGCCGGCATGGTCGTCTGGGACGAGACGGATACACGGGTCATCAATGGCGCCGAGATGCAGAGCCGAGTGGATTATTCACCTTACGACGGTTTCAAGGTCACTGGATGGCCAAGTTTTACCGTCAGCCGCGGAGAAGTCGTGTTGGACCAGGGCGAAGTCACGGGTGTGCCAGGGCGCGGACAATTGCTCCGCAGAGGATCACATAGCACGATTTGAGGGTGCCTAGACCGGCCTTCGTCCTCAGCCGCCTGGATCGGGTGTGGCGCGTTGCTTTCCTGATTGCGTGAAGTGGCACAGCCCAATAACCACGCTGCTTTAACTGGTGGGCCCCACCACCGACTGAAAAGTAATATTAAGTATATGTTTTTATTATATTTACTATCCGACTATGCGCATTTATACCGTCATTTATACCGACAGCTGTCACAGAAACCCAACGACTACAACGAAATCACCAGATCGCTGACCCCACCCCCGGGGTACCCCCCACTGCACAGAAAGGGACTCCTACTACCTATGTATTACTAATCTGGACGAACGAATAGTAGGTATTCAAAAAATATTTTTCAAAATTCGGATTGGGTTCTGTAGGCCACAACTTTGTCCGTGCCGATAGGGCATGCAACAACGCAAAACGAGATC
>Ga0114999_10007173_pt1 | contig 12699 bp, 17 predicted proteins | sample ArcticOcean_MG_C_3_FD_89820 | JGI IMG/M metagenome (GOLD analysis project Ga0114999, IMG submission 89820) | Marine microbial communities from western Arctic Ocean - ArcticOcean_MG_CB8_126 | ecosystem: Environmental > Aquatic > Marine > Oceanic | place: Arctic Ocean: Canada Basin | collected...
CCGATGGCGGCGAAGGCCTCGCCGCCATCGAGGACGATGGCCGGCACGTTCGCCAGCGTCTCCACATTGTTGACCACCGTGGGTGCGCCGAAAAGGCCCACCTGGGTGGGAAAAGGCGGTTTGTTTCTCGGCTCGCCCCGGAAACCCTCAATCGAATTGAACAGGGCTGTTTCTTCTCCGCAGATATAGGCGCCGGCGCCGCTGCGCAGCTCGATATCGAACGTGACGCCCGAGCCCGACACATCACGGCCAAGCAAACCAGCCGCTTCGGCCTTTGCGATGGCGCTGCTCAGCCGCTGCTGTGCCAACGGGTATTCACCTCGTACATACAGGTAGCCCCGGAAGGCGCCTACAGCGAGGCCGGCGATGGTCATTGCCTCGATGATGGTGAAGGGATCCTCTTCGAGCAGCACCCGGTCTTTGAAGGTGCCGGGCTCAGACTCGTCGGCATTGCACACCAGATAGCGCGGGCTCTCGTCGGCCCCGGCCACCGCCTCCCATTTGACGCCCATTGGGAACGCTGCCCCTCCGCGGCCGCGAATGCGGCTCGCGTTTACCTCGTCGAGGACACCCTCAGGGCCAATCTCGAGGGCGCGACCGAGGGCCTGGTATCCGCCCGACTCCTGATAGGCCTCCAGCGAAGTCGGATCGACGGATCCGATGCGACTCAGAAGCCTGCGCGTACCCGAGTCGCCCGTCACGGCCGGGATTGCCGGTACAACAACCGTCGCTCCGGGTGCCGTCGATATCGCGGCGTCGGCAGGTGCAGCGGCGACGTTCGCTTCGCCCGCGAATTGGAGAAACGCTGCCGGCGCGCGATCGCACTGACCGAGGCAGGGGCTACGCACGATGGCCACACCTGGATCGTCAGCGGTCGCCGACTCGAGGTCTGCGATCAGCGCCTCGCTGCCTGCGGGAGCGCATCCGATATCGTCGCAAACGTGGACCACCCGCGGAGGGCGGGCCTCGGTAGCTAGGAGCGCATAGAACGAGGCAACCCCGAAAGCTTCTGCAGGCGGTACCGAGAGTCGCTCGGATACGTAGTTGAGACCGCCCTGGCTGATCCAACCGATCTCGCCTTGAAGAGCCAGCAAGGCCGGAAGGATCCTGTGGCGCAGCTCGGCGGCCCCGTGATAGCCGCCTGTGGCCACGTGGTAGTCGGCCGGTGCCCGGCTGCCGCCGACCCACCCGGACTGCGGCACCCCGAGGAATCCGTCGATCGCAGCCCGCTCCTCGTCGGTAGCTCGAGCTGCGGTCAGCTTCAGGTCGATGACGCCACCTCGCCGTTGACCTTCTCGATACGAACCGCCGTGGCTTTGAACTCGGCGGTTCCTGACTTTGGATCCCAGGCGTCAATGGTGAGCTGGTTGAGATCGACATCATCGGGGAAGTGCAGGCTCACGAAGGCGAGACCGGGCCGGAGGCTCTTGTGAAACCGGACCGGCACTTCGATCGAACCACGCCGCGAGCTGACCTTGACCGTTTCGCCCTCCCGCAGGCTCAACGCGTTCCCGTCTTCGGGGGAGAGCTCGAGCCCACCGCCTTGTCGCAAGGGCGAACGGAATCCTCCGGACTGCACTCCGGTGTTGTACGAGTCCAGCTTGCGACCGGTCGTTAGGCGCATCGGAAACTCGTCGGACAGCTCGTCTACGGGCGGCCGCCACTCGACGGGACTGAACGGCACGGGGTCGCGGGTCATCGGTTCGTCCCACAGCCACCCGTGAAGGAAAAGTGTGCCCGGATGTTCTTCGTCGGGGCAGGGCCATTGCAAACCGCCGCTTTCCTCGAGGCGTCGGTACGCCATCCCGCCGTGCATCGGCGACAGGCTACGGAGCTCGTCCCATGCCTCCTCTCCGGTCGGGGTACCCCAGTTGTGGCCGAGTTGATTGGCAATCATGGCCAGAATCTCGATGTCGTCTCGGGCCTCTCCCGGAGGATCAAGAGCCTTGCGCACTCGCTGCACCCGCCGCTCCGATGACGTAACCGTTCCCTCAGTTTCGGCCCAGGAGGCTGCGGCAGGCAGCACAACGTCGGCCATCGCCGCCGTCCTGGTGAGGAAGATGTCCTGGACAACCATAAAATCGAGATCAGCCAGAAGCCGCCGGGTTCGATTGACGTCAGCCTCGGATTGGGCCGGGTTCTCGCCGATCACGTACAGCGCACGCATGTCGCCGCGCTCCATCGCTTCGAACATCTCGGACAAGTGCCATCCCGGGTCAGCCGGCACATCGACGCCCCAAACTGCCTCGAACTTGCCGCGCAGTTCATCGTCGGCGACATCCTGGAATCCCGGAAGTTTGTCCGGCAGCGCTCCCATGTCGCCGCCACCCTGCACGTTGTTCTGACCGCGCAAGGGCACCAAGCCCGAGCCGTAGCGGCCGACATGGCCGGTGAGCAGCGAGAGGTTTATGAGGGCGAGCACATTATCGGTCGCGTTGTGATGCTCGGTGATACCCAGCGTCCAGCAGATTTGTGCGGAACCAGCCATTGCGTAGTCGTGGGCCAACTCTCGAATCGCCTCGGCGGGAACACCGGTCACTGCAGCACCTCGTTCGAGGGTCCACTCGTCAACCGCTGCGGCGTACGAGTCGAACCCCGAAGTCGAGCGGGCGATGAACGCTTCGTTCGTAAGGCCGGCGGCGATTATTTCACGGCCCACCGCGTTGGCCAGTGCGATGTCGGAGCCAACGTCGATTCCGAGCCATGTGTCCGCCCAGCGAGCGGAGCTGGTACGCCTCGGGTCGACGGTGTACATCTTCGCGCCCGCCCGTACCCCCTTGGCGAGGTGATGAAAGAAGATCGGATGTGTATCGCGCGCGTTCGAACCCCAGAGCACGATCAGGTCCGTCGACTCGATCTCTTCGTATGAGGACGTTCCGCCCCCGACTCCGAACACTGCCGCCAGACCGGCGACGGAAGGAGCGTGTCAGGTGCGGTTGCAGCTGTCGATATTGTTACTGCCGAGCACGACACGCGAGAACTTCTGAGCCATGAAGTTCAACTCGTTGGTTGCCTTCGAGCAAGAGAACATCCCGACGGCCCTGCCGTGGTGTTTGTTCAATCCAGCTGCGACCCGGTCGATTGCCTCGTCCCACGTCGCGGGCCTCAGCTCTCCAGCCTCACGTACCAAAGGAGTCGTCAATCGTTCGTATACCTTCGCCATCTCACCTCCCTCCGGGAATTGCGCAGGCAAGAATACCGCCATCGGCGACGACGCGGAAGGGAATGTGCTCGTACTCGAGAGCGTTGGCGTTGGCGTTGGCGTTGGCGTTGGCGTTGGGAGCATCGAAAGGACTGGATGATGACCACGCGAGGACGCGTCCGCGTAGAGGACGCGCAGAAGAGGGTTCGCGTTTACCTGGGCGGCGAGGTGGTTGCAGACACCACGGACGCCAAGCTCGTTTGGGAAAAGCCGTACTACCCCACGTATTACTTTCCGGCTGCTGACGTGAATACCGACCACCTCGTGGTGACCGGAGAGACCACCCGCACGCCGAGCCGCGGCGAAGCGGAGACTCACACTGTCAAGACCGCGCAAGCCGAGGCAGCAGGTGCCGCCCGTTGGTACGTGACCTCAGCCATCGACGAAATCAGCGGCCACGTCAGCTTCCATTGGCCTTCGATGGACGCTTGCTCCGAGGAGGACGAGCAGGTCTACGTTCATCCTCGCGATCCGTACACCCGCATTGACATCCTGCAGAGCTCTCGGCACATTCGCGTTGTCGTCGGCGGGGTCACGGTGGCCGATACGCACAAACCGCGCCTCCTCTTCGAGACGGACCTGCCCATGCGCTATTACATCCCGAAGACCGACGTTCGGCTCGATCTGCTTGAGAGTTCGGCACCACATCGGCATGCCCGTACAAGGGAACGGCCAACTACTACAGCGTCATCGTCGACGGCGAACGCCATGACGACATCGTCTGGTGGTAGCAGCACCCGGTCGCCGAGAGTGCCGACATTGCGGGCTACGTCTCGTTCTACAACGAAAAGGTCGACATCTACGTCGACGGCCAGCTCGAGGACCGGCCGAAAACCGTTTTCAGCTGACCGGGAACCGACTCCGGGCCGGTAGCGTCTCATTCACATGAGGTATCTCGGCCGGGCTGGCGCATTGGTGGTCGCGATCGCGGTGGTGGTTGCCGCGTGCGGGAGTGACGACACCGGACTCACGGATCAGCAGCTAGTCGACCGCATCCGGGAAGCCGACGGTGTTGCGGACGGCAGGATGACGCCGCAGGCGACGACCTGTTCTAACTGCGACGCCGCAGTCTCCGGAGAGCTGCCGGCATGCCAATTCTGCGGAACGGCCGTAGACGGCCCAAACAAGAGTCCCCTCGTCGGCATCTAGCCTGCGAACTCAGCTCTTACCGCGTGAATACTTCGGCAGCCGGATACGCGCCGACGTACACAAACCAGAACGTCACACGCACGGGTAGGGCCTCGAGCCGACCTCCAGACATCTCACCGGCTGTCGCGAGACCGTCTCGCGACCAGGTGCTGCCCGTTTCGTCGTCGACGATGGCGCCGTCCTCCAGCGAGAAGTTCAGCTCGCCGCCGTGCTCGCCTCCGTAGGGTTGGCCGATCGCTATGTGACCGTGCCGGGGCCGACGGGAGACCTTTTTGTGGCGTGGAATGAAGATGGCGTGTCGGCCGTCGCCCCCGCCACCGACGCGGCGACCTTTGAGAAAACGTTCACAGGGCGCACCGACCGCGCCATAACCCCAGGGGCGAAGCTGCCGGCTGCACTCGAACGCAGCATCTTGCGTTCGATCGGCACCGGAAAGCTGGGCGCGCTGCCTGTCGACCTCTCCGCCATGACACCCTTTCAACACGACGTATTGCGGGTAACCGCGACGATTCCTCCAGGAGAGATCCGGTCATACGGCTGGGTAGCGCGAGAGATCGGGCGGCCTGGGGCGTCCCGGGCCGTTGGTTCTGCTCTCAATCGAAACCCGGTACCCGTATTCATCCCGTGCCATCGCGTCGGACGCAGCGACGGGACGATCGGCGACTACGCATTCGGCCCCGCGATGAAGCGCGCTCTGCTGCGGCACGAGGGGCTCGACCCCAAGGCACTGGATGACGATGCCGCGCGAGGCGTGAGATACGTTGGCAGTGAGACCACCGAGATCTATTGCTTCCCTACCTGCCACAACGCCAAACGCATCACCGAAGCTCATCGCGTCGGGTTCCGCTCGGCACGCAGCGCATCGAATGCGGGGTATCGGACTTGCAAAGTGTGCAAGCCGGTGGCCGCGGCCTGATCGTGCGGCACTCACGCCTCGCCGATTACGCTCGGCATGACGCTATCTCCGGGGGCCCATGCAGACGATCACCAAAACGATCCGGCTGAGCGGCGGTTCGGCGCAGTCGATCGAAGACGCAGTGACGACCGTACTGGGGCGGGCCGCGCTGACCATCTCTGACATCCACTCTTTCGATATCGTCAAAGCTGGGGGGACGGTTGACGGCTCGGGAGTGCCGGCTGACTACACGGTGACGCTCGATATCACCTTTACAGTTCGCGAGAGCCTCCACGGGTGAGCCCCACTTCACCAGCGATCGCCGAGCTCGGACACGGCGTCTCCCAGATACGACTGCCGCTCCCATTTCCGAGGCTGCGATGGGTAAATGCTTTCGTCGTGTCAGGAGACGAGGGCTTGACCCTCATCGACTGCGGTGTCGACTCGGAGGAAGGATGGGATGCGCTCGTCGCCGGCCTCGCCGCACTGGATCGCAGCATCGACGACATCAACCAGCTCATATGCACGCATCTGCACGTCGACCATATGGGCATGGCGGCACGTGTCGTGGAGGCCACCGGAGCTCGTTTCGCAATGCACGAGGCCGCCAACGATGGGCTCGCGGACTACAACGAATGGGGAGCCGGTATCAGTCGCCAGGCGGAATTGGCCGCCCACCACGGCATTCCGCACGACGCAGCCGATGAGATCGCCGAGGTCCAGCCGCGGCCTGCATGGGCGGGAGCCGGCATCGCCCCAACGCGACCCGTCGTGGACGGCGACCTCATACCCCTGAGCGCAGAAAGATCGCTCGAAGTCGTCCACACGCCGGGTCACGACGAAGCGCATATCTGCCTCATCGACTCGCGAACCGGCGTCATGTTCTCGGGCGATCACGTGCTTCCGCAAATAACCCCGGTAGTGCTGCACGACCCCGAAGGCGACCGGCTGGGCACCTATATCGACTCTTTGCAACGGATCGAAGCCTTGGGCCTTGGCCTGACCTACCCGGCACACGGCGTTGTGATCGAGCAGGGCAGCATGCGCGCTCGACAAATCATCCTTCACCACGAGCGCAGGCTTGGTGGGATCGCCCAGGAGCTGAGCCACGGCCCGCGAACGGCGTGGAACATCATGGAGCAGATCTTCCGGCCGAACCTCATCGCTTTCCAGAAACGTCTCGCATTCTCCGAGACGCTGGCGCATCTGGTGCATCTCGAGCATCGCGGCGAGGCTGTCACGTTCGACGAAGAAGGGACGACCTACTACCGGATTCCGCCAAGAAAGCGGCCTACGTGAACGGGGACTGCATCTTCTGCAGCATCGCCGCAGGCAGCATCCCGGCCAATGTTGTTGCCGAAACAGACGGTGTCATCGCTTTTCGAGATCTGAACCCTGCGGCGCCCACCCACGTCCTCGTTGTTCCAAAAGCTCACGTCGCGGACTCCGCCGCTGATCTGGATCGCTCCCACGCCGGCATGCTGGGCGAAGTGTTCTCGGTAGCCGCAGACGTTGCCAGGGCCGAAGGGCTCGACAGAGGCTGGAGGCTCGTGACCAACGCAGGCACGGGAGCGGGCCAGACGGTATTCCACCTTCACTTCCACGTTCTCGGGGGGTGGGCGGCTGCCAACGAAGCACCTGCGCTGGCCGATGAATCTGGAGGCTGAGCGAAAACCTGAGCGTCTGGCTGTCGACGGCCGGATCTAGGTCGGAGACCGGAGGCCCGGAGCGACCGTGTGTACGACTACGAGGTATGCCGGACCGGTGAGGGCCGCACGTTCGCCGCCATCGGCGGCCTGTTAGTCGGTCTCATATCGACCGGCCTCGGCGAAGCAAACTCGTACATGCTCGTCAAACGGTGCCGCGTGCCGAGTCGAGTGGCGGTGGCGATTTCGGTGACGGTGGTGGCGATGACAGCATTGGCTGCGTCCGTCACGCACTTCGTCGATTTCGTTGCTGCGGACGACGCCCCGCTCGATCAGATCCTATCCATCATTTCGTTCACCATTCCGGGCGTCATCATCGGCGGGCAACTCGGGCCGCTCGTGGTTGCGCGTGTACCCGAACAGCGCCTTGTCCGCTCGCTCGGATGGCTGTTCTTCGTCATCGCCTTCGTCACGCTGACCGAGGCAGTCGTCGGGTAGCGGCCGTCACGGACGGTCGCTTGGTGCCTCGTCGTAGTAGTCGAGCCGGTCGATCGGCATTACGAGGGAGGTCATGAGGTTCATCACATGAGCCGTGATCCGCTTCAAGTAGCGGTAGTACAGGGCTCTGGCAACGGCGTCTGACGGCAAGCCCTCCGATAGATACGCTGCCTTGGTCAGCTTGTCGTACTCGCGAAGAAATCCGTCCGCTTTGTCAATGAGTTTCTGGGACTTCTCCACATCCCTCTCTGCAAAAACTTCGGCAGCGTCGTCGATGAGCTGCGCCACGGCGGCGTGGTATCTCGCCAAGACGTCGTAATCGTCGGCGCCCTCAAAATTGACGCCGAATTTAGCCAGGTCGTACAGGTTTTTGGCATAGTCGCCGATACGCTCGACGTCCTTGACCACGCTCATGTAGGCCAGAACGAGCGGTACGTCGATGGTCCCGCCCACCGATGCGTGGAGAACGAGCGAACGGCGCACCTCCTGCTGGGCGACATTGATCCCGTGGTCGGTAGACCGAACCTCGTTCTTGGTCGCTTTGGATTTTCCGCCTCCAAAGACGGCTCCCGTTGCAGCGTCGTACACAGCGCGCCCGTCGTGCAGCATCTGGACGATGCGCGCTTCGACTTCGTCGATCGAAGACGTTCCGCCCCTTCTGAAAAAATGACGCACCAGTTTCCCTCCTATCTGAACACAACGATACCGACGATTGGAACGACTACGAACACGCCGAATGTGTAGGCGACCGCCAGCGACTTGCGTTTCATGACAAATCCGGCAAGCCGATCGGCCAGCTCCACCGGCACGTAGCGGAGTCTGGGAATGGAGTAGATCAGAACTATCCCGACCACGTTAAACAGGGTGTGGGTGACCGCAATCGTCAGGCCGGCGGTCGCTCCCGCCGCAAGAGCGGCAAGGAGGGCGGTAATGGTGGTTCCGATATTTGCGCCGAGCGTTATCGGGTACGCGTTACGAACAACGAGAATTCCCGATGCCACGAGCGGAATGAGTATTGAAGTCGTGATGCTCGACGACTGGACAGCGATCGTCACGATCATCCCAACCGCCATACCGACCAAACCGCTGCGAGCCAGCGCAGCGTTCAGGGACCGCTCGATGCGCGCAGCCACAAGCACGCGCATGTTGGTCGTGATGAACGTGAGCGTTAAGAAGATGAAACCGATGCCGAGTGCGATGCCAAGAGCAGCCAGCGTGTCACCCGCAGCGACAACTTCGAGCAGATCTTCGAATCGATCCGCACCCCATGAGACGACGCCTTTGATCGGGCTCGGGAACGTGGCTCCCGAGCTCCCCGAGATGAATTCGGCAACCTCCTGAGCAGTACGAGACAGAATCTTGGTCACCAGCTCCAGGGGGAGCAGCACGGCGACCGCTATCACATTGAAAAAATCATGCATCGTCGCGGCCGTGAATGCACGGCGGAATTCCTCCGTCTGGCGTACGTGCGCCAGCGAAACGATGGTGTTAGTAACGGTCGTCCCGATGTTGGCGCCCATGATCATCGGGACGGCAGCCTCGACGTTGAGAAGACCCGACGCCACAAGACCGACGATGGTCGTGGTCGTCACCGACGATGATTGGACGAGAACCGTGGCGAGGACTCCAACAAGGAGGCCGGCCACCGGGTTGGTGACGTTGTCGAATAGGGCGTCGGTGAAGTCGCTGCCGAAACCCTTGATGCCGCCCTCCAGCAGCCTCACGCCAACGAGGAACAGGTAGAGGAGGGCGACGACAAGCGCTCCTCGAAGCAACGGAGGGAGCGTCGGGCGAGTCGGCGAACGAGACATTTCAGATCCGGTCGACTTGGTCACTCGGTATGACCTGCTCTCCCACATATGGCCCTGGCGCGCGAGATTGGCAGCGCGCTCGCCGTGAGACAAATCGACTTAACGCCGGAGCGCGACGTACCATCGGACTATGTCTGGAGTCGTTTTCAGCGGACGGGCAAGCGGGCGACAGAGGTTGTCGTGGGATGACATTGCCGCGCTGCCGGGCACCCTCGAGCACACATCATCGGCGGTCGCCGGCGCAGGTGGTGGCGCAGTCCCGGCCGCTGCACTCGTCGAAATCGCCCAGCCCGACGACGATGCCGCCTTCTGCACTGTCATAAGCACCGACGGCGGCTACCGCGCCTCGATCCCGCTGTCGGACCTTCTCGAAGGCGGATGGGTTGCGTTCCAGGCGGACGGCCGACCGCTACCGGCGTCAAAGGGCGGCCCGCTGCGGCTCACCGTGGCCAAGGGCCGAACGTTGTGCTGGAACGTCAAAGACGTTGGCGAGCTGAGCTTCACAGGCGCCAAGCAGCCGGACAGCGTGCCGGCACGCCCGAAACACTGAAATGGTCATAGTTTTCGATGTCAACGAGACGTTGCTCGACCTGCGAACCCTCGATCCCCACTTCCGCCGCATATTTGGCAGGAACGAGGTCCGCAAGGAGTGGTTTGGCCTCGTGCTGCGCAACGCCCTCACCCTGACAATCACGGGTGACTACACGGATTTCCTCGCCGTCGGTGGTGCGTCGCTGCAGATGGTTGCCGACCAACAACAGGTGACCCTCACCAATGACGATCGCAATGCGATCAGGACTGCGATGATCTCGATGCCGCCCCATCCCGATGTGGTGCCCGCACTCGAAGCCATGCACTCGGGCGGGCTGAGGCTGGCGGCCCTCACGAACTCACCCCGGGAGGCAGCCGTATCCCAGTTGGAGAACGCCGGAGTAGCACCTTTGTTCGACGCCATCCTCTCGGTCGAAGACACGTCGAAGTTCAAGCCCGCTCGCGAGGTTTATGAGATGGCGTCCAGGCACCTGGGCGTAGCCACCGGGGCAATGACGATGGTGGCAGCCCACGACTGGGACATAGCCGGCGCCATGCGTGCCGGTTGCCGGGGTGCCTATGTGACGCGGCCCGGCATGGCGCTCAACCCGTTGTACCCGCGCCCGGACTTCGTAGGCAGCGACCTGAACATCATCGCCGAGGCTCTGCTGGCCCACCCGGCTTGAACGCAGCGAGAACAACGCTCCTTATCGCCGAGGCTCCGCTCGTGGCTCCACGTCGATGATGGCCAGCAATTCTCTGATTTTGGCCTCGATATCGTCGCGAACGGCCCGCACTCTCTCGATACTCGCACCGTCTGGGTCTTCTACCTCCCAGTCGAGGTAGGCCTTGCCCTCGTAGACGGGACAAACATCACCACACCCCATCGAAACGACAACGTCGGCCTTTCGGGCCATCGCGTCCGTCCATCGCTTCGGGTGAGTGAGGCTCATGTCGATCCCCACCTCGTTCATGACGGCAACAGCGACGGAGTTGACGTGTTGCGCCGGCTTGGATCCTGCAGAGAAAACGTGCACGCGCCCTGCCGTCAGGTGCTCGAGCCATGCTGCGGCCATCTGGGAGCGCCCGGCGTTGTGGGTACACAGAAACATGACCGTCGGCTTGACAGCGACTTGCATCGGGCGTGGAGCCTAGGACCGACCGGTGCGACGGTGAGCGCTCTAGCCTCTTGCGATATGACGCTGTACGAGATCGACGATTTGGAGGACCTCGCCTCCCCGGCACTGGTCGTCGCGTTCGACGGGTGGGTAAGTGCCGGAGCGGCCGGCACTGCAACCGCTGATCATCTTGTCGGTGACGGTCAGGTTGTCGCCCGCTTCGATACCGACGAACTCATCGACTATCGGGCGAACCGGCCGAGCGTCGACATCATGGAAGGTGTCATAACCGACGTCGACTGGCCCGAAATCACGATTCGGCGCCAGACCATCGAGGGGCGCGACCTTCTCGTCCTCACCGGACCGGAGCCGGACCGCTTGTGGCGGCGACTGGCCGCCGAGATCGGCGACCTCAGTCTCGAGCTAGGTGTCGCCGAGCAGATAACGCTCGGGGGCATCCCTTGGGCAGTGCCGCACACGAGGCCCACGGCGCTAATCATGACTGCATCGAGCTCCGATCTCGTCGATCCCGAGATGGGCCATGCCGACGGCCTGATCCGCGTACCCGGTTCGGCCGCCAACATCGTTGCCCATCACCTTATGGCGCGCGAGATTCCCGTCGTTGGCTATTTTGCGAGGGTTCCGCACTATGTCGCCGGGACCTACTACCCGGCCGTCGTGGCTCTCATCGAACGCGTCGCGGCGCATCTGAACGTCTCGATCTCTGCCGCTTCGCTGGTCGACGAAGCGGCCGACCAGCGAAAGCGCCTCGATGAGATCCTCGAAGAACAACCGCAGGTTGCAGCGATTGTCAGGCGGCTCGAAGATTTGGCCGACCGGTCAGGAGACGTATCGGGGTCCGAGTTGGCCGCCGAGATCGAGCGATACCTCGAGCGCCAAGCCGACGAAACCTTCCCCGACGACATCGGCTGATACGCTCCGACGTGGCTACAGGGGCGCATCGAGGCCTACCCGGCAGCGAGATGGTCGGCAAGGCGAATCGCCAGCGCAACGATCGTCAGCGTCGGGTTGGCCGTCCCGTAGGTGGGGAACGTAGAGCTGCCCGCCACGTAGAGGTTGTCGACACCGTGGACCTTGCCGGCGCTGTCGACGACCCCCAGAGCCGGGTCGTGATGCATCCTGGTCGTTCCCATGTGGTGGGCTCCGTGGTCGACGCGTTTCGACCACGACTCCGCTGCGTCCTCGACCAGCCGGAATCCAAGATCGGCCGTCGCTTCCGCAGCGGCGTCGAGGAACTCGGTGAAGGTCGCTTCGGCGGCCGAGCCGAGCCGCCAGTCGACCCGAGGCGTCGGCACTCCGAGTTCGTCGCGCTGTTCGGACAAGGTGACCGTGCTTTCGGGATCGGGCCGCGACTCGACCACAACACGCAACGTCGACAGGGCGGATCGGCGGCGGGCAGCTGTGGCGGAGGCAACATTCCGCGCATTCCCGACGGCGGCTCCCAGTGTCCTCATCGGTGCTGCGGGGGCTTCCCGGTGTCGCAGCGCCCACCGCAGATCCCGCCAGGCCTGCACACCGGTGAACCTGTCCGGTGGCTTGCAGGCGTGCGGGCACCCGATCGGGGCCACCGGAGTCCGTATGGTCGTCGAGATCGCAAACCAGCTGACCGGCCGTGCCGGTCAGCTGCAGGTCAAGGGCGCTACGACCGGACTCGCCCACACCCTCGGCGGCCCTGGAGTCGCTTCGGCAGTGATGGTGCTCGGACAACCCTGATGCCCGACCAACGGAACATTGAATCAGGTTCCGCGGGCGTGCGCCGGCCGCGAGGCAGCTCCCGGCCCGAGGCGGCGGGAGGGCAGACGGCTCGGGTGGCCAATAAACCAAGCAG
>Ga0114999_10007174_pt1 | contig 12697 bp, 10 predicted proteins | sample ArcticOcean_MG_C_3_FD_89820 | JGI IMG/M metagenome (GOLD analysis project Ga0114999, IMG submission 89820) | Marine microbial communities from western Arctic Ocean - ArcticOcean_MG_CB8_126 | ecosystem: Environmental > Aquatic > Marine > Oceanic | place: Arctic Ocean: Canada Basin | collected...
AAGCGTTATTAATTATACTTTTAAAATCAGTTAAAAATTCTTTCATTTGCTCAGGAGGTCCAACAGTTATTCTAATGCAACCTTCTAATACCGCAGGTAACCCACTACCTGTAGTTCTTATTAGATAACCTTTATCTTTCATTCTTTTAGCAAGTAATTCTAAGTCATATTTAGCCGGGAATTTAAGATGCGCGAAATTAGCAAAACCTTTAATTGTCTCAATACCTTGTATTCTCATTTCAGACTCTAATAAATTTTTACTAGTGTTAACATCTTGCACATAATCTTCTACGATCCAGTAGTTATCCAGTAAATATTCACCAAGTTTGAGTGCAAACAGGTTTATATCCGCATAAGATTTTACTTTATATAACCAATTAATATTGATTGATTGGGTAACGATATAACCTAATCGTACAGAAGCAAGACCAAAGGCCTTAGAAAATGTTTGTACAACCATGACGTTAGAAAATTCATTGATATATTTGATACAAGATTCTTGATTTGAGAATGGTTGATAAGCCTCATCGAAGACGAGTAAAGTCCCAGTTTTTTTAGTCTTTTCAATCAAATCAGTGATATGTTTTTTTTCTAATAATGTGCCTGTTGGCTGATTAGGGTTTGCAATAAAAACTACTTTAGATTTTTCATCAATTTCTCCAAGCAGTTTTTCAAAGTCTAATTCTAGTTCAGATGAATATTCTATTTTTACTTTTTCTGCTTCAAACATATCAGCATAGACATCTATCATTGCATATGTTGGCCATAAGTAGATAACCTTATCGCCAGCACTTACATAAGTTTCATAAATCGATTTTATTGCTGAATCTGATCCAGCTGTTAGCAAAAGATTATCTATGTCAATATTCAAAAATTTGGAAAGTTTTATATACAAGGGACTTTGATCCGGATACATTGGAATAACTTCATTTGTAAGAGTCGATAGCATTCCTTCATAAATCTCTTTAGGATAAGGGATTGTTCTTTCATTTTTATCTAACCGAATAAAAGTAGAGCGATCACTACCATAATCCTTCATTCGGTTTAGTTTTTCAATATTTTTTTTTGGTTTTATCATTTATTGTTCCATTAAACTAAGCAGGTTTTTTTGTCCGATATATACTTGATATTTCTTCATTTGGTTGGCCAAAATTATTAGATTCTAACCCATCAGAAACTTTGACCCAATCACCAATTTCTGCACTTCGATAGATTGTATGCAATAATTGAATTGTTTTAGCTCCATCATCAAACTCGACTGCTGGATTACCATTATTTATAATTGTTTCATATGCACCCATATATATTTCTTTATGACCAAATCCATAAACATCTGGAAAAACTTCACTATTAATTTTCTCTTGTTTAGGATCTGGTGAAAAAGTAATTAAATCATTCGTAGCCCAACCCCCAACTATTGCTATTCCTTTATCACCAAGTACAGAAATAGATGATTCAAAATCATCAGGTCTAGCTGCAGTTGTAATTTCAATAACACCGATTGCTCCAGATTCAAATTCTATATTTGCTATTACTGTATCTTCAATTTCAACATTTACTCCAAATGTTTTCATTTGCGCATTAACTTTTTTAACATCTCCAGCAAGATATCGTAACAAATCAAGGTGGTGAATTCCTTGATTTGTTAAAGCTCCTCCGTCATGAGAATAAACACCCCTCCATGGGTCTCTATCATAATATCTTTGAGGTCTACACCATCTTGTTCTAACCGTAGCAAGAAATATTTTGCCAAGTTCATTGTTATTACGTGTTTCTCTAATTTTTTGAACTGCCTTATTAAATCGATATTGAAAAACAGGAAATATTTCAACTCCAGAATTATGGGCTTTTTGTTTTAGTTCTTCGCCTTGTCCTAATGTCATAAACATTGGTTTTTCTATAATTACATGCTTTTTATAATTCACAATTACATCTGATGCATGTTCATAATGCATGCCACTGGGTGTTATTATAGATACAACATCAATTTCAGGATGTTTATCAAGCATTTCAAAATAATTATTATAAGTAGGAACATTGTGAGTTTTGCCTAATTCATTTCTACGATCATCAATAAGATCACAAACTGAAACGAGATTTGCGTAATCTGGAATATTTTCTATTGAGCGCGCATGATGTCCCGCTACTCTACCACAGCCAATTAAAGCAACATTAATTACTTTATTCATTTTTTTCTCCTATTCATATAATTATGAATATTTCGTTATTTGTTAAGTAAAATTCTATTAAATAGTTATTATAATAATTCTAAGAAATTATTTATAGAATTTCCTCTATACTTATCACTTAGAATTTTATTAAACTTGTTTTTAACCAATGTAAAAGTCACATCTGTGTTTTTAGCAGCTTTAAGATCTTCAACACTATCGCCATAAAATAATAGCTCATCATGTTTCATGTCAAACCTAGATATAATACTTTTAATGCGATCCGTTTTCTTATTAGGAGAACCATAAATAGCGTTAAAATAATGTAAAATATTTTTTCCAATTAATATTTTTTTTATCTCTTTTGTTGGAGTGCCCGTGGAAATAAATAATTTATACTTATTTTTACATTTCTTAATATATTCAAGTACACCTGGAACATAGGGTGCCGTAATTACTTTATCTATGACTATATCAGAAAATTTATTTGCCAGTTCACTAATCTCTTTATTACTAATTACTTGCTGAAGAAAGGATTCATGATAGTATTTTATTTTTTCGTAACGAGACATACCGCCATTCGCTTCATGATGTTCCACAACTTTTTGTACAATATTATTTCCAAAAGTACTGTATAGTTTCGCGAATGCATCAGATTTCAACTTTATGGATTCTGCTATCACACCATCAAAATCAAAAATTATTCCTCTATACAATATTCATCTTCATTCTTCTAATCTTATATCTTTACTAATATTGATGGCAAGATCATCTTCATTATTTGTTATTTCTTTATAAACATCATAGATAGTATTAAGAATACCTTGACCCAAATCAACATATGTAGGTAATGTCATTTTTTTAGCAATTCGCGGTCTAAACGAATATGGTGTAATCTCATAATGTTCTGAGATTCGATCCTTAAGAAAGTTAATTTTTACTTCATTATCCATCATTTCAGAAATCATTTTAAGCAAATCTTTTATTTTAATTGTTTGGGCTCCAGTTAGCATTACATAACTATTTTTGAATTGATCATTTAATATTTCAACACAACTCTTAGCTGCATCTGATACATTAATATAATCACGAAGTTCTTCACCATCACCTTTACGATCCATCTTCCCTTCAGTTAGTGCCTGATAAATAATATTATGTATCCAATTAAATTTATTTGCCCTACGTCCATAAAGAGAGCCAAAACGTAATATAGTATAATCAAGTCCTTTAATTTTTTGATAGTTTTCTATTAGTAATTCGCATGCCTGTTTTGTGGCCCTATAAAAGCCACCCATATCACTATAAACGTACACACTACTTGCAAATACAAACCGGGACACTTTTTCATTTGCGCATGCATTCAATAACTTTGTAGTACCAAGAATATTATACTCAACAGTATTTAATGGATTTTTATTTGATTCAAAGATGTCTGCTACACCAGCAAAATGAAAAACGGCATCTTTATCTTTTACAGCTTCTTTAATTAACCGTTCGTCAAGGATATCACCTACAATCATTTCTTGAGAGTCTTTTAACCAAGGAGAAGTTTTCCGATCAAGAATAAATACTTTATATCCTAAACTTGATAATGCATCTGACACATGGCTTCCTAAGAAACCCGATCCGCCTGTAACTAATATGTTTTGACTATTCATTAAATAATTCTCTATAAATAATAATTAATATAATAATAGCTTATTCATCTAATAAATAAGCAGACTTGAAAGGTGTATTTTTTAATGTCATTAAATAAAAGCGCAAAAATAGTTTAATTCTTTTAATAAAAGAAATGTAATTAATAATTAATAATTTGATTTTCTTTTCTTTTAATAAATTATAAATATATTTTATTGAAAAAATTTGTTTTTCATAACTCATTGGTAAAATACAGAATAGTGGAAGAATAAAGTAACTAAGAAAAGTTGGCTCATTATACTGATACTTGTAGTGTTTTAACCGATTATTCATCAAAAAATTAAGTGTAAATTTATCTCGCCAAGTTAATATCTTATCCCAATTATTTTCTAACATTCTTTTTGAGAAACCTGTACCAGTCCTTTTGATCGTTGATACTCTATCACCATTCCAAATTAGACCACCCCAACTTGATATTTCCATTGATGAATTATAATTAATATCTAACCACTTAGCCAAGTTTGTTATAATTTTTTTAGAACCTAAATCTTCGATTTTTATACCAATATATTTATTATCAAATCTATCTAAAACAGAAGAATCATATAGTATCCTTTTTATATAATTATATTGTTGCAAACCATCCATTGCGTCTGGATTATATTTTTTGTGGTTCACGTAGCCAGATACAAAATTTGCTCTAGGGTCCCTAGTCATACTAATAATTTTAGAATTTGGAAAATCATTAAGATAGATTTTAAGCGAATCATGATGGTGAATATGATGGAAAAATAATTTCTTTTTATTAATATCCTGGTTCAAAGTCATTGCATATGCACCATAAATCGCAAGAAGACAATTTTTGGAATTAATTTCTTCATCTAACATAATTTCCAAAAAATATTTTTTGAATTGATGAATATTAATATCAAGAGATTGATCATAAGATACACCAAGTTGATCTTTCCTCTCACTAATATCGTATTTTGATTTAAATTTTTCAATGTGCTTACCAATAAATTCATAAATAAAATCCGACAAATTAAAATTCTGTGATTGGACACATATCGATTGTTGCCAAAAGGTATGAAAATCAAGTATGCCATTAAAGGTTAAAACTTGGGGATGGGAATCAAGAAGACTTTGAAGGAAATCAGATCCTGTCCTTCCCGTTGTTAACAAGGTACAAGAATTCAGCTTATTTAAATTTTGTAAAATATTTATTGGTTTAAGGTCTTATATGTTTTTGGATAAACCATAAAATACTTCATTGGAATTCTTATTATAGGCTTCCTCCAAAATATTTCCTAATTCTGGTCGCAATAGGTAAGAAGGAATTTCATTACCTTCTTCTAATAGATTACGAATTACGGTTCCACTTATTTCAATTCTAGATTTTTCATATTTAGGTCCAATAAAATTATTAGTAACAATTTTTCTGTTTTTACAGTAAGACACTGTGTTAAATGGTAAAATTTCAACACCTAAATCTATGTTTTCAAAAATCTTTATTGATGCATCAGAGCTATAATAGGATCCAACACCAGTATGGTCTCTACCAACAATAAAATAATTACATCCAAAATTTTTTCTACAAATAGCTGTAAAAACTGCCTCTCTTGGTCCAGCATACCTTGAATATGTATTAAATGCGCTTAACAAGACATTATTGGGTCTATAAATTTCATTATTAATTAAAGTTTTATAGCATTCTACAATAATATCAGTTTTAAAATCTCCCGCTTTTTTCTTACCAGTCACTGGAGATAATAAAATTGCATCAGCATTAGACAATTCCAATGCTTTTTTCTGAATATACTCATGACCATTATGGGGAATATTTCTAGTATGAAAACCAACAATATTATGCCATCCATTATGGTAAAATATCTCCCTAGTTTGTTTTGGAGTGAATTCATAATTCTTTATTATTGTTTGTCTATAATTATTAAACAAATAAGGTTTCCCCGAAATTAAATATTCACCCCCATTTAGAATATCTTTTACTCCAGGATGCTTCGGATCATCTGTGCCAAACCACTTTGTTAATAAGTTTTTGTAAGATTTAATTTTTTCAATTTTTCTAACTTTAAGAATTCCAACAAAATCATTATTCTTTGAGTTTGTTAGCAAATGTTTCTCTCCAATAATAATTTTATCTACTTCTTTGGCATCTATCTGTAATATTATCGGCATAGTCCAAGATGGACCCTTAATTAGTTCATCTTGAGTCAAAACTGAGTTAATTTGTTCTAAATCCATAAACTCTGTTAATGGTGTATAAACTCCTTCACAAATTTGAATAACATCAGAAATATTATTCTCATTAATTAGGAGTTTAGGGTAATCTTTTATTCCATTTTTAGGATTATCGTAAATAACCTGATTTACCAATTCATTGCCACCATGAGGTTTTATTATTCCATCCATCGACAAAGATAATAGATATTTCAGTGGTTGATCATTAATTGAATTATCTAAATAATATTTCGAATTTTTATGCTCTTTTATTATTCTTGAAATAATACGAACACAGTCAACTGGATATTTACCAATTGCCGTTTCTGCAGCTAAGACTATTCCACTACCTCCTTGATTAAGCGTACTTACTATATCATTAATTTCCGCTCTCGTTGGTTTTGGTTTATCAATCATACTTTCAAGAAAATTTGTTGCAGTATAGACTGGAGTCTTGTGATGTTTTCCTTTTTCCATTATATATGATTGAGCAAAGGCTATCTTTTCAATTGCGACATCTCGAGATAGATCCCCTCTATCAATTAATATTCCATCACTTCTAATACAGATTTCGTCGATATTTTTTAGACCAGACTGACTCTCAATCTTTGAAATAACATTAATTTCATAATTAAATAAATCACGCATCTGAAGAACACTTTGTCCACTAGAACAAAATGAAAGGAATATTGTATTAATTTTTAACTGATTTGATATTTCTACAATTTTAATATCTTTTTTTGTGAATGGTTCTAATTCTATACTTCTATCAATACTAATCCCCTTATTGCTACCTATTACCCCTCCAGCTATAACTTTACAAATTACTTTATTATTTTTTATATCAATTACTTGAATTAATACTCCATCAAAATCAATTTTTATTAAATCCCCAAGTAAAAATATCTTTTCAGGAAACATAATATTTATTGGAATCAATTGTTTCCCAGATTTATGGTCCGATCCAACTAATTCAATAATATTATTATGTTTAACAATTAATGTTTGAGTAACTAATTTTGCTGTTCGAAGCTGAGCCCCCTCAGTATCAGGACAAATAGGTTTTGAAGTCCATTTTGATAATTGTTGATAAATCGAAACAAAATCTTCAATTGTTGTATGAGATAAATTAATTCTAAAAATATCCACACCGGATTTTTCCATTTTTTGAACTATTTTCTTATTCATAGATGAAGGACCAATTGTGGCAATAATCACTTTTTCGTCCATTATTTTTTAACCTTTAATAAAATATAATTCAATAATTTATTAACAGATTCCGATATACTTTCTTCCTCTGTATTTAGAACAAGGTCAGGATTTATTGGAGATTCATATGGAGTGAGAGGATCGATACCAATAAAATTATTAATTTGTCCATCCAAGGCCTTTTTATATAGTCCTTTTACATCCCTATTAATTGCAGATGACAATGGTATGCGGATATAGATTTCATTAAAACTTGGTCCAATCATATCTTTTATTTTTTTTCTTACCAATTTAAAAGGGGAAATTATTGGTACTAAAATTATTTCATTTGACGACATTAGATGAATACATAGCTCTGCAATTTTAATATTATTTTTTTCTATATCTTTTTTTGAAAAACCTAAATTAAAATGAATTTTTTTTCTGATTTCATCACCATCTAATATTTTCACTTTATAGTCTTTATTAATTAGAAAATCATAAGTGGTTTTAGCAATAGTAGTTTTTCCAGCCCCAGAAAGCCCAGTAAACCAAAAAATAGTTGATTTTTTATTCTTGTTCAAAATTGTTAAATATCTAGCGTAAGTCTAATTATTAATTAACCAGCAATTACTTTATCACTACCCCAAGTATTTGCATATCGATCCACAGCATTTTCTAAAATAATATCTCGATTTTTTCCTTCTTTAAATCCATCTAATAACCATTTATTGAATGTACCAATTCTATAAGCCGCTTTTCCATCTCTAAAAGGGTCAAATTGATCTATAATATTCGCCCAGTTACCAAAATTTTTATTTTCATAAGGGTTTTCAAAATGTTCAATAACTGCATCAATAGTATCTGACCAATTGTAAAAGACAACCTCATTATCTTTTAATTCTCTAAACTTATGGTTTGGGTTACCTTCCCGATCAATTATTAACGTAGGTAAATTACTTAATGCACATTCAAGAGCTGCATTTCCCATATGTCCATGAATGCAAAGATCGGCACTCAATCCACCAAGCAATGGCGGTGCGGTGGTTGCCATTCGACCAGAATCCAAATAAATATGACATCGACCTGTTTTCTGGGCTTCTTCCAGTAGCAACCAAGTCTCTTCTCCTATCCTTTTTCTAAGCGTTTTTGCATATTTTGGTTTAAATATTATACCCAACCATGGAGTTTCAAACATTTTATTCAATATAAAACTATAATTTTCCCTTTGTAAACCATGGCCAGTATGCCATCTTTCATCATAACCAGAATTTTCATCTATAACAAAAACTATTTTTTTAGCTCCGTTATTAATTAGTTTTTTTCGTACTCTTATTGCCTCTTTTTTTAGTAATGGTAAAGCATAATCATTAGGATATCCAGTAATTATCTGATATTTTATTTTTGAATCAAGTTCTTTTTCATTATCACAAATCCATTTTGAATATCTAAACGCAATATCTGCATATATACTGCATTCGTAAGTCTTATATCCATCAAATGCAATCTGTTGCATTACTGAAATTCCACCAACATCTTTTATGGCATCACTCTTGGCCATGTGATCATTATCATATTTATACCAGGTTGAATAGATTTTTATATTATAAGTTTTAAATAAACAGCTCCAATATTCTCTTAGTGATTTATAAAGTAATAATTGTTTTTTTATTTCTTTTCTTTCTTCATTATACTTACTTGAACGTTTAACTTTTGGAACAAAATATTTTATTTTATAATATTTGATTTTCTGACTTAGGAACTTAACTCCATTAGTCTTTAAATGTTTTTCTTCGCCAGGAAAATTTCTATAGATAATATCTTTTCTACTAAATCCTGAATTAAAAACCCAAAAAAAATCAGAATGCTGGCCATCATTATTAAAATTAATATCTCCCCTTCCTTCTAAAAATAAAAAGGATCTATCATGATAAAGCTTTTTATTTTTTTTAAACAATCCATGAATTTGGATATTTCGAAATAAAATTAATAAGCGCAGATTATTTTTGATGATTTTATTTAAATGTAGTTTTATTACACTAAAGATAGATTTACTTTTCTTTACAGTATGTAAATTGATTCCATATTTTATAGCAACTTCACTATATTCATTTACCCAAGGTCCCTGATTAATATATAATTCTGAATTTATTATTTCTATTTTTTTCATATGCCAGTTTATAACATCTATTATAAATAACATTCTACTAGTTGATCCAGGGTCTGACGATATAGATGAAGAAACCAAACCCTTTTTTAAGAATAATATTAATTCATCCTTATTCCAACGATTTTCATATAGTTCATTGTAAGCATCACCATTAAGAATATTTTTTTCAAACTCAAATAAATCTTTTCTTGCAATTCTAATTCTAACTAGCTCATTGTTTTCATCTTTAATATCCACCATTTTAAATGATAATTTATTAAAATTTAAGCCGAATATATTCCCTGCTATTGCAGCAATATTCTGCCCTAATTTTGAACTATCTATATAATAGCAATCCATACTTCTTATATTATATTTAATCTTTAATATTCTTTTTAATAGAATATATAATGAAGAAAAATTTAGGTTTTCAAAATAGAAAGTCATTACAACTCTATTTAAAATATTTTATTATGCTGAGTATTCGGCATTTCCGATTATTAAATCGCATATCATCAATAACCAAATTTGGTGTGTATTCTCAACAACATTATATGCTTTACTATCCAACCAAAAATTTAATTCACCTTCTTGTTTTAATGGATTATTTGATTTGAAACCTGTAAAGGTAACAACAGTTATCCCTAATGATTTTGCTGTTTTTGCGGCATTTATCATATTTTCAGAATTACCACTAGAACTAATTAATATTAATAAATCATCTTTGTCACCATAAAATTCAACAGCTTTTTCAACCCAGTTCTCATAGCCATAATCATTTGCCAAACATGTAATTAAGTCAGGCTCATTAAAATTTACTGTTCTTATTTTACCTTGTTTTGTAAAGTCAACAGCAACATGACTTGCCATTGCTGCACTTCCACCATTTCCAGCAACAATAACTTTTTTCCCATTATTTTTTATTTCTAATAGTAATTTTTTCATCTCGATCGCCTTTTCTGAAACATCTGTTTCAAAAAGGGATTTCTTATAGCGATTTAAATATTCTTTGATAAATGTATTATTTTCCATTTTATTAATTATCCTTTTTTCTGAATTTGTAAATTTTATCAATTATTCCCATTAATTTTAAAGCGTCAGAAGAATTTCCTGATTTAACTTTTCTATTTGAATTAATTGCAGAGAAGAACTCTTTTCCTTCTGATAACCACGATTTATCTGTTTTATATGTAATAGTTTCTTCACCCTTCCAGCTAGCTGCTGGGGCAATAGATCGGTTTTTAGCAATAGTTAATATTTCTTCACCGTAAGAATTAGATGATGTTTTTAACCCATTTAAAACAAAATATCCTTTTTCCAAAAAAATTTCTAAAGAAAAAAGATGGCGCCACTGAGTCATGGTCGAATGAAGAGACGCAGCAAGACCTGTTTTTGTATTTTCTAATGTGGCAAAAACGTTATCCTCAACATTAAGTTTCCAAAATAAGTTTGATACAGATGCATGTATCTTATCAAAACCTCCACCAAAAAATAAAAATAAATCAAGCATATGTATTCCTTGATCCATAAGTATTCCTCCTCCAGCATATTTTCTTTTTGATCTCCAGTTCTTAAAGAAGGTATTATCAACTGACTTGCCATATCTTCCCCTCATCCACAAAATTTTTCCAAAGCTTTTTCCATCAATGATTTTTTTCATATGCTTTATACTATCATGATGTCGATGATTAAAACCATACATAAGAATTTTTCCAGATTTTTTTTCTACTTTTCGGATTTCTTTTACATCTTTTGCACTGAATGCAGGTGGCTTCTCACAAAAAACATTTTTCCCAGCCTCTAAGCTCCTTAACGTTAGGTCTTTGTTAAGATAATTTGGAGTGCAAATATATATAGCTTCAATACTTTGATTATTAATAATCTGTTCAGGGTTTTGTACTTGTTCTATATCAATATCTATTTTTGATGGTTCATAAATAGAAACAAGTTTGGCATAAGATATTTTGGAAATGACATCATGGCGGATTTTACCCATTTTCCCATAACCAATAATTCCTACATTAATCATTACATAATTCCTGAATAAGAATATTCAAACCTTCCCTACAACCATTCAAAAAACCATTGCAAGTACTTGCTACATGAGGAGTCATAAAAAACTGATTTGGATGGAAATTTTTTAGTTTTCCATTATAAGGTTCCTCCCAAAAAACATCAAAAGCTGCTTTTAATCTACCCGACTCAAGTTCATTATAAAGAGCTTCTTCGTCTACGAGGGAACCTCGAGCTGTATTTATTAGAATTGCATCTTTTTTCATCAAAGCTAATTTATTCTTAGACATAAATGATTCATTATCAATTGTTTTGGGGATATGCAGGGTAATGCAATCTGCATTTTTTATTAAAATCGGCAATTCTGAAAGTTTATTATCAATAATATCAAATTTTACTACATCCATTAGCGGTTTCATACAATTATATACTCTACTACCTATATTACCTGTACCAATGATAAGTAGTTTTCTTTCAGCCAACCCCCCTCGAGGATATTTTTTCCAAGGATCAATAGTTCCTACTAAATTATAAAGCATCCTGAAAATAAGACTACAGGTAAAAGCCGCAGTTTCGTCAAATATAATATTTATTGTATCCTGTGATGGATATTTAACAATAATACCTCTTTTGATAGCATCATTTTCAGGGACATTATCTTTACCAATACCTGCTCGAAAAATACCTTTTAGTTTTGGAAAATCAATAAGTTCTATGGGTTTACTTCCGAGTAAAGCAATGTTAGCTAGCTTTTTATCAGAAGTAAAATCAAGACCCTCATCATAACCATCTAGAGTTGATGTATTTTTCCATATTTTCATAAAATATTATATTAGATTGATTTTATTTATTTATTTATTTATTTATTTTATTAAAATTCTAAACTAGAATATTATTGTTATAATTCTCTATTAAAATATTCTATTAACCATTTATGTAATTGAATATCGTTTTTAACTGGTGCTTTAAAAACCTTCCCATATCCCCTGCTCAATATTAACCGTAATTCATTTCCTATATTTTTTTTATCTTTTGACAAGGCATCACGAAATTTATCTACATCCATCTCTTTAATGTTATACCCCTGCCATATCTGCTCTAAAAACTGTCTTATATCTTTTCTAATTTCATCTTTAAGTAAACCCATTTTAACAGATATAAAATTTGCCATATCCATCCCCAAGCTAACAGCAATACCATGAGGGACTTTATAATTTGTCAATGATTCAATTGCATGGCCAAAAGAATGTCCGTAATTAAATATCTGTCGTTCGTTCTGGTCAAATTCATCAATTTCAATATA
>Ga0114999_10007175_pt1 | contig 12697 bp, 12 predicted proteins | sample ArcticOcean_MG_C_3_FD_89820 | JGI IMG/M metagenome (GOLD analysis project Ga0114999, IMG submission 89820) | Marine microbial communities from western Arctic Ocean - ArcticOcean_MG_CB8_126 | ecosystem: Environmental > Aquatic > Marine > Oceanic | place: Arctic Ocean: Canada Basin | collected...
ATTGCCGACTGGAAATAAGCCACGCGCTGTTAAACTTCGCCATCGGAAGAGCCTCCCTTGCTCTTCCTTCTTTGAACCACACCCGGGTTAACAAAGATTCACCAGACTTATGCAACAGGTCTACTAAATCCTCGACGATATCTTCGTTCCATAATCAAACACTCCATCTTTCCATTTAAGATAAAGTGTTGCGTCGATCAGTTGAGACCACCGGGGTGAAGCGGACATCGATTTCAGGGTGCGCGATGTCTGCTTCTAGCCCAGAGGCGGACATTAGCGTTCCTTCAACACCAACATATTTGACACGCCGTGATGCCTGCAGTTGGGGGTCGTCCACTGCATCAACACCAGACAGTACCGGGGCGTTTGATCTGGCATTAGATTTGGCTCCAACACCAAAATTGGATGGGTGGAAATTTTGCATGGATTTGCTTCAGTAATAGATGGCCGACTGCTTTTGTATATGGTCTGGCAACTTATTTGGCCCGGCTTGCCGCGGTTGGCGCCTTGAACGTCGTTTCCGCGTTGAAGGTCCATTCGGTGAAGATTTCGGGACCGACCTCAAACTCCCGCGGCTTCCATTTATCGGTCATGACATCCTCGTCGGCGCAATATTCCATGGCACCGCCGAATGGGCTGTGAAAATACCAAAAGCAGCCCGAAGATACGTAATGCCGGCCGGGACCAACTTGGCTTTGCCAGCCCTGCCGCACCAGGAACTGACCGCCGCCGATAACCTCGTGAATGTCGCGCACTTTGAAGGCAAGGTGATTGAATTTCGGCTTTCGCCCGCCGGTGTTCATGACAAACAGATTATGGTGGTTGCTGGGGGATGTGGCGCGCAAGAATATTCCGCGCTCGCGATACCGGTCGGTGGTGCGAAAACCCAGACGATCGCCATAGAAGGATTCGACGGTACGGAAGTCGGGCACCCCGAACACGATATGGCTGATGGCCTGCGGTCTGGCGCGTTCATGAAAAGTCGCCGGTTGGTCGATACGAACATTTTTCCCAGGCAGGTTGAATGGCAAAGGGTCCGGCTTCAGAACCTTGCACTTGGAGACGCGAAATCCAATTCCCAGCCCCATGTCATCAACGCTGCTGATGGAACTATCCTTGTTTATTGTTACCCGGCGGTCGCGGGAAAGCTCCTTGGCTATGGCCTTCAGATCACGCTTGTTTTTCACGCCCCATATGACCTCACGGACCGTGGACCCGGCCTGGATCGGCGGCGGCAGGCGCTTGTTGTCGTGGCTTCGGATTTTCACTTCTCCACCGTCCACGCAAACGTAGTCGGCGCCGAATTTTCCGGCCCGCACCTGCTGCATTCCCCAATCGGCCATAAACCGCCTGGCTTTGGGGAGGCTGCGGACGCCAAAAGTGACCGCGTCGATACCGGTGATGTTCATAAACGCCTCCTCAATCGCGCCGGCGAAATATGATGCGGGCTTCGCGGCGCGCAATTTTCCATCCGAAATCGGTGCGCGCAAATTCTTCCAAGTATTCGCCGACGACGAACGGTCCTTCGAGCGGATAGGGCGCCGCGTCGTCCCCGCCATAGAGGTAGAGCGTGTAATAGGTGACGCCCCGGGCGCTATCCGCTTCGACCAGCGAGAAATCCGTCGGTGTAACAAAATGCCGCGTTTTGTTGGGCGGCGTGGTTTTGACCCAGGCGATAAATGCCTCCACCGGCAATTCTTCGCCCAGACGGACGTAGCAGCCATCAGCGGTCATCAAATCCGCCAAATCATCATGGCGCCGTTCGTCCTGCAATCGGCCGAAGCGAAGCGAAAGCGACTGGCAGGCGTCTTTGATGACGAGTTGGTCCGTTTGATCCATAATCAATTTTTCCCAATAGCCGGGTCAATTTCCCGGGTGCCGCGATATTCATAGGTATCGGGCTCGATTAGCTCGTGCCAATCGGCGGCGCCCGCCACATTGGGCTGGAACGGATTGACCAAATCGCCGCCCTGCTCAAACATCCAATAATAGCCGCCCCTTGGGTAATCCTCGATCTGCCAGGCGTTATTATCAAGATCGGAAAAGGTGAAGCCGTAACTGCCGTGGCTGCCGCTGGTTTTGTGAATAACTTCAAAACCGAACCGGTCCTGGTTGTCAGCGATGATCACCCGCGCCGCATCGACAATGTTCGGCCCAGCCACATCGAAACCGATATGGTTATGCATTTTATGGTCCCGAATCGTGGTGTCGGTTTCGATGATGTCCATGACGGCGACGCTGTTAAGGCGGGCGAGCATACGCTTGGGTCCAAGCTGGGCAATCTCCAGGCCGAACATGGTCTCATATAATTCCCGGGACTTCGCCAAATTGATGACCTCCACGGTCACGTGCGACAAGAGGCAAGGCTTCAAAACGGACGTCCGCTGCTCCCCGGGTGCCTGGTCTTGAAATGTACGTAGCGCATGGCCGGTTTCGCAGGTCCCTTGGAAACGCCCGGAATATCCGCCGGGTGGATTTTCGAGGATCTCCCAAAAATTGCCGTCCAGGTCGGTCAACATGAATGCGGCCCCGCCGTCGCCCTCGGTGACGTTGCCCACGTGCAGAATGTCGAATTCATCCTGGTTTTCCAGGGCCAGCTCGCGCGCTTCGCGGACCCCATCGGCGGTTGCTAAATCGAGCCCAAAATGGGCGTTTTCAAGCCAGGGTCGCGCGTTCTTCGCCAATCCCTTCTCGCCAAGAGTGACGCCGACGATGACGGTGTTGCTACCAAGCCGGGCAACCAGCGTGCGCTTGCTGGTCCTGATAACCTCAAACCCCAGAAATTCCCGGTAAAACCGCACCGACGCATCCAATTCCTTGAGGGTGGCGTGACCGTGGGAAAAAAAGGGTAAGTTCAACAAAGATTGCAAGGGAAAGTGCCTCGTCTGGGTAAAACACGGCCATTTATAATGGCCAAATTTCGTATACGATATTTATTGTAATGTATGACAATCTATTTATTACTGTCCAACGTAATTACGGACAGTCTTGGACGGTTGAGAAATGGAAACCCGCGCAAATACCATTCGGGACGCCTTGGAACAGGAAATCATTTCCGGCGTTCGTTTTCCCGGTGAGCGCCTGGATGAGCCGCAACTGACCCGCCAATTCACAGTATCGCGAACACCGGTGCGCGAAGCGCTGGTCGAGCTTGCCACATCGGGTTTGGTGGAGATGCGACCGTACTGCAGCGCCGTCGTCGCCGAGATCGGCGCCGGACATGTTATCCAGATGTACGAGGTTCTGGCCGAATTGGAAGGTCTCAGCGCGCGCTTGGCGGTGCGGCGCATGACCCGCGACCAACGCTCGGCTTTGGCTGCCCAGCATGCCAGCATCGGCCGCCTGATCAAGGCGGGCGAAACCGATGAATTTCCGGCCCTGAACAAGACATTTCACGGCATGATTCACGCCGGCGCTCATAACGATATCTTAAGCGCCGAGATCGACGGGCTCAACAAGCACCTGTCCCCTTACCGGCGCATCTACCGGGAAGAGCCTCTCGATCTCCGTATCCCCTATGAAGAGCATGACGGCGTTGTGGCTGCGATGCTTGATCGGGACGAGAAATCGGCAGAGCAGATATTCCGCGATCACACGGCGCTGCGCGCCGATCATGTTGCCGACTTCATTGCCGCCTATAATCGCCGCTTCGAGCGGCGCAGCGCCTGAATTAATCCGAGGAGGTTCCCCATGTCCGATGCCGTTGAAATAAACTGGGCCAAGGTAAAAAATATATTCGAAGGCGCCACCCGGCGTATGCAGGAAAACCCCGACCGGCCGGCCATCGGCGCGCCGAAGGCAACCGTGCGGGTCATCCGCGAACGCCTGTTCGAGGCGACGGCGGAGGGCCACACCTTTCAGATCGACGAGCCGGTCGCGCGCGGCGGCAGCGGCCTGGCGCCGTCGCCGATGGCGTATTTTTCTGCCGGCGCGGCGGCCTGCCTGACCAGCCATATTACGCAAAGCGCCGCCTATTTGGAGGTGCCGTTCACCGCCCTGGAGGTTGAGGCGACGGTTCTCTGGGACAACCGGCGCAAATTCAATATCGCCGATCTGGAGCAGGCAGCTCTGGGCTTGATATTTCATATCGATCTTCGTTCGGATGCGCCCAAGGATAAATTAATCGAAATGCTGAAACATGCCGAAGACGGCTGTTACGCCTCCGACGTGGTGCGCAACAAAACGCCGCTCCGCGCCCATTTGATCGTCAATGGCGAAGAGGCCTATGTCCATACAAATGGCGCCGAAATTCCTGATCTTCCCGCCGGCCCAGCTTTCGGCGATAATCCTACCGGCATGAGCGCCGCCGAAATCACGGCCAAAAAGGGCCATGGCCCGGGAGCAAAATACAGTGCCTGATCATGAATTCGGACATGGACTGACGGTTAAGGAAAATGCCATGCCGGCAATTTCCCAAATCCGGGAGCAATTGGCCGATGCGGTGATTGCCATTGTCGATCATCCTCCGGATTCCTGTTGCCAGATTGGCTTTCACGCGTTGCCGGTTTCCCGTTCAGAATTGCCCGGCGAGGGGTTCAACAAAATCGGCATGATCGGCGAGACGGAGGTGACGGCGCAAATCGGCCTGTTGCCGCCGGGCGAGACCAAGGTGGTGCTGGGTTTCGATAAAGAGACGGGCACGCTCGTTGCCTATGTGAACCCATGACCAGGGCAGGGATTACCATAGCGGCGGCGATATCGGCAGCGATCGGGATTGCATTGATCCCTGGCACCGCGCTCGCCCAAGCGAGCGAACCCGAGCTGCCGCCGCTGGCCAAGATGCGCGACGCCAACAACAACAACCGCATCGAGCGCAGCGAAGCCGCCGGACCCCTGGCACCGAGCTTCGACGAGATCGATTGCGACAGATCGGGCAATTTGGACGGCAAGGAAATACTCGGATTTTTTCAAGGTGAGGAATGCAAGACGCCGGTAAAGTCCGCCGATACCGGCCAGCCGAAAGCGCCGGCTGCCCAAACCCGTGCCGCCAACGAATTATTGTTTAATCTCTATTTGCCGCGCACCACCGCCATGTTCACCAACGTTGTCGGGCCTTGGGCCACGGCGATGGCCAGTTCCACCGAGGGCCGTATCGAGATTAAGTTCACTGCTTCGAGCTTGGCGCCGGTCAATCGTCAGCTCAGAATGGTCGCCAAAGGCGTCGCCGACGCAGGCATGGGCATTCACCATTTTACCCGGCGCCGCACCGTCACGGCGCGGGTATCCGAATTGCCGTTTGCCGCCCGCACATCCCGCGCCGCATCGATCGCGGCGTGGCAGACCGTGCAAAAATTCGGCAAGGCGTCGGAGTACAAGGGCGTAAAACTTGTCGGCGTCGTGAGCCCGCCACCTACCTTGATCTTCAATTCCAAGAAACCGATCAAATCGCTAAAGGATTTTCGGTCTTTGAAAATCCTGGCCGCCGGATCCCTGGTGCAGCCGGCCAAACTGCTCGGCGCACCCGTGGTGACGATCCCGCTACCCTTTGCCTATGAGCAATTTTCCAGGGGCGTCGTTGATGGGACCTTCAGCAATTTTGGCGGCATTATGGGATTCAGGCTCGCCAAGTTCATTAAATTCGCGACGCCGGTTCCGGGCGGTGTCGGCAATACCTCGATTTTTCTGGTGATCAACCAAAAGAAATTCGACGGCCTCGGCAAACCGGATCGGGATGCCATCATGGCTGTCTCGGGCGAGGCGTTTGGAGCCTATGCAGCTGGCTGGGACACCAACGAAAAGGATGCGGTGCGCCAGGCCCGGGAAGCCGGTATTCAGACGACCCCGCTGCCGCCGGCGGCCTTGGCGGAGTTAAAAAAACGCTGGTCGGTCATCGAGCCGCAATGGATCGCCGATGCCGGCAAGCTTGGAATTGACGGCAAGGCGGCGGTGGCATTTTACCGGGGCGCCTTGGCCAAGCTGCATGGGGGGCGATAAGTCCGGTGCCTGATATTGAAGCCAGCCGGCGAATTCCCGAGGGGCGCGGCCCGGTATTTCCGTGGGCCGGTACTATTTTGGGTGCGCTTGCGAACATTCTTTTGAGCGCCATGGTGATTATCACCTGCATCGACGTGGCGGGACGTTATTTCTTCGCCGCCCCCCTCATCGGCGCCCATGAAATGATCACCCTAGCCATGGGCATCATGATCTTTCTCGGCATGCCCCTGGTCACCAGCGCGCGCGAACATCTGACAGTCGATATCATGGGCGGGTTCCTGGGCCCAAGGGCAAGGCGGGTTCAGCAAATCATCGTCAACACTATCGCCGCGCTGACCTTCATCCTGTTCGCCTACTTGTTATGGATACACGGCATCGGGCTGGCCGAAGACCTGATGATCACACAGGATTTCGAATTCGAACAGGCACCGTTCGCGTTCCTGATGGCGGCCATGTGTTTTCTCACCATATTTGTATTCCTCAATCATGTGGGCCGCGATCTGACCGGCAAGGGCCCGGATTATGACAAGCCGGCCGGCCGGCACGGCAATTCCTAGAACCTGAGCGTTTCGGAGCGCGGTGATTACTATGGAAGCTGGCCTGATTGGATTCGTAGCCCTCCTCGGAATGGCGTTCGCCGGTATTCACCTTGGCGTTGCCATGTTCCTGACCGGTTTTTTCGGCTTTGCATTCCTCCGCGGCATGGAGGCTTCGGCGTCGCTCGCCGGAACACTTATCTTCGATGCGTCCATGTCCTATGGCTTTACGCTACTGCCTTTGTTTCTGCTGATGGGCAACCTGGTGTTTCGCTCGGGACTGTCGGGGGATCTTTACGATGCTGCCAATGCCTGGATGGGGCACCGCCCGGGCGGGCTCGCCAAGGCCACCGTTGCCGCCTGCGGCGGGTTCGCGGCAGTCTGTGGTTCCTCCATCGTCACCACCGCCACCATGGCCAAGGTTGCCATGCCGTCAATGCGCAAATACGGCTACGACGATGGCCTGGCGACCGGCGCCATAGCGGCGGGCGGCACCTTGGGCATCCTCATCCCGCCGAGCGTGTTGCTGGTTTTTTACGGCATCCTGACCAACACCGATATCGGCAAGCTGTTCATCGCCGGTATCGTGCCCGGGCTGATTTCCATCGCATCATACTTTGTGGTCATCGACGTGATGACCCGGATAAAGCCGGAGCTGGGCCCGCGCGGCGAGCCGATGCCTTTGGCTGCGCGCTTTCGCTCGCTCACCAAGGTGTGGGGCGTGGTGGCTTTGTTCCTGTTTGTCTTGGGTGGAATCTATGTGGGCTTCGTGACTCCGGTCGAGGCCGGCGGCGTCGGCGCGGCGGGGGCGTTTCTGTTTGCCATCGGTCGGCGGGTGCTGAGTTTTGCGGCATTTCGCGATGCTTTGTCGGAAACCATCCGCACTTCGGCCATGCTGTTTTTCGTGATATTCGGCGCCCAGCTTTTTTCCGCTTTTATCAACGCCGCCGACCTGCCCGGCCAGATGCTAGCCACGATTGAGGGTCTCGATCTCACGGCGACCGGCGTATTGTTGATGATCCTCTTATTCTATATCGGCTTCGGCTGCGTCTTTAGCGCCTTTGCCCTGGTGCTATTGACGGTGCCGGTGTTTTTTCCGCTGATCGCCGGCCTCGGATTGGACGCCCAGTTCGATACCAGCCCGGAAAATGTTCTCATCTGGTTCGGGATCGTGATCGTCGTGGTTGCCGAAATCGGCCAGATCACGCCGCCGATCGGCATGAATGTGTTCGTGCTGAAATCCATGCTGCCCGACGTGACCCTCGGCACAATATACAAAGGCATCATCCCGTTTTTTATGGCCGATCTCGTGCGCCTGGCCCTGATCGTCCTGTTTCCATTCTGGACCGTGCTGGTGCTGCCCGATTACATGGACAGTATTCAGAATCAGATCGCCGCATTTATTTCCAGCCTGTTTTGACTCCTGGCTAATCCATACCAATGATTTGATCGAGCAGTTTCTGGGTGTGGATAACGTTTTGTTCCTGCGTGCAATACCGGTGCCCAAGAAAGGCTTTTGAATGCATGCCTTTCTGAAACAGGGGCGTCGTTTTGAAATCCTGCATAAAGGATGGCGGCATGCGGTCGCGGGGATAGTTCTGCCATTCGGGAATGAACTCGTAGTGGATAGGCGGCTCTTCTCCCTCGCCGTAGCGGAACATAAAATAGATATCCCAGATCATGCTGTCGGGATCGTCGCCATTCGGGCGTGCCCGAAACAAGCCGAAACTATTGCCCGCGACGGGGCCAAGCATATTGGGAAAAATCCGGTGCTCGCAAGGGAACCCGAACATTTGGTTATCGTCCAGATGCGACAAATCGATGCCATGGGCGGCACAAGCATCATGGCGTAACTTCAACATGAACTCCGGTCCCATCATATCGAGGGGCAGATGTTCAAGTCCGTCAAAATGGTCGAGCTCGTATTGGGCAACGCGGTTTTGCGTGACCATGGTTTCGATGGCTTTGCGCGCCCATTCTCTGGGCGTTGGGAAATCGTCATCGCCGAGATCGCCCAACTTGACCCCCGGCGGTAATCCGGTGGTGAGCTGCCATTGGGGCTCCCAAAAGTTGGTGTGCAGGTCAAACTGCTCGTAGACGGTCATGGCGCCCACTTTGTCCGGCGGTGGATAGCCGCCGCCCTTCTTTTCGCCGACCCGGCGGCCCCCCGGCCCGGTGGAGACGGCACCCACATTGTTCAAGTCCATCACATGGGTGGCCCACACATGATAGCCCTCTTGGAACTGGTCGATGCCGTATTTCCAGTTGCATGGCAGTACCGTCGTGTAATGCCGTTGCAGGCGCATCTTGCCGATGCTGTAAGCCCCTAAATTCTCGGGGGCCGGATGCAGGTAGTCGAGCAAAGGCTCGGCGTCCATGTCCATATTGATGAACACAAATCCTTCCCATGTATCAACTAACGTCTTTCGAAGGCATACGTCTTCCCGTTTGACCATGCCTTTGGCGAAATCTTTGGCGCCCGGCAGATGGCACAATTCGCCGTCCAGATCATAGGCCCAACCGTGAAAGACGCAGGTGATTTTACCGTCGAATTGCGCCTTGTTGCCATTGAACGTGCCAGGACCGCCAAATTCATGGGCGCCTTCCACAAGCCGCGTCCCCCGGTGCATGCAACTGTTGTAATAGGATTTCAGTGATTGGTCCTCATCGCGGACAATGAGAAATGACTGATCACCAATGCGGTACTCGTAGAAATCGCCCACATTGGGAATTTCCTCTTCGCGGCACGCCCACTGCCAGACCCGCGGCCATAGGAGGTCATATTCCTTTTGCAGCCAGTCATTCCCGATATAGCGGTTCGCGGGAAACAGCCGGTCGTAGTCTGCTGGTTCTACGACGGCCTTCAGGCCCTTGAGGCTTCCGGTCCTGAAATCTTTCACGTTCGCATCCATGGCACTTCCTTCTTATTTAATTTGACGTCTGGTTGTTTGCCACGCCATCCCCGTTGGCCAGGAAGCGGCGCAACATATTCTTGAACGTGGCAAATTCCTGCGCGCTGAATCCCCTTAAATGATCGTTCAATACCGCGCAAATCGTCGGGGGAATCAATTTGACGATCTCGCGGCCTGCCTTGGTGAGCGCCAATTTAACAACGCGGCGGTCATCGCCGCTGCGGCTGCGAACGATGAATCCTTTCGCTTCGAGCCGGTCCAGCATGCGGGTCATGGCCCCGGTATCGACGCAGATCTCGCGGGCGCAACCGGCAACCGTGTCTGCGCGCCCATTGGAGATAACCAACAGGGGCACCCATTGCGGTGCGGTCAAGTCGTATGGTTGTAGCTGGATATCCAGATTGCGCAGCACCATCTGGTTGGCCAGTTTGATCAGATAGCCGACAGATTCGTGATCGCCGAGCGCGACCGCGTCGCCGCGATAGAATTCGGTGACGGGGTCCGTGGAGGGTATGTTTTCGCGACTGGCCATCGACTTCGTTGCCATGGAAATTATTTTATTTGCCTAGACAAATATTGTCAAGGCAGTTAAATATCTACACCCACCATGTTGGTGCGGATTTCACCGGTTCGGACGGGAGAAAATGATTATGACCAATATTCGAACGTTGGTTGGCGTGGCCATCATCACAGCGCTATCAATGTGGCCGGCCACCGAACCTCTAGCGGCGGAATCGGTTTCGGAGTTCTATAAGGACAACACCATAACTATCCATATGGGTTTCCCCGGCGGTGGATTTTTTGCGTCCGCCAAGCTTGTCGGGAAGCACATGCAAAAACATATTCCAGGCAATCCGAAAATTGTCTTTGCGCCGCGTCCTGGCCGGATTGGTACGGCGGTCCTCGATTTTCTGAACCAGTGGGCGCCCAAGGACGGCACACATCTGGCCATGCCCGGCTCCCTTGGTCCTTGGATGCCGCTGCAAACCAAAATCCCGGTGAAATACGATCCGCTCGAAATGAGTTACATCGGCAACGTCAATTCAGCGGGGGACACTTACCTTTTTGTCCGTTCTGACGCCGGCATCCGGACCCTCGCCGATTTAAAATCCAAGCCGCTCCGGGTCAGCAACGCGCGCGGCGCCTATAAAAACTTTGTCGCGGCCCTCAACAATATTCTCGGTACTAAAATCACCTACGTGGGCAATTATCCAGCCCACCGTGATGCCTTTGCCGCCATGCTGCGCGGCGATACCCAGGGCGTTGCCGGGGCCGGCGTGACCGGGGGCGCCGAACACCGGCGCTATTACCCGGCCCTTCTCAGTGGTGGAAAAGCGATACCCATACTCCGCTACACTGCTTCCACCAAAAGCGCCGCCTATCCGAAGGTGATATTGGCCGGACAGGCTGCAGCGGCGGCAATCCGGAAACAGGCGATGGAAATTGCCTTTGCCAGTCAGGTTTTGGACCGGCCGTTGATGGGGCCGCCAGATATCCCAACCAATATACTGAAAGCGCTACAAAAAGCATTCATGAGCGCCATGGTGGACCCGGCGTTGGTTGCCGAGGCCAAGAATAAGAAGGTAGGAACTGAGAATCCCATGAGCGGGCCTGACATGTTGCGCTATGTGCAGAAGATCTACGCCCTCCCTACCGCAGCCAAGGCCATGGCCCGTAAAGCGCTGGCCGACAAACGTTTTGTTGAGAAGGTCAAATACACATCCTTCAATGCTACGTTGGCTCAAATAAAACCAAAAGGCCGCAGCCCGCACGCCGTATTGCTTTTCAAGGGCAACGGAAAACCCATCGCCGTTCAATTGGATGCGCGAACAACCAAGCTCACCACCTTCGGCCGCGAAATCAAACCGCCACCCTTCAAGGTCCGTGCCTTGAGCCCGGGCATGAAATGCAAGGTCTCCTGGACCGGCCCCGGCACCACGGCCAGCGATTTGGAGTGTGGCGAATAGTCGGCTGCGAAATTCCCGCGCTCGGAATGATGATGCGAGGAAAATTGCACGTTCTATGGTCAGGGTGCCAATGTCCGGAATGGGCCCAGGCTGTGTGAAAACGTTTCAAGTTGCCAACGACGCACAACAAGAGAATCAAAGTGACCGCAAATTTATCTCGATGTTGCCGGAAACGAACCTTGGTTGAATCAATATTGCGCCGCTGGACCCTCGGAAACTGTTTTCACACAGCCTGGGCCAGAAGCAGTCGTTCCCGCTATTTCCGCTGAATGTCCGCTTCCGGGGGTAACGCAGTCGTCGAATTCAAGTGATTACAATTAGCCGCCAAGTGGCATGGGCTGGCTCGCAAACAAAAACCATTCGCATCTAGGTGAAAGTGCGCATTCGTGATAATTATATGGTTCTTCCAAAAATAAATTCGAATTGCACAAATCGCCGTCAACGCATCCTCCGCGTTGACGGCGAATTCTTTAATCCGATTTCAAATGTTAACGATGTCCGCTTAGGGCTGAGACTGTTGAACAACTCCCCCAAATCATGATTCAATCTCAATTGCTGGCAGGCGCTTTTGAATTGGAGGTGTTTTGCCATGATGGGACCAGCGGTTGGCAGTCAGGACCGGCTATTTTACGAGTTCAACCTCGAGGATCGGATACCAGCCGATCATCTTCTGCGCCGGATTGATGCGGTTCTCGACCTAAGCTGGCTTCGCGGCGAGCTTTCCCCCTATTACAGCCATACGGGCTGTCCCTCGATTGATCCGGAACTGATGATCCGAATGTTGGTCGTCGGCTATTGCTACGCGATCCGCTTCGATCGTCAGCTTTGTGAAGAAGTCGATCTCAACCTGGCCTATCGGTGGTTTTGCCGGTTGGGGCTTGAGGACAAGGTTCCCCACCACTCGAGTTTTTCGGTGAACCGGAACGGCCGGTTCCGCGACAGCGACATCCTGCGCAAGGTCTTCGAGGAGACGGTCTGCGGCTGCATGACGGCGGGCCTGATCGGCAGTGAGGGGTTCGCCGTTGATGCATCCGTCATCGAGGCCGATGCCAGCCGTTTCTCCCGGATCGAAGGGTCGGAGATTGCGTGGTCGGACGAACAATTGGCGCGTCGGGCGATCAAGGAATATGTCGATGCCCTTGAGGAGAATGCAGCGACCAAGCCCAAACAAAAGCCAAAGGCCCTGTCACCCACCGATCCCGCGGCGGCCTGGACCACGCGCGGACGCAACAAGGTGATGTTCGGCTACAGCCTGAACTATCTGATCGACATGGAAAACGCCGTGATCGTCGATGTCGAGGCGACGCCGACGAATCTCGCCGCGGAGGTGGATGCCGCCGAGGTCATG
>Ga0114999_10007176_pt1 | contig 12693 bp, 13 predicted proteins | sample ArcticOcean_MG_C_3_FD_89820 | JGI IMG/M metagenome (GOLD analysis project Ga0114999, IMG submission 89820) | Marine microbial communities from western Arctic Ocean - ArcticOcean_MG_CB8_126 | ecosystem: Environmental > Aquatic > Marine > Oceanic | place: Arctic Ocean: Canada Basin | collected...
CGGATGTCCTTCTGTGGCGGGGAGTACAGGCTCAGGTGTGACGTCTCGGCATCGTGGCGGCCGAACTCTTGATAGAAGGTCGCAATGTTCTGGGCGTTGTCGCCGGTTGCCGTTCCCACGTAGCAGACCTTTGGGCGCGACTTGTCTGACAGGGTGAGGAGATGCTCTCGAAGAAGCGGGCGTTTCCACTGTGGCGGGAAGAAGTCGCCGCCGATGCCAAATATCTGCTTGTCCAAATCCGCCGCTCCTGAGTTTCAGAATGTTTGAGTGTGACCGATACCTGTCGGGACGGGGATCATACTTCGTCGTAGCGGAAGCATGTGACCACGTGGTCGTTCACCATTCCCGCTGACTGCATGAACGCGTACATGGTCGTTGGCCCAACGAAGCGAAATCCGCGCTTCTTGAGGGCTTTACTCATCGCTATCGAGACGTCCGTGCTGGCCGGTACTTCGCCCATCGTGTCTGGCGAGTTTTTGACCGGACTTCCGCCGGTCAGCCCCCACAAATAGGCGTCAAGGCTTCCGAACTCGGCTTGAACCGCGAGTGCGGCGCTGGCGTTGCCTATCGTGGCCTCGATCTTGCCGCGATGCCGCACAATTCCGGCGTCCTGCACGAGTCTCTCGACATCCGACTCATCGTAAGCTGAGACAGTAGTTAGATCGAAGTCTGCAAACGCTTGGCGATAGCCCTCGCGTTTGTTCAAGATCGTTTGCCAGCTCAATCCGGCCTGCGATCCTTCAAGAACAATCATCTCGAACAAATGGCTGTCGTCATGAGACGGCACGCCCCATTCAGTGCCGTGGTAACGCACCATCAGGTCGTTGCCATTGCCCCAGTCACAGCGAGAAGTCATTTAGTGTCGTCACCTGGTTCCAAGCTAGTCGAGTTCAGCGGATTCTTATGGCACCGTATCAGCAGGGTCGTGATTCTTGCCGGAATCGTGTCACTTGTGGGGGTTGCATGCTCCTCTGATGGAGGCGATCAGGTTGGCGAGCCAACTTCGCAGCCTGGTTCGACCGCGGTCGCTACCGCTCCGGGTTCAACGCCTGACGCTGGCGCCACGCCAACAGCGACGTCAACTAGCCAGAGCCCGACTGCCATCGCCGGTAGCGACCCGACGGCAGGTCCATCTGTTGATGCCACGCCAAGCTCGCCCGGACGGGGCGCAACAGCTGTCCCGGCTACGTCCTCTCCAGTCAATCCGGAGCCGACGCCTGTGGGTAAACAGGCTCGGTTGGACGGTATCGGTCATGTCGTAGAGGGAATCCGCGAACTTAGTGCTGGCGGCGACCCGAACGTATCGCTGGTTAGTTCGGACCGGATCGCTCAGGAGCTTGCGGAGGATCTGGCAGATGTGGAGGTGTTGGCGGAGATCGCTGATCTTGAGGTGCGGCTCAAGCTGCTGGCACTGATGCCGCAGGAATCGGACCTTCTTGAAGTGGAGACGGCATTACTTGAGGGTGCCGTCGTTGGGCTGTACAACCACGAGACGGGCGAACTGCTGGTGTTGAGCGGTGGCGATGATGTTTCGGTGAAGGAAGAGGCGGTCTATTCGCACGAGTTCGCTCACCTTCTACAGGACGTGAACTTCGATCTCAGCGAATTGTTTGAGGCAGCGAAGGATGATTCGGAGCGATCAGGTGCGCTCCAGGCGCTGGTGGAGGGCGAGGCGACCTTTGTAGAGGCCATCTACGCAGCGCGCACGTTCCATTCGGAGGATCTGGGCGCGCTTATAGCTGTTGATGCGGATGTTCTAGCGGTGCTTGAGGCCACGCCGAATTTTTTACTGCTGGCGCTCGGATGGCCATATAGCGCTGGATTCGGATTTACGAACTCGATCTGGCAGAACGGCGGGATGGCCGCGATTGATGCGGTCTGGGCCGATTTGCCGGAGACGACGGAGCAGATCATTCACCCGGAGAAGTACGCCGCCAATGAGTACCCGGAATCGTCGCCGGTCTTGCCGGATCTGGCAGCAATCTTGGGCGACGGATGGAGTGCCAGGACCGAAGGCGTTCTTGGTGAGGCGGTCATCGCAATCTGGCTGGAAGCGCTTGGCACCGAGACCGCGGTTGCTGCGCAGGCGGCAGCAGGCTGGGGCCGGGATGGATATCTACTTCTGGACGGTCCGGCTGGGTCATCCGCGATGGGCTTGCTCATCGAATGGGACGACCCCGGAACGGATGCTCTTCAGTTTGCGGCGGCCCTGGAGGCGGTTCTGGATGCCGATGCCGGGTTCAGCAGGGTCGAGGACGGTAACTCGAGGGTTGATGAATGGAACGGTCCAGGTGGTGTGCTGACTTTCACACTTGACGGCAGCACCGGTGCGGCAGGATTGGCTGTAGCGCCGACGCTGGATGGGGCGACCGCTTTGTTGAATGCGCTGGTTAACAGGTAGTCGCTGGCTGAACGCCTACCTTGGGATGTATGCTTTCGCCGCTAGCGTGATTTGCTTGCGCTGCTCGTTGGAACAAGTATTTAGTCGACCAGGAAGCGCCGTATGCCGACCAACGTTCTTCTCCCCCAGTGGGGCATGGGCATGAACGATGGCACCATCGTTAAATGGCTCAAGCAGGAAGGCGACGTCGTCGCCGAGGGAGACCCGCTTTGCGAGGTTGAATCTGCGAAGGTCAACAGCGAGGTTGAGTCGCCGGGTTCCGGGACTCTTGCGCGTATCGCGGTGCCTGAGGGCATGACGGTCGACACAGGATCGCTTCTGGCGGTGCTGCTTCACGAGGGCGAGGAAGCGACCGACCTGCCTGAACCGATTTCGGATGCGAAGCCTGCACCTCCGGCTGCGGCTCCTCGTCCAGCTGGTGGGGGCATATCTGCTGCAAATCGGCCTGCCGGTCGAAAAGAACCGGCGGCGGGTCGTCGTCAGATAACTCCGATCGCCCGTAAGGTCGCCCGTGAACTGGGAATTGATCTCGATTCCGTGACCGGGAGTGGACCGGGCGGTCGCATCCTTGAGGATGATGTTCGTGCCGCTGCCGCCGCACCACCTGCTGCAGCGCCCGTTGCCGCCACTACATACCCGGCTGCCGCCGATGGAGCGCCGATCGCCGAAACGATCCCGCTAACGGGGTTGAGGGCGACTATTTCACGTCGAATGAGTGACAGTGGTGCGATTCCGACGGTGACTCTGACGACCGAGGCAGACGTAACGAACGCGGTCGCCATGCAGCGACAGCTCGTTGGCGAGTGGCGAACGAGTCGGCTGCGGCCGCAGTTCCAGGACCTTGTCCTATCTGCGACGGCGCGGGCGCTCAAAGATCACCCGAAGATGAACGCACACTTCGCTGGAGATGAGATTCGAATCCTCTCTGAGGTGAACGTGGCGTTTGCGGTGGCCGTTGCTGGCGGCCTCATCGTCCCCGTGATTCATAACGCGGATGGGATGACGACGCTGGATATCGCAAAGCGAGTTCGTGAGGTGATGTCACGGGTCAAGTCAAACGAACTCCACGTTGACGACATGCGACACGGAACCTTCTCTGTCACGAATCTTGGCTCGGTGAACGTGGATGCGTTTAATCCCCTACTCGACCCGCCTCAAGTGGGAATTCTAGGTGTGGGACGTGTGGTTCAAAAACCGGCCGTGTTCGAGGGCGATGTGGTGATCCGATCTATGTGTTTCCTGAGCCTGACGTTCGACCATCGCGCCGTTGATGGCTACCCGGCGGGCGAGCTGTTGAAGGCGATTGCGACGAACCTGGCAGACCCGGGCTGGATGGCTTCCTGAGTACGCTGCATCAACCTGCGCCGCCGGCGTACGCAAGGAGAAGTTCACTGTGATTACCGTTGGCGTGATCGCCAATCCGGCCGCGGGCAAGGACATTCGGCGGTTGGTTGCTGCAGGCCGGGTCGTTTCAAACCAGGAGAAGGCGAACACGCTCAGGCGTGTCTTTGCCGGGCTGGCCTCGACCGGCGTCGAGCGAGTACTCGTGATGCCGGACCTGAGCCGACTTGCCGCGCCGGGAATGGAAGACGTTGAGGATCAACTCGACGCTAGCTATCTTGAGATGCCGCGCATCGACCATCAGGACGGCTCGACCCGGGCCGCGAAGATGATGGCGGAGGCAGGCGCGGGTGCGATTGTGACGCTCGGGGGTGATGGCACGAACCGTGTTGTGGCCAAAGGCGCGGGCGATGTGCCTCTGGTTCCGATATCGACGGGAACGAACAACGTGTTTCCGCAGATGGTTGAAGGCACTCTCGCCGGAATTGCGGCCGGGTCGATTGCGGCTGGAGTAGATGGCGTTGATGCCGCGATCACACGATGCAAACGGCTGGATATTTACGACAACGGTGAATGGGTCGATATGGCGCTGGTCGACGCTGCCGTCTCCACGGAGATGTTTGTGGGCGCACGTGCCGTGTGGAACATGGACACGATAGAAGAGGTGTTCCTGACCCGCGCAGAGCCGGCCAGCATCGGTATCTCGGCGGTCGGATCGAGGCTCAGGCCCGTGTCGATCGACGAGCCGATTGGCTTGCGTATCCGACTTGGTGAAGGAGATGGACCGACCGCTCGCTCGATTAAAGCGCCGATAGCGCCGGGAATGGTCCCTGATATTTCCGTGGCCGAGTGGAACGTGCTGCAGCCTGGCGAGCGGCGTCTAATCGAACGCCGACCCGGAACCATCGCTCTGGACGGCGAGCGTGAGGTCACGCTGCTCCCCGGCCACAAGGTAGAGATAGTGCTGACGCTAGAAGGCCCAAACGTGGTCGACGTAGCGTACGCGCTGAGGCTGCTAGCTCCGAAGTTGGACGAAGACCAGTAGGGCCGCTGTCCGGGCTTTGAGCGATATAACGGAAACGCCCGTAATCGCGAACACACCAAGAAGTAAGAACAAGTCCCTGTAAATAGCCCGCCCCTGGCAAGGGGCTACCAGATGGACCAGCCGCCATCTACGACCAGATTGTGGCCGGTTATCCATGCTCCGGCGGGCGAAGCCAGGAGTGCGATAGCGCCTTTTATGTCCTGGTTGGTTCCTGTCCGTTGAAGTGGGATAGCGTTTCGTGAACGCTCTACGTGGCCTTCATCGGTAGAGGGCCTTGGGATCTGGCCGGGGCTGATGCAGTTCACCGTGATGCCGTGTTCGCCCAGTTCCGCAGCCAGGCCTCGTGTCAGGTTGATGATGCCGCCCTTTGCTGCCTGATATGGCGGTCCCGAGCGCCTGAAAGTGGGCAGGCCTTCGTACATACGTTTGTCCGATGTCAGGAAACCGTGGATCGAGCCCAGGGTGACGATCGAGCCGCCCTTCGCCGGGATCATGTGGCGGGCTGCGGACTGGGCGCAGATATATGTGCCCGTCAGGTTGAGGTCCACGGTGCGACGGAACTCGTCGATGCTTGCATTGGGAATGTACGAGTCGGTGAAAGCGCCTCCGGCGTTGGCGACCATCACGTCCAGTCGGCCACGATCAGATATCACTTTGTCTACCAGGGCATCGACCTGTGCTTCGTCCGTTACGTCGCACCCGGCGGCGGTGACATCCAGGCCCGCAGCTCGTAGCTCTTCAGCCGTCTCTTCACACAGTTCGGCTCGACGACTGGCGATATAGACGGATGCGCCCATCTCGCCCAGTGCGCTCGCCATGGCGCGCCCGAGGTGGGTGCCGCCTCCGGTGACGATGGCGCTGCGGCCGGTCATGTCCAGCATTTCGAGGACCGTTGGCATTTGTGGGACTCCGTTTACGGGTAGTGCAGTTGGTGGTGGTGCCGTTAGTGGCGGTTAAGGAAGCTCAGGGCGCTCGGAAGGCGTGACTCAGCTTTAGCGTGCGTTCGACCGCAGGGTACCAACCCTGGGGAGCGATTTGCGACGTGTGGAGGTAGCAACGAACGCGAACCTCGTCGCTTCCTTCGGTGAACTCCAGGACTCGGGATAGCGGGTAGCCGGTTCGATTGCGGTCCATGTGCCATCGAGTCAACGGGCTGACGTTGATGAAATTGACGCCCCATTTTGTCTCGATGTGCGACCGGCCGTTGAGTTCGTCATCAGGATGGGCGTGCGTGTGCGCCCCGAGCCACAAGTCGCCCTTATTGCTGCCGCTTTCCAGGATGCCCTCTATTAGTCCCGTATCGGGTTGCTCGCCTACCCAGTACAGGTAGGCGGCTCCGATGGGCGCGCCGCGCTCGAATCGACCGTGATACAGGTTGTCGACGCCCTCCCAGTTGGCCGAACCGACGGTTGTCTCTTTGAGCATGTGGTGGTGCGCAGAGATGATGATTTTGTCGGGATTCGACGCCAGCATGTCCCGCCACCACTCGAACGTTTCGGCCGAGATCGCACCGGCCGGGTAGCCGCCATCGATGTCACGACCGACCGGTGGGCCGCCGTCGTTGCGGTCTCCCATCATCAGGAAGAGCAGGTTCCCGGCCTCGAAGGAGTAGCGCTCCCACGTGCCATCCACCGGGAAGGGCCTCTTAGTCGCGTCTATGCCGGAATACTCCGTGCTATCGCCGGTGGGATCGAGCCACTTCTTGAACCACCACTGCTGCGGCTCGGACGGCCCGGACGCATCGTGATTTCCGACGAGGTCATAGATCTGCTCGCGCCGGTGCTTCTTGAGCGCACCGTACTGGCGGACCACTTCCTGGCCCTCTTCGTCATCGGGCGATCCCTGATTGCCTGAGAAGTCGCCCAGGTTTACGGCGACATCCCAGGCAAAACCGTTTGGGCCTTCTGACTGCTCGATGGCCTCGGCCAGGCTGCGCCGACCATCGCCTTTGACCAGGTCGGACCCAACATGAGCGTCGCTCATCACCCACAGGACGAAGCGATCTCCGGAAGGCGACATGTTGCTACTCCGGGTTTGTATTTGGATCGGGAGGTTCGTGTTCGGTCAGTCGACGCTGGTTGCGTTGTAGAAGCCGCGGAAGAACTTTCCGATCAGCCAGCCCCACAGCGCGCCGAAGCCGGTCCCGAATAACGCCAGTACGGTCAGCCAGAATGGTGAGACGCTACAAGAGAACTGGGCTGAGCAGTAGAAGAACGAGTTGGCCAGGTAGCCGAAAGTGAACGCTGCGCCAAAAACGAGGCCGCCGATGAGGCTCCAGCGCGGGCGTCGTCGCCAGAGGGGTTTGCGTTTGGGCGTGTTGGTCTGGTTATCGTTCACGTTATTTGTTTATCCGGATTGGGAATGTTCTGTCATGGGCTGAAGGACAGGAATTATCGCACCATTGCGTACGCATCGGCACGCAGATCTGAGGCCGCTGTGACGGTTCCGGTGTCCGAGTCCCGGGTTATACCGCAAACGTCGCCCGTGATACGTGCGAAGTCGTCGATCCGGTTCACAAGGTGCCCACGACGTGTCAGGTCTTCTGCGGTGTCGTCGTCGATCCGTCCTTCCAGGTCCAACCGGCCCGGGAAGTAGGCGTGCGGCCAGAACGAATCCGGGAAGCTCTTTGACTGAAACCGGGGGGCCTCTGCGGCTTGTTGCGGCGTCATCTCAAATACGGCCTGGTTGAGGAAAAACTGGAGCGTCGTCTGTATCTGAGCGTCGCCTCCCGGGGTTCCGAAAGGCATCCAGGGTCGGCCGTTTTTGAACGCAAGAAGTGCGTTTGGCGTGAGTCGGGGTCGCTTGCCGGGCGCGAGCGATGAGGGGTGTTTCGGGTCGAGCCAGGACTGTGTTCCACGACCGGATGGGGCGAACCCGAGGCCTTTGATGACCGGGGCCATTGCGATGGTGTCGCTTGGCGTTGCCGAGAACATGTTGCCCCAGCGATCGACCACACATGCGTAGCTGGTGTCACCCTCTGTTCCCGCTTCCAACGGCTCGGGCGGCTGATAGTCGTAGTCCGCGGGTGCTGATCGGCCCTCGAATCGCCACGGGTCGCCCGCAGACGGCATGGCGGCGGATGCGACCTCAAGATCGATCTGAGAGCGGCGTTCGTCCGCGTAAGACGGGTCCAACAGGCCTTTGATTGGCACATCGACCATGTCTGGGTCGCCGTAGAAGGCGTCACGGTCGGCAAAAGACAGTTTCACAGCCTCGGTAAGGACGTGGATGTAGTCGGCGGAGTTGTGGCCCATCGACGCAAGGTCGTGTCCGTCCAGTATCTGGATGGCCTGGGCAAACGATGGTCCCTGACACCACGCGCCGCATGTGTAGACCTCGAAATTCCCGCCGGGTCCGGAGAATCGTCCGGTTTCAGGGGCTTCCTTGCCTACATGGAAAGAGGCCATGTCTTCCATCGTGAGAAAGCCGCCGCCTTCCTGTACCGCTGCAACGATCTCTTCGCCGATTTCGCCTGTGTAGAACAGGTTGCGGGCGGCACGAATACCGGCCTCCCGGCCCTGAGCTGTGGCATCACGCTCGGCTGCGATCAGGCGGTCGAACGTTCGTGCGAGGTCAGTGCGCACCATTCGCTCGCCGGTTGCGATGGGCCGTCCTTCTGGTGCGAATACCTCGACGGTGGACGGCCAGTCTTTGAAGGCTTCGTATGCGGCGGCAATACGACGGCCAACGCCTCGGCTGATCAGGAAGCCGTCCCGCGCTAGTTCCAGTGCTGGCGTGATGACCTGCTCCAGTGTCATAGTTCCGTGGTCTGACAGCGCAGTGAGCCAGGCGTCCGGGGCTGCCGGTACGAGCACGCGTTCCATTCCCGCCGGGATGTCTCCGCCCCGGTCTTCAAGGCAGTGCTCGAGCGTGGCGGCTGCCGGCCATCGACCAAGGCCCGAGATGGTGGATACGGCATCGGAGTTGGCATCGTAGATCACGATAGGGGCGACGCCGCCGAAGCTGGTGTTGTCGGCGACCACGACGTTGATGGCGATGCCTGTCGCCACGCCCGCGTCGATTGCGTTTCCGCCCTGCTCAAGGATTCGGAAACCGGCGGCGGTCGCAAGGTGGTGGCCGCTTGAAACGGCGTGGGAGTTACCTGTGAGGTCCGGCCGATAGGACGTAATACCGGTCGGTTTCTGGCTCGTCGTCATCACCAACTCCGATTCTGATGTTTTTGGGCGTCTTCGATGTCTTCCCCGGTGTCTCTTTAGGGTGCCTTACAGGCTCTCGTGTTGAACACAAGATCGGATCACCGACGGGGTGAGTGTAATCCAATGTTTACTTTGATCTATGGCGCGGCAATGTTTGGAGGCGATAGGCTATCCGGACAGGCAAGGGTTCTGGCCTGTCCGTTGGAGGTCTTTTTTGGCATCAGGTCCTGCGAAAATCCTCGTCGTTGATGACGACTCGGATGTTCTTGACGTGGTCGGCCAACGGCTGGAGCTGGCCGGTTACAAGGTTCAGGCTGCCGGAAACTCTCGCTATGCTTTACGTTCGTTTTTCGCACAAAAAGCCGATCTAGCGCTACTTGATGTCGGCCTTCCAGGGGTCGACGGATACGAGCTTTGCAGTCGTATCCGTGAGGTCTCAGACATCCCGGTGATCTTCCTGACGGGACGTGGATCTGAGATGGACCGTGTCCGGGGATTGAAGGCCGGAGCGGACGACTACATCGTTAAGCCGTTTGGTGGCGAGGAGCTGCTGGCGCGCGTTGAGGCTGCGCTTCGTCGTGCGTCCATGGGAGACGTAGGGGAGAAGGAGTCCGGGTATTCGGACTCAGAGATCAGCATCGATACGGACGCGCACGTTGTGATGCTCCGGGGCGACGAAATATCGCTTTCGCCTCATGAATACAGGATGCTGCTCGCGTTTGTGCGCCACCCGAACCAGGTTCTCAGCCAGGATCAACTTCTGGACATGGTCTGGGGTGGAGATGCGCTTGAGGCGTCACGCGACAGCGTGAGGCTGTACGTTGACTATCTCCGGGCCAAGATCGAGAGCGAGCCGCGGAAGCCGAAGCTGATTCGAACCGTCAGAGAGTTCGGCTACTCGTCCCGACCGCCGTCTGAGGACTGAACCCGGGTTCGGTGTCAGTCCGCCGTTGGCAGCATGAAGCTGACGGTTGTGCTGGACGACTCGGTGCCCGTGTCGTCTCCAAGGGTCAACATCCCGCCGTTTAGCTCGATCACGGCTTTGCACATTGCGATTGCTGTCTGAGCTGCGCGGTTCTGGTGATTCGGAGATGTCGAAACCGAGCTGATCTCGAACAAGATGAAATCTTCGCTCGTGCTCGCGTGTATTCGGACTGTCTCGGATGCGGTGGATGTGAGATCGATGAGACGGCCGATTACCGGCGTCAGAAGAGCGACATCTGCCACGACTTCTGTGTCCACCAGTTCTAGATCCAACTCTAGATTCTGAGACGAGCGCTGGTCCTTGTAGCCCCTCAACGCGTCCCGGACCACCTCGGACGCCGTCTCCACGCTCAGCACCAGCTCCAGCCGACCCGCGCGATGGCGCGCCAGCAGCAGAGTGTCATCGATCAGCGCCGTTAGTCGTCGTGTCGCTGACAGGGCCACGCCGAGACACGTCGTTCAGGCCGTCCTGACTCGAGTCGTTCAGCAGATCCAGCCCGCCGCGGAGCGCGGTCAGGGGGGATCTAAGGGCGTGCGCCAGGTCATCGAGCTCTCGCTCGATATCCGGGTCTTGTGGGGTCTCGCTGTGATCGTTATTCATGGCCTGTGGGGGCAATTATCGCTGTATGCCACACCTTTCGGCTCATTCCGGTGAGCCAAAAGGGTCAACTCCTACACAGTTCCTACAAAGCTCTTCGTGAATTCTGTCACTTGCAAGAGAGAGTAGTGGGCAGAGGGAGGCGAAACGACCGACTGGTTGCTAGAGGGACTCCGAGAGGAGCACAACCGGCCGGACCGTTAGCCAAATAAGAGGAAACAATATGTACGGACTTTCAAACATTCTCGGAATCGGCCAGATGCTCCAGTCGGGAGCCGGGGTCGTTCGGTTAATCACCTCAGGACTGGTCCTGACGGCCGCAGGTGGAGCGCTAGTCGTGACTACCACGGGTGCGTTGTTCACCGATAGCGCCGTGGTGCCAGCCAACAGCTTCACGACGGGCACGCTGGACGTGAACGCATCGCCGACATCGGCGGTGTTCAACGTTTCAAGCATGGCTCCCGGCGACGTCGAGTACGCCCCGCTGACCATCAGCAACGGCGGCTCGCTTGCGCTCCGGTACGCGTTGTCCAGCAGCACTACTGAGAACACTCTGGCCGCACAGCTTGATCTTAGGATCAAGACCGGTGTGTCAACGTGCGACGCCTCCGGATTCAACAGCGGCACGACGGTGTACGGAGCGGGCGATCTGGGATCGACCACCGGCGTCGATCTCATTGGCGCCCCGACGACGGGCGCACAGACCGGCGACCGCACTCTGGCTGCTTCCGCCAGCGAGTCGCTCTGCTTCAAGGTATCGCTGCCGCTGGCATCTGGAATGTTGGCTATAGCGCCGATCCGAGGACTAAGAGATATGCAGCACACACAGCCAGTATTGGGTTCCGCTCCCCGGCTACCGAAGTTCCGGATTCCGTCTTTGCGGAAGCTCGCAAAGACTCTTATGTTCATTGCAATGGGGGCGACTCTCACTGTGTCGGTTCTCGTTGCCGCGGCTACCTTCATCCCATCCATGTTTGGCCTGAAAACTATGGTGGTGACAAGCGGCAGCATGCAGCCCTATCTGGATCCGGGAGATGTCGCACTCGTACGGTCTGCTCACGCGAATGAAGTGGCCATCGGGGATGCGATCTCTTACTACCGGCCCGACGGCCAAGGGCTGATCACCCACCGAGTGGTCGACATGCAGGTCTTGAACGGGGTGGTGTATTTCCAGACAAAGGGCGACAACAATTTGTCTGCAGACGCCAACCTGACCCCGGCGAACGCGCTGTTTGGGATCGTTGATGGACGTCTCCCCAAGATCGGGTTCCTGCTTCAGAAAGTAACTACAAACAAACTGATCCGACTGCTGACGCTCAGCATTCCGGTGTTGGTGATAGCCGGGCATGAGCTACGCAACCTGTCGAAGTTAGCGAAAGAGGCCGGGGCGAAGAAGGGTCTTGAGTCTGTCTCTCAACTAGACCTGCGTGATGAGCGTCGTGTTACGAGTGCTGGCGCTTAGCAGCGGCCTGTCGTGGCGTTCAGCCGCGGTGGTGTTTCTTGTGTTGTTGGGCTACGGTATGAAGGCGTCCGTTGTGGACACCGCAGCCGTGATGAGCGACAGCCAGATCGTATCGTCGAACGACGTCGATGTGTCCATCTGGGACACGACACCGCCGACTGTGATTTCACTGTTTATCACCAACGGGGGATCGGCAAAAAACTCCCCGGACCCGGGAGACGCAGTGGCGATAGGTTTTAGTGAGCCGATAGACCTGAGTTCAATAAAGGCCGGATGGGATGGAACAGCGACTCCGGTAACGGTGACCATCGGCAATGATGATGTGTCGTACGCAGGCAACGATACGGTGAATTTCAACGTGAATCTGGGTGTGATCGACCTGGGGGCCGCTGACTACACGGGCGCGCCGAACACGATCCTTGCCGGAAGTATGGAGTGGGATGACCGGAGGCACAGGGTGGAGGTCACGTTGGGGGCCTATGCGAGGGACAACGCCGTAGTCACCAGTGCGAGGGTGGAACGAACCTTCTACCCGGATTCAGGGATTCAGGACACCGGCCGGGTCTCGATCGACACAACGGCTAAACCGACGAAGACGGACAAGCACTTCTAAGACAAGACACATATATGAGGACCGGCCTCCGATTACGTTTAACGACAACGTGACCGACGATTCCTCTCCGGTCTCTTTTTAACGGCCCCGCA
>Ga0114999_10007177_pt1 | contig 12693 bp, 10 predicted proteins | sample ArcticOcean_MG_C_3_FD_89820 | JGI IMG/M metagenome (GOLD analysis project Ga0114999, IMG submission 89820) | Marine microbial communities from western Arctic Ocean - ArcticOcean_MG_CB8_126 | ecosystem: Environmental > Aquatic > Marine > Oceanic | place: Arctic Ocean: Canada Basin | collected...
CAGCGCTTGCCCGATGCAAAGGCATCGCGCTGTGCACCGCGCCTACCCGGAAAACCGATTTGTTCCCATCAAATTGATTCATATTTGTCCGGAATTGCTCTAGTTACTTGGCTTTATAATAGTCGCTTTTGAGACCCATATAATTTTCCCAGGCAAACCAATAGGACAGGATGCCGGCTACCCGGCGCAACTTTTCTCCTTTCGGGCCGATCAGATTGGCTTCGGTGATCCTCCATATTTCGCCGGACGTTGTTTTTAAGCCGCCTGAGCTAAGAGATTGAAATTCCTTATCTTTTCGTTCAAACGCGCGCACGGTGCGCGATGCGGCGTCGCCGATGAGGAGCAAATTGCGGGCGCCGATGCGGTCGTTGATCAATCGTCGATCTTGGAACGCCGACAGCGGCCAGGCCTTGGCCAGACCAAGTTCGCGAATGCCGAAGATGTAATCCTTTTTGCGGAAATTCTTTTTGGCGCGGACGCTGACCGGAAACATCAATTCGGGGCTGGCGAAATAATCCTTGTAGACGACGCCGGAGCCGTAATCCCGCACATAGCCGGTATCCAGCGACAGGATGCGCGTGTCCGGGTGCCGCTGGCGCCAATCCTTCCAGGTCATAACCACCACTGGGCGGGTTTTCAGGCGCAGGCCCGATTTGGCCAGCGGCCCGACCACCGGTTCGCCGGTAAACTGGTTCCAAAGGCTGAAACTGTCCCAATCGAACATCAGCTTGTTGGACCGGTAGAGCATCCCGGACGAGCCGAACACAATATGTTTGGCGCGGCCCGCCAGCTTGGTTTCATAAAGGATGCCGGAGCCGCACAGGGTGCAATAGGCGAGCGCCACCGGAACGCCGCCGATCACGTCGTTGAACATTTCGTGCCAGCCCATGATGCGCAAGGGATAGGCCCTGGTATCGCCGTTGATTTGGATGCCGAAGACCAGATCGTCTTCGGCCATGTAAGCGGCGTCTTTGGCGGCCATCATTTTGGGATGGTTGAGGGCCGGAATGCCGTCCATGGCGCGCGGCCCGCCCCAGACAATCTCCTCGAGGCGGATGCGCATGTCCTCGGGCTGATCCCAGCCGGTGCGGAAAAACACCAGATAGCGGGGATCGATGCGGGCCAGGGTGTCCCGCTTTATGCCGATAAAGCTAGGATGATATTTGATTTCCGCATGGTCCTGCTGCCATTCCAGCCAATCCGCCCAAGTGGCCGCCTTATGGCCGGTGAGGGCTTCGAGGACGGCGGCGATCTCGAAATCGATGCCGGTGCGAAAACGTAACGCAACGATCAGCGCCGCCGCCGCGTCCGGCTTGCCCCGGCCGCGCAGAAAAGCCAGGGCGGCGCGGATTTGGGAGACCTCGCCAAAGAGCAGGTTGCGGCTGTGGCTGGCGACCGGATCGGCGCCGCCGCTCTGATGATTGGCGGATGCGCCGCTGGCCGCAACCAGGAGTGCCAAAGCGGCAAGGATGGTTTTTGCGATGCTGATCGTTCGTCCTCCGTCGTGCCGTGAATTCGGTGATCTACTATAAACGCCGGGGGCCGCTTTGCATTCCCCAGCGGGCGGACGTTATTTTCGGTGGTTTGCAGAAAAACGCAATGATTTCAGCAAAAAATCCCCGCTTGTAACGCGCCCATCACATCAAATTGAAGCCATCTATCAAATAAACCACCCCTTGTGTGATGCACTTAACAGAACGATTGTTCCAATAAAGCTATATTTCGGATCAAGATACGCAAAGCCGTGATGATGGAAGGAGATAATACCATGTTAGACCAAATATCAGTTGCCGGAACGGCCCGCGCAATGGCCACCGCCGCTATTTTGGCGATCGGCGCCGGGTTGCCCGGCGGCCCCGCGGCCGCGCAGGATGGCATCGTCGCCGACCGCACCGATGTGGTGAAGACGCTGAGCGAAAAGCACGGCGAAAGCGCGCAGGCGCTGGGCCTGGCCTCGAACGGCGGCGTGTTTGAATTGTTCACCTCGCTCGACGGCGCCACCTGGACCATCATCATGACCATGCCGAACGGCAAAAGCAGCCTGGTGGGCGAGGGCAAGGTGTGGGTCAAGGCACGGACCAAGCCCAAGGGGCAGCCGATTTAAATGGGGCGTTACCGTTTACAAAGGAGTTTTCCGTTATGACCGAACGAAGGGACCAATTGATCAAGATGCATGCGGATTTGGAGCGTCATATCCAGCTTAGCTGCACCGCTACGGGCCAGCACAAAGCCTCGGATTTTTCCGCCGAGGCCTGCAACGACGCCTATTTGATGCTGTTTGATGCCGCCGGCGGTATCGCCGAGGGCCAGGTCATGAATTCATAAATGGCGGTGAGCTGTGATCGGCAAATAGCCTGTTTCGGAAGCCGCCATTGTCAAAAATCCGTCGATGAATGCGAGGGCCGCTACAAATCCGAAAACGTGCTGGTGGTGCCGAAGCCGGGCAGCCGGGCGGCCTAGACCTAGACCTAGGCTTTTTTGGCCTTTTTCGGCGTTGCATCCAGGGTCGCATCCTTGATGCCGGCGATGAAGTTGTTGATGCGCATGCGAGCGCGTTCGCCATCGTCGGTCTTGTCGCCGGCCAGCAGGTAGAATTTGGCCAGGGTGGCGCTGATTTCCTTCATATTGCGCGCCGTTTTGAACTGGCGCTTGCGAATAGCGGTGATGTCCTTGGCCGCCTTGCCGGCGTTCTTGATCTTGCCCGATTTGATGTTGCGCATGGTGACGACGATGGTTTTCTGGGCGGCGCTGCCGATTTGTTCGCGGCCGTCATCATCGAACGATTCGGTAACGCTGTCGATAAGCAGTTTTGCCTCGCGGTCGATGCGCGCCGGGTTCTTGGCCCCCTGCAGCCCCTGCTTGATCATCTTGTTGCCGACCATCCAGATGGGAAACAGAAGCACCAGGATGCCGCCCATGGCGCCCGCCAGGATATCCTGGCGTTCCGGAATGATCATCCCGATGACGGCCAATGCGAGGACCAGAATCAGTGTAAAAGTGATGCGCAGCATTGGGCTCATGGCAGCTCAACCAGTCTTGAGTATCAACAATCCCCGTTCAGGGTCATACGGCATCCTACAACCGCGCGGCTACTGTGGTAAACAACGATGCGCGGGCCCGCCACTAGCGGTGGTTAGTATCGGCTGATTTCTAGTGATTAGCGGCCTTATTTGAAATCCCGCGATCCGGGCACCAGCTTCCTCAGGTGGGCCATATGCGCGGGAATGTTGCGGGGCCCAAGAATCGGCACGCCGTCGGCGGCCGCCGCATCGGTCAGCCAGGCCAGCCGGTGGGAAAGGTCGAACACCCGCTCGGCAATCACATGGGTGACGATGCCTTCGCGCTGCAGGCGCCCCTCCACCCCCATCAGATGCGCGCCGAGCACCTGGCGGCGGTAACGTTCCATCTTGTGCGGCCAGACAATCAGATTGGCGCTGCCGGTTTCATCCTCGATGGTAACGAAAACAACGCCCTTGGCGCTGCCCGGGCGCTGGCGGATGAGCACCACTCCGGCCAGACACACCAGGCTTTCCGGGCGGGCATCGGCCAATTGGGCGCAGGTGAGCATCTTGTCGGCATCAAAATGGGGGCGCAAAAGCTGCATGGGATGGGCGCGCAAAGACAGACGCAGCGCCAGATAATCGTCGGCCACCTGCTCGCCGGCGCTCATCTCGGGTAAAAGGGCCGCCGCCTCGCGCAGAAATTGATGCTCCGGGCTCCGCTTAAGGGCGTAATCGAACAAGGGCAGGGGTTTTTCGTCGATCATGCCCTTGACCACCCACAAGGCCCGGCGCCGGTCCAGGCCGATGGATTGGAAGGCATCGGCGCGGGCCAGCTTCTCCAAGGGCCCGCGCATCAGCCCGGCGCGGCTTTTCAGCTCCTCCAGATGCGCATAACCGCCGTCGCGGGCATCGCAAAGCCGGTCGCCGGCCTCTTCCGCCAGCCCCTTGATCTGGCGGAGACCCAGGCGCAGCGCCGTGCCGGCGTCATCGGCATGGCGCCAGGCGTTCTCCGCGGCATTTTTTAGAGCCCCCCCACCCTGTCCCTCCCCCACGTTGGGGGGAGGGGACTCAAGACGTGAGGCCGGCGCTCCATCGGCATCTGTGGCCTCCAAGGTACAGTCCCAGTCGCTGTCGTTGACATCAACAGCGCGCACGTCGACCCCATGCTCGCGGGCATCGCGCACGATCTGGGCAGGGGCGTAGAAACCCATGGGCTGGCTGTTCAGGAGCGCCGCGGCAAAGGCCGCCGGGTAATGGCATTTAAGCCAGGCCGACACATAGACCAAAAGGGCGAAGCTGGCGGCGTGGGATTCGGGAAACCCATATTCGCCGAAACCCTCAATCTGCTTGAAGCAGCGCATCGCGAAGTCCGCCTCATAGCCGTTTTTGATCATGCCCTGGACCAGGCGCTCCTGATAGAGGGGCAGGGTGCCGGAACGCCGGAAAGTGGCCATGGCGCGCCGCAAACCATCGGCTTCGGATGGCGTAAAGCCGGCGGCGACGATGGCGATTTTCATGGCCTGCTCCTGGAACAAAGGCACGCCCATGGTCTTGCCGAGCACCGCTTCCAATTCCTTTGACGGGAATTCCACCTTTTCCTCGCCATTCCGGCGGCGCAAATAGGGGTGCACCATGTCGCCCTGGATGGGGCCCGGGCGGACAATCGCCACCTCGATCACCAGATCATAGAAGCAGCGCGGCTTGAGGCGCGGCAGCATGTTCATCTGGGCGCGGCTTTCCACCTGAAAAACGCCGAGGGAATCGCCAAGGCAAAGCATATCGTAGGTGTCCGTGTCGCCGGCGGGGATATTGGCGAGGCTCAGGGTCCGGCCATGATGGCGGGCGATCATCTCGAACGCTTTGCGAATACAGCTCAGCATGCCGAGGCCCAGGACGTCGATCTTCAAAATACCGATGGCATCCAGATCGTTCTTGTCCCATTCGATCACCGTGCGGTCTTCCATGGCCGCATTTTCGATGGGAACCATGGCGTCCAAGGGCCCCTTGGTGATCACGAAACCGCCCGTATGCTGGCTTAAATGGCGCGGAAATCCGGCGATTTGTTCGCAAAGGCGCAAAACCATGCGCAACGTGGGATCACTGGGGTCAAGACCGGCTTCGGCAATGCGGTCATCGGCGGGCCGGTCTTTGGAGGAACGGCCCCAGGAAGCCCCCGCCAGCGCCTGGATGGTATCTTCGCTAAGCCCCATGGCCTTGCCGATCTCGCGAAAGGCGCTTTTCGCCCGGTAGGTGATGTGGGTGGCGGTCAGGCCGGCCTTATCACGGCCGTATTTTTCGTAAATATACTGGATCACCTCTTCGCGGCGCTCGTGTTCGAAATCCACATCGATATCGGGGGGCTCATCGCGCTCGGCACTGATGAAACGTTCGAACAGAACATCGATGCGGGCCGGATCCACCGAGGTGATGCCAAGGCAATAACAGACCGCCGAGTTGGCCGCCGAGCCGCGCCCCTGACACAAGATGCCGCGGCTGCGGGCGAAGCGCACGATGTCGTGGACGGTGAGGAAGTAGGGCGCGTATTGCAATTCGCCGATCAGCTCCAACTCGTGTGCGACCTGGTCCTGGACCTTCTTTGGGGCGCCACCAGGATAGCGGGTCTCCAAGCCGGCGGCGGCCAGATGGGCCAGCTCTTGCTGCGAGGTGCGGCCCTCGGGCGCCGGATCAATGGGATATTCGTAGCGCAACTCATCCAGGTTGAAGCGGCAAGCATCGGCGATCTTGACCGTGTTGGCGATGGCCGCCGGCCAGGCTGAGAACAGGCGCGCCATCTCATCGCCGGATTTGAGGTGACGCTCGGCGTTGGCATGCAGAAGAAAGCCCGCCTCCGCCACCGTGCAATGTTCACGGATGCAGCGCATGGCGTCTTGCAGCGGCCGCCGTTCGGGCACATGGGTGTGCACGTCGTTGGTTGCCACCAAAGGCATGAAATGCCGCTCGGCCAACTCCGAAAGGGCATTTATACGGACCTTATCATCGGATAGATAATAATAATTAACAGCAAGATAAAAGTTTTTACTAAACTTATTATATAACTTTAAGAGTTGCTTTTCGAAAGCCGCATCGAGGGTCTCCGGCGGCACCGCGATAAGCACCTGGCCGCGCCCGCCGGCGAAGATCGGATCTTCCAAAATATCAGCCGTGAACAGGATGCAATCGCCTTTTTTTGCGCGCCGCTTGCCCAAGGTCAGAAGCCGCGACAGGCGTCCGTAGGCGTTCCGGTCGGTGGGCAAACAGAGCAGATCGAAGCCGTCTTGGAGCAACAACCGGACGCCAACTATTAATTGTATGTTGTGATCCTTGGCGGCGCCATGGGCGCGCACCACGCCGGCCAAACTATTGCGGTCGGCGATGGCGATGGCCCGGTGCCCGAGCACGGCGGCCTGCAACACCAGCTCCTGCGGATGCGACGCGCCGCGCAGAAAACTGTAATTGCTGGTGACCTGTAATTCGGCGTAAGGGGTCATGGGATTTGTTTTCGGAATGCACCTGAGCGGGTTTGAAACCCGCCCCTACGGTTAACAATGTTCATGCGCCCGTTCCTGCTGTAGGGGCGGGTTTCAAACCCGCCCGGATGGCCGGAGCATATCCGGGTTTGTTGCGATCATCTGCCCAACGAGCGGGATTTGCGTTGATGTAATCTCGGATTTTCTTCAGGGCAGTTTCATTGCGAACGATATGTTCGTGGTAACCGCGCTGCCAAAGCGGTGTGCCGGCAGATAAGCGCAATATGTTGATCCGGCGGGCGGAGAAGGTTTTGAAACCGCGAATAACCTCGCTGAGACCGTGTGCCGGTCGGGAAACGTCTTCCAAAATAAGGATTGCATGCACATGATTGGGCATAACCACGAAAGCATCAAGGTTTGCATTGGGGTAGTGGGATGGCAAATCCTGCCAGCACGCCGCGGCGGCTTCACCGAAAGGATTGAGAGACATTGCGCCATCCGTGATTTGCCCAAACATGGAAACGCGCCCGTGGGTGCAGATCGTCAGGAAATAAGCGCCCGGGGAGGCGTAGTCATAATTCCGCAGCCGCAAGCTGCGGCGGCGGGGCGGCATAAGGCTTTGATTTAAAAGGGTCATGTCTGTTCCTTGGGCGGGCGGGTTTGAAACCCGCCCCTACGGTTGATTGCATGCATTTTGCTAGCATTTGTCCTCATCCCCCAATCTCACGCAAAAAAGCCGTGCAGGTACCAGCGGGGTGGGCGGTCGGGGCGGTAGAGGCCTTCCCGGTAGAGCCAGTACCGTTTGCCGCTCTCATCCTCGATCCGGTAGTAATCGCGGGTGCCGTGCTCCAGCGTGGTGGCGCCGGCGGGTAGCCGGTTCCGGCGCCGCCACCATTCGGGGGCGATGCGTTCGGGGCCCTCGGCGTTGGTCACCTTGTATTGGCGGCGGCGCCAGCGGAACATGACCGGCGGTCCGTCCGGCACCGGCGCCATCACCTCAATGGCCATGGGCTGGGCCAGAAGCCGGATCGGGCGCGGCCCGCGCCGGGGGGCCCCGCGCCACAAATCCGGGCGCGGCGGAGCATCCGAGCCGGTCGCGCGCTTTTCCTTGAAAACCGGGATGGCGCGGCTGGCACGCTCGGGCAGGTGGCTGGCCTGGGCGCGGAGGCGGGTGACGCTGGCAGGCCCCAAACGCCCGGCCAGCCGGTCGATCAGGCGGGCGGCGGACTCCCCCGCATCCGAGAATGACAAGTCATTTGTCTTATTATTTGACAAGCCGCTTGGCGAATTATCGGGCAATTCCCCCTGGCGCTGGGCAAGGGGGGCGGTTTCGGTGGCGGCCAGGGCCATCACTTCGACCCCGAAGCCGGCATCGAAATCTTCCATCTTGTCGCGAAATAGGCGGGCAAGGTGAGGCGCATCGCGCACGGCACGCGCCGTGCCGATGCGCACCTGCTGGCTGGAATTGTCCACCCGGTAGAGGGTCAAATCCATCCGCCGGGCGCCCTGGCCGGTGGTTTCCAGCTGCGCCGCGATATGGCCGAGCAGACCGGTGGTGGCCGCGTCGATATCTTCGCGGCGCCCGACGGGCTCGGCAAACACCCGGCGGGCCTGGATAAGAGGCGCAATGGAGCGCGGCGAAATGGGCTCATCGGTCTTGCCGAGGGCTTGATCCAGGCGTTCCAGCACGGCCCGCCCGAAACGCCGGGCGAGGGGGCCGCGCGGCATTTGCAAAAGATCATCGATGCGCCGGAGACCAACCCGCTGCAAGGCTTCGCCCGCCCGCCCGGTGATGCGCAGGCCGGCCACCGGCAGCGCCGCCAAGGCTTCGGTTTCGCCGCCGGGCGCCACAATGTGGCCGCCCGCTTGGCCAAAACGGGCCAGGGCCCAGGCGGCGCCCGGCGTCGATGCCATGGCGGCGCGGGCGGCGAAGCCGTGGCGCGCAAAACGTTCGTTCAGATCGGCCAATAGCGCCGCTTCGCCGCCAAACAGGTGGGCGCAGCCGCTCACATCCAGCCACAATCCGGCATCCCCGCCGAGGCTGCCGAAACCATTGCCGGCCTTGTCGCCGAGGGGATCGATGGCCACCCAGGGCGTGTAGCGCATGGCCGCCCGGGACAGGCGTTTGAGGGCTTGTAAATCGTCTTCCGGCGCCATCTGGCGGACGCCGAGGCCGGGATAGAGGGCGCGCGCGTCGGCCAGCGCCATGCCGGGGCTGATACCCTCCGCTCGCGCCGCGTCATTGGCGGCGGCGATGCGCTGGCCGCCATGCACCGCGGTGACGGTCGCCACCGGGGTTTCGCCAGGGGCCTCGTCAAGGCTCCCGGCCCGCGTTCTATGCGGCGTTTGCCTCTTTGTCTGGCTGCGGCCCTGCGTTTGCGTCTGCGTCTGCGATTGTTGCAGCCGATCCGTCGCGAAGCGCGGCAACCATAGGGAAATTACCCGTTTCATTGCACCATTCCACCAACCAGGCGCGGGGTTTCCCGGCCTCTCTCAAATTTTGTCCGCGGGCCATGGCGAAGCGGCAGCGTTGCAGCTCCAACCGCCATTCGGGCGGGCCCATGGCGATGATCCGGCCGCCACTGCCCCGGGCCGGCTGGCTGGGGGCGGACAGCACCCGCCAGCGGCTCAACGCCGCGCTGGTGGCCGCCTGATGGCCGCCGTTGTCTTCGGGGCGCAGCAGCAAGCCGGCGGTGCCGCTTTCCTCGGCCGCCAGTTGCAGGCGGCGCCCGGCGATCGGCGGGATCTTGCGCGGGCTGCCGACAACGGCGGCGAGGGCGGCGGAACGCAAGCCTTCCTCCATGGCCCACAGAATTTCGGTGTCATCGCGGCCATGCACCAGGATCAGCCGCTCCGGATCGAGGCCGGCGGCGGCCAATCCCTGGCCGTACAGCTCGCCGTGCGCATCCCGCGCCGGCCGGCACCAGAGGATGGGCGCATCCGTATCGGCCAAAAGGCGGACCAGCAGGCTGGCGCAAAAGCCGAACGCCGCCGCATCGCCGAAGATTTCGTGCAAACCCTGGGCCGGCAAGCCGTTCCAGGGCAGGGCGGCATCGATGGCGGCGGCGCCAACGGATACGGTTTTGATGGGGCGCGCGGGCGTCCGGGCGCCGGCCTGGGGCGCCCGGGCACCGGGATGTTCCAGGGTCTGAACACGGGCGCGCAAATGGGCAAGAAGCCCAGGGTTTGGCCCAATATGGGGGGGTGATGGTTGCTTGAAAACAGCGGCGGACATGCTTTGCGATTCCCTTCTGGCTGTCTGAATATACGCTTTAAACCACTTGTTGTTCTTATTTTGTTCTATAGAAAACACAGCCATCCGTCAACCGCAATCGTGGCAATCTCTAAAATTTTATGGAAAGGGGAACAGGAGGGGCTGGTTTATAAACGTTCGCGCAGCAAACCCAGCAGCTGGTCTACCGGCACATGCATGTCGTGGTCCTGATTATTGGCGCCGAGGGTTTGTTCCGGCGATGGTACCGCACCGCATTGCAGAAGGGCAAAATCATGACCGCAATCCTGACAGATCTGGCGAAAAAAACTGTATTGAACCCGTTGCGCCGCCGACAACTCGACCAGCAATGCGCCCGGATCGGTGAACACCAGATTGGTCAAGGCGGCGCCGTGCGGGGCAACCACAATATCGGCCCCGGAAAACAGCCGGACTTGCCCGGCAACGCTCAAATCGCCGCCGATCACCAGCTCAAAGCCCAGCGGCTCAAGGGCATCCAAAACCTCGGCTTCGTTGACCACGCGCCGCAAGGACGCATCCTTTCGCGACACGTATAGCCGGCGCTTCGTGGGCGCCCCGGCGCCGGTATTATCGCCGGCACCGCTGAGGGCCTTGGCGGCAAAATCGCCCCGCAGCCAGGCGAGGGCGGCGCCATCCAGGCGCATCTGGCGTACCGGGATCGCCGCCGCCTGCAATTCATCGCAGACGATCTGAACCCCGTCCGGGGCAACCACCAGCCGATCCGCATCGATGCCAAGCAAGGCAAAGCATTCGTCTTGGAATGGCGCTCGCACCTCATTTACCAGCAAACGCATGTCCGCGCCGGCAAGCATCAGGCGCGGCAAATAATCCAGCATCCAATGATAGTAGTTGCGGCTGCCACCGATCAGAAACAATGGCGCTTGGCGGTTATGGGAAATGCGGTGCACCGCGCCGGGTATACGGAGCACCGCCTGGCGCGCCCCTTCGGCGATCACATAGGGGCCGGTTTCCGGCGTGGTATTGGCCATATCGGTCAAATGAATGACGCCTTCGTCGATCAGGAACCACTCCTTGTCGCCGGGCAACAGGCGCGCATTCTGGTAGGGTTTGACCGCTGCCGGGCCAAAGGAGCCGTCCGCCGCGGTGGCAATGTCGAAAATTTCCAGGCTGGAGTTTGCGCCGCCGTCCGCAAAAATCTTGCCGGCGGGCAGCCAGTCGGCGGCGGCCAGCACATCTTCGCATTCCCGGCAGATGGCCAGGCTGGTATCGCTGCCGCCGTCCAAGGCCAGCCTTGCTTGTTCGCGCAGGACGCGAAAGCGGCACCAGGCCAGGCCGCGAAAATCAGGCTGGATGGCGGCAATCTGGGTAAAACAGTCGAGGCCGCGGCGAAGCATGTCCAAATCCCGGTCGGCGCGGCCGATATCGCGCAGGCAATTGCCCAACTCGTTGAGGGCATTGACGTAATCGGGGGCTAAGCCAACCGCCCGTTGCAACGCCGCCATGGCATCCCGGTCGCGCCCGCCCTGATAGAGGGTCTGGCCGAGATTGAAATGAAAGCTCGGCTTTTCCGGCTCCAGTTCGATAGCCCGCCGGAAGCAAATCCCGGCCTGATCCAAATCCCCCTTGGTTTTGTGGACGACGCCCAGGTTGGAGATATAGTTGGCGTCTTCGGGGACCAGCCGGACCGCCTCGCCAATGGATGCCAGCGCCGCCTCCAGGGCACCGCTTTTGTGGGCGGTCAGGCCCAACAGATTGTGCGCGTCGGCGCAATCGGGCGCTTCGCCGAGGATGGCGTCCAGCACCGCCTTGGCGGCATCGGTGCGGCCGGCTTGAAAGTGCCCGGTCGCCAATTCCAGGGCCTGATCGAGGGTTAATGCGGCCATTTAGGATACTGTGTTTGAACTTTGCATGATGGCGTTGTAATCGTTTGTTGTAGTGACAATCCATCAATTGAAGCCCGCTGGCGAGCAAATGGCAACAATCCTACCCCAACAAAGGCTGTTTCTTGAGCTGTTGATCATGTCCGGAGACATCGCCGTTCCCGATGCCGTGGACGGATCCATATTGCAGCGCACCATGAAAGAATGCGCGCAAAACGCCTGGGTCAAGACCGAGCATGTGGCGGATGGTTTCGACATGGTAACGATTACCAACCATGGCAGGCAAGCCGCCAAAAAAGCCTGAGCTTGTGCCATGAATTGCCCGCCATCTTCACCGCAAGCCAGTAAAATCAGGCGGTTACATGGCTAGTTCCCTCGGCGGCATCGGCAGCGCTTTTTCCAATCGCAGTTGCGCGATTTACCTCACCGGCATGTTCGTTTCGCTGAACGGCAGCTTCGTGTTTACCGTGGCCATTGGCTGGCTGACCTGGGAGTTGACCAATTCGGCCGGGCTGGTTGGCGCCATGGTGTTCGCCGAAACCATGCCCAATGCCATCTTGGCGCCCTTTGCCGGCTCCATCATCGATCGCGGCAACCCGCTCAATTACCAGCGCATGTCGCAAGGCGCGCAAGGGCTGGTCATGGCCGCGCTGACGGTGATCACGATGACCGGACAGGTGACGGTCGAATTGCTGATCCTGTTTGCCTTCCTGCAGGGCATATTCAACGCCTTCGCGGTGCCCGCCCATTTCGCCATGATGCCCAAATTGGTCGCGCGCAAGGACATTTCGGCGATCATGGCGCTGCAGTCAGCCTGCGCCCAGAGCGCCCGCTTTCTCGGCCCCGCCATCGCTGGCGGGTTTCTGGTGACCCTCGGCGCCGGAGCGGCGTTTGCGTTCAACGCAGTGACATTTTTCGTCTATGTTTTTGCCCTGGCGATGGTGCGCATCGACCATACTCCGGCCGGGCTGAGCAAACGCCGCAGTCTGTTCGCCGACACCGCCGAGGGGTTTGCCTATTCCTGGAAGCAGCCGTCGATTCGCCTGTTGATGATCATTGCGGCCTGTGTCGCCTTGCTGCTGCGCCCGGTCATCGATTTGATGCCGGCCTTCGTCGGCGATGTATTGGCC
>Ga0114999_10007178_pt1 | contig 12693 bp, 15 predicted proteins | sample ArcticOcean_MG_C_3_FD_89820 | JGI IMG/M metagenome (GOLD analysis project Ga0114999, IMG submission 89820) | Marine microbial communities from western Arctic Ocean - ArcticOcean_MG_CB8_126 | ecosystem: Environmental > Aquatic > Marine > Oceanic | place: Arctic Ocean: Canada Basin | collected...
CCGCATGGACCTTCGGCATGCCCTCGATCTGGGCGTGGCAGATCCTGTGGTGGGCGTTAGGCGTCGGAATGATGTGGTTCCTGGCCTACAAGATGGAAATGTCGACCTTGCCTAATAAGGAAGTCGAGGCTTTGGTCGATGACATCGGCGACACTTCAGCTGCCACCGGGGGTTCTGTTTAAACACCCTGTGGTTTGCTACAAAACCGGGGGAAGGTTCTTAGGAACCTTCCCCTTTTTTTGTTTCCTGTCGTGGCTTTGCGCCACTCCGTAGCTCTTGTTTTTTATCCGCTTTATTGACCGGTGTGGGGAGGGTACTTTGACGACCTATCCAACTGCCTGCGGGACCGCCTGAGCCATGTCCGAATATCTGTTTTCGCCCGATGCCAAGTGGCTGTGGACCGCCGCCATGATGGCAGCGTTGTTCTTCCCGATCAGGAAACTGATCTGGGTCATGACCGTTCGCCGCGCCATCAAAAAGGGCGGCGATGATCTTGTCAATGAGACTGAAAAGGCGAGGCTTATGAAACGGGCGAGCTTTACCGCCGGGCTATTGAGTTTTTTGTTTGCCCTGTTCTACGTCGATCGGATTTTCTTGCCATGATGGGGTTTTCCAATCCGCGGGTCATAAAACGCTTCATTATCATTATGGGAGTGGCGACCTTCGTCATGTTTTCCATCTGGATGATGGTCCACAACTACGAAGGACAGACCGAGGGCGATTACGAGGTTCGCCAGGGCGATATATTGTTGCAGGACGAAAAATTCGAGGAAGCCATGCGGGTGTTCGACGAAGCTCTCGCTATCCAACCCGATCACCGGGGCGCGCTGGGCGGCCAAGCGGTGGCGTTGATGGGGTTGGGGAAAAATGCCGAAGCGGAAAGTGTGCTGACGTACCTGATCGATTTCCTGAAAAAAACACTGATCGACGATGACGTGACGGGGTGGGGTGCGTTGGCTGCGGCCTATGGAAACCGGGGTATCCTCAAGGACCGCCAGGGACGCTATGAGGAGGCATTGAAGGACTATATAGAATCGGTGCGCCTGGATTTGGATATGGCCGAGGGCCCGGGCGTCGTTCAGCGAATTCTGTATTACGATAAAGAACCGTCGAGCATCCTGAAAAGGGCGGAATACATTATTAAGCAACTGAAACTGCCGGAAAGCGAACGGGTCATGCGTAAATCGGAAGAAGACGCCAAACAGCGCCGGTACAAGCCGAGATAGGGCCTGGACGGGGTCTGGGGCTGGTTGGTGCGCGCGACCCCTAAAAGACGGTGACGAGCCCTAAGACGTCCTGAAACAGAACTCCGAAGAAAAATACTGCGGCGATGCAGCCAAACAACAGGTGCACCCATTCGGCTTCGCCCTTTTCACCACGGAACTTGATGCCATGCAAGGCGACGGCCCCGGTTCCTATCAGGAAAACCAGGTTGACTAAGGGTTCGAGTTCGCCAGCGCCTTCAAACATGGTGGGAAAATACCCCGGTTCGGAGGCCTAAGCAACCGGCCTAATTGTCTATGATCTGGAGGTTTCGGGATAGGACACTAGAGGCTATTTCTGCTTGGGCAGGTCTTCGACGTCCAGATAGGGTGGGAACATAGAGGCCGGGTTTACGGCAGCAATGTTGGCGATAAGGATACCGCCACCGATAAACAAAACGAGGCTGGCGACGGCAAAGCAGAACCGCCTGATGGGGTGGCGGACCGGAGCGCCGTAATCGTGGCCATAGCGGTGATAGCCAAGAGCGTTCATGTCGATGTTGCCATCTTCGCAACCGGTCACAATATTGCGGGCGTAGTGCCTGGCCCAGTGGGGGACCTCGCTTTTGAGCATGTAATCGGTGAAGATTTTCGACACCAGGGCTTCGGGCAGGTCTTCGCCGTGCCATTCCCGGTAGGCCAGTTGCAGAAGCTGGAATTCACCGACCTGAAGTTGGTTGGCGGCCTCGATAACAACAAGCCGTTCCTTCATTTCCTCGTCATCGTGGTCGGGACGAATAAGCGTTTCCCACAAATCCGAAAGAGAACCTTTTTTGCGTCTTTTGGACATAACACGAGACCCTATCACGAATCCGTCCAATTTTTCGAGGAAACCGCCTTCACGCTTTGGTGAGGTGGCTTTATTGGTATAATCCGAACCATGACCTTTGACATCATCCAGCCCGAAGCAATCGCCCCCGCGCTCGGCGCCGAGATCGCCGGCGTTGACATGGGTCAAGACCTGGACGACGCCACCACGGCGGAAATCCGCCGGGCCCTGCTGCAATACGGGGTGATCTTCTTCCGCGATCAGGATATCACCCCCGATCAACACCTGGCCTTCGCCAAACGGTTCGGCGATCTGGTCGATTATCCGATGGTCGATGGTCTGGACGGTTTTCCGGGTATTGTTCCGGTCATCAAGCTGGAGGGCGAGACCCATAATTTCGGCGGTATCTGGCATTCCGACACCACGTATCTGGCTGAACCGCCCATGGGCGCCATTCTGGTCGCCCGCGACTTGCCGCCCGAGGGCGGCGACACCTTGTTCGCCAATATGGCGATGGCCTTCGACGCACTGTCGGGGGCCATGAAGGACATGTTGGGTGGTCTTATCGCGGTCAACAGTTCGGCCAAGGGCGCCGTCGCCAAATCCCGTGAGGACCGGCAAAAGGATATGGATAACGTGCCCGAACCCCTCGTTGCTGAACATCCGGTGGTTCGTTGCCATCCGGAAACCGGGGAAAAGGTTCTCTACGTTAACATCGGCCATACCATTGCCATCCGTGGCATGGCTGACGAGGAAAGCGGGCCGCTGCTGGATTTTCTGTTCCGCCATCAGCGGGCTGAGGAATTTACCTGCCGCTTCCAGTGGCGTCCCGGCTCGGTGGCGTTTTGGGACAACCGGTCGACCCAGCACTACCCCTTGAACGATTACCACGGGCACAAACGCCTCATGCACCGCATTACCCTGGCCGGTGATGTGCCGGTTTAAATGGCATTGGAGCTATGAACAGTATTTTTGACCGCATAGGTCCTGAGCACATTCACTCAGACCCGTTTCATTATCTGACGACGTCCGAGGCGCTAGACCCTGGCTATTATGAAGCCTTGGCGGCCAATTTTCCGGATTTCTCAGACCATCCGGGAATGGAAAGAAACAACGCCTTGATCCACATGAGCGGCCTGCATGCGTTTGCCGATGATATCCCGATTGATCCCATCTGGCAGGAATTCATGCAAATCCATTATTCCAACGAATTCTTCCAGCAGATCATCCGCCTCCTCGGTGACGGTATCCGCCAGGCCCACCCGAATTTGGAAGATCGCCTTGGCAAACGACTGGAGGACCTGACGGTGCGGCCCCGGCATATGGAAGGTACGGGCGCCGATCTCTGGATCGATGCCCAATTCGCCATCAACACCCCTGTCAGCGAAGCTACCAGTGTGCGCTGCCGGCATGTGGATGACCCCAAGAAGATTTTCGCCGGACTTTTATATATGCCTTCGCCTGACGACGACACTATCGGCGGCGAGTTGGAAATTTGCCGTTGGCGCGGGAAACCAAATTTCCAAAGCGTGTTCGTCCAGGACAATTTGGTCGATTTGGTAGATATCGTGAAATACCAGGCCAACACGCTCCTGGTCTTCATCGATTCAGCCGAGGCAGTGCATAGCGTGACCGTCCGCCAGCCGACCCCCCGGGTCCGGCGTTATGTCAACTTTATCGCCGAGTTCCGCGAGCCCATTTTCGATTTAGAGCAATACCAGGAAGACTCCGTTCCTTGGGCGTTGATCATGGGGGCTGAAAAGAACCAATGATGGCGGGTTTGGCCGACACTACCAAACGACCATCCGGCCAATCGGCGCTGGTGACAAAGCCGGATTATGAAATCAAAGTTGAGGCCGAGCCTAAACGCATGCGCGTTGTTTTCAATGGTCAGATCATCGCCGACAGCACCAAGACAGTGTTACTGCACGAAACGCGGCTTTCCGATACGCACTACTTTCCCCGTGCCGACGTGGATATGCAATTTCTGAACCCTACGGATCACCACACCTTGTTGTCCTTATAAAGGAAATGCGGCTTACTGGAGCATTGCGGTCGGCGACGAGACCGTGGAGAACGGCGCCTGGAGTTATGAAGAACCCTATGAGGAAGCCTCGGACGGGACCCAGCAGTCGAGCGCCGGAGATAGCCCGTATAGGACATCTTGTAATGGACGGAAGGCGGCATGTAGATTCCGATGAGTGGGTTATAGATGCTTTCCAAACCGTAGATCCAGATGTCGTCATAAAGCTCGTCGAGAACGGAGACGGCTTTCTTGCGCTTCCATTCCTCGGCCAAGGCGTCGGCTACTTCCATCACATCGCGAAGTCCCAGGACCAGGCGCGTGCCCTTTTCCTTGAGCATGACCAGGGTATCCTTGACCTCGCCGCGCAGGCCTTGAGGCTCCTTATCGACAAGAAAGATATCCGGCGCGAACACTCCCGCCGTGCGATGGATGATGGCTTGGCGGATAGCCAGCGCCTCCTCGACGCCAATGTCGAGGCCGAGAGGCGTGTAATTTCCGTTGCGAAGCTTGATGACGCCGGGAAAGCGCACGAAGTCGACGCGCGAATGAAAATCGAAGTTGCCGATGATCGGAGAACCGGAAAGGATCAGCACCGAAATGTCCTGGCGCTGTTCGACCAGCGAATGGGCGATCGTCCGGCACCGCTTCAGGTGGCCCAGTCAAAAAGAATCATGGCTGTAGATTAGGAGTCTACTTTCGCTGCGGCGTCGTCCCATGGGACAGGCCCTCCCCCCTGGAGAACTCTTTAATTTTAGCGCGTCAGACTATCCCACCACGGCCCGGCATTTAAACTAAAAAGTTGCTCTTTCCGAAACAACTTGTGCCGCAGCCATTCCTTTGGCGAAAGTGCTGCCCCGGTTCATGGTGATTTGACGTGATGGAGGAGTGGTTGTCGGTTGAAACCGAGCCGGCTATCGTGGCCGACAGGGCTTAGGGTGTGGAACCAAGAAGAAAAGGTTGGCGAGGATGGCGAAAATGGAAATCGGCCCGTGATGGGTGATATCAAGCCTCCCCTATCCGGTATACGGGTGCTCGACCTGTCAACCTTCATCGCCGGCCCCTATACGGCCAGCATCTTAGGCGAATTCGGGGCCGACGTCATCAAGGTGGAACGGCCCGGCACCGGCGATCCCATGCGCCAATTCGGCACCCCGACGGAGCGGACGGATTCCTCTCTTGCCTGGTTGTCGGAAGGCCGTAATAAGAAATCCGTTACCCTCGACCTGAAACAGCCCGAAGGTCAGGCCCTGTTCCGGCAATTGGCGGAAAAATCGGACGTTATTTGCGAGAACTTTCGCCCCGGCACCCTGGAAAAATGGAACCTTGGCCCGGTTGATCTTGAGGATGGCAACGAAGGCCTGGTCTGGTTTCGCCTCACCGGCTATGGACAGACCGGACCCTACAAAGACCGCCCCGGGTTTGCCCGTATCGCCCACGCCGTTGGCGGCCTAACGCACCTTTCCGGATTTCCGGGTGAAACCCCGGTGACGCCGGGCTCGACATCGCTCGGTGACTATATTTCCGGCTTGTTCGGCGTTATCGGTGTGATGATGGCGTTGCGCCACCGGGATGCGACCGGCCACGGGCAGATTATCGACCTTGCTTTGTTTGAATCCGTATTCCGGATGCTGGATGAAATCGCGCCGCGCTATGCCCGTGAAGGCACCGTAAGGGCGCCGGAAGGGGCGGGCACGGTCAATGCCTGCCCGCACGGCCATTTCCCGACGCGTGACGGAAAATGGATCGCCCTTGCATGCACCACGGACAAGATGTTCGAACGCCTTTGCCGGGCCATGGACCATGACGACGGCAATGTGGGCGAGGACTTGTTTAAGGCCTACGCCGATCAAGCCACCCGGCTGGCCAGCCAGGACTCGGTTATTGGAACGGCCAGCCGGTGGACAAAATCCCTGGATCGGGACGCCCTGATGCAGGTGTGCATTGATTTTGAGGTGCCAGCGGGGCCGATCAACACCATCGCGGACATCTTCGATGACCCACATTTCAAAGCCAGAGGCATGCTGACGTCGATGATGTTGGATGACCTTGGCGAGATCGTCGTGCCGGCACCGTTGCCGAAGCTGTCAAAAACGCCCGGGGAAATCAGGACACTCGGCCCCCGCCTCGGCGAACACAATGATGAAATTTATGGCGGATTGCTGGGAATTTCCGCGACGGCACTGGAAAAGCTTAAAATAAATAGAGTAATCTGAACAATTGCCTTCCTGGGAGTGTCGTTAGATTAAGATAAAAAGCAGCAAGATGGATATTGGTAACCTCACACAGATTTCGGAACCCAACGCATGGGCCGCCGCCGATTTTTCCGATCGTGAAACCTGGGCTCTCGAATTGACCAGGGAAATGATTGACGAAGTGACAGATGCGGCTCGAAAAGCGATAGAGTCCGGGCGCAGCTACCGGGACATCCGGCGAGACAATTTCCAATTACCGAAGACATCCGAATTGATTGATGCGGCGTATGCCGACCTTGAGGATGGTCGAGGCTTCGCCGTTATCGCCGGTTGGCCCGTTGATGAATTTAGTTTCGACGAAAATGTGATTGCGTTCTGCGGTGTGGGTGCGCACATGGGCGATATCGTCATCCAGAATTACGAAGGCGATGCTGTCGTCAGCGTTCGCGATGAAGGGGTGCCGTACTCCCATAAATCGCGAGGGTACCGGTCAAACAAGCACTTGCCGTTTCACTCCGATGGCTCTGACTTAGTTGGCCTCCTGTGCCTGGGCGAGTCGGCCAGGGGCGGACGGAGCCTGCTGGTCAGTGCAACGCGAGCCTTCAACATCATCTTAGAAGAAAAACCGGAAATCCTCGAAATCCTAGGCCAGGGTTTTTACCACCATCGTCGCGGCCAACACGACGCCGGAGAAGCACCGTTGTCGGCGGACCGCATTCCGGTCTTCTCCTTTGCCAATGGCTTTCTCCACTGTTGTTATAACCGTAATCCCATCGAATGGGCGGAGAAGGAAGGGGTAACCCTGACGCCAGAGGAAATAACGGCGTTGGATTATTTCGACTCCATTCTAGAGCGGCCTGAATTGCGGATAGAAACAGGCTTTCATAAGGGTGATATGCAGTTTCTTAATAATTTTGTCATCCTGCATTCGCGAACGGAATATGAGGATGACGCCAGCCAGCGCCATCTGGTGCGGCTGTGGATGGAGAGCCCGGCCAGCAAACGAATGGGCGAAAGCCTGCTTGACCTGTATGTGCCGGGAACATCGCGTTATCACGCTTCGGCTCAAGCAAAGTCTTAAATCAGCGTATGCCTTCAGATTTATTAGGGAAAGAAACATGGCCACCATCAAAATTCAGTTCACTCTATTTTCGGCATTTTATTCCCCTCTCATTTCGACCATGTCGGGCGGCTTCCTTAAGGAAGAGGGCCTGGAGCCTGATTGGTCTGTCGCCCCGCCTGGAAAGTCAGCTGTCGAAGCCTTATTGGACGGTTCGGCCCATGTGGCGCAGTCGGCGCTTAGCAACAGTTTTACGATCCTGGCCAAGGGCGAAATGCCAAAGATCATGCACTTCGCGCAAATTAATGAGATGGACGGATTTTTCCTGACGGGACGCAAAGCCGACCCCGACTTCACATGGGATAAGTTGGAAGGGGCTGACCTTGTTTGTTTCAAGGGCGGCCAGCCCAGGGCCATGTTCATGTATGCCTGCCACAAGGCGGGCATTGATTTCGAGGAGATCAACTTAATCTGCCCGGGCGGCGCCGCCGATATCGACAAGGCTTTCCGCGATGGGCAGGGCCAATTTGTGCAGCAACAAGGCCCCTTCCCACAGCAGTTGCAAAAGGACGGTATCGGCCATGTGGTTGCCCAGGTCGGCAAGCAGATTGGGCCCAACGGGTTCTCGAGTCTTTGCGCGACGCCGGAATGGCTTGAAACCGACATGGCCAAGGCCTTCACGCGGGCTTACCGGAAAACGCGGATCTATATGAATGAGATGCCTGCGGCCGAGATTGCCCGGGCCGAAAAATCCTATTTCCCCAATATAGACGAGGACGTGCTGGCGGACTGTATCGGAACGTATCAGCAGCTTGGCTGCTGGACGCCGCACATGGAAATTACGCCCGAGGCCTACGCCGTGGCCCAAGATGTCTTTGAACACTTCGGCACTTTGAAGGAGCGATACGCCTTTGATCAGGTGTGTTGCCAGCCACCCGCAACGGAGTAAGGGGCGGTTCCTCGATTCCCAAATATAAGGTCAACCATAAAAATTTCACCTCATCAGTTCCGTAACCTGTCCATGGGTGCAGCGATCCGTCATCACCATGCGTGTAAAGGGCGTCGAATTTGACGTCACCTACATTAACTTGCGGGAAAAACCGGATTGGTTTCTGGAAATCTCACCCCACGGCAAGGTGCCGGTCCTCAAGGTGGACGATGTGGCGTTGTTCGAATCCAATGCAATCGCTGAATTCCTTGATGAGATGTTCGAGCCCAGGCTGCATCCGGCCGATCCCATCAAGCGGGCGCAAAACCGTGCATGGATGGACTTCCTGCCGACCTTTGGCTGGGGTCCGGGCCTTAATAATGTCACCTATTGCGCCTCCAAGGAGGCTTTGCCGGAAGCCCTTGGGGCCGCGCGGCAGCGCTTGTCGCGACTGGAAAACGCCATCGCCCAAGAGCGCGGCAATGACGGGCCATACTTCAACGGAGAGACCTTGTGCCTGGTTGATGCTGGCTACGGGCCATTTCTACAACGCTTCGCCATTTCCGAGGAGGTCCTGAAGACGGGCCTCCTTAAGGAATTTCCCTTGGTCAGTGCCTGGTCGGACGCGCTCCTAGCCAACGAGACCGTGACGGGCGCGGTCCCGCCCAATTTCTCTGAAGAGTTCGATAAGAACCTCGAGCGCCGCGGCACCTATGCCTGGGAGCTCATGAGAGCCGCACCGCCAGCGGAATAGACAACGCCAAAGGTGCGGGATGTCCGATTTTGGGCTGCGGCCTCAACTGGTCGATGCAACACAGAAACAAAGCCTTGGAAAAAAGTGGCGGTGGACGCAGTCTCGAGCGAACCCGTCTCTGGTAGTTCGGGGGCGATTTCCCTGTTTAGCAGGGAAAATACAGGGAAATTTTTTAGAAATTAGCCTGTGTTTACTGCATAAAATTTCTCAAACGCTAATGTATTCGCGGCCTTCGAGGCTGGAGCAGCAGTGACGCAACTGACTGGAACAGGGAATAACAGGGAATGGACCGAGCGAGTTATAAATTCAATGTAGGTTCAAATCGGGGGCTCGATTCCCACTATTTCGTACACCAATTTCTGCGTTCCTCTCAATACCGTCTTAAAGTGGTTACGGGGGCGGGATTCAAGACTTACTTAACTCCACCTGTTCGAGTTTCCCTTAAAGCTGCCTAGCCCTGAAAAAGGTCCGCTTTACCCCCGAAAGCGGACATCTTTGAGGTAGTCGCAAAGAGTCCGCTTTTGACCCAAAGCGGACATTGGCGTTGCTGACAACGTGACGCACAGTTGCGTGCTATAATCTCGGCATGATGCGACTGCTTCTTGCTGTGATCCTGCTGCTTTCTCTTCCCACCGCTGCCGGGGAAACACAACCCGCCGCCTCCACGAATTGCCGCGCGGTCTATGTCGCCGATCACGGTTGGCATACCGGGATCGCGGTGCGCGCAGTCGATTTCGATCCAGCAGATAAATTTCTCGCAAATAAGCTTCAAGGCGCCGAATGGCTCGAGTTCGGGTGGGGAGACGCCGCCTTCTATCAGGCCGAAGAGCCGTCCTTCGGGATCGCGTTTATGGCCCTAATGACACCGACCGAGGCGGTGATGCATGTCCACGGCTTCGACGCGCCGCCGTCGGAACGTTACATAAGTAGCAAAGTCGTGCGCCTGTGGCTAAACGAGTCGGGTTACGCCCGATTATTGCGCCGTTTGCGTGCCGATTTCACCCTAGACACCGCCGGGCGGGTCGTGCCGATCAAGCCTGGGCTTTATCGGCAGAGCCATTTCTACAGGGCCGAGGGCAGCTATTCGTTGGTTCGGACCTGCAACAACTGGACGGCGGAGGCCCTGGCCGAGGGCGGTGTCGTGATTGATCCGGGCGATGCAACCCGAGCCTCTGACGTAGTGCAGCAGCTCAAGGGACTGGCCAGTAAGACATGCGATCCGACATAAAGCCTATGCGACACCTATGCCCGTTTCTCCTATGTGCTTGCCTGCTGCTGACAGCCTGTATTCCGCTGACCGATTTTCTCGCCTTTCATCCGGACGACTCCTACATTCTGCCATCCGAAGCACTGCCGTCGGGCACGGAAGAGATTTTCCTCGAAGCGGAAGATGGCGTCCGCATTCAGACCTTGCACCTTCACGACCCATCATCCGACATCATCACGATCTTTTTTCACGGTAACGCCGGCAATATTTATCACCGCCTCGATGACTACCAGCGCTTGCGCCGATTGGGCACCAGCGTTTTCGCGGTCAGTTACCGGGGTTATGCGAAGAGCGAGGGCAGTCCTAGTGAAGCCGGAATCTATCGGGATGGAAAAGTCGCTTTCGAATATGTGGCAAAGGTAATGGGGTTCCTTCCGTCCCGGATTTTCATTTTCGGACGATCCATCGGTTCGACCGTCGCCACCAATCTGGCCCAGGACAAGGATATCGCTGGTCTTATCCTTGTTTCGCCATTAAGCAGCGCACGCGACCAGGCGTCGGCTATGGGATTGGGGTTTGCCACGCCCTTGGCCGGAAATGCCTTTGAAAACGACAAGAAAATCAAACGCTTGAAAGCACCGCTTCTCGTCATACATGGAACCCGAGATCAGACCATCCCAATTGGCATGGGGCGAAAAGTTTATGATGCAGCGATCAGTCAAAAATCTTTTCATGAAATCGAAGGTGCCGGTCATAACAACTTATCCAATCGGTTTGCGGATAGTTATTGGACAACCATTTCGGTCTTTCTCAAGCAATCCTCGAAAAACAGATAACGCCCCCTTACGAATGTCCGCTTTTGGCTATTAGCGGACTCTTTCCCAAAGGGTGATTTACTTCCACTTTACCCCCGAAAGCGGACATTCTGAGCGTGGTCGCAAAGAGTCTGCTTATGACCCTAAGCGGACATTTGCTTAACCGCCACCACGCGCCGCAGCAACATGCCGGCAATCACCATGTTCATAATGTTGAACGCGATGGCGTTGACGATGGCGGCGTCGTAGGAACCGGTGAGGTCGTAAAGCGCGCCGGCCATCCAGCCGCCAAGCGCCATGCCGATCATCGTGAAAAGCAATACGGTTCCAATCCGCTCGCCCGCGCTGCCCGGGTCGAAATAAGTTCTGACGATGATCACGTAGGACGGCACGATGCCGCCTTGGGAAAGCCCGAAAAGGGCGGAGACGAGATAGAGTCCCGTTAACGTATCCACCGGCAGAAAGAGAACCAACACCGCCGCTTGAAGGCCGGATCCGAGCAACAGCGTTCGGATGCCGCCGAACCGGTCCGAGAGGACTCCGGACGCCAAACGACTGACGACGCCGCATCCCAACATCAAGGCCAGCATTTCCGCACCCCGCATCGCCGAAAACCCAAGGTCCACCGCGTGCGCGATGATGTGGACCTGAGGCATTGCCATCGCGGCGCAACATCCAATCCCCGCGACGCAGAGCAGCGATTGCAACCTGCCAGACGAATAACCGAGCGGTCTCTTTGGCGTCTCCGGACTTTCGTTTACGTCATCACCGCCGTTCCCGCCAAACCTTTGATACAATAGAAATCCGAAGATCGTCATTGCGGCGAAGCAAATCCAGGCGAGCCCAAGATAAGTATCGCGCCAACCGATCGTATCAAAATGGTGTTGGATCGTCGGCGGCCAGATCACACCCGCCACATAGTTGCCGCTGATCACAATGGCAACAGCAATGCCTCGCCGGCGGTTGAACCAATGGGAAATATCCGCAACCAGAGGGGCGAAGGTCGTCGACATGCCGAAAAAGCCGATCAATACACCGTGTACCAATGAGAGCTGTAAAAACGTTGTCGACAGAGAGGCGATGTAGAAGCCAGTACCCATACTGACGCCGCCAAACAGCACCGGCAGCATAACGCCGATCCGGTCCGATATTCGCCCCATCAAGATGCCACCAAAGCCGAAGCCGATCATGGTTGACATATATGGGATCGACGCCATCGAACGGGATACGCCGAATTCCTGCAAGACCGGTATCAAGACGACGATTGAGCTATACCACCCCGCGGCGCCCACCGTCAGCAGAATCAACGACGCAGCCAATCGAACGTACGCATAATAATTTTCGTGCAGGACCTGGTCCTCAATTGGCAGCGGCGTATTTCTCTATAAGAACAATACGTTTTGTGCGGATGATGGTCTTAAAATTTTAAACTTAAAGACGGCCGTAAGGCTTCAATGCAATATGAACTTGTTACGGCCGAACCTATAGCGTTTGGGATTCAGAAGGGATTAAAAATATCCTTTCGAGGTGTAGTTGTTGGCTTTGGTCGGCCCTGTTTAAGTGGTCCAGTATAAATGTTAGTGCATGACCGGTTTTAGGTCCATCGGCACGATGGTTTCCGGACGATGTCTCTTGATACCCATTATTTGGTCCTCCTTTACTAACTATAAGGGTGGACCA
>Ga0114999_10007179_pt1 | contig 12692 bp, 7 predicted proteins | sample ArcticOcean_MG_C_3_FD_89820 | JGI IMG/M metagenome (GOLD analysis project Ga0114999, IMG submission 89820) | Marine microbial communities from western Arctic Ocean - ArcticOcean_MG_CB8_126 | ecosystem: Environmental > Aquatic > Marine > Oceanic | place: Arctic Ocean: Canada Basin | collected...
CACAATACCCAAAGCGCGCGCGAAGGGACGAGAGAAAGTGGAACACTTGGTGCCACTGTCCGCGAGGCATGCCGTTCAGCGAGAACACGCTAAACGATGCGCTCAAGCGAATGGGATATAGCGGGGAGGTTATGACTACACATGGCTATCGGGCCATGGCCTCGACCCTGTTGCACGAAAAGGGATATCCGCCTGAAGTGATCGAACTTCAGTTAGCGCACAAACAGCGCAATCAGGTGGCCGCAGCTTACAATCGAAGTGCCAGGCTGGAGGAACGGCTGAAGATGATGGATGAGTGGGCGGAATATCTTGACGATCTCAAGAGTCGGCAGTCCCCGAGCATGGAGCCAGTGAAATCCTCATCGTGATCGGGCGGCTTCCGACCTGTATCCTTCCTTCCCAATCACCCGAAGATACGTTCTTTGGCGAATTCGGGCAGCGTTTTCCCGCTGACACGCCGAATCATCTCTGCCAATAGCTCCATGGTGTAGTGGCCCTGGGACATTTCCGTATTCGGTGTCCCTGCTGGGTCCTTGGAGCGCCTATCTTTGACTAATTGTTGTTCTTGACATTGGACTGCTAGCATGGATATTTATACAGTAAGGAGGAAATCATGGAGATTGAACCCGTGGAGCAGGGCACAGACAACTAAAGCAAGTAGCCTGGACACGGAGCGATGTTGCCGTTCCCGACGGAGTCCACACCAACGCGGCCGATCACGTGTAGGCGGTCGGTCTTGCTCCTGCTTTGCGGTCTACGCGGCATAATCGGTGCGATGGACCATCGTCGATACGGGATGTGTAACAGGCGTAAACACCCTGCGGCTTTCCGCGTCCTCAAATCCGGTTCCGGATCTGGTTGCGTTGGCCGCAACGATTGCCAATCCTTACATCGACCGTCATGGGTCGCCGACATTCTCACTGATTGGCAAAAGATTGGAGAGTTCGCCGACGAAGCTCACAACCGGATGGTCCACTACCTAACTTCGAACCCGATTATGGGGTCACAGTTTGACACTTCCGACGACCACGGCTACTCAGAATTCATGCATGAACGACTGACCAGACAATTGGAACATCTTGTTCACAGCCCCCCAGCAACGCCAGCATGGGCATCCTGCATTTTTCGGTTGCCCCAAAACTGATCCACCTACAGCATGCTCAACTCGATGCTGACCTACTCGACAAGTGGCGAGAGTTCCCATTCATCCGGAAACATATTGCCAGGTACACCTCGTTAGATGACGTGTCAATAGAGCACGATGACGAGACAGTCCGGAAAGGCTTCTAATAGAACGCCACATCACCCAAAGACCGAGGCGAACCAGGTAAGGTTCATAGCAATTCTATTGGCTGACGATGTAAAGCTAAGACGTGAAAGAAGATGCTTTCACGACTAAAACCGAGAATCAAAGAGCAAAGTACGAACCCGTTTTATTTAGAGTACTGACCTGCAAATCCCCTCTAAAAAAAACGAAGACTCGTACCAGTTTTCGCCCCGCAACTGTTACAGCAGGTGTTACCATCTGCTGTATCACATGAATGTGCATCGCAATTTCCGCAGGAACAACCTGACCTTGTAGAACAAGAATGGGCTTCTGCCAGGAACTTTTTCATACCCATCCCGCCAAGTGACCGCACACCACCTGACACTTCACTTAACTCTTCTTCTGAGAGCTCTTCGTTTTGTGTTTCAAGTTCATCCTGCTTTATGTCAATACCTACTTCATCTGCTATATAGGCCAACCTTTCAAAAGTGTGAGCACTATTAAGTTTGCTGGTCAGTCCGGGATCATTGGAGGCAAGTTTTCTAAGCTTTTCAATTGTCATATCATATATCCAATATCGCGAAGTTGATCTCTATATAACTCAAATAATGGAAAACGTCAAGCCCTATAAATGCTACTCTAATATTCATTCCTTGGACAAGAAAATGGAAATGAACAACAGACGATTTTATAAAGACTGGATTGGAATTTTTTCCGAAAACAGTAGTAGATCAACTTTACCTTCAAAATTAAGGAATGAAAGACGCGACTGGCTTACTACATTAATGATAATACCCTACCTTCCTGAAATTACGGAATGGGCGTTATTCAAGATAATGCCTAGATCGACCCATGTACTGGGAAAGCGAGCGGCTAAACTTCTGGGCAGAAATGAACTGCCAAAGGCTTACTGGCAGAGATTACTGATTCTGGGGAATCTGCCATCAGATATTATAAAAATTGAAAGATCTAGCTTAAAACCAACTACTGATAAACGTAAATCTAAAAAGTACTGGTTATTATTTGGTTTAGGCTGGCTAAATTTCTATAAAATCTCGAACGTGTTTTCCGGCGATAATGAAGAATCCGAAGTGATCGTGGCTCCACTTTTGAACCATATACGTAATGGGCTAAATAAGAATGAGAAAACTATTTTTGATAAATTTTATTTAGATTTTCAACATGATGCCGTCATCCAATTGATTAAAATATATAACTCAATATTTAAAGCGGAGATAAAACTACGGGCTTTCAAAAATTCAATACTAAAGAGCAATTTATCAGCACCCAAGGGATTTATATCGTCAGATATTATCGACTTAACACGGCGTCACACAGGCCTGGTTGCAGCCATAAATAGTTGGAGTTGTAATTGTGAGCAAACCTATACAGAGCTCTGCCGCAGACTCTCCAAGGATAGTCATGCTATAAAGAAAAAATTCAAGGTCGATGTCAAAGATCTAAATTCAGTTAGGCTTGGCTACGGTGATAGACACATTAATAGTCAATCAACATCAATGTTATTGTTTGATGGTGGTTTTAAACTATTCTACAAACCAAGACCATTAGCACTAGAAGAAGCCTTTTCCATATTAGTGCTTAATGCCTGTAAAAGTTGTGAGGTTCCAGAATTCAACTTGATTCCACCGTCTCTGGATTGCGGTGATTGGGGGTATCAAGAATTCGTCGAAAGCGATGTGATTTGCGAACCTTGTCAAATAAATGATTTGATCAGCCGTTTATCTTTAGTAACTGTCCTCCTCGATATATGCGGAGCGACTGACTGTCATGAAGAGAACCTTCTGGTGACAGGCGACACCCCTGTGTTAATTGATGGTGAAACACTTTTTCATGAAGCAGGGAAGCCAGCTTCCAAGTTAGAAAATGAGAATTCCATACTGATAACCGGTTTTTGTCACCTTCTTCCACCTAATTTAGCAAAGTTATTGCATTCGATTTCGACAGAACAAATCAATCCAGTCAATCTATATCTTTCAGAGATTAGGCGTATCTATTACCACCAAAGCTTAAAAGATTCAGTATTTTACGAATTGGATAAAATAGAAAAATTAAAACCAAAAAGACGAATAGTTTTTCGATCAACATCTACTTACTCTAAAGTCCTGCGCCGCACCCTAACATTATCAGCCCTAAATTCTTCACGTAATTTAAGTTCAATCCATGAAGATATTTTTTCTATATGCCTAGAGTCAGGGAATATTAATCGATCACGCGCACTGCTTTGCGAATCTGAATTGCTGCAAATAGAGCATGGCTGGATCCCCTACTTTGATACCCACGTTGGTGAATCAACAATTAATTTATATGATCACTACAAGTTAAAATCGGGTCTACACAGCCAGGTCATAAAAAATTGCAAGCAAAGACTGATGTCCAGACAAGGAGGCGATGCTGATCGTCAAATCAAACTTATTGATTCAATCTTAAAATTATTTCCTAAAAATGAAGCCTCAAAATCGACCGTTACGCCGCAACAAATAGCCAATGAATTGTTGGACCAGGCCATTTTTAACGAAACCTGGAAATGGTTGTTTTTCACCTTTAATGAAACAAGAGATCGCCTTGAATTTTCTTATCCTACTAGCCTTTATGATGGCTCTCTTGGCATTGCCGCTTTCTTAAGGCTTTGCCGACAAAAAGGGTTGGTTACTAACCATTCGGCGGATTGTGAGGAGATTGAAAATCAAATTAGACTCGACAATGAATCTTTCTTTTTAAAATCCAGTAACGGTAATTTTTCATCACCATATGATCTCGGCTTTAATGAAGGAGTAGGCGGTAGATTTCTTTCCTTGCTACTGCTTGCTGATGATACAAAGGTCAAGCCTGAATTAGTTGATTCAACGCTTACAACACTAGAGTCAATTGTTTCCACCATAGAAAATGAACATATAAATCAGTACGGCGGATTAGACATCATGTCTGGCCTATCCGGGCTGGCTGGAGGTGTACATGCCTGGTCAAGCCATCAAGGAATTTCACCTGCGCACCCTACCTTGCTTAGATTCTGGGAACTAGTCAGTCGGCTACTAATTGATAATCAAAAACCTTGTGGTGGCTGGGACGTCTTTGAAATGCCTGTGTCAGGTTTTGCTCATGGCGCATCAGGTATGATTTGTGCCTTGGCTATTTCAGAATCTCACACAAATTGTAGTGGCATAAAAACGGCAATAGAAAAAGCGATACAATTTCAGCTGAATAATCTCAGTAAAAGTGGTGAATGGCTCAATTTAGAGTTAACCCGTTTTGAACAGACAGAAATCCCTACACGTACTTGGTGTGGCGGCGCTTCAGGCGCTTTAATAGCGGCAGCGGTGATGAGAAACGCAGGCCTGGAAGATATTGAGGGATATAAATCATGGTTGGGTCTTGCGCGAGATGCCGCCCTTAACCATACACCTGTTCGGGATCAAATCTGTTGCGGGGTTCCTGGCTGGGCGATGGCTCTAGCAGCTGCAGGTCGATCACTAAACGATAAAATTTTAATCAGCGAATCTAATAAAAGACTAGAACAATGGATTGAAGAGGTTGAAAACGGCAAAGAATTGTACTTGCGAGATCTGAAATCTCATAAATTAAGCCCTCCTGGCCTCTTCGTCGGACGTGCTGGGGTTGGATTAACCCTGCTTCACGGCGACCAAGAGACCTGGGTGAAAGATTCCCTAATTTCATGTGGATATCTCGCGAACATTCAACATTGATATACATTTTTCAGAAATATCCCATCTGAAAAATCAAGGCATCACTTTCTGCTAACTATAAGAAGACGGGGTCTATAGAGACTGATTCTATGCTATAGAATGGCAAATAATAGGCCATTCTTCCGCGGATAACCGTGGGGATAAGGAAAAATCCTCCCCTATGGCAGATGGGCGGCACTTTAGCTTTAGCAATGTTTAAGGCTATTATAAGAGACATGGATATCTTACAGCAGCGCTAAAACTTTTCGTTGTATCAGGGACTTGTCGCTATGGTCGATAAAAATAAGATCTTCCGGCAAGCAGCCTTGGACCGCATCTCTTCACCAGAACAATTGGACCGGATGGTTGCTGTAACCGACGGGCGCGGTTGGCTTCTGCTTGCTACCTTGGGCATGCTGATGGTTGCATTGATTGCATGGGCCTGGTACGGCGCGATTCCTACCCAAGTGCAGGCCCAGGGGATCCTGATCAATCGGGATAGCCAGGTAGCCGATGCCATGACCCCTGCCTCAGGCGTGCTTAGCGATATCACCGTTGAACTGAACAGTCAGATTAAGAAAGGTGATGTGGTCGCCAATATCCGCCAGCCAATGATTGAACAGCGTTTGACCAGCACCATTGAGCGCGTGGCGGAACGAAGCCGAGAGCTGAAGGTGATGGACCAGAGCTATAAACGTGAGCGTAAATTAAAAATAGAGAATTTCAAGGAACGAAAGGCTGCGCTGAGGCAGAGCATCATCGCTGGAAAAGAGCGTCTGGAAAACTTTGAATCCAGGCTGACGCTGATGGAGCAGTCCGCTAAAAAGGGCTTTATACCGCAGGTACAATTGGAAGAGGCACGCACAGAAGCAGCTACTGTACGACAAGAAATTGCGGATTCCCGTAACGATATTCTCGGGCTTGATGCCAATGAACTGGACTTGATCACACGGCAGGATGAAACCCTCCGCAAGGTCCAGCAAAGCCTGGCTGAAGCGCAACGAAGCCAACGAGAGATGGAGCGTCAGTTGGAGCAGGAAACGACGGTCATTGCGCCCATAGACGGCAGGGTCACTGAAATCAAATTATCGGAAGGTCATGTTGTTACCCAAGGGCAGGCAGTTCTGAGTATCGAAGGTGCAGGAGAAGGTTTGGAGGCGCTGCTCTTTATATCTACGGCACATGGGAAAAAAGTGCTCCCAGATATGGACGTGCGTATTGCGCCTGCAGCCTTCCGTAAAGAGGAGTATGGCGCCCTCATCGGAAAGGCGAGTTGGATCTCTGATTTTCCAGTAAGCCGGGAGGGATTAGAAGCAAAACTACAAAACCGGGCACTAGTTGAGAGCTATTTTAGGGAAGGCGCACCTTATGAGGTGCGGGTCGACCTGGTCAAGGATGAACAAACTCCCAGTGGTTACCGCTGGACTTCAGGAAAAGGCCCTCAAAGCAAAATCTCTAGCGGCAGCACGGTGCAAGCGCAAATTGTAATCAAGGAGCAGCGCCCAGCTGAGATGGTCATTCCGCTGCTTAAGCACACTGTAGGGATGAATTAGTGAGGAAAGCAGTTCCCACCATACAGCAAATGGAGGCTGTAGAGTGCGGTGCAGCTGGCCTGGCTATGGTGCTTGCATACTATGGCTGCTGGGTGCCACTGGAAAAACTAAGGATCCTCTGCGGTGTCTCGAGAGATGGCAGCAAGGCAAACAATCTCCTGAAGGCAGCGCGCTATTTAGGGATGTCGGCCCGGGGGTTCAGGAAGGAGCCGGCAGAACTGGAAAATCTTCCAACACCATCCATTATCCATTGGAATTTTAACCACTATGTGGTTTTTGAGGGTTTCAAGGGTGGACGCGCCTGGATCAATGATCCGGCCTCTGGCCCAAGATCCCTATCTAAAGAGGAGCTAAACGAGAGCTTTACTGGCGTGGTGTTGGTCTTTGAGCCCACTGCGGAGTTTAAAACAACCACGCGTCCCGGTTGGATCAAAGATCTGCTTCGACACCTTCGTCATTCAAAGCTCGGCCTTACCTTTGTTACCTTGGCTACAATAATGTTGATTGTGCCTGGGCTGGTAATTCCCACTTTGTCTAAGGTCTTCATTGATGATGTGCTGATGGCCGGACTGGAGGATTGGTTGCTTCCTATCTGTATTGGGCTGTTTTTGGCGGCCCTGATGCGAATGGGCCTGATCGCCCTTCAGCAAGGCTATCTGCTGCGTCTGGAGAGTAAGCTCGCCATCACTATATCCAGCCGCTATTTTGAGCGCCTGCTGAGCCTGCCGGCCAGCTTTTTCACTCAGCGTCACGCCGGCGATTTAGCAGACCGGGTAGCAGCAGCTGACCGGATTGCCAACCTGCTGTCAGGACAACTTGCCAGCAATCTGTTCAATCTATTGGCAGTGTTTTTTTATGCCGCTGTCATGCTTACCTACGATTTGCTGTTGGCCGCAATCGGCATCAGCATGTCCGGTCTTAATATCTTCGTGCTGCGCATGGTCAGCAGGCGGCGTGAAGACCTGAATCGCAACCTGCTGACAGAGCAAGCCAAGCTCAGTTCTACCACGGTTGGAGCCATTTCCAGCATTGAAACCCTTAAAACCAATGGCAGCGGTGACATCTTCCAGCGCTGGGCGGGATACCAGGCCAATGCGCTGGTGGCGCAACAGGCTTTGGGCGCCTGGTCAATAATATTGGGCGTCTTGCCAGCACTGCTAACAGGTTTGACCACAATTTCTATACTGGGGATCGGTGGTACCAAGGTCATGGATGGCCAATTGACGATGGGTGGGCTGGTCGCTTTTCAGACCCTCCTGGGGAGTTTTAACGCTCCTGTTCACGGCCTGATGGATCTGGGTGCGCAACTGCAGTTAATAAAGGCTGAAATGACAAGGGTGGCGGATGTGTTCCGCTATCCCTCTCCCGAAACAGCAGAAGACGACGATGGGTGGCCAACTGCACTCGAGGGTGCCATAGAGTTGCGCAATGTTAACTTTGGTTACAACCCCATGGATCCACCATTGATTAAAGATTTTTCTCTCAAACTGGAACCCGGAAGTCGCATTGCACTGGTTGGCGGATCTGGTAGCGGTAAGAGCACAATCGGACGGCTGATTGCCGGTTTACAGGAGCCAGGCTCAGGTGACATTCTGTATGACGACCATTTTCTGCAGCACATACCGGCCCAGGTACTTGCTAAGACCATGTCATACGTGGACCAAGATGTATTTTTATTTGAGGGTACTATCCGCAGTAATCTTACTCTTTGGGATGAGAGCATACCGGATCAGACTATTACTGCTGCGCTCAAGGATGCGGAAATTCACCAGGAGATCAGTGCGCGAACAGGTCAGTATGATGCCTCGGTTGATGAAGGCGGCAATAATTTCAGCGGCGGCCAACGACAACGCTTGGAGATTGCCCGTGCGCTTCTCAGCAATCCTGCAGTCCTGATACTGGATGAAGCTACAGCGGCTTTGGATCCAGTAACCGAGCAATTTATTGATACCAACATCCGGCGGCGGGGCTGCGCTTGTATTATTATAGCTCATCGTCTGAGCACCATTCGTGATTGCGATGAGATTATCGTACTGAAAGAGGGCGAAGCTGTTGAACGGGGCACCCATGAATCATTGATGGAGGCAAACGGTGAGTATGCCCGTTTGATTACTGCACAATGAACGAGCAAACAATCGCTGGCTCACTTGGCGATGCCGCGCCCATATCAATATCCTCATCTACCCCCCTCTCTTTGATCGGGGAAACAGATTTCTGGGTTGTTTTAGATGGACCAGTGGATATCTTTCTTACGCTTCTCCAGGAGGGGCGGCCTGCCGGGCGCCGCCATCATCTGTTTCAGGTTCCCGAAGGTGGTATTTTGCTCGGCTTGCCAGAAAGAGCCTGCGGACTGGTAGCGGTAGGCGGTATCAATGCCAAGGTGCGCCCTGCTGTACTTGAATCTCTCCTCTCTCTTCCGTCACCCCAAGCTATAGAGCTTATTGATCCATGGATAATAGTGCTCTCCGAGTCATTGGCCGGGCCACTATCGTTATGGCCCGAACAGGTAGCGCCAGATAGTGGACATATCGCTGTAAAAGCAGGAAGCCGGCTCTATGGTGCGTCCCAGTCGCCTGTATGGGTTCAAGCCGATACGGGTCAGTTAGTTTATCAAGGGCGCAAACAATCCCAAGCCATACCAATCACTCCGCGTACCTGGGTGGAGAGCATCGATGATGCTCAAGTCAACAGCCTCAATACAGCAGAACTGTTGGATGACGGACAGCTGCTAGAGGTTTTGAAGAGTTTTCACCAGGAAGCGTCTGAACGTTTGGCAGTGCAACATCAAGAGTGGGCTACGCAATCGCGGGAGGTAAAAGAATGCGGCGCCGCACTAGAGACCAACGCCGTTATTAATGCCTTCCAAAAATTACAGACGGTTATTAGCACTAAAAATCAGGATGCTTTTGAGCGTTCTCCGTCTGGAGAAGAACTGGCTCCTGAACTCGGTATGGCGCGCTTGATGGCCCACTATCTGGGTATTGAGCGATCACGTTGGGGAAAGGCAAATGCAACACACATAATCCAAGGTGCCCCATTGAAAACCATGGAGGTTATGTTTGACCGCTTAGGTATACGCAGCCGACAAGTGATATTGAGAGAGGATTGGTACAAGAAAGATAGCGGCACATTGATTGTATTTGAGGAGGATGGCACTGCTTGCGCCTTGATTCCCAACCATGCTGGTGGTTACTCATGCCACACCGGCGGGCAAGATGTGCCGCCTCAGAACCTAGACAGGCGCAAATCTGAATCTTTTGACCCCGTTGCGCTGGCGCTTTACCGGCCCTTGCCCGATCAGCCTGATGGTTTATGGGCGCTTTTTGAATTTGCCCTTAATGGTGTATGGAGAGATCTACACAGACTTTTACTGGCAGGTATGCTGCTTGGAATGATTGCTGCGGTGACACCAATCGCTGCGGGACTTATTTTTGACTACATAATTCCCAATGCTGCATTTTCTCAGTTGAACCAGATCGTGTTTGCACTGGCAATGGCAGCATTGGGTACAGCGAGCTTTACACTGGTTCGTGCACTAGCCTTGCTGCGTATTAATGGACGCATGGATTGGACACTGCAATCCGCCATATTCGATCGCTTGTTGAAATTGCCCAGCCGATTTTTTAAGGCTTACAACACCGGTGATTTAGCTGACAGAGCCTTAGGGTTTAATGCTATTCGAAGCATCCTTTCCGGTGTGCTAATTAGCTCAACCCTTGGCGCAATATTCTCCGTGTTTAGCCTCGTGCTACTGTTTTATTACAGCTCTAGCCTGGCTTTGTTAGCTATTGCTCTGATCTTCGTGGCAGTTGTTATAACCGTTATTATTAGCTTACTTCAACTACGATATGATCGTATCCGTATACGCTTGCGCGGCCGCGTGGAAGGCCTGGTTTTGCAATTAATCATTGGCGTAAGCAAATTGCGGACAGCCAATGCACAACAGCGGGCGCTTGCAGCCTGGATTAGGCGATACGCAGAACAAAAGCAGCAGTCTATATATGCAGCAAAGTGGGAGAATCGCCAACAGATATTCCACGCGGGTTTTCCTGTATTAGCAAATATCATCATCTTTGCCGGGGCCATTAAATTAGTGCAGGTATTTGACTCACAAACTATTGATGCATTATCGCCAGGCACCTTTCTTGCTTTTCATGCGGCATTTGGGCAGCTTTTCGGTGCCCTTACTAGTCTGGCGCTAAGCATTAGCTCGTCACTCATTATTATTCCTCTGTACGAACGCAGCCGACCTATACTTGATGCTATACCGGAGTCAGGTAATGAAGGTAACCGGGTAGAACACCTTGAGGGCGATATAGAACTCAGCGAAGTCAAGTTTCGCTACCAAGAAGATAGTCCAGATGTGCTGACGGGGCTCAACATGCACATCAAACAGGGTGAATTCGTCGCATTGGTAGGCTCTTCTGGCAGTGGTAAATCCACCATATTCAGATTGATGCTGGGCTTTGAGCAGCCCCAGGCAGGGGAGATTTTCTATGATGGAAAGGGCCTAAGCAGTCTGGACCAAGAATCCTTGCGCCGCAAGATCGGTGTCGTATTACAACACAGCAGTCCGAATGCTGGCAGTATATTTGAGACGATTGCAGGAAATACCTCAGCCAGTGTGGATGATGCTTGGCGGGCCGCTCGTCTGGTTGGTTTGGCTGAGGACATAGAGGCGATGCCAATGGGGATGTATACGGTGGTTACCGATGGGGCATCCACACTTTCCGGTGGCCAGAGACAACGCATAATGATTGCCCGCGCACTTGTGCGCCAACCCCAGATTCTACTACTGGATGAGGCCACATCAGCCTTGGATAACCGCACTCAAGCCGTGGTTTCGGACAGCATTGGCCAAATAAATATCACTAGAATTGTCATTGCCCACCGGCTATTCACTATACGTAATGCAGACCGCATATTTGTCTTGGATAACGGCAAGGTAGCTGAATCAGGCAGTTTTGAAGAACTTATGGCGGCAGATGGTTTGTTCAAACAGCTGGCCAAGCGGCAATTGTTATAATAGTTGAAGGCATAAAAGTTAAAGACAAGTGAAAAGAAGATCAGATTATGCGTAAAGCTCTGTATATCTTAAGTCAACTTGATGATGGCGATGTGGAATGGATGGCCAATGCGGGTAACCGCCGAAGTCTAACTGCCGGAGAGGTTATCATCACTGCGGGCAAACAAGTTGAATCCCTATTTATAATTCTGGATGGCAAGATAAGCGTGGGCGTAAAAAATATAGGCCAAATTGCCGAGCTAGGTGCAGGGGAGATCCTCGGCGAGATCTCTTTTGTTGATTCAACTCTACCCTATGCTACGGTTATGGCGCTGATGGACACCCATGTCTTGGAGTTGCCAAGAGCCACGATAGAAAAACGACTGGAGATAGAAACGGAATTTTCCGGAAGATTCTACAAAGCCCTGGCGATATTTCTTGCTGATCGCTTGCGTAGCACAGCAAGTCATCTGGGCTACGGAAATGGTAAAGGCTTGGACGCTGATGCATCTCTGCCAGATGAACTGGATGATAATCTATTAGACAATGTTTCATTAGCGGGCGATCGTTTTGATCGTTTGCTACGTCAATTACACAGGGAAAGGGTTTAAGAAGGCTAAAGGCGCTGCGTCCTATAAAAGGGCGTTTTTCCTTCAGTCTAATGAAAAAGTTAAAACCGAGGGTATCCCTTTAAGCCCTGATATTCGAAGCAATGATGCGTCAACAGTTATCCGGACACATGGTTACGCATTTTTTTAATCTTTCATAATCTACCGGGGATAAATAGTTATCGGTGAAATGAAGTCTCTGGCGGTTATAGAACACTCCAATGTGATCAAATATCGCTCGTTTGGCTTCTTCCCTCATTCTAAACTGATGAGGATCCGTCTGTCGGCCACTGACCGACCGAATATTAACTTTGCACGTCGTCAGACCATTTGGGGCCACCGACACTAAATCCTAAGAGACACTTTGCTTATTGGCACTCCAGTCTATTTTGCCCGCAGGTGCCTGAGCCACGCAGACATGCATAGATAGCTCTCTTCTGAACCGCACCGGGATTCCCGGAGACTCCAAATCTTGAGAGGATTGGAGTATGACGAAGTCAAATCGGTATTCCCCCGAAGTCAGGGAACGAGCGGTTCGGATGGTATTCGAACATGAGA
>Ga0114999_10007191_pt1 | contig 12677 bp, 14 predicted proteins | sample ArcticOcean_MG_C_3_FD_89820 | JGI IMG/M metagenome (GOLD analysis project Ga0114999, IMG submission 89820) | Marine microbial communities from western Arctic Ocean - ArcticOcean_MG_CB8_126 | ecosystem: Environmental > Aquatic > Marine > Oceanic | place: Arctic Ocean: Canada Basin | collected...
CCGATATGGGGCGGTTTGAGCAGCGCCATCTCCTGGAACATGGCGGGTCGGTCGTCCATGAGTCGTTCGAGTAAATCGAGCAGTTCGGGATGGGCGGCTAGGGGCGGAAAGCGTTCGTCGTAGTCGACAAATCCCATGATCTTGCGCACGGACAGGTGTCGCTCGGTTGCTGCGAGGCCATCTTGGCGCATTTCGGGTTCGATCTGGACGCCGGTATAATCTGGGCACCCGCCGTCGATGAGGTGAGTGACGGCTTGGCTAGCTGCCTCGATCAACTCGCGGGGGAAAGCCTGGCGTATGACTAGGTAACCCTGTTGGTGGAAGAAATCCAGGTGTTCGGGGCCGATAGCGGCAAAGTGGTCGATGCCTTCGGCCGTCTGTGTACAGTTGTAGAGGTGGGTTTTATCGCTGGTGTCGGCAGTGGCAGCTGACATGGCGAATCTAGCTTTCTTCTTCGCGTTTATTGTTGAGTTCGGCCTTGAATTGCTCGATTTGGGGTTCGACAATATCGATGTAGCAGGTGGGGCAGATACTGTGGCTGAAAGAGACATCGGCAAATTGCTCGATGTATTCTTCGACTTGCTGCCAATAGTTTTCGTCGCCGCGAATCTTCTTGCAGTAGGAGCAAATGGGCAGCAGGCCTTGCAATCGTTTCTCGCGTGTTAGCGAGGCCTCTAAATCGTGTACGCGCTGCGTCAGTTCGGCCTGCAGTTGGACGACGCGGGCGCCCACTTCAATGCGGGCGCGCAGGATGCGGTGGTTGGGAGGTTTGGATACGTAGTCATCAGCGCCGATCTCTAGGGCCTTGACTAGGTCATCGGTGGTGTCGAGGGCGGTCAACATGATGAGGTAGAGATGGCGCCGTGCGGGATCCTGGCGCACCCGGCGGCAGACCTCGACGCCATCCATTTCGGGCATCATCCAGTCCAAGACGGCCAGGGAAGGGGCGTCTTCCTGCTGCAGTGCTTCCCAAGCCTGGACTCCGTTGTCGGTGGCGATGACTTCGTAGCCCCACTTCTCGAGAAAGGATTTGAGCATGAGTTGCGAGGTGGGATCGTCTTCGGCAATGAGGATTTTCATGCGGTATCCTATGCAAAATCGAAAAAGGACGCTGAGCCAACCGGATGTCCCGTTGTTTTATCCTGTTCCGTCTGTTTGGTCTATTTCGTCGTTGCGGTCGCGTGCCATTATCGCCAGCGGGATCAGCACGCAATAGCCAGCTACCAATAAAATGGGTGCTAGGGTCAGCGACAGAAAGCCGTCGGCTGGGGGAATGCCCAGGAGCACGTACCCCAGACCGATCGTCGCTAGGCCTACCACAAAAAGCTTCCAGTTCTTGCCCGTAAAGGGGGTGTTGTGGCGCGAAGTCTGTTCCATAAGGCGGTTTAGCGTCTTTGTTTGATGCGGGCGGCTCTGCCTTTGCGGCCCCTCAGATAGAATAGGCGTGCGCGGCGAACTTTGCCGCGGCGGGTCCGCTCTATTTGAGCGATGCGGGGCGAATTCAGCGGGAAGATGCGTTCTACCGCGATCCCCTGAGTGATCTTGCGCACGGTCACGGTTTCCTGGATGCCGGCGCCTCTGCGCTGGATAACATCGCCTTCAAAGATCTGCACGCGTTCCTTTTCGCCCTCGACAACGCGCACATGAATGCGCAGCGTGTCGCCAGCGGAAAAATCGGGGTGATCCGAACGCAATTGGTCGGAAGTCAATTCGCGCATAATGCTCATGTCCATAATTCTACCTGCTTTTTTTAAAGGCCTCGGACGAAACCTGTTCTTTGGTCCATTTATCGATTAAACAGCGTTCCTCCTCGTCGAGTTCCGCCTTGTCCAACAATTCGGGCCGCCGCTCAAAAGTGCGTCGCAGGGCCTGATGGCGGCGCCACTGCTGTACTTCCTCGTGGTCGCCGCTGAGCAAGACCGGGGGGACTTGCTCGTCCTTAAATTCGGCCGGGCGCGTGTACCAGGGGCAGTCCAGCAGGCCCTCGTGGAAAGAATCCTCCAGCGCCGAACTAAAATTGCCTAACACTCCTGGTATGAGCCGCACGACTGTATCGACTAACACCAGGGCCGCCGTTTCCCCGCCGGTGAGCACATAATCGCCGATGGAGATTTCCTGATCTATGCAGTGCCGGCGTATGCGCTCGTCAATCCCTTTATAATGGCCGCAGAGCAGGACCAAGTGGTCCTGCAGAGATAGGCGCATCGCCAGAGGCTGGTCGAGCGGCTCGCCGTCGGCACTGAGGTAAATACAGTGGCCGCGTTTTAACTGCAGCGCTTCCCAGGCTTGCCGGACGGGCTCGGCTTTGATAAGCATGCCGCCGCCGCCGCCATAGGGCGCATCGTCTACGGTTTTGTGTCGATCGACAGCGTAGTGACGCAAGTCGTGGAGTTCGATTTGCACCAGGCCCTTAGCGCCGGCCCGCGCCAGGATACTGGTATCCAATGGCGAGGTGAAAAAACCGGGGAAGACCGTAACAATGTCGATCTTCATTAGATCTTTAGTAATTCTTCAAGCCCGCGCACCACAAGGCGCTGCTGGGCAATGTCGACATCGACAATAAAATATTCGACGGCAGGAATCAAAATCTCGCGCTGACCGTCCTTGACCACATAGACATCGGTCGATGGCATCTGCAACACTTCGGCAATGTGGCCCAGCTCGTTGCCCTGCTCATCGACGACGAGACAGTTTTCGAGCTCAAAAATATAATACGTGTCTGCGGGCAGGTCGCCGACTTCGTCGGGGGCAACGGTTATGTACCCTTTGACTACGACCTCGCGGGCTTCCTCTGGCGAGTCGATGCCGACGAACTTCAAACGCACGCCGGGTTGTTCTAGACGCCAGTGTTCAATGCGCAGCGGGCGATCTGCAAATCCGTCTTTTTGTACCACCACTTCGCCGACCTCGTCGAAGCGTCCGACGTCGTGGGTCAGGACTTCAACTTTCACATCGCCGCGCACTCCCTTGGTGCGGGAGATATACCCGATGGCAATGCGCTGCTCGGGACTGATCATGGCGTAGAGACCTTAGGTCCACCTATTCGGCAGATGCCTCTTCTTCGCCCGCGGCCGTTTCTTCAGCGGCAGGTGCTTCTTCTGCTGCGGCAGGTGCTTCTTCTGCTACGGCAGGTGCTTCTTCTGCTACGGCCTCAGCTTTTCCCTCTTCTGCCGCGGCGCTGCTGGCGGCTTGTAGTTTGCGCCGGCGCTTGGGTTTGTCCTGCGATAGTACGTTTTCCTTCACCGTGCCCTCAAGGCCGCGCAATTGCGCTAGGATGCCCTGGCTGCGCAGTAAATCCTCGACGGTCGGGGTCATCTGGGCGCCGCGCTTGAGCCAGCCAATAGCGGCTTCGTGGTCGAGGTTGAGCTTGGCGTTCATAGGATCGTAATGCCCAATTAGGCCAAGGGATTTACCCTGGCTTTGCGAGCGCACGTCGATGGCAACTATGCGATAAAAGGGGCGTTTTTTCTTGCCCATAGGCATGAGGCGAATTTTAACCAATCTCTATCTCCTTGTATGAAATTATTTAGCCCATAAAGGGCATTGCTCTTTTGAGTTGTTTGGGATTCATGCGGTTCATCCGCTTCATCATTTTCTGCATTTGTTGAAATTGCTTGACCAGGCGGTTGATATCCTGTACGGTGGTGCCGCTGCCTCGGGCGATACGGCGGCGGCGACTGCCGTTGAGCAGTTGCGGTTTGAGACGTTCTTGGCGCGTCATGGAATGGATGATCGCTTCTATTTGTGAGAAGGCGTTGTCGTCCAATTCGGCTCCCTTGAGCTGGGCTCCCATTCCCGGTATCATGCCCATGAGCTGGTTGAGCGGTCCCATCTTCTTGACAGCCTGGATTTGCTCGAGGAAATCGACGAAGGTAAATCCCTCCTTGCGCAGGCGCTCTTCCATTTCGAGCGCCTTTTCTTGCTCAAATGCTTGCTCCGCCTTCTCGACCAGAGAAAGCACGTCGCCCATGCCCAGAATGCGCGAGGCCATGCGGTCGGGGTGGTAGACTTCGAGTGCATCCAGTTTTTCGCCCGTGCCGATGAATTTGATAGGTTCGCCGGTGATCTGGCGAATGGACAGGGCTGCGCCGCCGCGCGCGTCGCTGTCCATTTTGGACATGATACAACCGGTGAAAGCCAATTGTTCGTGGAAGCGGTTGGCTGTCTCTACAGCGTCCTGGCCCAACATGGCGTCGGCGACAAAGAGGATTTCCTGTGGCTGAGTCTGATCGCGAATGGAGACCAGCTCTGCCATCATGGCCTCATCGATGCTGAGGCGGCCGGCCGTATCGAGCAGGACAACACTGCGGTTGGTCTTGCGCCCCTCTTCGACGCCGCTGCGGCAGATATCGACCGGATCGCTGCCCGGCATCTGGCTGTAAACTGGCACCTCGATGGAAGCGCCCAGAGCTTGCAATTGATCCACGGCTGCCGGGCGGTACATGTCGGCGGCTACTAGTAGGGAAGGGCGGCCGCGACCCTTGAAATAATTGGCCAATTTGCCGGCGATGGTCGTTTTGCCACACCCCTGGAGACCCACCAGCATAATGACGGTGGGCGGTATATCTGCCAATTTGATGGGCGTGTTGCTGGCCCCTAATAAGACCACGAGCTCGTCGTGCACAATTTTAATCAATTGCTGCCCTGGAGTCAGGCTACCGAGCACGTTTTGGCCGCTGGCTTGCTCTTTTATGCGCTGGATGAATTCCTTTGCAACCTTAAAGTTTACATCGGCTTCCAGCAGAGCACGACGAATCTCACGCAGCGCTTCGTCCATATTGCGCTCAGAGAGTTTGCCGTGGCCACGGAGCTGTCTGAAAATGCCTTCAAAGCGTTCGCTCAGACGGTCGAACACGATTGGCGGTCCTTTCGCGGGCAATAATTAATATACAGGGCTTCATAAGATAGAGGTACTTATGGAGTATGGCAATACTGGCGAGTTGTTGGAGGAGGCGCTAATCAAGAGCAAAAGAAATAAAAATTAACCCGTGCCTCAACCTTGCAAAGTGCGGATCACAGAAGGTATATCGTCGGCACCAAAAACAGAGGAGCCGGCCACTAGAAGCGAAGCGCCGGCTTGGCGGCAAGAAGGAGCGTTCGCGGTGTTGACGCCGCCGTCGATCTCTATGGGCAGATCTAGATTGCGACGGGTGATCTCGGTGTGCAAGGCGCGCACTTTGTAGAGCGCGGCGGGGATGAAAGACTGGCCGCCGAATCCCGGTTCGACCGACATGACCAGAGCCAGGTCTATAAGGTCGAGATAAGGGAAGATTGAATCGATCGGCGTCTTGGGATTGACGACGAGGCCGCATTCTAGGTCCAGTGCGTGGATGGCGTCGATGGTGGGGATGGGATCGGGGCATACTTCGATGTGGATCGTGAGGGAATCGACGCCAGCCTCTTTGCACGCTTTGAGGTATTTATCCGGTTCGGAGATCATTAGGTGGGTGTCGAGCTTGAGATCGGTAACGCGGCGGACGGCTTCGATGACGGGAAGGCCAAAACTGATATTGGGCACGAAATGGCCGTCCATGACGTCGAGGTGGAGCAGATCGGCACCGGCTTCTTCGACGCGGCGAATGTCTTCTGCGAGACGGGCGAAGTCGGCGGCCAGTAGCGAGGGGGCAACGCGAGCGGTGCTGCTCATAAGATCAATTCTCCGGGAGGTCTTCTAGGGGGTTTCGGGGGAGGGCTCATCGAGTTCTGGAAAGGCGCTCAAAACCAAATCGATGGGCGTCAGGCGCTTGGTTTGGGCTGCGGCTTGTGGGTGTTGTTCCAGCACGGTGCCCAATGGTACGGTGGTATCAATGCGGTTCTCGATGAGGCCCAGGCGCATCTCGTATTTACGCAATGTATCCTCTACCACTTCGATAGGTAAGCGCAGCAGGGAGGGAACGAGTTTGGGCTGGTCGGCAGGGCCGTTGCTGATTTTCAAGTCGACGGTGTTGTGGCGCGGCAGTCGCACAGCGGTCGGCGGAATTTGCTCGATGATTGCTCCTTTGGGCAGGCTGGAGGATGCATAGATGATATTGCCTACCCTGAGTTGGCTGCTTTCGAGTTGCAGGCGCGCTTCGCGCAGGCTGACTTGGGTGATACTAGGCACGGCATAGAGGCGCGGCCCTAGGCTTAGATCGACAAAGATCCGCCGACCCTTCTTGATTTGCTGGCGCGCCGCAGGAGTTTGGTCGACGACGGCGCGGTGGGGGATGTGTTCGTGGTAGAGACTGTCGCTTGCGACCAGGCGCAGGCCGAGGCGCTCGAGGCGATTCAGGGCTTTCTCTTCGTCCATTCCCTTAAGGTCGGGGACTCGAACTTTTTTGACATCGACGATGTAGGGCATGATGACGGCATCGATGATAAACAGACTGAGGATGAGCGTAAAAACGACCCCGATGGCAAAGAGACCCAATTCGCGCAGTATTCTCTTCATCGTTCTTGCTTGTGGATGCGAGCGGCAAAGCAGCCGTCCCCAGGCTCGCGTCCGGGCAAAGTTTGGATATAGCGCCCGGCCCAGGCCTGCTGGGGAAAGTAGCGGCTGGCTTCTTCTAGGTGGGCGTTTGGGGTTGCGGCGAGGAAATGTTCGACTATTTCTTCGTTTTCCTCCGCTTCGAGGCTGCAGGTGCTGTAAACTAGGACGCCGCCCGGCTTAAGGCGGTCAAAAGCTCGTTGCAGAATGGCTTGTTGGGTGGCGCTTAAGGCAGATAATTGCTCGGCATTTTTGCGCCAGCGAGCGTCGGGATGGCGCCCAAATATGCCGGTATTGTTGCAGGGGACGTCGGCGAGGATGCAATCGAAATCACCAGGACCGTCCCTGGTAGCATCCTGCACTAGGGGGCGGATACTGTGCAGCCGCAGCCGTTGCATGTTTTCGCGTACCAGGCGGAGGCGATCCAACGATGTGTCGGCTGCGATGATAGAGCCGCAGTCTTGCATTATTTCGGCCAATTGAGTGGTTTTGCCACCGGGCGCACTGCACATGTCCAGTACTTTCTGATCGGCCTGTGGAGCCAGTAGGGCGGCGGGCAGCCCGGCATTGATATCCTGCACCTGAAAAAAGCCGGCGGTATAGGCGGTGGACACAAAGAGGCCGGCAATTTCTTCTACAGAAAAATAAGCGGGCAGGGGGCCGCAGGCTCGCAAGGTGTGTCCTGTTTTTTCCAGTTCTTCTTCCAGTTGGGCGCTGGTGGCGCGCAACGGATTGGTGCGAATGTACAAAGGCGCTTGGGTGTTATTGGCGGTTAGGAGAGATTCTGTGGACTGGGTGCCCCAGCGCGCCAACCAGCGCTCTACTAGCCATTGCGGATGGGAATGATAGACGGCGAGATAGAATGCGGGATCTTGCTGCGGAGAAGGGTAGCTGATGTTCTTTTCTTGGCGCAGGATCTGGCGCAGAATCGCATTTACAAAGCTGGCGATACCCTGGTGGGTAAAGCGCTTAGCCAATTCCACCGAGGTGTGTACTGCCGCTCTCTCGGGTACGCGGTCGAGCCAGAGTAGCTGATAAGTGCCCAGGCGTAGGATTTGCCGCGCCCAGGGCGAGCAAGAAGCGATCTTTTTGCTGGCGAATTGGTCCACGATCCAGTCGATGCGCTGGCGCCAGCGTTGAGTGCCCAATACTAATTGGCGCACAAAACTGCGGTCGCGCGGGTCCAACGGACCTTCGTTGAGCGCAACGAAGAGTCGGTCGATTGTGGTATCTTCTTGTTCTAACTCGTGCAGGAAGCGCAGGGCAGTTTCGCGGGCTGGGTCGATAGTAGTAGTAGTCATAGGAGTCAGCGCAATAAGAGCATGGAACGGGTGAGCAGGGTATTTTCCAGGCGCATACGGTAAAAATAAATGCCGCTAGCCACTTGCTGGCCTGCGTCGTTGCGTCCATCCCAAAAATATTCGTAGTTCCCTGCGCTAAAGGTAGCGGTTACCAAGTTGGTCACCCGCTGGCCCATCATGTCGAGGATGTCTAACTGCAAGTAGTGCGCTGCAGCTAGCGTGAAGGGGATGGTGGTGGCAGCGTTGAAGGGGTTGGGATAGCTGGGTTGCAAATCCGTCTTGGTCGGCAAAGGCGCCGTACTTACTGTGGCGATACTCGTTTGTTGCATGGTCCAGGCAACGCGGCTCGAAGTACACAATTCACCCGTATCCGTCTGGGTGCAGGCCGTTACTGCGGCACGGGCGGCGGCTCCCGAGGCATCTGCTTCGGCATCTAGCAGGAGCAGGGCGCGACCGCGTTCGTCGCTGCGCGAGCCGCCTTCCAAAGTCCCATTGGGGGACACCTCAATAGAGCCTGTCGCAGTTAGGGCATTAAGCGCTACGGTGCTTTCATTGAGGATCGTCCAGACGACCAGTTGGTCGGCAGGGAAGATGCCTTGTCGAAAGAAACGGGCTGTGAGCAGGACCTCGCCGGCACTGCCGTCGATGAGGTGGCCATGTCCAGTTGCGGAGAATTGCGTTTGGCTCTGCTCGGGTTGCACAAAGAGGGCTTGAGTCAAAACCTGTTGGTCGGCGTCGCAGTAGTTGGTCGGGATCTGGGCAGTCAGGGGGTGAATGGTGTCGTGCCGGGCAAATTCTGGTCCCAGGGAAATAAGGTCAACCCAAATGTCGACTGGAGTATCAGGAGTTATGTGAGGGGCCAGCTGAAAAGAGAAGCGGGCGAGGATGGCCTCGCCGTCGATGCTAGAGGATAATGATCCCATGCCGTACTCAGCACTGTGCTCTCCTACCAGGGGGGGGAAATCGAGGAAACGGCCTGCGAGGGCGGGCTCGATCTGGGAGGTGACATCGACTACGGCATCCAGAGGAGCCCAACGAAAGATGATGCTCACCTGGCTGACCTCGACCATATTGCGTGCGGCAACCAGAAATTCGACCCGATCGCCGCCCTCTTGAGCACAGGGCGGGCTCAGGGTGCCGAGGCCGATTTCGACCCCCTCGTTTTCATCGGCTGCGGTGGGATGCCAAATCGAGATCCAGGTGAGAATCGGGATGAGATACCATCTGGGCAAGAGCTACTCCTGGGGCGGCTGTTTTTGCAGGGAATTTTAAGTTATATCGCTGTCTTTAATCTAAGTAACTCTTGCATCAGAGATCAAGGGGCCGGCCGGGCTTGACGCGGTAGCACCGCGGAGCGATATTGGTCCGTTTAACAAGCTCTATCGCCGCATTAAACGCTCCCCGCCGCCGCGAAATATATAAATAAAATGCGCACTTACCCTATTTGGGACATCTGCCACGAGGGCCATTACGATGGGCTCATCGACGTTTTGCTCGCCAGTCGTTCCCTGACGCGAGACGATCTAAACGTCGATTTTGATGCCCTGCACCCACCCGAAAAATTAACCGATATGGTGCGCGGTGCCGAACGCCTCGAACAAGCCATCCGCCAAAAAGAGAAGATCGTAGTTTTTGGTGACTACGATGCCGACGGGGTCACCAGTACGGCATTGCTGCTGGATTTCCTTGGCCAAGTGGAAGCCGACCACGCCTACTTATTGCCCAATCGGCACCGGGACGGCTACGGCATCAAACCCCCGGGTGTGCGCCGTGCTCTGGAGATGGGCGCCGAGGTCATCGTCACGGTGGACAATGGCATTGCTGCTGTTGAAGCGCTTGAATTGGCGCGCGCCGAAGGGGTCGATGTGATCGTGGTTGACCACCATCGTCAACTCGGCGAATTGCCGCCGGCGCACAGTATCATTAATCCCAACCGTCTAGACTGCACTTATCCGTTCAAGAGTTTGTCCGGCGTGGGGGTGACGTTTAAAGTGGTACAGACCTTGAGTCAGGCTTTTATGGAGGGCGCGGCGCGGCGGCGCTATCTCAACCTCCTCCTCGATTTCGTGGCGCTCGGTACCATTGCCGATGTCATGCCCGTCCTGGACGAGAATCGCGTCTTGGTTCAGCGCGGTTTAGAGGTGATGGAAAAAAGCGCGCGCCCGGGCTTCAAGCAGCTCAAATCCATTGCCGGTTATGCCGATAAACCGCTCAATACCACAGCCGTGGGGTTTTATCTGGCGCCGCGCATCAATGTGGCTGGCCGGCTTGAATCGGCCGATCTAGCTTTGCGTTTGTTGAGGACTGCGCAGGATCGCGAGGCGGTCGAATTAGCAGCGGAACTGAACCAACTCAACCAGAAACGGCAAAAATTGCAACGCGAAGGGGTGGCCGAGGCCGAGGAGTTGGCCACGGCCGAGGACGTGGCTGCCGATCGCATGCTCGTTTTGCTGGGGGAGAGCTGGCATCTAGGGGTGGTTGGGCTGTTGGCCGGTAAAATGACGGAAAAGTACGCTTGTCCAGCAGTAGTGTGTACCGATGTGCGCGGCGATGGGGTTTACACCGGTTCGGCGCGCAGTATCCCCGCTTATGACATCAGCGCCGGCATCCACGCCAGCGCCGACCACCTCATCGCCTACGGCGGGCACGCGGGAGCCGCCGGATTTTCGCTGGCTGCCGATAATTTTGAAGCGTTTCGAGCCACCCTTATCGATCACGCTCGCCAGCATATCTCCCCCGAAGATCTACAGGCCCGGCTCGTCGTCGACCTCTATCTGCAAGGGCGCGATATCTCGCTACAAACCGTGCGTCAATTAGAAGAGCTGGAACCCTTCGGTGCCGGCCACACCGTGCCGGTATTCGCGGCTAGGGACTGCAAGGTATCTTCCTGTACAACCGTGGGCAAGGACAAGTCGCATCTCAAATTGGGCCTGGATATTGGCGGGCGTCCCTGCAATGCCATGTGGTGGGGCAAAGGCGTTCTAGCGCAGGAAATACAAGCTGGAACGCGTGTTGAGGCGGCATTTCAGCTGGAGGAGGATACCTTCACCGGCAATGGCGCGGTGCAATTGATTATCAAAGATATGTTTGTCGCCAATGGACAAGGGGCATGATTAGCTCCGAATATACAAAGGACTTGCTGCTGGCCGATCGCGACAGCAAAATTCTGCTTCTGGTGATCGACGGTTTGGGCGGGCTGCCCCATCCCGACACGGGTAAGTCAGAATTGGAAACGGCCCAGCTACCGCATCTCGACGCTCTTGCCGCCGCATCCAGTTGTGGTCTGCTAGCGCCTCTGGGCCCGGGATTTACGCCGGGCAGTGGTCCGGCCCATCTTGCACTTTTTGGCTATGATCCCTGGCATCATGTGATTGGTCGGGGGGCGCTCTCGGCCCTGGGATTAGGGTTGGATTTTAAAGCGGGCGATATAGCGGCTCGACTCAATTTCTGCACGGTAGACTCCGAGGGGTTGGTTACCGATCGCCGCGCCGGGCGCATTTCTACGGATAAATGCCAGCAATTGTGTCAAATATTGCAGCAAGTGGCCATTCCCGGGGTGCAAGTTACCATTGCCCCAGAGATGGATTACCGGGCTGCGGTGGTGTTTCGCGGTGAAGGATTGGTAGATGCTGTGAGCGATTCCGATCCTCAGATCGTCGGCGTGCCGCCCCAGCCGTTACAAGGCCAAAGTTCTGAGGCCAAACGCATGGTAGAGGTGGCCAACACCTTTCTGGCCCAGGTAGCCGAATTGCTGCGTGGCGAAAGGCCGGCCAATATGGTTTTGATGCGGGGTTTTGGGCGCTATCCGCAACTGCCCCAGATGAAAGAGGTGTACGGACTCGAGGCCCTGGCCGTGGCAGGTTATCCAATGTACCGCGGGGTGGCCGCCTGCGTCGGCATGGATGTGGTCGAAACGGACGCATCCTTACAATCTGAGTGCGCCGTACTCGAGCAACACTTTGGCGCCTATGATTTTGCCTATGTCCATGTCAAAAAGACCGACAGCGCGGGTGAGGACGGAGATTTTGATGAAAAAGTGCGCTTGCTGGAGGAAATAGATCAATATGTACCGCGCCTACGAGCAATAGGGGCAGATGTATTGATAGTCACGGGCGATCACTCGACGCCTTCGACTATGGGCAGCCACAGCTGGCATCCAGTTCCCGTAGTGCTGGCCAGCCCGTGGGCCATTCCAGTGGCGGGGACGAGTTTTTCGGAGCGCGGCTGTCTGGCTGGTTCTCTCGGCCAATTGCCTTCGACGGCACTCATGGCATTGGCTTTGGCCCACGCCCAGCGGCTCGAAAAGTTTGGTGCCTGATAGGGATGTTAACAAAGAGCTTGACGAGAGGTCGCAGCGTCGCCTATATTGAATCGTAAGTGATGCATATCTCTATTCTTTTATTGGGAGATAGGCGATATTTATGGATTCAGATATTGAAATTCTCAGCATTTCGCCTCTGCTCATCGGCCTGGCGCTAGAAGACGTTCGGGCGTTGCTCGATATTTCCGAGTTGCGCACCTATAATACAGATGAACGTATCGTCGAGGAGGGGACCCCCAGCGACTGCCTCTTCATTCTCAAAGAAGGAAAAGTGCAGGTCGAAAAGGGCGATGGTGCCCAGATGGTGGCACTGGCCACTTTTTCACTGGCCGGCGATTTTTTTGGTGAGATGTCGCTCATCGACATCATGCCCCGGTCGGCGCATGTGCGCGCTTGTGCCCCAACGACTATTTGGGCTTTTCCCAAAAAAGAACTCACCGGCTATTTCACCCAGTCGCCGCGTGCCCAGATGACTATAATTCTCAATATCGCTCGCAACCTCTCGCTGCGCCTGCGAGCATCGGGTACGCATATTGTCGAATTGACGCATGCTGTGCAGGGAAAATAACCATGGTGGCAAAGTCTAATA
>Ga0114999_10007192_pt1 | contig 12677 bp, 13 predicted proteins | sample ArcticOcean_MG_C_3_FD_89820 | JGI IMG/M metagenome (GOLD analysis project Ga0114999, IMG submission 89820) | Marine microbial communities from western Arctic Ocean - ArcticOcean_MG_CB8_126 | ecosystem: Environmental > Aquatic > Marine > Oceanic | place: Arctic Ocean: Canada Basin | collected...
ACCCCGCGGCGCAAATCTTCCCCATTAGCCAACCGCAGCAGTGGCGCATCGACCGCACCGAAGCCCGCCAAGAGCGTTATGCCGAAACGAGCCCCGGTCGCATCGAGCAACTCGGCGGCTATTTCACGGCGTCCTGCGGCGCAACGGTCTACACCGGCGACACGTTCCCAAAGGACTACCGCAACAACGTGTTTGTCACCGATGGCAACGGCAATCTCGTTCACCGCGATGTGATTGCTCCTGGTGCGTCGACGATGACAGCAAGCCGTCAGCCCGCGGGTCGTGACTTCTGTGCGTCGACCGACAACTGGTTTCGCCCGGTGAACTTCGCCAACGGACCGGACGGCAACCTCTATCTTGTCGATTACTATCGGCAATACCTGGAACACCCGGCCTTCATCCCCGAAGCCGTGAAAGAGCGACTCGAGATGGACTTTCGCGCCGGAAATACGCGCGGAAGAATCTACCGCATCGTTCCTGACAACCCGGCCGTCGCGTCACGCCCGAAGCCAAACCTTGGCACAGCCTCGACGCCCGAACTCGTTGCGCTACTCGATCACGACAACGGATGGCACCGCCGTACAGCGCATCGCCTGTTGCTCGAAAGACAGGACAAGAGCGCCGTGGCGCTGCTGGAGCAATCGGTTACCGAAGCCGCAACGTCGCAGGGTCGACTTCATGCGCTGTGGTTACTTGAAGGACTCTCGGCCCTCAAGTCAGCCTTGGTAAGCGCCGGACTGAAGGATGACCATTGGGCAGTCCGGAGGAACGCGCTCCAACTCGCCGAGGCGTTTCTTCCCCAACTCGCGCCGAGTATCGTGGCGATGGTCGACGATGACTCCTCACAGGTCCACATCCAACTAGCGCTCACGCTCGGCGAGATGGCCGACGACCCACGAGCGATCGATGCCATGGCCGCGCTCGGGACACGATACGCGGACGATCAATGGTTCCGCTTGGCGCTGGCGAGCGCCCCGCCCGCCGCGGCGTCGCGCATCCTGACGAACCTGTTGCGTAGCCGGAAGGATTTCTTCAACCCACCCTCAGACGGCAAGGCGAATCTGCTGGGCGATCTCAGCCGCGTCGTCGGGGCAAGGCGGGATGTGGGAGCAATCGCAAGCTGGCTTGCCGCTCTATCCGCCAACAAGCTTCTTGCCGAGCCGACATGGCGGGCCGCGGCGCTGAAAGGGCTCGCCGAGGGGCTCAAGCTGGAAGGGCGGATCGAGAAAACACCGTCATCGGTTGAACGGGCCGTCGCCGGGATGCTGGCAAGTTCCGATCCAGCCGTTCAGGATGCCGCCGCCGAAGTCGCACAGTATTTCTCGCTGCCTGGGCTCGTCGAGAAGGCCGTCTCCGACTCATCCAACGAGTCGCTCGACCCTGATGCGCGCGTCTCCGCCCTCTACATTCTGCGTGGCGCACCGTACGCTTCGGCGGAGCCTGTGTTGCGTTCGATCCTGACTACGGCCAGCCCCGGAGACCTGCAGCAGGCCGCTGCCTCAACCGCCGCATCTTTTTCCGACGCGAGCGTGGCGCAATTGCTGCTCGCGAGTTGGCAAGGCTACGGACCAAAGGTTCGGACCGTCGTAGCCGATGCTCTCCTGGCCCGCTCTGCCCGTGCCCAGGCGCTTCTGGATGCTATCGAGTCCGGTGACGTCGCGCTGCAAAGCTTGGACGCCGTCACACGAATCAAGCTGACGCAATACCCGGATGAGCACGTTAAGCAAAGGGCCCAACAGCTTTTCGAAAGCGAGGAATCAGACCGCGCCGCTATTCTGGCCGAGCATCAAGACGTCATCGAACTTCCCTCGGAACCGGACCGCGGCAAAGTCGTCTTTGAACGGGAGTGCGCCAAGTGCCACATGCCACGTGGTGAAAGAAGCCGCGTCGGGCCGAACCTTTCCGGCGTCAACAATCGTGGCAAGGAGACACTACTAAGCCACATCCTCGAACCCAGCGGGGCCATCGAAGCGCGCTACACGAACTACATCCTCGTCACACGCGATGGCTACGTCCACGACGGCATGCTTGCCGGCGAAACGCCCGGAACGGTGACACTACGCGGAGAGTTGCAGGACGTTACGGTGCTGCGTGAGAACATCCAGGAACTCCGTGCGTCCACCGTCTCACTCATGCCCGACGGCTTGGAAGAGACGATGACCCGCCAGGAACTCGCCGACGTGATTGCGTACTTGCGCGCGGGGCTGTGATCCCGAGAGGCTGGCTCAGCGGGTCACGCCACCGGGGACCTGGCGATCGGGTTTGGGCTTGACGCGGATGAGACTGAAGGGCCGCTGACGTAACTCGTCCGTCAATTCCTCGATGTTCTGCGAGGCGACGCGGAAGTTCTCGATGGACTCATTGACGTTTTGTTCATTGACCGCGACGAGGGCTTGAATCTGGTCGAGCAGCGCACGCGCCTCCTTGAGAGTCAACTCAAGCTCTTCCAGGTCGCGCTTCAGGGGCTCACGAGTTTCTTCAACGGTCTTGTTCACGTTGACGAGAGTGACGTCCGCATTCTTGGCAACCTTGTCAAATTCGCCGACCAGACCCTGGGCCTTCTCAAGGGTTTCGGAGATATCATTCGTCACCTGATCGATCTTGGGACGTAGTTCCTCGACAAGAAGGTTGGTGTTCTTGAGCATCTTCTCGATGTTCTGTTGATTCGATTCGCCGGTGAGCTCCTGGAGGTTGGTGAGCAGCACATGCGCATCTTCGGAGATCCTTCGGAAGTCCTGCTGGACGTCCCTCATCAGATCCTGCGCAGTGTCGGTGACATCGGAGATTTTCTTGGTGAGATCGTCAAGCGTCACGGTTTCGGTCGACTCGATCGTGCCGCCGGGTTCGATGCGCCGGGCACTGTTCTCACCCGGTGAAACTTCTAGGTAGTTGTTCCCCAAGGCGCTCAAAGAAGCGACGCGAGCGACCGACTTGGCGTTGACCGGGACGTCGTCACGCATCTCCAACAAGACTTCAATGCGGGTCGGATCTTCTTCCCAAGGTCGAATATCACTGACAACGCCGGCCTTGAGTCCACCGAAGCGAACCATATGCCCGGATTCCAATCCGCCGGCGAAATCGAAGTATGTCTTGTAGACAGTCTTCTCGCCGGCCAACTGTACGTTGGCGACTGAGATGAAAGTCGCCACGAAGATGACCAATGCAACGATGACGAAAGCGCCGACCTTGGCTTCATTACTCATAGAGTGGTCCTAGATTCTCGTAAGCTTCTTGAGGTAGTCATCCTGCGCGCCGGCGGCCTTGTCCGGGATACGGTCCAAGAACTGGCGGATGCGAGGGTGTTCGCTCTGGCGGATCTCGTCAGTTGTACCCACTGCAAGAATTTTCCCATGCCGAAGCATGCACATGCGATCGGCGATCAGAAAGGCGCTGGCGAGTTCGTGCGTCACGACGACAATCGTCATTTTGAAAGCGCTCTTGAGCTGCAGGATCAGACCGTCGATTTCGGCCGCGATGATCGGGTCCAGACCGGCCGAAGGCTCGTCGAATAGCAGGATCTCCGGGTCCATCGCGATGGCGCGAGCCACCGACGCGCGCTTACGCATGCCGCCGGAGAGCTGCGCCGGGAAGAGATCTTCCGCCTCGGCGAGACCGACCTGCGAGAGCTTCATCCGCGTCATGAGTTGGATGGTCGATTCCGCCAAGTTGGTGTGTTCGCGCAGCGGCAGCGCAACGTTGTCGGCCAAGGTCATCGAATTGAACAACGCCGCGCTTTGAAACGAGATACCCATGATGCGACGGATGTCGTTGACTTCCTCGTCCGGCGCCTCGGTAATATCGACGCCCTTAACCATCACATGACCCGAAGTGGGTTTCTCAAGCCCCATGATGCGGCGCAGCAAGGTGCTTTTGCCCGAGCCGGAACCACCCATGATCACCATGGTTTCACCGGCCAGGATGTCGAGATTCACCCCGTCAAGGATCGTCTTGTCGCCATAGCGTACGACGACGTCGCGCACCGAAATGATCGGCTCGCCGTCGGCGCTGTGTGCGCGGCTAATCGGTGCCTTGGATTCGCTCATCGCCAGAAGAAGTAGAAGAAGGCCGTAAACAACAAGTCGGCCAGCACAATCAGAAAGATCGATTTTACGACGGCGGCGGTAGTCGACCGACCAACGCCAACCGGTCCGCCCGAAACGTTGAAGCCCTCATAACAACCCACGTGGACGATGATCGTCCCGAAGGCGATGCTCTTGATGAGTCCCGACACAATGTCGCGGAGGACCAACGTTTCCATGACGGCCCGGAGATACAAAGGCAGTCCCATATCAAGCGAGAAAAAGATGAAAACGCCCCCCGCGAGAATGCCCGACGCGTTCGCGGCAATCGTCAAGCAAGGTAGCATGACCATCATCGCAAGATACTTGGGAACGAGAAGGAACTCGATAGGATCGAGCGCCATCGAGCGGAGCGCGTCCACCTCTTCGGTGACGACCATGGTGCCGATTTCGGCCGAGAACGCCGAGCCGGAACGGCCGACGACGACAATCGCGGTAATCAATGGGCCGAGTTCACGCGTAATGCTAACGGCAACAAGGTTGATCACGAGTTGCATTGCGCCAAGACGCCTCAACTCGGCTCCGCCTTGCAGGGCCATGATCAATCCGGTGCAAGCGGCAATCAAGCAAACGACAGGAAGCGCGTACACGCCAACAATGGCCATTTGCTGGATGGTCGTGCGCCAGCGAAGCCGGCTACCGGTGAAGGGGTTGGCCCGCCAACTAGAAGCAAGGCCGCGGTAGAACTGGATGGTGAGGCCGCCGATATACTCGGCGCGTTCGATAGTACCTCTGCCGACAGATTCAAGGAACGACATGAATGCGGGCCAGCCGGAAAGCCGACCCCTCAGGTTACGGCTTCCTCCGTCTCGGCAATCTCAAACACATTGAGCAGGCGCGTCAACTCGAGAACGTGCCGCGGTCCATCGCGTAATCCGACGAGGATGAAACGGCCATTCATCTTGCGAGCTTCCTGCAATCCTTCCACAAGACTCGCGATGCCCGAGCTATCGATATACGAAACCCCGGTCAAGTTGAGAATGATCTGTTCCTGTTTCCTGTTGCGGAACAGGTCTAGCACGGTCTCACGCAGTTCTGGGGATGAATGGAGGTCGATGTCGCCGTCCACCTGCACAACCGACCGTGTTCCCGTTCGCTTAACGTTCAAGTCCATGGCTTAAATTCACTCAGCGTGTGCCCCGACCCGCTTCCTCATTCGTACGCAATTCTTGCCGTCTCGGCGTTCATAGTCGATTGCATCCATGACCGACTGCATCAGAAACATGCCACGGCCACCGACACGTAGCTCATCAGGGGGGGGGATGGGCTGATCGACCGGATTGAAAGCCGGGCCGTTGTCCTGGATCTCGACCTCAATGCCATCTTCGACGGATCGAGCCACGACGGTAAGCCGTTGACCAGAATCCCCCTGATATGAATGCTTGATAACGTTGGCCGAAGCCTCGTCGACCGCTAACATCACCTCGCGCGCTGACTGTGCGTCGAGCCCCGTCAACTCGGCGTATTCGGCAATAACTCGCCGAATCAAACGAAGCCAACGCGGATGGCTGGCGACTGTGATCTCGACCTCAGCGGCCATTCGGTTCAACAGGAGCTAAGAGGGACGCCAGAAACGCGCGTTTCAGGCGCAATTATAGCACGCAGTAGGGGAGCACCCGCGAGCCGGAAAGGGCTACCGACATCGGCGGAACTGTTATCTTGAGCCGGTGCCGGGCAGTGTATCCCAATCGCGGCGAGCGGCCTTTCAGGCCCTCGTCCGTGTCGAAACAAACGACGCCTTCGCGGCGGATGTCATTCACACCGATGAGCTGTTCGCCACGATGGCGGAGCGCGACCGGTCGCTGGCCCAAGAGATCATCCTAGGCTGCCTGCGCTGGCAGGGAACAATCGACGCGATGCTCGCGCAGGTGGCGCGGAACCCCATCGAGCAACTCGATCAAGAGGTCCGGATCGCGCTGCGGATGGCTTGCTATCAGATGCGATTCTTGGACCGTATCCCCGACCGGGCGGCGGTCTCTGAGAGCGTGGAACTGGTCAAGACGTCGCGAAGACGATCCGCCGCCGGGTTTGTAAACGCCGTTCTTCGACGGTTGCCCGAGCGCACACGAGACGAGGCAGAGCTTGAGCGTGCTCATCCGCGGTGGCTGGTGGACCGCTGGCGTGACGCCTACGACCCGCAAACTGTTAGAGAACTCTTGGAGGCCAACCAGAAGCAGCCCCCTACCTACCTGCGGCTGAACACGCAGTACCCGATTGACGAGACGCTGGACCAGCTTCGCATCCAGGGCGTCGAGACGGAAGCGACCGAACTGCCGTATGCACGCTTACTTGTGCGGGGGCGGCTCGCGTCGACAAGGAGCTGGCGGCACGGCCGAGTTCGCATTCAGAACATCGGCTCGCAGATGGTCGTCCCCATGCTCGAACCAGCAGCCGGACATCGATTTCTTGACGTATGCGCCGCCCCCGGCGGGAAGACCTCGCAAGCGCTGGAACTTGTCGGACCCGAGTTGAAAGCCGTGGCAGCCGACCGCCACCGGCACCGGCTGCACATCCTCAAACGGCTGGTGACAACTCGGGTTGACCGCGTGGTGCTCGATGCGGCTGCTTCCCTGCCCTTCCGGGAGAAATTTGACCGTGTCCTCGTCGATGCGCCTTGTTCCGGTACGGGTACCCTAGCCGGGAACCCGGAGATCAAGTGGCGTCTACGTCCGGAAGACCTCGATGACCTTGCGGCCAAGCAGCGAACAATTCTCGAAAACGCTCTTGATGCGCTCGCGCCCGGGGGCGTCCTAGTCTACTCGACCTGTTCGTTGGAGCAGGAAGAGAATCGCGGCGTCGTCGATGCAGTGCTCAATGAGAGAACCGAGTTCCGATCTGATGCGTATCTAGATAGGGTGCCCGGACGAGACGCGGGAGACGGCTTCTTCGCCTGCCGGATCATTCACCGGGACGGCTAAGCGCGCCGCGATAGAATAGTAGGTAGTTTTCCGGTTCCCGCCAGACGTTATGTTTGAGATCGCCCCTTCGATTCTAGCCGCCGATTTCGCGCACCTTGGCCGCGATGTCGAGGCCGTGGAGAGCGCCGGCGTCTCGATGGTTCACGTCGATGTGATGGACGGGCATTTCGTGCCGAACATCACCATCGGCCCGTCCGTCGTTCGATCTCTGCGGAAGGCAACGGACTTGCTGCTCGATTGCCACTTGATGATCGAGAACCCGGACCTCTATATACCGGAGTTCGCGGTGTCGGGGGCGCGGATGATTTCAGTCCACCAAGAGGCGTGCCCTCACCTGGACCGGACACTACAGCTCATCAAGGAAAACGGCCCGGCGGCGGGTGTTGTATTGAACCCAGCAACGCCCGTCAACACGCTCGATACGATCCTGGACTCGGTGGACTTCGTATTGGTGATGAGCGTGAACCCAGGGTTCGGGGGACAGAAGTTCATCCCCTATACGTTGGACAAGATTCGGGAGCTAAACCGACTGCGGCAAGAGCGGCAGCTTTCCTACCGGATCGAGATTGACGGCGGTGTTTCCGAGGACAATATCGGTGAGATTGTCGGTGCGGGATGCGATATCATCGTGGCGGGATCAAGCGTGTTTGGTAGCGGCGATCCGGCGGCGGCGGTCGCGGGTTTACGCCGCAAAGCAGAGGAGCACGAGCTGCTCCGGGCTTAAGAAACGCTGGGCTTAGGAAACGCTGGGCTTAGGAAACGCTGGGCTTGAGAAACGAATCATTGGGATAGAGACGATTATGAAGCGAAACCAATTGATCATTGCTGTCTGTGGGTTGGCGTTAAGCTTGCTCGTCGGGTGTGGCCGCAAGGCTTATGAGAACCCGATTGCCACGAACTCGCAGCAACCCGACAAGATCCTCTTCGACAAGGCTATCAACGATCTTGAAAAACGACGCTACGAGTTGACGCGCCTCACCCTCAACACGCTGCTCAACACCTACCCCGATACCGAGTATGCCGCGAAGGCCAAGCTCGCGATTGCCGATAGCTGGTATCGCGAGGGGACGCGGCACGCCCTTGCGCAGGCGGAAGCCGAGTACAAGGATTTCCAGACATTCTTCCCCACGATGGAAGAAGCCTCTGAGTCGCAAATGAAGGTCTGCCAGATCCACTACGACCAGATGCATAGCGCCGACCGCGACCAGACGCACGTTCGCAAAGCGGACCAGGAATGCCGGCAGATGCTCATGCAGAACCCGAACAGCCGTCATGCCGATGGCACGCGGCAGTTGCTGCGCGAGGTCCAGGAGGTATTGGCGGACGGTGAGTTTCAAGTGGGCGCATTCTATGCGTTCAAGGGAAGCTATCGAGCCGCGTCGAACCGGCTCCAGGCGGTGAGCGATCACTATCCGCTATTCAGCCGAAGCGACGAGTCTCTGTGGACGCTGGCGGACACTTACTCGAATATGGGAGACGAGTATGTTGACCAGCGAGCCGATGCTCTCACGAAGCTAGTGCGCGACTATCCCCTGAGCCCGTATCTCGATCAGGCAAAGCAGGAACTCGTGGCCATGAATCGGCCCGTACCCGAAGCCGACCCGGCGCGATTCGAGCTGATGAAATACAACATGGACAACCGTACCGAGCAGAGTATCTACGGCAAGATGTTCGGCTTCTTTGGAACCGGCCCGGACGTTCGCACCGCCGCCAAAGCTGGCAACCCGATCATGACCGCTCTCGTACCGACAACGCCTGCTTGAGTTGGACAAACACGGATCGAGGGCGCTGGTGGGTCCGCTGGGGGCACCGTGGAAACGGTTACGGACGAGAGCAAGCTCGATACCGAACCTGATGCGCGGCGGGGCGCCCAACAGCCTGAGTCGGAAAACAACGAAGAGTCAAACGAGCAACAGAAGTAGGCCCTTCCTTGGGCGGCGGCGCCCAGGTTCAACGGGTTGAATTAGGGGAAAACCCGCGGACCTCAACACCGAGGTCCGCACTACGGGTTTGGTCTGACCCTCGGGTTTCGGTGAGTCATTCTTGAGCACAATCCTACTGGCTGACGATAACCCCCACGCACGCCGCATGGGCAGCGAGATCCTGGGCGATGAGGGCTACGACGTTGTTGCCGTCGAGAACGGCGACGAGGCGATGGCCCACCTCAACGCGCATCAGACTGATTTGCTACTGGCTGACACGGAGATGCCCGGCGCGGGCGGCTATGATCTGTGCGGATTCGTCCGATCGCAGCCGACGCTGGGACATGTAAAGGTCGTCCTGCTACAACCTCCACTGGAACGCTTCGACGAGCAACGCGCGGCGGAAGTGGGTTCCGACGGCGTACTACACAAACCGCTGGATGCAGCGGCACTGATCGAAACCGTCGCACGGTTGATTGAGAACAGCGGGGTTGTGCGAGATCCCAAGATACGACCAAAGCGCAACGAGTTTGTCAGCAAGAAGCTGGACGCGGCTAAGCCGACCGAGCCCGGTAGCGAAGAACCGCAACGGCCCAACGCCGACCCGTTTGCCGCGGCGGTGGAAGAAGCGCTCTCGGAGCCGCGACCCGAACTCCGCGACGAAATACGATTGGTTGTAGCAGAGGTACTGGAAGCTGCCACCCCGGCACTTGTCGATAGAATTACCGAGCGAGTACTTGAATCCATCCGCAAGACATAGAGCATCAGGAAAACAGCCATGGCAGCCAATAGTTTCGACATCGTTTCCGAGATCGACATTGAAGAGGTCAAGAACGCCGTCAATCAGGCGATGAAGGAAATCGTAAACCGCTACGACCTGAAGAAGACGAAGAGCACGATTGAGGTCGACGAGGCGGGCGACAAGATCGTTATCCAGAGCGATGACGAATTCACGATCAAACAAGTGGTCGACGTGTTGGACCAAAAGCTGGTGCGCCGGAACGTACCGCTAAAAGGTCTCACGTATGGGCCGGTGCGCGACGCGGCCGGCTCGACCGTAGCGCAGGACATCGCGATGCAGCAAGGTGTCCCGATCGAGAAGGCGCGTGAGATCGTCAAGCTCATTAAGAACCAAAAGATGAAGGTGCAGTCATCGATTCAGGGCGACCAGGTTCGCGTGAGCGGCAAGAACCGAGACGATCTGCAAGCCGTGATGGCGATGCTCAAAGACCAGGATCTCGGAATCGACATGCAGTTTACAAACTACCGGAGCAACTAGCCTTCCACATGGCGCGTCTACTCGAATCCACATTTCTGCAAGGACCCGCGGGCCGCCTAGAGGCCTTGCATGAGGGTCCCGATGAGGATACTCGCATAGAGCGGGCCGTCGTGGTGTGCCATCCCCACCCGCTCTATGGCGGAACGCTTCACAACAAGGTGGTCTTTCGGATGGCGCGTGCGGCGCGGCGGGCTCACTCAGCAGTGCTGCGATTCAACTTTCGCGGCGTCGGCCAGAGCGCCGGCTTTTACGACGAAGGCGAGGGCGAGCAGGATGACCTGCGTGCCGCGCGGGCCTACATGAATGACCGCTATGCAGGGTTGCCCTTGGTGGTAGCAGGCTTCTCGTTTGGGGCACGGGTCGGATTACGGCTAGCCTGCGGTGATTCTAGGATTGAGCGAGTCATCGCGGCGGGTACGCCGGTCATCAAACACGGTTGGTCGCATCTTGCGCGATGCGGCTGCCCGCAGATCTTCCTACACAGCACCAACGACGAGCACGGCCCGCGGGAGCGTATGGAGCAAGTCTTCGCTACGGCTTCGGAACCGAAGAAGATTACCTGGATTGAGTCCGGCGATCACTTCTTCACCAACAACCTGGATGGCTTTGAAGAAGCGGCCTATGAGGCGATTCGGGTGTCCTTTGATCGGTAGACTCCTGCGATTCTCAAATCTGAAAATTGTATCCGCCCATTTCGCTCGGGCTGGCAAGTTCGTCAGGCACGTCAAGTAGCGTTACAATCGGGCTAGCAAGGACGAACTTGGAAATAACCTCGCCTGCTAAACGTCATGGCACCAAGTGCAATGAACTCGATAGAGAGTCGATCCCAAACAGATAAGAAACTGCTAGTGCTCGACGTCGAGGGCACTGTCTTCAAGACTAAGGTCCGTTTGCAAGACACGAGTTTGGACTCCACGATCTGGCAGGGTATTGCGCCGGCTCTGGGCCCGGACGCTATTGAGGCGGAGATCGCCACGCATCGGCGGTGGGAACAGGGGTACTACTCGAGCTATCTCGAATGGATGACTGAGACGATCGAGATTCACAAGTCGTTCGGGCTCAAGGAGCCGCTATTCCGTGAACTCATTGATAACGCCGAATACAACGCGGGTGTCGCCCAGACTCTCGCCGCGCTAGATCGGGAAACCTACGAACCCGTACTAGTATCTGGTGGCTTTCGGGAATTGGCCAAGAGAGCCCAGGTTGACTTGGGCATCCGCCACGCGTTCGCGGCCTGCGAGTATTTCTTCGGTGACCAGGATACGATCGTCGGTCATAACTTGTTACCGTGCGACTTCGAGGGCAAGACCGATTTCATCGAGTTGATGCTTCGTGAGTACCAGTTACCCCGAGATGCCTGGGTTTTCGTCGGCGACGGCAGGAACGATGTCCCAATCGCCCAGCATGCGCCGCTTTCAGTCGCCTATGGCGCCCATCCCGATCTGCAACGAGTATCCACCTACTCAATCGAGCATTTCGACAAGCTACTGGAGATCCTTAGTCACCACCTAGCGGCAATTCCAACCTGATTCCAGTCGTCGATAGAGGATTTCATGCCCCTTTCCGGAGAGGAAATCAAGTCTAGAGGCCTCATACAACAAAGTGAGGACCGCCACTTGAAGGCTGGTAGCTACGACCTGAGCATCGGTACAATTCTTCTGGCACCGACTGCTGGAAGTAGCGCTGGCCTCTCTGTGGGCGACATCGAGGACGCCATCATCTCTATCCACAGGAAATGGTGCGGGTGGTCTCGGCGGAGACCATCAATCTTCCCGACGATGTCATGGGATACGCTCTCGTCAAGAACCGGCTAAGTGATGCCGGAATCCTCGCCATCAACATCGGCTTGGTGGACCCTCGTTACGAGGGGCCGCTGTCCAGCACACTCATCAACTTCGGCAGTTCGCCGCATCGTTTGAGGCCGGGGGATCCGTTCTTAAGACTAACGTTCCACAAGGTCGAACCCGACGCCAGGGCGAAACGCATCCAAAGAACTCGCAGCCAGTATATCGCTGAGACGAAGCGGAACATGTTGACGACATCTCGGACATTCCTCAACGTGTCGGAAGTCGCGGAACAAGCGGCAGAGAGCGCTTTTGGCCTATCCAAGAAACGCTTATTGTGGGTCCTCCCGATTGCCGGTATTGTGCTGGCTTGTCTGGGAGTCTTTCTAAGCCTCTTGATCCCTTTCTCCGCGTTCCTCTGGGTACGGTCGACAGACTACTTTCGAGACAATCCCGCGCACGTGGTAGAAGAAGTTGTTGTTCCAGGCACATCCACACCCGCGAATCTTGATACGACCGCTGACCCATTCGAGCCGTCGACCAACGATGCAGCGAATCCGTAGATTCGGAATTTGGCAGCTCAGTCGACCCGCCATTCGCGAGGTCGCGAATAAGAAAAGTGTCGGCTACTACTCCGATTCTCCGTGCCGCTCATCCCCAGCTAGATCCCCCGGGTCTTCGTCGGGCTGGACTCG
>Ga0114999_10007193_pt1 | contig 12672 bp, 12 predicted proteins | sample ArcticOcean_MG_C_3_FD_89820 | JGI IMG/M metagenome (GOLD analysis project Ga0114999, IMG submission 89820) | Marine microbial communities from western Arctic Ocean - ArcticOcean_MG_CB8_126 | ecosystem: Environmental > Aquatic > Marine > Oceanic | place: Arctic Ocean: Canada Basin | collected...
TCAGTGGTGCCGTAGCGCTCCGCCACGGCCAGCAGCTTCTCGCGCACCTGCTGGGGGTCGCCATCAACGTAGCCTTTCATGTAACTATCCATCGCCTGTCGTTCAGCCACGTTTGGTTGATAGGCTGACGCCTCTTCCGGCGGCATGAGGCCGCCCCTGTTTCCTATCATGGAGTTCAGCTTGGAGAGGTTACGGCTGGAGCCAATGAACTGCGCCCGTTCCTCTGACTCCGCGCACATCACCTGCACTGCCACGTTGAGCTTGGGTTCACTGAGATAGCCGGAGGGCTTGAACTGCCGTCGATACATATCCGCCACCACCGGGCCGTGCTCCCCTGTGCTGCCGAAGAAGTCCGCAAAGGCAAAGGGCATCCCAAGAGACGCCGCAAGCTGCGCACTATAGTCACTAGAGCCCAGGAGCCAGACCTCCGGCATGGTCTCAGACTGAGACCCCGCCTGCGTGTGGAGCTTTGCAAAGGGGTGCTGAGCGTCCATGGTGCCGGACATGTATCCAACCACGTCCACCACCTGCTGTGGGAAGTGCTGCACATCCACCTGCTGCTTGGGATAGGCCAGAGCGGCTGCCGTCAGTTGGTCGCTGCCCGGCGCACGGCCAATGCCAAGTTCGATACGACCAGGATAGAAGGCATCCAGCATGGAGAAGACCTCCGCCACCTTGAAAGCTGAGTAATGGGGAAGCATTACGCCGCCACTGCCCACGTGGATGCGGCTGGTGTTAGCGGCAATCTGCCCTATCAGTATCTCTGGCGCGGTGCCTGCAAATCCGGCGGAACTGTGGTGTTCCGCCACCCAGTACCGCTGGTAACCAAAGCGCTCCGCAGCCTGGGCAAGTTTGACGGTGTTACGAAGAGCGTCAGCCGCTTTGCCATCTCGTTGGATGGGCGACTGGTCCACCACGCCAAGAGTCAGTTCATTGGCCAAAACGCCACCGCCTGTAAGTACTGTTAATTATGAAGCGCGCACTACTGTACCAGACCACGGATGTGGTTGGGACGCGTAATGAGATTTGGTCAAGAGACAAGGTGCTACCGGCGGTTGGTCTTGTAGATGGCGGCGTCATAGCGTTCAAGGTTGTCCTTGCCCACGTGGGAGACAATGGCGTCAAAGGTCTCCAGGTCCCATTCCCCCACCAAGGTCATGGCCGTGCCTTCATTTCCCATCCGAGCGGTGCGGCCTATGCGGTGGACGTACTCCTCAACGTTATCAGGCATGTCATAGTTGACCACATGCTCCATTGAGGGGATGTCCAGGCCACGAGAGGCGAGGTTGGTAGCGATAAGCACGCGGAGGTCACCGCTGCGGAAGTCACGCATGGCGGCGTTACGGTCACTCTGGCTCATGCCACCGTGGATGCCTCGAGCGGGGTAGCCACGACGATTCAATATGGGCACCAGCCGGTCTGTACCCATCTGTGTACGACGGAAGATGAGGGTCTGGCCGGAACCCCAGCCGTCGAGAATTTCCACCAATGCGTCCGCCTTATCACGCTCCGCCACCTCACAGTACATCTGCCGCACGAGGTCAACAGGCGCGGCCTCTTCACCCACCTTCACCCACTGGGGTTCATTGAGGTAGGAGTAGATAAGCCTTCGTATCTGCGTGGGGACGGTGGCGCTGAAGAGCGCGGTCTGCCGGGATCGAGGTGTGGTCCGCAGGATTTTGCGTATGTCAGGGAAGAAGCCAATGTCCAGCATTTGGTCTGCCTCATCCAGCACAACCACACGTACCTGGTCTATGCGGAGGGTGCGGCGTTCCAGGTGATCAATCACTCTGCCGGGCGTACCAACCACCACGTGCGCGCCGCGTTCCAAGGCGTCCAACTGCCGTTTGATGGGCTGGCCGCCATAGATGCTGACGACGCTTATGCCCCGGTACTTGCAGATGCGAGTAATTTCATCTGAGACCTGGGCTGCCAACTCTCTCGTTGGCACCAGCACAATGGCCTGTACATGGTTCAGAGTCCCATCCACTAACTCTGCTATGGGAATGCCAAAACCAGCCGTCTTTCCTGTGCCGGTTTGGGCCTGGCCCACAATGTCGCCGCCTTCCAGCATGGGCTGAATGGCCTGTTCCTGAATTGGCGTGGGCGCGGCATACCCCATCTCGCTAATCGCCCTAGCCACAGGCTGTGATAGCAGGACGCTGCCAAAGTGTTGATCACGAGGTTGCGGGCCTGCGGCAAAGGTTGTGTCCGGCCTGGCGCGAGGAGACTCCCCGTCAGAGGAGCGAGGCCTAGCTTCGCGAGGTGGCCTTTCGCGGTCAGAACGAGCTGGCGTCTCTGAGCGAGGTGGCCGTTCACGAGGGGGCGCTTCAGAACGAGATGGCGTCTCTGAGCGAAGTTGCCGTTCACGAGGGGGCGCGTCAGAACGAGTATGCGTCTCTGAGCGAGGTGGCTGTTCACGAGGGGGCGCTTCAGAACGAGTAGGTGTCTCTGAGCGAGGTTGCCGTTCACGAGGGGGCGCGTCAGAGCGAGCGCCTCCGGACGAGTTCGACCGCCTTCTACGCGAAGGGCGCTGACCGCTGGACGGCCTATCATCCCTGCGAGGAGCGTTCTCAGTCTTCGTTGGCGTATCACTGGGGGAATGCGCTGGCGGGGCTGAGGCGGACGGAGGAGGGGTTGAAGTTGGTTGCGGTTTCCGACGAGGTTGGAACTTAGAAAGGAAGGATTTGAACATGTTGACTCAGTCTACCACACCAGGCCATGACATGAGCACACAAAAAGCCACCAGCACCATACTAAGGAGCCGCTAGGCTCTGACGGTCGTTTTCGCCTTGGGGAGCGTAAAGCTGAAGACGCTGCCCTGCCCCACATTGCTTTGCGCCCATATCCGTCCGCCGTGGGCCTCCACAATGCCCTTGGCAATACTCAAACCAAGCCCCGCGCCGCCAGAGTCACGAGACCGGGAACGGTCAGGGCGATAAGAGCGTTGGAATATCCTCTCAAGCTCCTCTTCAGATATCCCTTCCCCAGTGTCGCTGACCTGGACTTCCACTGTGTTCCCGGCATCAACCGCCCGAATGGAGATGGCCCCGTCTGCGGGTGTGTGGCGTATGGCGTTCTGCACCAGGTTGCACAAGACTCGCTGGAGCCTGCGCGCGTCAACCTCCACGGGCTCAATCACCGGGTCAGCGGCCCCTTCCAGCGTGAGGTGATGAGAGACCGCCTGGGCAGCCATGCTCTCCAAAGTGTCAGAGATAAGATCCTGAATGGAGGCCTCTTCCGTGTGTATCTCCAAAACGCCTGCATCTAGCTGGGCCAACTCAAACAGGTCATCAATGAGGCGGCTGAGGGTCTCAACCTCCGCCTGTGTGGTCAGCATGTAGCGCTTGATTGTCGCATCGTCTGCCACCACGCCGTCATTGATGCTTTCAACCATGACGCGAATGGACGCAAGAGGAGTGCGGAGGTCGTGAGAGACGGCGGTTATGAGCTCTCGTCTCGCCTGCTCAAGCTCACGTTCACGGTTGAAGCTCAGCTCCAGCCGTTGCGCCATGCCGTTGAAAGCGGCGGCAAGCTCGCCAACCTCATCACCAGCGTTGACGGGCACCCGCTCTGAGAGACTGCCCTCGCTGACTCGTCGTACGGCCTCCACAACCGCCCGCATGGAACGTCCGGTAGACGCACTGAAAGCAAAGGAGGCGAATGTGGACATGCCCAAAGCAAAGGCAAGCATCCCCATAAGGATGACAAGGTCATGGGCTGAAAGGAACATGAGGAGCGCCACAAAACCCACGTTGGAGAGCGCAAGCACTGCCGTGAGTACGGACGCCAGCACCAACCTGCCCTGCATGGACCGGCCCCAGGCCGGAAGGCCAAAACGGGAAACGGCCAACCCCATGGTGATGGTGATGCCACCGGATATGGTGAGGAACGCAGTCAGCGCCAGCAGGTCACTGCCGGAGGGCTGCTGGAACGCCACGGTGATGCCCAGAACAAGTCCGGTCAACGCCGCAAGCACAATGATGCCCGTCACTATGTATCGCGCTGTGGTGTTCATGCCGCTTGTGCCTCCAGCTTGTATCCAGCACCCCATACCGTTTTGATATACCGTGGCCGCATGGGGTCCGCCTCCACCTTCTCCCTGAGCCGTCGGATGTGGACAGTGATAGTGCTGTAGTCAGCGGCGTAGGTGTAGTCCCAGACCTGATCCATCAACTGCTCCCTGGTGAACACTTGGCCGGGATGAGAGGCCATGTGAATAAGAAGGTCAAACTCTTTGGCCGTAAGGTTGGTAGTTTGGCTGTCCACAATCACTTCACGAGTCCTGGGGTTGATGGATATGGCCCCAAACCGGACAAGTCCACCCGCGTTGAGGTTAGGGCCAGCGGATGCGCGCCTCAGGACAGGCTTCACCCTGGCAACAAGCTCCCTTGGGCTGAACGGTTTCACCATATAGTCGTCAGCGCCAAGCTCCAGTCCCACAATTCTATCTGCCTCTTCCCCCCGTGCCGTGAGCATGATGATGGGCACCTGGCTGTCCCGTCGGAGCTGCCGACACACCTCCAGGCCGTCTATGACCGGCAGCATCAAGTCCAAAACGACAAGGTCCGGCGACCATTGCCGTGAGACCGCCAGCGCCTCTCCTCCGTCTGCCACCACGGCAACCTCATACCCTTCCAGTCGCAGGTAGCGTTCCACCACCTCAGTGACCGTGGGCTCATCATCCACTACAAGAATTCGTGTGGGCATTGCTTCTGGACGTGTCATGAAAGACCTCTCAACTGATATACGCTTGGCCCCGCTGGAAAGACGCCTGCCAGAAGCCCAGCCCTGTCTTTCTGCATATATAAGTCTAAGGGGAAAAGATTACAGAATTCTTAAGAGCCTCAGCAGTATCGCCATGCCAAGGTACGCTACCATGGCCCCGTAACGACGAAGGAAGCCACAATGGACATGAAACCACTGGGACCCACTGGAGTAATGCTGCCAGAAATTGGGCTTGGCACCTGGCGGCACAACGGCAGCCCTGAGGTCATCCGCCGCGCATTGGAATTGGGCGCGCCCTTCATAGATACCGCAGAGTCCTACAAGACCGAGACCGGCGTGGGCAACGCGATACGGGGCAATCGCGACAAGTATTTCATGGCCACAAAGGTCTCACCTGAACACTTCAAGCACAAGGACGTGCTCAAGGCCGCCGATGCCAGTCTCAAAAAACTGGGCATAGACCAGATTGACCTCTATCAATTGCACTGGCCCAACCCACGAGTACCCATTGCTGAGACCATGGGCGCTATGGCGGAGCTTGTGCAGGCAGGCAAGGTCAGGCTTGTGGGGGTCAGCAATTTCTCGGTGGAACAGACCGAGGCGGCGCGACAGGCACTTGGCTCAGTCCCACTGGTCTCCAACCAGGTGCTCTACAGCCTCTTTGACCGTGAGATAGAGCAAGAACTAATCCCGTACTGCGCTGCGCATCAGATCACTGTCATTGCCTACAGCCCTCTGGCTCAGGGAAAGATTGACCACGAGCTAGGCAAGCGCCCCAAGCTGGCCACTGTGCTGGATGCGGTCTGTGCTGAGACGGAGAAGACGCGCGCGCAGGTGCTGTTGAACTGGTGCGTACGACACCCGTCCGTGGTAACCATTCCTCAGACCAACAAGGTTGAACGAGTGGACGAGAACTGCGCAGCGTCAGGCTGGCGGCTCACCCAAGAACAGTATGACGCTCTCTCAGAAACGGCAGGGTTCTAAGCTAAGCCTGATTCAGGCTGGGTGCAGGCTTACGGGAGGTCACGTACGCCAACAGCCCTAGCGTCAGCGCCAAGACTATGGCCCCGCTCACTCCCAAAGACCAATGGATGCCCACGTACGCACCCATGACTCCCACGCTCACGCCGCTCCCTACGCGCAGGCCTTGAGCGGACATGTTGAATAGGCCAATCACTCTGCCCCGTTGGTCAGGGTTTGCCTCAAGCTGTACCAGCGTTTGAGCCATGGAGACGAAGGCAAGGTTGAATGCGCCAATGAAGAACAGCGCCACCAACGCTGCCACGAAATTGGGCGCGACAGCAAATGCAATAACGCTGACGCACCAGAAAAGGGCCAGCACCATTGCTGAACGGGCGGATGCCTTGAGCAACTTCCCACCCTCAAGGATGAATCCCCCAGAAACGGCTCCTGCCGCGTTGGCAGTGAGCAGCATGGTGTACAAGGAGCCTCCGCCACCAATCAACAGGTCCTCAGTAAATTCAGGCATCTGCGCCTGGTAGGCGTTGCCAACAAAAAGCGAACTCACGCCTGCCAGCACAACCATGGCCATGATGGTCCGGTTCTTGGACGCCTCACGCAGAACGGAAAATGCCTGGGTTAATTTGATGGATGTTTGCGGCCGCCGACCACTCGCTCGGTGCAAGTGCCCCGTGTAAGGTACCGTGAACAGCCAGAAAAACAACGGCAGAAAGACTATCGCGTTGATGATAAGGCCCCAAGACGGGCCCACCGCCAACATGAGCAGGCCGCCCACAGACGGCCCCATGAAAAGACCAAGCTGGCGACTGGTGGCGTTGAGCCTCACTGCACTCTGGAGGTGCTCTGTGCCTACCACGTCATGGATGATGAGCTGGCTGGCTGGCGCGTTCAAGGCACCCGCGAATCCATGGAAAACCAGCAGTACCACTGCGTGCCATATCTGAATGGTGCCCGTCAAGAACAACACTCCCCACGCCAAGGACAACCCCACGTACAACACTTGTGAAGCCTGAATGATGCGTCGGGAATCGTACTTGTCACTCAACGAGCCAATGAACACGCCAAAGAACAGGAACGGTGCCCAGTGGGCAATGACGGCGAAGCCCGCAAGAGTGGGTGAATGGAACGCCTCCCATATCACCCAGTAGCTGATGACGTGCTCAATGTTGTCGCCCATCATGGCAACCATGCCGGCAAAGAAGTATCGCCGATAGTCTTTGTGACGCAGTGCTGCAAAGGCAACGGGCGCTTTGCCCGTGGTGCCCGCAGCTTCCGGCGACTGACTCACTGATTACACCTCACTCAATCACGAGAACTGAAGCGCTAGTCTACACGGAACGGGTTACAGTGTCCGCCCCGCTGCCCCCCCCATCCAGGTCAACCTAGATAGCACTCGCGGCTACTGATCCTCGCGACCCACCGGCCCCCGCAGTTGCTTCTTCCGGCTTCGCCGAACCTTGGTATCCAGCCGCCGTTCACGGGACGCCATTGTTGGCTTAGTCGCGTGCCGTTGCCGGGGCGCGACGGCAGCTCGCTGAACCAACGTCACCAGCCGCTCTATCGCATCGGCACGGTTGCGGTCCTGACTGCGATAGCGCTGAGCCTTGATGAGCAACATGCCGCTCGCTAACATCCGCCTGCCAGCAATGGCTCGCAGCCGTTGGCGCACGTCCTCCGGCAGTGACGGCGAGTGGCCTGCGTCAAACCGCAGCTGAACGGCGGTTGCCACCTTGTTCACGTTCTGCCCACCGGGGCCTGACGACCCAATGAACTGGTACTCCAATTCATTTTCATATATGGAAATTGTGCGCGTAATACGGAGCATGACAGCCTCACCACAATTCTACTACCGCCTGGGATGGGAGGCGTGCTTCAGTTGACCCTGTGCGGTATCATCTGCGCCAGCCCATGGATTCATGGGCGCTTAATGATACCGATAACGGAACCATAAGGAGGGACTCTTGGCGTACCGAGGACTGACCGCAGAGACCATTCAGATTAAAGGCCATGAAGGCGATACGATTGATGCCTACGTTGCGCGGCCCACGGGCGACGGCCCCTTCCCAGGGGTGGTTGTCATTCACCACATGCCGGGTTGGGATGAGTGGACCACGGAAGTTGTGCGGCGCTTTGCCCACAACGGTTACGCCGCCATCTCTCCAAACCTCCATTACCGAGTGGGCCCCGGCCCCCTTGATGAGGTGGTGCAGCGCGTGCGGGACGGCGGTGGCTCCAAGGATGCCTTTGTACTGGGAGACATCCAGGCTTCGTTGGAGTACCTCAACGCCCAGCCAGGCGCCAACGGCAAGATAGGCGTCATTGGCTTCTGCTCCGGAGGTCGTATCGCCTACATGACGGGCTGCAGCGTACCTGGCGTGGACGCAGCGGTGGACTGCTGGGGCGGGAACGTGGTTGTGACGCCTGACCGGCTAACGCCCGCGCAACCAAAGGCGGTAATTGACATGACGCCTGACCTGGCGTGTCCGCTCTTGGGGCTCTTTGGCAATGAGGACCAAAACCCAGACCCCGCCATGGTGAACACTATTGAAGCGGAGTTGAAGAAACATAACAAGACGTATGAGTTCCACCGGTATGACGGCGCGGGACACGGCTTCTTTGCATGGGAGCGCCCTCTGTACCGGCAGGCGCCGGCGGCGGACGGCTGGCAGAAGGTCTACGCCTTCTACGAGAAGTACCTGAGCTAAATGCGGCAGGGATACACATGGCACAGAGCGCAGCCCTGACTGTAGTCGACTACCTAGCTGAGCTATCTCCAGAACGGCGGCAAGCAATTGCCGCCGTTCGCCATACTGTGCTGGAAAACCTCCCGGACGGTTATGAGGAGGTGATGGCCTCTGGCATGATTGGGTACGTCATCCCCTTGGAGCGATACCCCAAAACATACAACAAGCTGCCGCTGGTGTACGCCGCCCTGGCATCGCAGAAGCAGTACATGTCGCTGTACTTGATGAATGTCTACGGAGACCAGGATACGGAGCGATGGTTCAACGACGCTTACAAGGCCACGGGCAAGAAGCTGGACATGGGCAAGTCCTGTGTGCGGTTCAAGACGTTGAATGACTTACCGCTGGACGTCATAGGACAGGCGGTGGCCCGCACACCGTTGGAGACCTTCATTCAGCGATACGAGGCCTCCCGCAGCAAGACACGCCGCACGTAGGCGCGGCTTCACAACAATATGACTGCAATTAAGCGTTGGCTGACAAAACGACGAAGGGGATGGCAATATGCCATCCCCTTTTCTCGTTGAGGCCAGACGGGCGCAAGCTCTATCGCTCCATTGGACTGATATAAGGGTGGAGCCCCCATGCGGCGCCTTGGTCTTACCAAGTCCCTTTGGTCAAGCTAAAGTTGCACTGTTTGCTACGCTTAGCTACACCCTCTTAAGGGACTACATGTATGTTAGATGCCAACAAGGTGAGAAGTGTTTCACAACAATGAACATTGTGTTAACTCTTTGTTAATTCAAGGCTCCTCTTTGGCGATTGGAATGGTGGTAAAGTGTCAGCATGAGTAAGTGGTTTAAAGAAAATCTGCTACCGGAAACCGCAGCAGGTGCGATATTGAGCGGGGCGGCTTTTATTGCACTTGCCATATGGGCCGCCCTTCAGTCATGGGACGGGCCGCTTGTGGCATTGTTCATTGTTGGGTTGATGGGCGGGTTATTGTTCCTTTGGAATCAAGCTTCGCAGGCGTACCGTCGCTTCTTTGGCGAGGGGACAATCAACAGGCGGCCAAATCAGGTCATACGAGATTGGTTGGATAGCTTTGGAATGGCAGTGACCACTGCGAATGCGGAAAAAACGAGGAGTGGCGCTTCATAGTTGAAGAGTATGGCATCAAGACCGTAATTAGTAAGTTCAAGGGCGACCATATTCTGATGATAGGCCGCTCAATCGTGTTCGGAAAGCAAGCAGAGAAGATAACAGCAAGCGCTTCGGCATTGGCGCGCATTCAATCTAGCGTAGCGGCAACCGGAACAATTTACACAGGCATAGACCATCCACTGCGGCGCGTTCTTTTAATGAGCCGGTTGCCCATTACCAGCACTTTGACCAGGCTCGACGTGTTATCGCGTATTGAGTCGATTTCCTCAGCTACAGTGGTGTTGATGTCATCGTGTAGGTTGGAGGCTGCAGAATTAGGGATTGATTTGCAATCCAATGACAGGCCACCAGACGGCGACACAGACGACTCTGAGATTATCGGAGACCAGTAATATCAGTCATTGTTGGGGTAGGGGCGCCTGCGGGTCATCACCCCACGCTGGCTGAAAGGCAACATCAAGGGCGTTGATGTTGCTTTCGTCAGAGGGCCACCCATAAGTCTCTGTGAGCATCTTGACGCTAGTGCGCATGACCTGGGCCAAGCGATGAAGGGGCATTTGGTCTTTCATCACGGAGGACGTTCCTACGGCGGACCTCGAACCACTAGCCGCCGTGGTACTCCAACTGGCGCAGCCCCACGGGGTCCAGCACGTCCCAACAAACGACCCGCTCTCCACGGCGAGCAACCTCTTGCACCACATCCGCATAGCTGGGGTAGGTGCTGTCGTTCAGGTGCGCGTTGTCGAAGAACCGATAGGCGTCGCCTTCCTTGAACACGCAGACGGTGTGGCTTTTGGCGGCGGGGCTCAGCATCACCGTGACCAGCACCGGCAATGTGTCAGCATCCACCTGGCGGAGCAGCGCAGCGGCCAAGACGGCAAAGCCGTCGCAGTCATCCTTCTTCTTCACCCACGTGGTCTGGGGATAGCTGATGCAGTCGTAGAGGTGCAAGGGGCCGTCCATGGTCCACGTCACCTGGGCTAGCGCGTCGGCGACATCCTGGACTGTGGCGGCCGACGGCAGCGGTGTGCTGAGGTGCTTGCGCTCGAACAGCCTACGTAACCGCGACCACGGGTAGCGGCCTCGTCTGAGCCAGAACTTTAGGAACAGGTCAACCGGAGACATGGCGTCGCTCCCTTATGCATGGCGGTGGGCGCACAGTAACCGAATCTATATGTGCGCTGATACGTGAGCGTTTAGAAGGTCTGTAACCCGAGACTACCTGAATGCCCTTTTGCTCGCTTGCCCAGCGCCAGGTATGAACATCAGGCTCAGCAGCAGAAGGAAGTTCATACCTGGCACAAATCCGATTAGGGTTAAATATGGTGAAGCTCCCATGTCGCGCAATCTCAAGGCAGACATGGATGCAGCGAACCACAGTGCCATCACGAAAATCAAACTCTCAAAACCAGCCATCGCACGAATGCCTCCTGGGCTGGGTATCCATGCAAGGAGGAGGACAGTCACGAATTCTCCAATAAACAGACCAATCAACAGGCCAACCCAGCGCCCCCAAAAACCGGCACGGCCTATCCGGCCATGAAAAGAAAACCAACCAGGGGACTTGGCGGGGTTGGGTAAGCCGATTGCTAATTGTCGGTAGTCTTCCGCAGCGCGCCAGGAGTATGTACCAGCGTGTTGAGGTGCACTAGCACCAAGTCTGGTCAGTTGTTGCCCGCAGGTTGAGCAAAAGTGCTGAGAAGGAGCAGATGCGCTTCCGCAATTTGAACAGAGTTGTGGTTGCTTCACGTCACGACCCACGCCGTTGGCGTTTCATCACCGATGTGTACCATAGCGAGGCGCCAGAGCATCCTGCTTAAGAGTCCTGAGGAGTAAGCGTGATGCCGTCGAGGTCATCCGCCAGCACCGTGAGAGTAAGCCCCTCTTTCCTGATGCGCAGGTCCAGATATATCACTGCATACGCAATACCTCCCAGAGGCAAAACCAGAGCCCCTATTGCTGCGTTGACAGCTATACCCAGGGTGTTGTTCACGAATCCGATGGCAACGCCTGGTATCAAGGATAGAAGCGAGGAAATTATGATCAGTATGCCAAAAACAAAGCCAATACCCAGAAGCCGCCACCGGTCGCCTTTAACCAACTGCCAGCTGCGGCCGAGGGCCGCCACCGGACCCAGTCTTTCTATAATAATTGCCGGTACGTAAACGGCAAAGCTCACCATGAGAAATAACATCAGTGCGAGTATCACGATGATGGAAATTACAACGCCAACCGGGCCCAAGGCGACGGAAATTATTGTGCTCATGAAGACAAGCCCAACAAGCACCGGCAACCCTAGCAGCAACAACACCAACCCACTCAGGACGACGACGACTGCTCTGCGGGCTCCAACGCCATAGGAGCCTCCAAGTGATATGTCCCGCCCCGCGTACCTGACCGCAGTTGCATGGATGACAGCACCGCTCATAACAACGCTAAAACCTATACTGAACAGAGTGAGCGGTATGAATAACCAAGAAATATGCGGTTCGGTTTCAGCAAAAGTTCTCTCGTCCAATTTTGCGGGCCATTCGGAAATATCGAACCCAAAGCCTCCGAACGGGAATGTGCCGAAGGGGACTCCATTGGCCTGGTTGATGACGTAGCTCACCACGGCCAGCACAATTTGCCCCACTAAGGCGATACCCAAAAGCCCTTTGAACCCCCGTTGGTACGTGCCAAGGGTTAGGCTCAGTAGGCCGACCAGACCACTTGGCCGCAGAGCGCCTTCCTGTAAGCCGCCCACTTCCGTTCCACTTGCCTCCGCGTCACCAATGGGTGTGAGCGCAAATCCGCAGTTTGCGCAAAAGCTGGTGCCCACAACGTTCTCTGTGTTGCACTGTGGACAGGTAATGGCGTGTCTGCTTGCCGGTCACGTATCAAAAAACGTCACGTGATGGCGGTGCGCAAGAGTATGCGGCGACCGGTTGCCACAGTCAATCGATTGTTTTTCACATCTATGGGAGTTTTACGGGGGTGATTCGTCGTCACAGGCTAATGAGCTGCATGGGTCGGAGGAGAAAGTTTTTGGTGCCCCCAAGGGGATTCGAACCCCTGATCTTCGCCGTGAAAGGGCGACGTCCTTGGCCGCTAGACGATGGGGGCACACTGAAGA
>Ga0114999_10007196_pt1 | contig 12668 bp, 10 predicted proteins | sample ArcticOcean_MG_C_3_FD_89820 | JGI IMG/M metagenome (GOLD analysis project Ga0114999, IMG submission 89820) | Marine microbial communities from western Arctic Ocean - ArcticOcean_MG_CB8_126 | ecosystem: Environmental > Aquatic > Marine > Oceanic | place: Arctic Ocean: Canada Basin | collected...
GTAGCCTCGTCGATGGTCTCCGCCTGGGCGTATTCGAACTTATGCATGGGGTGCGTCGAAGGCCTTTTCACTTGGTTTATTGAGGCCCCGCTCGAGGAAGGTTACCCTAGCGCTGGTGGCGTAGCCAGCCTCGTGAGGCGCTGGCGCCTCCGCCAACATGCTAACCACGCGCTGGCCGCAAAAACTGACCAGGGCGTTAGGGCCGTGATAGCCTCGCGTTACTCTGAATAGTCCCGTACTATCCCGAAAGGCACGCTTAAGTCCATGGAGTACGGTCTTTACCTTCGGTCTTTCCTGACCGACCGCACGCGACCCTTGCACGCCCAGATCGACGATTTGATCGAGATATGCCACGTTGCCAGGGATGCGGGCTTCTCGACGGCAACGATGCCCCAGCACTGGGTGTCCTATCCGACCATCTGGCCACAGCCTTTCCAGATGCTGGCCCGGCTGGCTCCGGAGACGGGCGACATGCGCTTGCTGACCGGCATTCTGTTGCTACCGCTGCATAACCCCATTCAGGTCGCTGAGGATGTCGCGACCCTCGACCAGATATCCAAGGGCCGGGTGGTTTTCGGCGTCGGGATTGGCTACCGCGAGTCGGAGCTGGCAGCCGTGGGAGCCACGCGCAAGGACCGTGTGCCTCGGCTCGTGGAGTCCATCGAAGTCATGAAGCGGCTGTGGTCCGGCGAGGAGGTCAATCACGAGGGCGCCTACTGGCAACTGCATGGTGCCAAGATGGGGTTCCTTCCTTTCCAGCAGCCGCATCCGCCCATTTGGATCGCGTGCCAAAGCGATGGCGCCGTGCGCAGAGCGGGCCGCATCGCCGACGCTTGCTACTTGGCTCCGCAGGTCGGTTTCAGCGACCTGCCGGCCCTCGTCTCGGCGTACCGGGACGAGCGAGCGAAGGCAGGGTTGGACGGCGGACGCGTCACGGCATCGCGCGGAGTGGCTTTCGCGGCGGATAGGAAGACGGCTCTCGACCAGGCTCGTGATGCCGCCGAGTCCTCCTACCGCATGTACAGTTCGTGGGACATGCAAGAGGACACGATGGTCCGCATCAACATCAGCTCAGAGTCGAGCGTCGAAGACTGGGCGGTGGTCGGCAACGGCCAGGACTGCGTCGAGGGCTTTTCCGCGCTCGGCGAGCAGGGTGTGGACTTTGTCAATGTTAGCTTTTACAACATGCCGAAGACGCTGGTTGAGCGCAAAGAGTACCTTCAGCGCTTCGCCGAGGACGTCATCCAGAGCCGAACCTAGAGGTACTGCTAGAGGTACTGCATGGAACTCAAAGACAGTTTCACGGTGAGCGCACCTCCCAGCGAGGTTTGGGCTCTATTCTGGGATTTGCCACGAGTCGGTCGCTGCTTACCCGGCTGCGAAGACATCCAGGCCCTGGATGACGGCAGTTACCGGGCTCGACTGGCCCAGCGAGTGGGCCCTTTCAGCGTTTCGATGGATATTGACCTAGCCGTTGAAGAGGCTGTCGAGGCCGAGCGTGTGGTCGTGACTGGCAGCGGCCAAGACCGCATGGGGAATCGCCTGAAACTGAACAGGCTCTCGCTTGAGCTGAACGAGGCACAAGGCGGAACCCAGGTGCACTACTCGATAGACTTTGCGCTCTTCGGCCGCCTGGCTTCGCTTGGCAACTCCGTCGTCAAACGGAAGGCGGAGGAGGCTCGCCGCGAGTTCAGCCGGTGCATCGCCGCCGAGCTGGGGTCGGCGTAAGCCCAGTTATGTTCGTACGGGGCTTGTGCGGATGGACGCACCGTGGCGCGGGCCAGGGCGAACTGCCCTGCCTCAGCCTCTGTCATCCTCATTACCGGCGCGTGCTTCAGGTTGCCTAGCTTGCTTGAACGAGTGGAGATCACCGACCCGACCAACCAAGGAGTGGGCAGGGCGGCCGACTTTCCTCGGCTCGCTGAGGCAGCTGGGCTCGACGGAGTAGGCATGCCTGACCATCAGCACAGCGGCCGTGACGTGTACGCGCGTCTCACCGTCGCCGCCACCCAGACATCTCGCATCTCTCTATTCCCCTGCGTCACCAACGTGCTAACGCGCCATCCCATGGTGCTCGCCTCGATCGCGAACTCGATGGAGGAGTTGGCACCGGGCCGCTTTCGGCTGACCGTCGGTGCCGGGGACCAGTCCGCCGCGCACATAGGCCGGCCGGCCGCCACGGTCGCCGAGTTGCGCGAGGCGGTTGAGATGCTGCGCGCGCTGCTCACGGGCCAGACGGTTGCCATAGGCACCAGCGAGGCCGAGCGGTTGGCGAGCGTCAGCCCGCGGCCTGTCCCGGTCCACGTCAACGCCAGCAGCCCCAAGATGGTCCGCATGGCTGGCGAAGTAGCGGACGGCGTGTTGTTGATGGTCGGCAGGCACCCTATGGCCATGGCCATAGCCATCGAGGCGCTGCGCGAAGGCGCCGAACGGGCGGGCCGTACCCTCGACGACCTTGACGTGACCTACGCCCTACCCACGTTTATCGATTCGACCACAGAGCGGGCCCAACAGCGCGCGCGGGCCATCCTTGGTTTCTGGTTGAAGCGCCCCACGCGCATTTTCACGCGCCACGCCAAGGAGACCGGCGCAAGCGAGGCGGCGCTGCTGGACGGCATAGGGCTCGTAGGAACGGCCGAAGAGTGCGCAGAGCAGCTCCGCAGTTTCGCCGAACAACCCGGTGCCCCCAAGCACGTCGTCTGTCAGCTCTACCGAGGAGATGACGACCCGCGCGGGCTCATCAAGGCTTTCGAGCGTACCATCCTGCCTTGTGTGAAATAAGCAATGGGAGAGCGAGCATGAGCATGCAACCGAACGGCGGCCTGATGAAACTTGCATCACAGCGGTTCGACCGATCGGCCCCGCTGTTCGCGAGGACCGTGGCGATGCCAGGGATTCAAACGATCCACGTACCGCCCGGCTCGCCCGGGGTGGAAGGCGTGCAACAGCCCGGCTTCTTCGACGCCGCGGAGATGCCCCTCGCGCGTTACGTGTTCCTCAAGGATCAGGGTGACGCCCTAAGTGCCGTCCCCGTCTTCCCTGACCGCCTGATGGTGCACCAGTACGTTTACACCAGGACCGACAGCGGCATCGAAAGCATGGCCGACCTCCGAGGGAAGCGCGTCCTGCTTACCGGCTACTGGGTTACGGCGTCCTTCTGGCACCGCACCATCCTCGAAGAGGAGTACGGCGTGCCCATGAGCGAGGTTCATTGGCACGTCACCGGGCCGGAGCTCGACCCTCGCCAGACATACCCGCCCGGCGTCGAGGTCACGGTGGCGCCCGGGCCGTTCCAGGGCATGGAGGTGCTGCTTGACGGGCGCGTGGACGCGCTAATGAGCGAATCGACACCGCCAATTCCTCTCGACCAACGGCACCTAGTCAAGCGCGTTATCCCTGATGCTCAGGCTGTCCAGCGCGAGTGGTATCGCCGAACCGGCTTCAATCCCATCGTGCACCTAGTCGTCGTGAGGAAGGATGCGCTGGAGCGTTGGCCGGACTTTGGCTACGAGCTCTGTAGCGCCTATGACGAGGCGATGCGCCAGACGTATCTCGCGCTGCAGAACGAGCGCTTCACCAGCTTGCCCTTCATGCGCGCGTACTTAGACGACGCGATGGAGATAGGTGGCGACAATCCGTGGCCCTATGGCGTGGAGCGGAACCGCGCCGAGATCGAGCGCTTCCTGACCATGGCACACGAGCAAGGCATGACGCGGCGCCGGGTGGGCTTCGACGAGCTCTTCGACGCGCGGTCCCTGGACTACGCGTTCACGGCGCGCTTGGAACCGGGCTCGACGACAGACGGCGGCAGCGTCCCGAACGCCTATCGCTAGGCGCACGAGCTTGACGCAGGGTCGCTCTAAGTAGCACTCTCGGCCTTTCGCAAAGCCATGGATGCGCGCAACCATGCGTTCATACGGGAGATGACAAGCAATGCCAGACACTCCTCCGCGCCCCATGAGCCTCGCGGCACAGCGGTTCGACCGCACCATGCCCATGTTCAACCGCAACATCCGCGTTGAGAATATCCAGGCAGTGCATACCTCGGCCGGCAGCGCCAGCGTCGAAGGGCTGATGCGCGGCATCTGGGATGCGGCGGAAATACCTGTCGCCCGCTACGCTTTCGTCCGCGATCAGGGCGACGACTTCACGGCGATCCCTGTCTTTCCCGATCGCATCTTCGTGCAACCGTACGCCTACACGCGGACTGACACAGGCATCAACGACCCCGCGGACCTGCGCGGCCGAAGGGTCGTGGTGCCCGGCTTCTATTACACGGCTTCCTTCTGGCACCGCGCCATCCTCAAGGAGGAACACGGGGTCGACGCCAGCGAGATCGAATGGCAGGTGCCCGGTACCGAACTGGACGAGCGGATGCGCTATCCAGATGGCGTGAGTGTGACCACGATCCCTCGCGGCTCCTCCGTCGCCCAGCCTCTCCTAGAGGGCAGCGCGGACGTGCTGCTGACGGAGATGGCGCCGGTGTTCCCTTCAAGCGAGGAGCCCCGCATCAAACGTATCTACCCCGGCCCAGACGCCGGGGTCCGTGATTACTACACGCGCACGGGCTTCTTCCCTCCCGTCCACGTGATCGTGGTCCGAAAGGCATCACTTGAACAGTGGCCTGGTTTCGGCGAAGCCCTGTGCCGCATGTATGACGAGTCGAAGGCCGAGACCTACCGGGTGCTCCAGAACGAACGAATGACCAGCCTGCCGCTGATGCGCGCACACCTAGATGAATCGTTCGAGATGTTCGGCGACGACCCGTGGGCCTACGGGCTGGAAGCGAACCGCGCGGTGCTGGAGAAGTACCTCGACCTGGCCCACGCCGAGGGCTTCATCAAGAGCCGCCCGGCCGTCGAGGAACTGTTCGATGAGCGCTCGCTCGGCTATCGCTTCACGGCGAAGATGGAGCACGGGTCTTCACCCGGCGGCGGCGCTTTCGTCGCAACCAACATCTAGGTTTCCGTAGCGTGCCGAGCGCTCTGGCCATGGGTCGGCCCCGAAGTCCGGCCTGCCAGGGCGACGAGCCCTAGAAGTTGCGGAAGCGCTTCAGGACCAAGCCTCGCATCACCGCAGCCATGGTGAACAGCGCGACCATGATGACCACAGAGATCGCTGCCGCCTCGCCGAATTCACTCTCAGAGAGCCGGTTCCACATCAGGACGCTGAGCACCATGCTGTCCCTACCGCTGAGCAGGAGGGCGAGTGTGAAGTCACGGAAGGCCAGGAAGAAAATGAGAAGGAAAACGACCATCAAGTTCGGGGCCATCAACGGGACGATGATCCGCTTGAATGTGCTGAGGAACGAAGCTCCACTGGCTGCCGATGCCTCCTCAAGCTCACCGCCAATCTGCGTAAGCCCCGCCACGTGGACGCGGTATGCCAGGGATAGCCGGTATGAGTAGGCCAGCACCAGAACCCAAACGGTGCCCCAGATCGGGATCCAACGCGAGATCGTTAAGTAAAAGATGACGAAGGACAGCCCTGCGACGACGCCGGGAATAGCGACCGACGACGACGCAATCAAGTCGAGCAGTCGTTTGCCCCTGACGTTACGACGCACGACTATCCAGGCGACGATGATGGAGACGAAGGAGACCAGCAGCGCGCTACCAAACGCGACAACGAACGTATTGCGCAACGCGAGGCCGAATCGGTCGTCGGCGAAGATGCTTCGGTACGAATCGAGCGAGAGGTCGCCAAGCGCGGAGATTGACGGCGCGGCGAAACGGCCCAGCAGGCTAGTCCACAGAAGAATGGACAGAGGGAAGACGATCTGGAAGAGCCCGAAGACGGTGATGCCGGCCAACGCTGGGTACTTCCAGCGTCCTAGCTGCTGGCGCCTTGGCCGGAATCCTTTGCCGGTCACGGTCGCGAACCGGCTCGCCCTTTTGGTAAGGCGTGAGTAGTAGTAGAACAGTATGTAGGTAATAGTCAGGAAGCTGAGTGAGAACGCAGCAACTTCGCCGTACCGAGGCAACCCTGCCGCCGGGTTGAGGGCGAAGTAGACGGTCCCCGCGAACACCTGCCGCCGAGCGCCGAGTCCGATTACCAGCGGCACCTCAAAGGACTCAATGGCGAAGATGAAGGCGAGGATCAGTACGCTGAGAATGATAGGGAGTAGTAGCGGGAGCGTCACGCGCCGAAAGGTAGTCAGTTGCGATGCACCGGACGCCGCGCTTGCTTCCTCCAACGATGAGTCCATGTTCCGCAGCGCCGCGCCCACCAGCAGGAAGATCAGAGTGGAGACCCCCAGGCCTTGGACGATGATCATCCCGTAGAGGGTGAAGATGTCGAAAGGGCCGCTGCCTTCCATCCTAAAGACGCCGCGGATGACGACATTGATGAAGCCGTTGGTCTTCCCCAGCATGAAAATCCATGCTAGGGCCGAGTTAATGGGCGGCATCATGATCGGGATGATGGCCATCACGAAGATGACGTTACGGAACGGGATGTCCGTACGTTCCACGAGCCACGCCAGCGCCCCTCCAACCGCGAAACCTAAAGACACGGCGCCGATCGCGAAAAGGCCTGTGTCCCAAAACGTCGTCCAAGTCCTGCTCGTCCCGTAGGCGGCCGGAATGTTGTCGAAGGTGAACTTGGCGTTGTTCTCAAACGGCAGGAAGTCGATGGGGCCGCGGAACGCCGTCAGAACGTTCATGATCAGCGGCACGCCGATCAGGTACAGCAAAATGAGGACAGCAGCGACCATCACCGCCGTATCGAGGCTGAAGCGCAACCGCAACGCCGGTCGCCGAGAGGAGGCGTCGGCTACTAGGTCTGCCATGGATGTGCCGAGAGTTCCGGCGCTCCTGGTGACCCTCCGCGGAGGGTCACCAGGAGCGCACCACTAAGCTATTGTCCGATTACGCCTAGGCGAACGGCGCCTGTCAATCGGGCGCGCTCCTGCCAGTTATCGTCGTTCTCGAGAACGAGCGCTACGTTCTGGTCAGCGATGATGTTACTGACTTGGTTGTCGACACCCGGGCCGGTCGCCCGCGCTCGGCTAACCTCGTCGAGGTTAGCCTGCTGGCCTTCCTCGGTGTTCAGCCACCAGAAGAAGAGCTTGGCCGAATTCGGGTGCGGGGCATCTTTTACCAGACCAACCGACAGCCGGGCTGTGCCCATGTCCTCAGTGAAGAAGAAGCCCACCGGAGCTCCCGCTGCCTGTGCGTTGAGCGTGTTGTTAACGGAGCTGTACATAGCGATGGCGAATTCACCGCTCTCGACCAACTGGAGGTAAGAGTTCGTGAGGGTGATGCCCTGGGTATCGAAGACGTTCTTCGCCAAAGCGACGGTTGCCTCTTCGCCCTGCTCCAGTGCCACGAACGCGAATCCCGCGGGGTACAGGAACGGGCTGGCCGTGATCTTCCCTTTCCACCTGGGGTCAAGGAAGTCGGTCAGCTTCTTCGGCAGGTCCGCCGGGTCGACGAGGTCCGTGTTGTACTCGTGGGCGTAGACAAAGTCCCAGACGATGCCCAAGTGGCCATCAGCTTGAACCAGGTCGGCTGGGTAGCCAAGCTCCTCCCAGTCGATCTCACCTGCGCCAGCGATCAGGCCACGGGAGATAACAGGCTCAGCGTCTCGCGCGGAGCCCGAGAACATGTCAACGTCGATGCGGCCCGCCTGACTCTGGGCAATCAGCTTGGCCGAGCGCTCAGTCGGCCGGGCGCCTTCCGTGGAAAACTTAATGCCAGGGAATCGGTCGGTGAAGCCGCGGGCGGCGATTCTTTCGTAGACGTCGTCACCGTCGAGGATGATGATCTCGCCGCCTTCCGCGAGGGCGGCCGCGTAGAGAACGTCCTCGATGGCTGGCGCTGGCGCTGCAGCCTTCTTCGCCGGCGCTGCGGCGGGCACCGTCGTCGGCGTCGGCAATGGGGTGGAGCGCGGGACTGCCGCCGCCGCCGCAGGGGCTGCCGCTGGGCTGGCTGGCGCCGGGTCGTCACCGCCACACGCGGCCAGCACCAAAGTCAGCATAAGGGCGACCACCGCCAGGGTACCGACTCGGTATTGCATACGATTAAACACGAGCATTCCTCCGTTTATCAGTTCCTACTTGCTGATCACACGGCGCCTAGGCCCGCCGCTCCAACCCTTCGACTGTCTCGGATGAATCCATGCCGAGGGTCCGTTCCATGCCATGGGCGAAGTTCTCGCCACCCTGCGATTCACCGTTGCTGCCGCTAGCAGGCTGGAGCCCGCGAGCCTGGGTCAGGATCTTACGCCAGACGATGAGCTCTGCGTCGTTTGGGCTGAGCATTTCAGGCGTATCCCAGCGCTGATTCTTCATGGGGTGCAAGTCTTGGTTCGAAAAGTGAACAAGCATGTGCCATTTGAACCAGAGGTAGTACTGTGCCCAGATGTACGCGCGGTGCAGGAAGTTCGCCGGGCGCGTTGAGTAATAGTACGTGACACGGCTGTGCCCTGCGTCCATTGGCACACACACTCGTGTGTAGGCGTGGGTCGATGCGGTGGTGCGGAACATGGCGGGCAGATGATGGGCCATCCCCCACTCGGGAGCTCTTTGGAACGGCGTCCGTTTGCGGCTGCGCCGAACCGCAAGCCTGAAGGCCCACGTCCATAGTCGCCGCCACTGCGACCGCGGCCACTTGCCCAGCCCAGGGTAGTACTCCTGGGCCGGCCGTGGCACGCTCTCCGTGGGGGTAGCCCCAACGCCGTTCTTGACCAGTACCGGGCGTCGGCCGCGCGGGCCGTAGTGGGTCATACCGCCGACAGCGGCGTTCCATGAGTTGCGGTGGACGTAGGGTACGTGGGAGTCGAGCGAGTTCTCCAGTGCAACCGCCCAGTTGACAGGCCACTCCTGGGCGAACACGAAGACCATCGACTCAGAGTCTGGTTCGAAAAACTCCTCGGGAACATCCTCTTCAATGGGGGCTGGTTCACTTTCGCCCATCCACACGAAGACGACACCCTTGAGGGTGCGCGTGGGGTAGTGCCGCGCGCGCACTTTGCCTGGAATGAGAGAGTCAGGACCCTCGGTCAGCACGGCCACGCACTCGCCAGCCCCATCGAAGGTCCACGCGTGATAGGGGCATGTCACGGTGCCGTCGAAGTGGACGTCGCCGTCACCTAGGTTGCCGCCCCGGTGCGGACAGACGCTCCACAGCGCGGCGACCTTGCCGTCACGGCCCTGGAAGAAAACGAGCTCTCGGTCGAGCATTCGGACTTGAACGACCTTGCCGCGCCCGACCTTCTTCGCTTGGATGCCAGGGTACCAGTACTCTCTGAGCCCGGTCGCGGGGATGAGGCGCCGGCGGTCGTGAGGCGTCCCGTTGGTACGCGCAGGATCTCGGTCCGCCGCTGACAAGTTGGCTGAACTCTCCATGCCATACCTCCTAAGGGAACCGCACGAAATCGCGCGCATGCGGCCAAGAAACCGACGAAGTCACTATGTTGCAGTTGATTATAAGCGCAAGTTCAATCGCCCTACTTTGCCATACGCTGAACGTCGCTGCCTCGGAAAGGTGGCCGCCGGCGAAACGCGATCGCTAACTTGCTGGCGCCGGTTGCGAGCTGCGCTCGAGGCGATGCGCCTCCAGCCGCCCCGCCGTCACTAGTGCCAGCGTGGCGCTGATGACGCAGGACCCGGTTGCGATCCACAGCGCAACGCGGTAGTCGCCCTGCCAGTCATGAAGGAAACCAAACAGGGCTGGCGTCGCTAACCCCAGAACTAGGAAGCCCTCAATGCTGCCTCGGATGGCGCCAAAGCCGCGCCGGCCAAAGGCGTCGCCGGTTGCCGCCCACAATAGAGGGTAGACACCTTGCGTTCCTGCCATCAGCAGCGCGGCGACCCCGACGACAGCGACACTCTCACCGATGTTGAGAACGACGATGCCGACACCCACCGTAGCGGTCATCCAGGCCGAGACTTTGAGCCGGTTGAACCGGTCCCCTAGCCATCCTGTGAATACGATGACGGGCACGCTGAGCAGCGCAAAAGTGCCGAGCAGGCCCGTGGCAGCCGCCTCCGAAATGCCCTTGTCATCGAGGATGGGCACGAAATGGAAAGCCACGGCGCCAGCCGCGCTGGAGAAGCTCATCATGGTCAGCGTCATCAGCCAGTAGGCCGGCGTACGTATCGCCTCGCGGAGCGATGTGCCTGCGGGAGCGCCCCGCTGGCGGATGGCCCAGTCTGCCGCCGAATCGCCGTCCGGCAGCTCGCCCACTTCCTCCGGTGTGTCGCGGGTGACGACCAGCGCCGGCAGGCCAACCAGCAGCAAGGCCGCGCCGGCCAGCATGCTCGCGACACGCCAGTCCCACCAGCTGATCGCAAGCCCAAGCAGCGGAACGATGATCGCCCCGCCAACCCCTGCCCCGACTTGCAAGAGCGACATGGCCAGCGCTTTGCGACGGTCGAACCAGTTGTTGATGATGACCGAGGGGGCCTGGAACAACAGCGCGTGGAAGCCGAGACTGACGAAGCCCACGTAGACGACAAAGAGAACGACAATGTTGGTTGCCCCGGCGAGTGCCACATAGCCGCCCCCCGACAGCAGGAGCGTGAAAAGCAGCATCCTTCGCGCACCGAACCGATCGATGAGACGGCCGCTGAGAGGCGACCCAAGGTGCCGCACGAGCATGCCAACCGCAAACAAGGTAGAGATGGCTCCTCGGCTAATGCCGAGGTCGCCCTGGATCGGCAGGACGAAGAGCGAACTGCCGTAGAGGTTGATGCCGCCGCCAACTCCACGGACGGACATCATCGCCGCGAGCACGCGCCAGCCGCGGAAGCTCACTGGAGCCCCGTCCTCGGGCGTTGTCTGTGTGACCGAGCCACGCACACAGACGAGAATAGGGCGTACCCCGTAACGACGTCAAAGAAGCATGTCGTCTGTCTGACGCGCGGCAGGGCGAGAGATCCGGGCCGTGGGCGCCCTGCTCGTTCGCGCATGCAGGTCCCCTAAAGGGCGGACTGCGCTATGGTCGTCTGCAACGTCCGGCGCCCTCCCTCGGTTCCACTGCCTGGCCAACCGAGCCATAGGTGCCAAGCAGGCGATGCGCAGCCGGACGGGTGCGCTGGCCCGTAGCAGCTTGATTGTGAGACAACCTATGGATACAGCCCCCAGTTCGGCGGTCGCTCGCCGGCTGCCTTTCTACTACGGGTGGCTCATGGTTGCCTCGGCCTTCATGGCGGGGATGGCGTCATCGGGCCCAACGCTGTGGTCCTTCAGCGTATTCGCGGTGCCTATGACTGACGACTTGGGCTGGTCGCGCGCAACCTTCTTTGGGGCGCTAACGGCGCGCCAGTTGCTCATGGGCGCACTCGCGCCTCTCTTCGGCCGCCTGGCCGACAAGGAGCGATGGCCTAAGCCGCTCATGGTTTTCGGGGGGGCGGTCTTTGCTCTGAGTCTCGCTCTCATCTCAACCGTCGACTCGAAGCTGGAGTACTTTCTCGTGTTTGCTGTGCTTGGTGGCCTTGGCATGAGCGCCGGAGGAGGCATCCTCAGGCAGGCGGTCGTGGCCAAGTGGTTCGTTCGCAGGCGTGGGCGGGCCATGGCCATGTCGAGTATGGGGACGGGCATGGGCGCCTTCGTTTACCCGCTGTTCGCCTTCCTTCTCATCAGCAGTTTCGGCTGGCGCACTGCGTGGCTGTGGATGGGCGCTAGTTCGTTTCTGCTCTTGGTTCCCATGGCTTTCCTCATTCGCCGGCAACCCGAGGACATCGGATTGCTGCCCGACGGCGATACACCGGAGCAGGCGGCGGAGTGGAGGGCCCGGGCAGCGGCCGGAGACCGCCGGGCGGCAGTCGTCAACGAGTACAGCTACTCGCTGAAGCAGGTCGCGCGCACGCGCACGCTGTGGTTCATCGTCATCGCGACGATGCTCACAGCGCCTTCCCTGCAGGGCATGACCTCCAGCTAGGTGCCCTACTTCCAGGACAAGGGCCTGGCACTTGGGACAGCCACGGCGGCGCTGACCATCTACGGTCTATTTTCCATCTTGTCGCGCTTCGTCTGGGGATACGTGGTAGAGAGGTATCACGTGCGCAGTGTCATCATGGTGAACGGGCTGCTGGTTGCGGGAACGATCCTCTTCCTGCTGAGCGTTACGTCGCCTTCCGTCATCATGGTCTACGCAGCTTTCCAGGGCATCATCCTAGGGGGCTTCATCGGACTGAACCCGTTGCTCTGGCCGAACTACTTCGGCCGAGGAAATGTGGGCGCCATCCGTGGCACATTCATGCCTTTCGTTACCCTGTCGAGTGCTTTTGGTCCGCTCTGGGTTAACATGATTTTCGATTCCGGGGGCAGCTATCGTCCGGCCTACTGGATATTACTCACGGGTTGGTTGCTGTTCGTGGGGCTAATGTATTTCGCACGGCCGCTCAAGCGCCCTGGAGCAGCGAGCGACCCTGGTCTCTCTCATGGACCCCCAGCAAGCTAGGCACATCGGTCCTTGACTCGGCTTTTGACACAGCGTCTGGTCACGCTTACTGTTGCGGTTCGGCTATAGGGGTTGCCGTTTTGACGCTTTACTGCCGACGAGGAGGGCTTTATGTCATCGACATTTACCGCTGCGAGCCGTGGCCAACTGGACCACGACGCGCCACTGGGCGAGGTACCAAACCTCGCCGGTGACATACGGCACCTGATTCCCAAGTACGGGCTGCGGAACTACTGGTACCCAGCCATCTCCGCTCACAA
>Ga0114999_10007199_pt1 | contig 12666 bp, 13 predicted proteins | sample ArcticOcean_MG_C_3_FD_89820 | JGI IMG/M metagenome (GOLD analysis project Ga0114999, IMG submission 89820) | Marine microbial communities from western Arctic Ocean - ArcticOcean_MG_CB8_126 | ecosystem: Environmental > Aquatic > Marine > Oceanic | place: Arctic Ocean: Canada Basin | collected...
GTTAGACGTGGCGAGTTGAGGATTAACGGGTCAACGATTGTGGTTAGCGAGAATTATTCCGCAAGAAAAAGTGCCAATGGCACCCTACGAAAGTTCGTGGATCTGACGCATCGTGTTCGCCATCTCAACCGCACCATCGGCGTATCCGCTGGCATGATCAATCCGAGCCACCGCATCTTCAGTGTTATCGGTGGTTAGAACCCCGAAAATCACGGGCTTGCCGGAATCTTCACTTGCCCGAGCGACACCTTCGGTAGCGGCACGAGCTACGAATTCGTAGTGATCCGTATCGCCTCGGATGACAACACCGAGGCAGATCACCGCATCGATATCGCCCCGTTCAGCAAGTCGACGTGCCACCAATCCCAGCTCAAACGCTCCAGGAGGCCGCACGATCACTATGTCGTTGCTGGAAACGCCAAGAGCGCCTAATCGGTTCACCGCTATTTCAGTCATCTGATCAGTGATATAGCCATTGAACCGAGCTGATACAACAGCGATTCCCAGGCCTTTTCCATCGAGATTTGTTTCGATATTTCTCGGTGACATTATTTGGACGATCCGCCTGCAGAAGGATCGGGATCGACTTCATATTCGTGACCCATCTTGTCGGCCTTGGTCTTCATATAGAAACGATTCTCATCATTGATCGGAGCCTCAAGAGGAAGCTGCTCGATCATTTCAAGACCGAATCCTTCAAGCCCGACAACCTTCTTAGGATTATTGGTCAGCAGGTTGAATCGACGAACCCCAAGGTCCTTCAAAATCTGAGCGCCAACACCGTAGCGTCGGAGGTCCATAGGGAATCCCAGACGTAAGTTCGCCTCAACTGTGTCGAGTCCCTGATCCTGAAGCTCGTACGCTTTCAGCTTGTTCAGCAGGCCAATGCCGCGGCCTTCCTGACGCATGTACACCAGCACGCCAAGTCCGGCCTCGGCGATCTGTTTGAGCGCCATGTTTACCTGATCGCCACAGTCGCATCGAGTGCTGCCAAATACGTGACCCGTAAGACATTCAGATTCAACTCGCACCAGCACGGGTTCTGAATCGTCGATCTCGCCGATGTAGAGTGCAATGTGCTCGGCAGGGTCGACGAAGCTGTTGTAGGCCACTGCGGTGAATATGCCGTGCTCGGTTGGAAGGCGGGCTTCAGCCACGCGTTCGACGAGCTTTTCATGGCTCATCCGGTAGGCGATCACGTCGGCGATCGTCACGATGGGGAACTGATGCTTTTCAGCGATATCCTCAAGCTGAGGTCGTCGTGCCATCGTGCCATCGTCGTTCAATATTTCGCAGATAACGGCCGCAGGATGTTTACCAGCCAAACGAACAAGATCGACCGATCCTTCGGTGTGACCTGCTCGCACCAACACGCCACCATCTTCATAGCGAAGTGGGAAAACGTGGCCCGGCTGCACGAAGTTGGCAGCCGTAGATTCTTCGTCGGATAGCAGTTGAATCGTGTGAGCCCGGTCGGCAGAAGAAATACCCGTTGTGATTCCGAATTTAGAATCGACCGTAACGGTGAAAGCCGTGCCGTGTTCAGCAGTGTTATTCGTGACCTGCATTGGCAGCCCGAGCCGGTCGAGATCTTCACCAAGCATCGGGGTGCAAATAAGTCCCCGCGCTTCCATATTCATCGTGGTGATTGTCTGAGGCGTCACGTCCTGCGCCGCCATCACCATGTCGCCTTCGTTCTCACGATCCTCGTCATCGACAAGAATGATGATGCCACCCGATTTGATTTGGGCTATGGCTCGTTCGACCGATTCGATCGCTCGGGCGTCGACGGTGTCGGGTATGTGCGGATTTGTTGTCATTGAATGATGCTGCAAGTTATTTCGAGAGATTACCGAGATATGGCTCGACTAGTTTCGCTACGTACTTGGCCGTTACATCGGCTTCGAGATTCACTTTCGAGCCTTCAGGACGCTCGCTCAGAGTTGTGTGATCGAACGTATATGGAATGATTGCGATGCTGAAACTATCGTCGTTTCGATCGACGATTGTGAGACTGGTGCCATCAACAGTGATGAATCCCTTCTCAACAACATTTGTAATTATATTCTCTGGCGCCTCGATAACGAATATCCGTGAATTGCCGTCTTCGATGACCGATCGAACGGTACCAACCCCATCGACGTGACCCTGCACCATGTGCCCGCCAACACGATCACCGTAACGCAGCGATCGTTCGAGGTTTACGTTGTTCCCGGGTTCGAGATCACCGAAGTTGGTGCGGGTGCGAGTTTCGGGGACGGTTTCTACCGTGAAGGACGAATCGGATTCAGAAAGTGAGGTCACCGTTAAGCAGGCACCTGCAACCATGATTGATTCGGATATTTTCAGATCGTCGAGCACCTGATTGGCGCGCACGACAAGCGTTTCACCGTCGTACGAAACGACGGTTCCAACCTCTTCAATTATTCCCGAAAACATTCGTCAATTCTGCCTGTCCGAGCTTCTAGGAGTCGCCAGATTAAAGCCAACTAGTTGATCTTCGAAACATAGCCTTCAACAAGAATATCGCCACCGATGACCGTGTGGGTGATATTTTCGAGAGGCAATGCGTCATTTATCGAGGCTGATCCCAAACCGGCGAGAGGTCCTGGTGCATTTGCGCCGCCAATCATTAACGGCGCGATGAAGGCGGCAACCTTATGTACTAATCCTGCCTCAACGAACGCTCCGGCAAGCCCCGCACCAGCCTCGATCATCACGTTGTGGAGTTCTCGTGTGCCAAGCGCACCGATCACCACGGCGAGATCGACCTTGCCATCGATCAACGTAGATTTGAGGATCGTAACGTTGTCGGTTGGGGCCGTGACATACGCATTATCGCCAACTATCCACAGCACCTCGCCGGGCTCGCTTAGCAACGGAGCGTCGGATGGCATACGGCCGTTTGTATCGACAATCACCCGGAGTAGCGGGCGACCAGTCGCGTTCCCCTCGGAATCACGGGCTGTCAGGCGAGGGTTGTCAGAAAGCACGGTGCCGATGCCGGTAATGAGGGCATCGGTCTGACGCCGCATTTCGTGGACTCGTGCCCGTGACGCTTCGTTCGTAATCCATTTTGAATCACCCGTGCGAGTAGCGATTTTGCCATCGAGGCTCGTAGCAATTTTCAGGGTCACGAGCGGTCGACGCGTTCGAAGATGTTGTGCGAAACCTTCTATAAGAAGGTCGGCTCGCCTGAGCTGTTCACCAGTCGATTCACGAACGACTTCGATTCCTGCGGCCTTCAACTGACGGAATCCATTGCCCGAAACCCGAGGGTTGGGATCTTCAAGCGGTGCGACGACTTTAGATATGCCTGCTGCGATAATTACGTCGGTGCAGGGCGGGGCAACACCTTGAAAGGCGTGAGGTTCGAGCGTGCAGTAGAGAGTTGCGCCTCTGGCCTTTTCACCAGTTTGAGAAATAGCAATTGGTTCTGCGTGCCGGCCGGGCCGAGGCTCGGTGGCTCCTTCGCCAATAACCTCGCCATCTAAAACCACCACTGCGCCAACAGGCGGACGTGGCGCTACTCCACCCTTCGCCTGTTCAGCGAGTTCGAGTGCTCGATCTAGTGGGTTACCGATAGCGACACCTCAGCGAACTGTTCATTGCCAACCGGGCCTACGACCGCTTGATGTGGCTGTCGAAGTCGAGGTGAGCACGGCTGGCGGTTGGCGAATCTTGCCCCTGATAACGACTGCTGAGTTCCTTCGAACCGTAAGGCCGGTCGACCTCAGTCGTCATCATCTGGAATGAAATCTGGCCGATACGCATTCCAGAATAAAGCGTGATTGGGAGCCTGGAAACGTTCGCCAGTTCCAGCGTGAGATTGCCAGACCAACCGGGATCGATAAACCCTGCTGTCGAGTGAATCATCAGACCAAGTCGTCCAAGCGAGCTTTTACCTTCGATTCTGGCTACCAACGAGTTAGATAAGGTCAGTTTTTCCAGCGTGCTACCAAGAACGAATTCACCAGGATGCAGCATGAATGGCTCGTCATCTTTGATCACCACTTCGTCAGTCAGATTCGGGACCTCTTTGCGCAGATCTATGTAGGGCAAAGTGGAGTTTCTGAAGACGAGAATTTTGTTCGCCAAATGGAAGTCGACGCTTGCGGGCTGGACGTCTCGATCCGAATAGGGTTCAATCCCAATAGTGCCGGCTTCGATTGCTTCCCTTATCGATCGGTCGCTTAGGACCATGCGAACTTCCCTTACGTTGTTGCTGTGAACGGCCCCAGAGGCCATAAGAGCCAGAAAAGATTGTAAGGGTTGCTGCGAGATAACGGGCAAAAAGAAAGGGCGGACCCCAAATGGAGATCCGCCTTTTCGTAATTTTTAGTGGCGTTGTTTCGCCAATTCACTAACCAGCGATCGCGAACACTGCCTGAATCGTGACCGAAAGGTTTACGTCACCAGCAGAAATTGGCGAGGACTTGAATGCACCGTCCATCGCTGCCATTTCCATCATCGGTGCTGAAGTGGCCATCGGAACCGAGCTTCCGATTTCGGTCAGGTAAACAAGCTGAGCAAGGGTTACGCCCATCGCTTGTGCGTACACATTGGCTTTGGCCAGTGCATCTGCAGCTGCGATTAAGCGAATTTCCTGACCGAAGACCGAGGAATCGTCGACTGTGAACTGGATCGAATTGATCCTCACCAGATCGCCACCAGCTGTTGCTGCGGTGTCGACTACTGGGCTCAAGTTGTCGATATCTCGTACTGTCACCTGAACCGTGTTGCTAACAATGTAGCCAGTGATTCGTGGCTCGCTGTGTCGACCCAGAGAGTCGGATACTTCGACCCAAACCGTCTGCGGGTAGATGTTGAAATTCGTCGTCACCATGTCGTCTTCAGATACGCCGTGTTCCTTGATTGCTTCAAGAACGCTGTCCATTGCTTCGGCTGCGTTTTGGCGAGCCTCGGAAACGGTGGTTTCTCGAGATTCAACACCGATTGAAACCTGCGCAATGTCAGCCGGGATTTCAATTGTTGCCTGTCCGGTTACCCAGATTCCCGAGTTGGTTGATCCGCCCTGGGATGCGTAAATCGACGTGCCGAAGGAAACTGGTGCTCCGTATGGTGCCGGTGCAATCGCTGGGCTCCCCGCAACACTGTCGTATCCGCTGGCGACCACTTCGCTGTTAGATACAGCGACTGATCCGGTCGAGCCGTTCGAAACGTTTCCAACAATGCCGGATGGTGCGCGGATAACGGGTGAATCTTCGTTAGTTCCCTCTGTGTTGGAAACTGTTTCGGCGCATGCGACTGCTGCCAGCGAAAATACCGCTATTGCAGCCACAAGCAGCCATGCTGTGGGCCTTCGAAATTTTATTGTGCTCATGACTGATGTCCTTTTAGTAAGTATTTTTTTTGGGGTGGGTGTTCGCTGTTGAACCCCGCTCCAGAATTAATTGCCTGATCGAATTTCCGACGAACGGTTTGTCGTTGTTATAAGTAATGACGTAGGAAGGGGTTGTTTTGTTCCATGTGGAATTTTGAGGAGATGTCGGTGCTGCGTTGTTGGCGTGAGTGGCCGATTGCGGCCGACAGCCGTTAGATCCTGAAAACGAATTCGGGATGACGTGTCAGGACGAGGCGGGGCGATTCGCTGCCCGCTCATGACGCGCCAGCGGCGCCTATTCGCCGCGGACCCTTCTGAGTCCTGCCCATGCGCCGATCGCTGATACGGCGAGGGCTGCGAGGGCGATTTGAAGCTGCCACAAAGGCAGTGAAATGCCGTTGCCAGCACCACTGGCAGCATCTTCAGGAGCGCCATCAGCTGCTCTTTCTAAGACACCATCGCCAATTCCAGAATTCGTAATGGCATCTTCGCTAATGCCCCCGCCGACGCCAAACTCAACCAAGTCGTCAGTGGATACATCCGAATCGGATGAGCCTGAACTCCTCGTTAACTCCAGCTCAGTCGCAGCGTTTTCAGCCGAAGACGCTTCAGTATCTTCAGCGGCAGATTTTGCCAGCGGTGCCGGTGCAGCAATGCTAGGCGGCTCGGTGACGGCTGTGTCGGCTTCAATCTCCGTCACGGTTGTAGATTCTTGAGGCGCCAGAGGCGCTGCCTCTTGCGCGACTGTTGCGGTGGGAGACGCTTGCTCAGGCTCGACCGCACTAGCAGCCATGGCCGGAACAGCTGTTGCCGCAACCGCTCCCGCACCTGCAAATCCACTTGCAGATGAAGCATCGCTAGCACTCTCGGTCACGATTTCCATTTCCATAGAAGGGGCGCTATCAGCTGATGATCCTCCGCCAGAGCTCATTGCAGATTCTGCCGCCACGGCTGCCGTAAAGGAATCGTCGCCGCCACTACCCGATTGATCAACCGTTCCGGTGATATCGCCAATGGTCAGTAACGCCACACCAACAGCCGCAATTACGGCGACTATCGCTGGTGCCATGGCAAACCTTCGTTGCGGAGCGAACAATTCGGCAAGTCGGGAAAGACCCGACTCCGACCGTTCTGCTGCAGCCACCATTTCAGGAGTTACAGCAAACGATTGAGGCGCTTCAACACGCTCAATCCTAGAAAGCACATCACGCAGGCCCTGCTGAGTGGAGAGGTTCTTTTCGAGCGCAGGATCACGGCGCATCATCTCTTCGACGAGTTTTATCTCGGCGTCGGACGCGCTTCCCTCGACGTACGCATTTACTGCCCAGACGGAACTCGAATCTGTACGGCCAATAAGCCGATTTAGAACCTTCAAAACCACTCTGTTTTATTTCTCCTTGTCTTATAGACGCATTGAGGCGGGTAAAAGTTCCGGTTCTTCTTGAACACAGTCGCGCATTCGTGCTCTGGCCCGGTTTAATCGTGATTTCACAGTGCCGATCGAAACGCCAATCGATTCAGCTGCTTCGTCGTACTGATAGCCCTCGACATCGATCATCACCATGGCAAAACGGTGATCCTCAGAAAGCCCGCCAAGACAGTGGTCGATAAGGCGCGCCAGTTCAGCGTTCAGGGCGTCGGCAAGTGGATCGGCTGAATCGTCTTTTACAGTTTCTGAGAAATAGACGATGTCTTCATCCATAGATGTTTCGGGGCGCCTTGCGATCTTTCTCAGGTAGTCGAGAGATGCGTTTTTGGCGATTCGGAAAAGCCAGGCACGGAATATTCCGCCGCGATAGCTGGATATCTTTCGGAAGGCCGAAATGAAGGCGTCCTGAGTAATGTCCTCGGCTGCGGCATGATTTCTAACCATGCGCAGGACGACCGCAAACACCGCGCTTTGATACTCGACTACAAGACGGTTGAATGCGTCGTAGTCGCCATCGCGGGTCAGCTGAATTAGTCGTTGTTCGTCGAAGCTTGTCAATATGGGGTCCGAAATAACGTGCGGCTCAATCCTATTCGTGACCCAACAGTTCGGCATTCGACGCGCAAAGCGTTACTTGGCGATTACGTGGAACTGGGGTATGGCTTGATACATTTGATGTAGAGCGATTTTTGCTTCAGAAATTCTTGTTCCGCTGGCCAATTTCCAGCGAGGCAGTTCACGGCGCAGCACCCAAAGGAAGTTCATGCGAGCAGCACTTCGAGATACAGGCGAGACGATCATCACTGCGGTGGTGATTTTTCTTGTGCTGCAGGGAACAACGCAAAGTTTCCTCATCGAAGGCTCGTCGATGGTGCCGACGCTGTTAGATGAGCAGCGCCTACTGGTCAACCGGTTCGTTTACACCCAGTCTTCGATCAGCCTGTTCGGAAACGATCGGTACCTGTTCGGCGGTCCCAGGCGCGGCGATATCGTAGTGTTCCACCCGCCAACGGGATCCGAGACCGATTTCGTGAAGCGAATTATCGGGTTACCCGGCGACTGGATTGATCTGGACGGCGATAGTGTCTACGTGAACGGTGTGAAAACCTCGTATGTCGACGTATCGACGGCGAGGCGTCACGAGGATTATCCGGTTCAAGTACCGGATGGCGAGTATTTCGTGCTCGGCGACAATCGCCGGGTGTCGGTCGATTCGCGTAACTGGGGATTCGTTTCTGCTGATTCGCTAGTGGGTCGCGCCTGGTCCGTGTACTGGCCAATCGCTGAATTCCAGCTATATTCGTAGTAGGCGAACCAGCCGCTACCTCATCATAAATTCGGCTATTCGTTCGCCGATCATCATTGCTGGCGCGTTCGTGTTGGCACGCGGGTAGTCGGGCATGATCGAGATATCGGCCACTCGTAAACCCTGAATACCGTGAACTTGACCGTACTGATTCACCACTACCATAGGATCGGATTCATCACCCATCTTCGCCGTGCAAGAAATGTGGTGCATCGTACTGGCTCGGATCAGCATCCATTCGTTCAGCGTTTCGTCTGATTCCAAATGCTCGGGCAGCGGATCCTTCAGATCTTTCAATATTCCGTGGTAGGCCGGGTGCTCACCGAGTTCGATCTGCATACGAACGCCAGCCCGCATCCTCTCTAAATCGTAAGGATGGTCCAGCAGGTGGTAGTCGAGTTCCGGCTGAACATGCGAATCAGCAGACACCAGTCTGAGTTCACCCGAGGCCTTCGCTAGATACAGACCCGCGCTCATCATGAATTCTCGCAGCAGTGAATTCCAACGCATCACCGTGATCATGTCGTTGCGCAGTTCCGACCCTCGCGCAGTGTAGCGAAGCGCTGTTTTTTGCGGTCCCGTTTCTACATCGGGCATTGGAAAGTCTTCTTCAGCATGCCACCTAACGGCTACCGAAGGATGATCACGAAGATTCTGGCCAACACCTCGGATGTCGGCAACTACCTCAATACCAACAGCTTCCAATTGCTCTTTTCGACCAAGCCCTGACAGCATCAGCAAATGAGGGGATCCAATAGGGCCTGCGCTTAGAACAACTTCGTCTGCATATGCCTGGTGTAACTTCCCGTTCTTTTCGTACTCGATTCCAACGGCCCGAGCGCCTTCGATCAGAACTCGGGTTGTGTGGCTATCGGCGCTCAACGTGAAGTTCGCACGATCCCGCGCCATCACCAGATAGCCAAGAGCTGTGCTCCACCGAATTCCGTCGGGATTATTCAGCGGTAGCGGGCCAACCCCGGTCGAAGCGGGGTGGTTATGGTCCTCGGTTCTCGGAAATCCCGCCGCAGTTACTGCCTCTATGAACGCAGCCTGATCGTCGACCAACTCGTCGGGCTGGTACCGACGAACGGCAATCGGCCCTTCGTTGCCGTGATACCGATCGTCGAGATCAAGGTCGTTCTCCAGCCTTTTCATCGACGGCAGCGCCTTGTCGTACGACCACTCGTCGTTGCCTTCCGCAACCCAAAAATCGAAATCCTCAGGAATTGCTCGAAGATAAACCTGCCCGTTTATCGCACTCGTTCCGCCGGTAACTTTTCCTCGTGGAACCGGCATGTCCGTGTTCAACGGTGTGGCTTTGCCGGTGAACGCCCAGTTGTGGATTCCAGACGGGTCGACAGCTAAATCAGTACCCGTGGCGTGACCCTGCCTGATCTCATCAGGAAGCTCGTCAAAGTTGGCGTAATCGGGTCCCGCTTCTATCAGCAGCACGCTACGAGCTGGATCCTCAGATAGCCGGGTTGCAAGTACCGCACCGGCCGAACCAGCGCCAACGACGATCACATCGTATTTCGGATTCACCATGTTTGATTGGATACCTGTTAATTAGAGATTCGGGTTGGTTGGAGGAGTTGATGTCCAGTCGTCACGGGTCCGACCGTTTTTGTCCCACACAACCTGCCCATTTTTCACAGTTATCTCGCAAACAATCCGTTTATCAGTCTTGAAAACTCGGTTCCCAGTGCCGTTGTCGACCAATCCGAACTCACCCTCAGTAACGTTTAGCACTGCGATGTCGGCGGGAACCGTTTGTCCCAAATTACCCAGTTCTGGATGCCCGATTGCCTGCGCCGGATCCCAAGTCGATCGCTTTACGATGTCTGGCAGCTCCATGCCAAGAGCCAGTAGCTTCGTCATCGTCTCGGGCATCGTGGCCTGATTCACTAGGATGCTTGAACGATGCATATCGGTTGAAACCGTGTCGGGTAAGAATCCCTGCTCGATAGCCGCTTTGGCGATACGGAACGAGAAACTCCCGGCTCCGTGTCCCACATCAAACTGAATACCACGCTCACGTGCCTCGAAGAAGTACGGCTTCACCTTGTCGTCGATATCGGTCATCGGCTTGCTGAGCGCGTAGCAGTGAGTCACCATGTCGCCGGGTCGCATGTGCTCAAGCATCATCTCGTTCATCGGCCGAGTGTGGATAGGCGACTGGTCGACCATCACATAGCCGCCGGCTTCCTCGGCTGCTTGAACTCCACGATCGAGTGGTTCCCACCCTGGACCCATGTAGTGCGCAACTTTCACGCCAACGATAATGTCCGAGCGCTGAGCGATTTTTGCAGCGGTTAGCTCGAGATTCATCCCTTCAAGATCTTGCTCGGGCTGACCCACCATGCCTTCTCCGGCGATGTTCAGCAGTGCGAACACGTTGGTTTTAGCCGGAGCAATTACGAACTCGTTGAAATCATCAAATGTCAGGTGACCCGAACCGCCAACATCGACCGCTGTCGTAGTGCCTTCTGGCAGGCAGTGGGCGTCGGGCAATATCGCACCGTCGTAGCCGTAGAAGTGGGCGTGTAGGTCGACCAGACCGGGCGTGACGACCAGACCGGAAACATCGGCGACCGTTCTGGCGAGGGCAGGGGAGATGTCCTTATCGACCAGGGCGATGTGACCGCCCGATGTCGCAACATCGAATTGGCCATCGATGTTGTTGGCGGGGTCGATCACCCGCCCACCTTTTAGCAGTAGATCGTATTTGCGAGTAGTTGGGTCTGTAGTCGTCAACGAAGCCTCCGTGGGCAGGGCAATTCTTGAACGGCGTGAGTAACGCCGCTCGTGATTGGCGACATATTAGTCCGATAAGCGGGGAGAGGTGGAACGTTCAGATAGGCGGAGCGGTCGATATTGTCATTCTGAACTCGATTCAGAATCACGTAAGTGAGGGAACATCCTAGGGCGTTAGGCTGCCACGTTAGCGTTGTAGACCAATGTTGAGTGGTGTTCAACCGCTATCCTGAATCACCGATTTCTTCGGGACTAGGAGCAAGTTCAGGATGACATTGGTTGCTCAGGTCGACCGTGACGACTTTGAGATGGGCGTAGTCGCTTTGTGCGGCTGTGATGCAATCTTCAAAGTTCCAATCTCCGCAACCAATCCGCCAACTGGTGCATTTATGCACTCCCTATTGCGCTCATGCTGTCGTACGATTGATAGTCGAGTTTGAAGGGCCTTTAGCTCAGCGGTAGAGCATCGGACTTTTAATCCGCAGGTCGTGGGTTCGATCCCCACAGGGCCCACCAAACTCGCATTGCGTTGAGGCATCGGTGTCTTTGGCAAAGAGATCAAAATTCTGCTCTACTGAATAAACGCGCTTTCGATAGGTGACCAGTTACTTTTACTACATGCCGACTTAGGGGTTACTGGTGGCTATTTACGGTTGGGATCTACTGAAATCAATGTGGACCGTGAAACATGATTTAACTGCCGAATAATTCGGTATTTGCGAGTGGTAAAAATTCCGACGGGGCGGCTAAAAATACGGATTCGAACCGTTCACGAAGGTACGTGGAATTTGGTCCTGTTCCGAACTTCGGTTTTCGAATAGGTGTGTTCATGAACTGCTCGTACGGGGTGCCTAAAAGATTCACGTGAATCATCACTCTGTAGTTCTCCGGATTGATTGCGATACGCCCTGCATCCATCAGCGTGTGTAAATCGGCTCGTAGGAGCAGACCATTTTCACTTGAATTGTGTCCTGCAATCGAGTGTGGCTCGATATGGGCGGCTTCCAACACGTCATCGGGGCCGTGTCCTGAGATGACACATCGGTGATCATACATTTGTAGTAATTTTTTCCTGAATTTCGATTGACCTCTACGTTGTCTGATCGACTGCATCACGCGTTTATAAGGATCATCATCCGGCGCATCCTCGTCGTCTTCATCTGCTTCGCCGGCTTCGATAGTCACTAGAGATGATCCGGAAATGAGTACAAGTCTGTACAAGCCATCGTCCTGAGGAGTCAAAGTGAGTACATCGTGTCGTTTTACAATGTGGGTTCGAAAGTACTCACCGATGCCGGTAATTCGATAAACATCTCGAGTTCCGCCAAAGAATTTGTTGTTGAAGTGAATAAATCGGAACTCGTGGGTTTCACCATTTGTTTGGATAGCATTAATCTCGACTTCTGGATTGAGTTTGGAGTTATCCAGATCTGGAAATGAACCGATTGCGGACTTCCAGACATCGACGCCGTCCTGATTACTTTTCTTTCCGTCTACACCTTTCTCTCCAACATCGGTCTTGGTTAGTTTCTTCGTGAAGATTGGACGTGGAGTAGTCAACGATTTGCCCTTGTCAGCTTTTCCTGCTTCCGTAATTACAGAACTTTAGCACCGGACACATGTTGCATTTAGGTTGAGTGACACAAATCGTCATCGACAGATCGAGCACGGCGTAGTTGTAGTCCCGGAATACCGTTTTCGGTGTGAGTCCATCTGCCATCTCGGCCATCCATCTTTCCCGTCTTGTTTCCGGCCCTGGCACAACACCAACCAGACGGGAGATCCAACGGACCACATTCGAGTCGATGATCACGCCACGCTGATTGCGATGGA
>Ga0114999_10007202_pt1 | contig 12663 bp, 12 predicted proteins | sample ArcticOcean_MG_C_3_FD_89820 | JGI IMG/M metagenome (GOLD analysis project Ga0114999, IMG submission 89820) | Marine microbial communities from western Arctic Ocean - ArcticOcean_MG_CB8_126 | ecosystem: Environmental > Aquatic > Marine > Oceanic | place: Arctic Ocean: Canada Basin | collected...
GATAAATGAAAATTTTCTTTTATAATTTCCTTAAAATATTCCATTTTATTATGTTGATTAACTTTAATACAAGAAATTGAACCTTTTTCTTTTTTTAAAGAAATTATAAAAGAAAATTTTCATTTATCCTTTCCATTCATTTTTAAATATAAACAAAATTATTTTATGGTTCCTGAATCCAGTGAAAGTAATTCTTTGAGACTTTACAAGTGTATTAAATTTCCAAATAAATGGAAATATCATAAAAAAATTATGAAAAATATAAACTGTGTTGATCCTGTTATTTTTAAATGGGAAAATAATTGGATCTTATTAACATCAAAACATAAGAATGAATTATTCTATAATAAACTTTATTCATATACTTCAAGGAATCCTCTATCTGATAATTGGAAACCATTAATTTTGGGTCCTGTTATAGAATCTGACATTTTAGGAAGAAATGCTGGATTGATTCAAGAACCAAAGAAAAAAATTTATAGGATTAGTCAAGCTAATATGCCGGGTAACTATGGTGCTTATATAACAGTAAATAAAATTTTAAAAGTTTCTAAAAACAAATATCATGAAAAAAAAATAAAAAATATTTTTCCTTTTTCCAAAAAAAATATTAGAGGTATCCACACTTTAAATTATGTAAAAAACTTTACTGTGTTTGATTATTCTAAATGGATAAAATAATTATTTATTTTTTTTCGATTATAGTGCCTGATAGAGTTTTGAGCTATAGTTTTCTTATATATTGTGTTATTAAAAAATATGAAACCAAAATCAAAATATTATTTTAGATAAAATTAAAAATGTCTCATTTTAAAAAATTAAATGAAAATTATTTTATATATATTATTTTAATCTTTGTATTTTTACCTCTAAATTTTATACCCCAACTTTTTGACGGGGTGTCACTTGATTATGCTTATAGTATTGGTGATATGAGTGTTGTTGAGCCTATGTATATAGATATTAGTAGATATTTCCATTTCTATCTTGCTTATTTTATTTTTCTTTTATCAAAATACACATTAATACCTGCTGAAATATTTCTTGATAACTTTACAATATTAATATTAATTTTATTTTGTATTGAGGTAAAAAAATATTCAAAAATCTTTTTTAATTTAGAAAATAAATGGGGAAATTTAGCTGCTTTATTTACGTCAATATTTCCTATTTGGCATATATTGGTAGATTTTGACATAGGCCAATACATAATTTCAATTTACTTTTTGCTATTTGGTTTTAGAAATTTTATTTCTACCAAAAAAAATCACATTGTTGTTGGTTTAATTTTTATTATTTTATCTTTTGATATAGAGTCAAACTTATCCTTTGTTGTGGGTTTAGCTGTTATGCACCTGCTAATAATTGATATAAACAATAAATCAAACTTCAGATTTTTAAAATTATTTATTATAATAACTACAAGTGTTTTGTATTATTTAATACGATACTACTATTTTCACCCAACAGGACTATCAGAAAATTTAAACGTAGTAACTTGGGATTCTCTTGCTATCAATGTAACTTTACCTAATTTAATAAAAAATATTTCAAATTTTTTAACATATCTTTTATTGTATATATGGATCCCAGTACTTTTTTATGCTCATCTTACTTTAGCAAATAACAAGAGTTTATTGGGGAAAAAAATTAATTTATCATATTTTAATAATTATTTTTTATTGATTGGTTTATCAGCTTTTGCAATCTTTCCATACTTGTTGGAAAATAAATCTAGTTCAATATTATACTTAAGAGATTACTATCAAAGACATGCCTTTTTATTAGCCCCAATATTTGGAATATTTTTTTCAATGATGTTTAAAGATTTAAACAAAATAAATAATCTTAAGAAAAAAATTAACCTTAATTTTTATTTAGGTATCTTTATTTTTATAAATCTATTTTTATTAAACTATGGAAATTACACGAAAATTGAATCATATCTTGTTAGAAATAATTTAATACAAGAACTAAAAGATTTTGGAGTTATACCAAAAGGAAATGTTAAGTTTATAGGAAAAAATATGCCTGCTGATTTACGAACAACAGAATTAAATCACATACTATACAAAGCTTATGATAAAGCTGCCTGGTGGAGTACTGGATCTTATTTAAATGAGATTTCTAAACCACCTTCTCTTATTATAGACAACAAAAGGTATGCTAAATACGTAATTGCGTCTGATTATAAATATGAGTGTGATATTTTTATTTATTTAAAAAATGATTTAAATAAAATTGAAAGAATAAAAAAAAATTATATATTTAATTATAAAAATTATTACAATATTGATAAAATAGAAAATCAATGTTGAGAAAAGAATATTAAACTTTTAAAATATTGTTTAATATTTTGCAAACATAATCGATCTCATAATTTTTGATACCCAATCCAGAAGGCAAATAAAATCCATTAAGTGACAGGAATTCTGCATTTGGATACCTTTCTTTTTTTGAAAAAATATTCATCTTTTCAAATATTATTTGTTTGTGCATTGGATAAAAGAAAGGCCTCGTTTGAATTTTTTTTTTTGCTAATTTTTTCATAATAATATCTCTTTTGATTTTTGTTTTTTCTTTCATAACTACACCAAACACCCAAAATATATTTTGTGAATAAACATTTTTTATTGATTGGATAATAATTTTTTTATTATTTTTTAATAATGAATGATATCTTTTTCCTATACTTCTTTTTCTTTTAATAATCCAAGATATATTTTTTAGTTGACCACATCCAATTGCAGCTTGAATATTTGACAATCTATAATTCCATCCAATATCATCATGATTAAATCTATTAATATTTTTACCAAAACATAAATTTCTTAAAGATTTGCATTTTTCATAAAGCTTTTTATTATTAGTCAATATCATTCCACCTTCACCTGTAGTAATATGTTTATTTGCATAAAAGCTAAATGTACTTAGATCTCCAAAACTACCACACTTTTTATTTTTATACTTTTGACCAATCATCTCTGCCGCATCTTCAATAATTTTAATATTTTTTAATTTTAATATTTTTATTACTTTATCTAAATCAACTGGAAAACCATAAATATGAGTAATAATAATTGCTTTTGTTCTTTTAGAAATTTTATCGATTATACTTTGTGGATTCATATTCCAAGTTGCCATCTCTGAATCAACTAAAATAGGTTTTAAACCTAATTTAACCACGCAAAGTGCAGTAGATATAATTGAGAAGGCAGGTATTATTACCTCATCTTTAGGTTTTAAATTTAGAGATTTTAAAGCAATTTCTAATGCAGCCGTTCCATTAGAAACTGCTACGCCAAACTTTCTATTATTATATTTTGAAAATCTTTTTTCAAAAGTCTTTACGTAAGAACCTTCAGCAGATATCCAGCTTTTGTCAAGACAGTCTCTAACATTAATTTTGTCTTGTTGAAAGATTTTAGGAACATTTACTGGAATAAATTTAATTTTTTTTAATCTTGATTTTTTTTTCATCAATTTTCTCAAATTTAATTTTATCTTTGATTGTACTATAAGGTCCTTGTTTAACTTCAATCATCTCAACATCTTTGATAACTTTAAATCCATGACCTCCATAATCAAGATATATAATATCTTTTTCTTTAATAACTTTGCTAAACAAATATTTTTTTTTTTGAGTATAAAAATCTACTCTTAAAATCCCTTTTAATATTATAATTACTTCAGTTGTTGTTAAAATTTTTGTAAGTCTTTTTTTATGTAAATGTGGTTTGATAATATATTTTTTTTTATGTTTCATATAACCAAACTGTTGTGTTGCTTGGCTGGGAGTAAAAAAGGTTATACCCTTTTTATTTCGATATTTATTTCTTACAATTAATGCTAACAATCTTTTTTTATAAATTACTTTTTCTATCATATTTCTAATTTTTTTTTCTCATTATGCTTGTTAAAATTCTTAAAATATACATAAGCCCATAATAGAAAAATTTAAACAAATTTGGTGCAGATTTACTATTTTCAATATCCTCATCTTTTTTTTGTATATGGGGAATTTCTTTTATTTTAAAACCTTTATTGTGTGCATTATACAAAAACTCTAAAAAAAATTCTCCATGTCCATAACCTAAAAAAGTAACCTCATCCATAACATTTCTTTTCATTAAAAATACTGAATTTGTAAGATCTTTTATTGGAATTCTGAGTAAAATTCTTGAAAAAAGATTAAAATATTTACTAGTTATTGATCTTATTAAAGTTCTTTCGTCCCCTCCGCCCTTAATATATCTGGACAAAACTACTAAGTCATAACCAGACTCAAGTTCTTGAATCATTTCATTAAATTTTGGTGCCAGCTCACTCATATTTGTGTCGACCCAACCAATATAATCACCAGATGTTTCAACTATTCCTCTAACAAAAGCAGAGGCTAAGCTTCGACTTTTTTTTCTATAAATTGCTTTATATTTATTTTCTTTATTTAATTTTTTTATGATTTCTACTGTACCGTCTGTAGACAAGTCATCTACTATAACTAATTCTAAATTAGAAATATTTTTTTCTAATTCTAAAATAGTATTTTCTATATATTTTGACTCATTGTAAGTGCATAATATAATGGAAGTTTTTACAGACATTATTCAATACTCGATTCAATTTTAAGATCGTTTTTCATCATAATAGATATTATTTTATCAAGATTAGTTTCAATCCTAAAATTAAATGCTTTTTTTGCTTTAGTTGTATCTGCAATTAATGAATTTGTTTTTGAAGGTCTTAACAACTTTTTGTTTACTTTTACATATTTTTTATAATCAAGCCCAACATACTGAAAGCATTTTTTAGCAAAATACTCAACTGTATGCCCTTTGCCTGAGCCAATAATAAATATATCTGGCTTAGGAGTTTGCATAATTTGATAAGCGACTTTGACGTAATCTCTAGCATACCCCCAATCTATTTTAGCTTTTATATCTCCTAGATATAATTTTTTTTGTTTTCCATAATATATTCGTGAAACAGATTTTGTTATTTTCCTAGTTACATATTCTTCAGGTCTAATTTCTGATTCGTGATTGTAAAATATTGCTCCATAAATCTTTAAACCAAAAACTTCTCGATATAGTTGACATGCATAGTATGCTGTCACTTTTCCAAGAGCGTATATGCTTCGCGGAGAAAAAATTTCATTTTCGTTTTGTTTTTTTTTAGTACTATTTCCAAATACATTTGATGAGATTGGTTGAAAAAACTTTGAGCGTGGTGAGCAATTTTTAATTATATCTAATATTTTAACTACTGAAGTTCCTGTAACATCAAATGAATATGAAGGTATTTCAAAACTCCATTTTACGTGATCCTGATCAGCAAAATTATATATTTCATCTGGTTTTATTTGTTTTACAATTCTTTCGATAGATATAAGATCTAATAAATCACCATGATGAATAAAAAAATTTTTTTTACCAATTAAATTTTCTATATTATTTAAATTTCCAGTCGCTGATTTTCTTATAACACCATAAACATTAAAATTTTTTTTCATCATAAAATCAGCCATAAAAGAACCGTCTTGTCCAGTTACCCCTAATATTAAAATTTTCTTTTTTTTAGCCATTAAATTTAATCAATTTAAATTTTGGAAAAGGAACAATAAATTGCCCTCCATTTTTTAACCAATCTCTCTCTCTTTTAATAAACTCTTTGATAAAACCCCAAGGAGTTACAAAAAAAAAATCAGGGTTTAAATCTCTGGCTTTCTTTTCTGAAATAATTTTTATGCCAGTGCCAATTGTATACTTTCCCCATTTTTCTGAACTTCTTTCAGCCGCATAGGGGATTTTTTTTTTATTTAAATTATAGTATTGCAAAACTGTATTACCTTTTGTCGATGCTCCATATAAATAAATTTTTTTTCCTTCTTTATTTTTTTTATCAATAAAGTCCATTGTAATTTTTTTATTTCTTTTTATTCTTTTTATAAATCCTTGTACTAATTTTAGTATATTTTCATTTTTTAATTTTATACTCCCTTTTTTGAATTTTCTACAATATATCCTATAACTTCCACCATTAATATCATTTTCATCTATTTTAAAGATTTCAAAACCATTTTTCTCAAATAAAATTTTTAAAGATTTAAGTGAATAAAATTCTATGTGTTCATGACAAATATTTCCCAAATCATTTTTTTCAATCATTGATTTTAAGCACATTAATTGAGCTATAAATATCCCATCTTTATCAAGTGAATTACAAGCATCTTTAATAAATTTATTAGGGTCTTCCAAATCATAAAACATACCAATTGCAGTTATAATTTTTGGTTTTTTTAATCTCTTCTGTTTCAATATACTTTTTAATTTATCATATGACCAAAAATCATTTAATATGTGTGTACAATTTTTTTTTAACTCTTTTGATAAATTTTTGGCAGGTTCGCACCCTATAGTTTTAAACTTTTTGTTATAAAACTTTAATAAGGTTCCATCATTTGCGCCTATATCTAAAATCACATCATCTTTTAATAAATTTACATATTTTAAACTAGATCTATATATATCTTTTAATCCATCTCTCATTGTTTTGGTGACACTTGATCTATACCAATAAAATTTTTTATACATTATCTCTTGTGGGGCTATATGTGATAATTGTAATAATGTACATTTTGGACAATAAACAAGTGTTAATGGTGCCTTTACTCCTTTTTTAATTTTATTTTTTTTTACAAAATTACTTACAAATAAATTTCCTAAAGAAAAAATTTTTTTCAAATTATTATTTCTGCACAATAAACATCTATTAACTTTTTTAGTATGTGGAATTTTCATTTATTCTCTTATTAATTTATATACAATAATACTTTAAGTTGGTAAAGTTATTGATAAAGTTTTAGACAAATTATGTTTTTATGAATAATAAAGTCTTCGTTTCTTGTGCTGTAACTGGATCTGGTGATACAGCAAAAAAACATCCTAATCTTCCAAAAACACCAGAACAAATAGCAAATGCTGCTATTGAAGCGGCGAAAGCAGGTGCAGCAATTGCACATATTCATGTTAGAGAAAACGATGGAAAGCCAAGTAGGAGATTGGAACTATATAAAGAAGTTGTAGATCGTATTCGTTCAAGCAATACAGATGTTATATTAAATTTAACAACTGGTATGGGTGGTGATCTTGACATCGGACAAGGAAAAAATCCACTTGAATTTGGTCCACTTACAGATATGGCAAATGTAATGGAAAGAATTTCTAATGCAGAACAATTACTTCCCGAGATTTGTACTTTAGATTGTGGAACTTTAAATTTTGGTGATAGTTCTCTTATCACAGTAAACACTCCAAATGATTTAAGAAAAGCTGCAAAAAAATTAAAAGAAATTGGAGTAAAACCGGAAATAGAAGCTTTTGATTTAGGAAACATGTGGTTTGGTTCACAGTTATATAAAGAAGAATTGTTAAGTGATCCACCAATGTTTCAATTATGTTTGGGTATTCCGTGGGGAGCTCCGGCAACTCCTTTAGCTATGCAAGCAATGATCGACATAATGCCAAAAGAAGCTATTTGGTCTGGCTTTGCAATTGCTAAAAATGAAATGCCTTATGTGGCTCAAACAGTACTCATGGGTGGAAACCCAAGAGTAGGATTGGAAGATAATTTATATTTATCTAAAGGAAAGTTGGCAACTAATGCACAATTGGTGGAAAAAGCAATAAGAATTATAGAAGATCTAGGTTCATCTACAATGACACCAAAAGAAACAAGAGAAAAATTAAAACTTACAAAGCATAAATAATGCCTCCTATAAAAAATGTTACAGTTATAGGAACGGGAGTAATTGGAGCAGGATGGATAATACGTTCTCTTGCACATAATAAAAAAGTAGTAGCTTTTGATAAAGACTTAAAATTAAAGAAAAAATTAATTGCTGAAATTAAAAGAACTTGGCCATATGTAAAAAAACTTTTTAATAAAAAAAAGTTAAATCTTGGAAACTTTAAATATGTTACTTCTATTGAAGAGTCGTTGAAGGAAGCGGATTTTATTCAAGAATGTGCTACTGAAAATTATAAGGTTAAGACAAGATTGATGAATATTATTGGTAAATATGCCAAGCCAAATGCTATTATTTCATCAAGTTCGTCAGGTTTGATGCCAACAAGAATATATTCAAAATGTAAAAATCCAGCCCGTGCAATGATTGGGCATCCTTTTAATCCTGTTTATATGTGTCCTGGTGTTGAAATTGTACCAGGAAAAAAAACTAAAAAAAAATTTCTTATTAAAGCTAACAAATTTTATAAATCAATATCCATGAATCCAATAATGGTTAAAAAAGAACTACCAGGATATTTGGCCGATAGACTTCAAGAGGCTTTATGGAGAGAAGCTTTGCATATAGTAAACGAAGGTTATGCAAGTACGGAGGACCTAGATAGAGCTATTGAAGATGGTCCTGGTTTGCGATGGTCATTAATGGGTGTTTTCTTAACTTACCATTTAGCTGGTGGTAAAGCTGGAATGAAACATATGCTAGAACAATTTGGTCCAGCTTTAAAATTGCCTTGGACAAAGTTAAAAGCTCCACATCTTTCTAAAAAATTATCCTCTAGAGTTATCCAGGGCACAAAACAACAAGCTAAGGGTAAGTCTGTTGCAATGATTTCTAATATAAGAGATGAATATTTAGTTGAGTTACAAAAATTAAGAAAAAAATATGAAAAAAAAATAAGAAATTAGTCGTTTCTTTCTGCGTAACTATCTACAGTTATTATCTAGTTAGTTATTAATCTATGACTTTAATAATGAAGTTTCCAATTCTTTGTTTGTAATATATCCTTTTATCTCACCTTTTTTATCTACGACTTCAACCGTTGTATCGCTACAAACAATTTTAGATAAAAATTCTTCTAAAAACTGGTCTTCGTTTACTTTAATTCTATTATTAGATTTACTTTTATCTTTAAATTGATTGCTTGGAGTCATTATTATTTTAGCTTTAACAACTTTTGATCTATTTACATCTTTAACAAATGCTTTTACATAATCATCAGCTGGCTTCATGATAATTTCAACAGGGGTCCCAACTTGAACTAATTTTCCTGCATTCAAAATTGCTATATGATCGCCTAATCTTAAAGACTCATCTAAGTCATGAGTTATGAAAACTATTGTTTTTTTTAATTCTGCCTGCAAATCGATTAGTTGTTTTTGCATGTCACTTCTAATTAAAGGATCTAGTGCACTGAATGCTTCATCCATTAACATAATATCTGTATTTGTTGCTAGCGCTCTAGCTAGACCCACTCTCTGTTGCATACCCCCAGATAGTTGGCTTGGATATTGATTCTCAAATCCTGACAGACCAACTGCTTCAATTTTTTCCATAGCCGTTGCATTTACTTCTTCATTTTTTATTCCTTGAACTTCTAGACCATAACCAACATTTTGCATTACAGTTTTATGAGGAAACAAACCAAATCTTTGGAATACCATACTAATACGATGTCTTCTAAAATCAATTAACTCTTTAGGATTGCAACTCATTACATTGGTGCCATCTACTATTACTTCACCCGATGTTGGGTCTATCAACCTGTTAATATGTCTAATTAAAGTTGACTTTCCAGATCCTGATAAACCCATACACACAAATATTTCGCCTTCTTCAATCTTAAGTGAAACATTGTCGAGTCCCACGGTATGTCCTGTTTCTTCAAGAATGGCTTCTTTGGTTGCTCCATCTTTAACCAATGGTAAAACAGATTGAGGATTGTTCCCAAAAATTTTATAAATATTTTTAATTTCTATTTTTGTCATTATATTTCATAGTTTTAATACAACGTGTAATTCATTAAAACACAACCTTTTAGTAATGATAATTATTCATTAATAAGAATGACTTTTAAGGATTAATTCATAAAAATTCAATTATTAATTGAATTGATAATTGTTTATAATTAATTAATCATATTAATATGAATATAAATATTTCAAAAATTTCTTCAAACGGTTCTTCGCTTGATGTTATCTGGAACGATGGGGAAAAAAGTAGTTTTAACTTTCTTTGGTTAAGAGATAATTGCCCAACAGCACATGATAAAGATTCGAGACATCGAATGTTTAATATACTTAACGTTTCAGAAAATATTCGAGTACAAGATTTTAAAATTAATGATGATGGAAAATTATTAATTAAATGGAGTGAAGGTAATCATACTAGTTATTATGACCCAAAATGGCTTAGAGACAATTGTTACACAATAAAAAATAAACAAAAATATATTTCTCCTTATCAGCTTTGGAATAGTTCACTTCAAAATGATCTTGGATTGATAAGTATTGAACATGATGAAATAATGTCATCTAATCAAGGTTTAATAAAATGGTTAGAACTTCTACATCACAAGGGGATCGCGATCGTCAAAAATACACCCGTTAAAAAAGAATCTGCATTTCCAGTATTAAATAGGATAAGTCATACAAGAGAAACTTTTTTTAAAACTCCTTTTGAAGTAATAAATATTCCTAAACCTAATAATTCTGCATACTCAGCACATGCCTTGCGAAATCATATGGATTTGCCTTGGTTTGAAACACCTCCTGGATATCAATTTCTACATTGCTTAATTAATTCTGCAGAAGGAGGGGATTCTTCAGCTGTAGATGGATTTGCAGTTGCAGATTATTTAAAAAAAAATGAAAAAGAAATTTTTGAAACTTTAGTGAGTGTACCTCTTAAATTTAGAGACAAAGATTATACACAAAAACTAATTAGAGGTTTTCATGCTCCAGCAATTTCTTTAACAAAAGATAGTGATTATAATGATATTAGGTTTAGCGTTGCCACTATGGATGCGTTAGATTGTCATCCTGATATTATGGATAAGGTTTATAAAGCACATCATAGGTTTGGAAACCTTTTACATGATGATAAGTTTCAAATTAAATTTCGATTAGAGCCAGGAGATGTCTTTTCATTTAACAACAGAAGACTCTTGCATGGAAGAACGGCTTTCGATCCAAATTCAGGACATAGACATTTACAAGGCTATTATATGGATAGAGATGAGATTATTGGTCGTTTAAAATTTTTAAAAAAATAATTTTTACGAATTCTTAAGCTACTGGTTTTAACATTTTCAAAAGCTGCTTATGCGTTTTTAAATTTGAGCTAGCAACCATATTCCCAGCTAGTGCTGGGTCCTGATTTTTCCATGTATTAATATAACCGCCAGCATTCTTAATTAATGGTATCATTGGATGAACATCCCATATTTTATTTGAACATTGTATTACGGCATCTAACTTTCCTTCACAAAGTTGACAATAACTTAAAGCATCTGAGCATGGAAATCTCATGAGACTAACTAGCTTACTTATTTTTAACTGTTTTTTTAGAGGTAACCAGCCAAAAAAACTACCGGCCATTTTCGTGTTATTAAATGAAGTAGGTTTTGCAACATGAAGTTTTTTAAATCTATTATTTTCAAATAGATAAGATGAGCAATCTGCACCAGTAATATAATACTTTTTTAACATGGGAAAATTTACTAATCCTAAAATAGGTATTTTTTTGTAATTAACGCTTACTAGATTACTCCACGTTGGGCTACCAATAACAAATGACCTAGTTCCATCAATTGGGTCAAGTATCCATGAAAAACCACTTTTTGTTTTTTTTTCTCCAAACTCCTCTCCTACAATTCCATCATTAGGAAAAGTTTTTAAGATTTCTTTCCTTAAGAATATCTCAAAAGCTCTGTCTATATTAGTGACCGGATCAAAACCATTTTTCTTTTTTGATTTATTATTTAATTTAAATTTTCCTTTTAATTTAGAAAAATACAGTTTGTTAAGTTTGTTTGGAAGTGAATTTAAAAATTTGTAATATTTTAATTTATTTTTTTTTTTAATTTTATTCATAAATTATTTCCAACCAGTGATTGTTTTTACTTCTAAATATTCTTCTAATCCCCAAGTGCCACCTTCACGACCATTTCCAGATTGTCTGTATCCACCAAAAGGTGTTCCAGGATCAGCAGCGTTTCCATTTATATACACACACCCTGATCTTAATTTTTTTGAAACTCTTTTTGCTTTTTCTTTGTCTTCAGTTTGTAAATAATTGCCAAGTCCATACTCTGTGTCATTGGTAATCTTAATTGCTTCCTCTTCTGTTTCAAAGGATATTATAGAAAGAACTGGTCCAAAAATTTCTTTTTTTGCTATTTGCATATCGCTTGTAACGTTTGTAAAAATTGTTGGTTTAATAAAGTAGCCTTTATTTAAATTATTCGGAAGGTCGGGGCCTCCTGCAGCTAATGTGGCCCCTTCATCGATTCCACTTTTAATTAAATTAATAATTTTATCATATTGAACTTTTGAAACTACGGGACCTATATGGTCACCTTTTTTGGAAGCTACATCAACCTTAATTAATTTTGCCTCTTCTGACGCTTCTTTAATAGCTCTTTCATAGATTGGTTTTTCAATCAACATTCTTGTTGGTGCGTCACATGATTGCCCGGAGTTACTCATTACATTTCTAATTCCATCTCTAACTGCATTGGGGTAGGAATCGGCAAAAACTATATTTGCGCCTTTACCTCCTAACTCTAAACAAACTCTTTTAATTGTATCAGCCGCATTTTTTGAAATTAATTTTCCTGCTCTTGTTGATCCTGTAAA
>Ga0114999_10007203_pt1 | contig 12663 bp, 12 predicted proteins | sample ArcticOcean_MG_C_3_FD_89820 | JGI IMG/M metagenome (GOLD analysis project Ga0114999, IMG submission 89820) | Marine microbial communities from western Arctic Ocean - ArcticOcean_MG_CB8_126 | ecosystem: Environmental > Aquatic > Marine > Oceanic | place: Arctic Ocean: Canada Basin | collected...
ACAATTTTTGGCAGATGGCCGACACGGGGCCATGTGGTCCATGTTCCGAGTTGCACTATGATCTCCGGTCGGCGGAGGAACGTGAGACGGCACCCACTCTTGAGGAGTTCGTCGATCTTGGGGAGCGCGGGATCTTCATCGAGCTGTGGAATTTGGTCTTCATGCAGTTCAACCGTGACGAAGAGGGGACACTCCACCCCCTACCCGCCCCATCGATCGATACGGGGGCGGGGCTGGAGCGTATTGCGGCTGTGCTCCAAGGAGCGGATTCCAACTACCACACGGATGCGTTTTACCCGCTTCTCGAGGCGGTGGCCGAGGCGTTGGAGCGTCCATACGCTCCCGCGACGGATGAAGGCGTCAGCTACCGTGTGTTGGCCGACCACGCCCGGGCCGTCGCGTTTCTTCTTGCTGACGGTGTTTTCCCGTCCAACGCTGGGCGGGGATATGTCCTGAGACGAATCTTACGGAGGGCGGTACGCCACGCCTGGCTTCTGGACCGTCGTGAGCCGACGCTCGTTCTGGTCGTTTCGGCTGTGATCGATAGCATGAAGGAGGCCTATCCGGAGCTTGAGGAACGTCGGGATCATCTTCTGGGCACGACCCGCGCCGAGGAGGATCGTTTCCTTTCCACGATCGAGGGTGGCTTGGATCGCTTCGATGAGCTGGCACCCGAGTCTGGAGGTTCGGCGGGACCTGACGCCGTGATCTCAGGCGCCGACGCCTTCAAGTTGTACGACACCTTTGGGTTCCCATTGGACCTGACCGAACTCATGGCGGACCGGCTTGCCGACGGAGCGCTGGTCTTTACATGCAACGGCCGCGGCAGCCACATGTTCGACGACCCCGACCACGACGCGGCCGTGATCTCCTCGAACCTCGGTGGGGTGCCGGTGAGCGGCATGTTCTGCGCCGGCGAAGTCGGACCCGTTGCAGGCCAAAATTTCCTTCATGGTTTCACCGCCTCGGTCGCCCTGTTCCACGACGATTGAGCGCTTGATCCGGCGGTGCCGATACCTCACCGGCGGCTGGGCGATCTCCCGACACTGCGTGCTTGCACAATGACATGGGTCCGACACGTTGCGGCGCTAGTGCCTGAGGTGGGTGATACCTAGCGGATGGGTCGAATCGTTCTCGTTGCTCTCGCCGCAGCTCTCGTCGCAGCCAGTTGCGGCGGCACTGACGAAACTTCGCAGGAACCGCCGACTTCGGCCCCGGTATCCCCGTCTTTGGCGCTGGATCCCTCAACGCCTGTTACCCCGCCTACCTCCGATACGGAAGTTCCAGCGGAACCGCCGTCCACAACTTCACCGCTTGCGGCCCGGATACCGGGGGCGCCGCTACTCGCCGACGGCTCCGAAATACCCCCGGCCCCCGATGTTCCCGAGGGGCCGCTGACGGACGACCTCGTTGCTGACCTCGACGCGGTGTTTGCAACGCTTCAGTCGAGTGTTGACATCGAGGCGCTGACTCGCATCGGAGACTCGGCCGATGCTCGCGTGGCATGGCTGTTGTCCGACCTGCTCCGGTTCTTCCAGAGGGGAGAGGTCGCGGACACATCGATAGCGAGCTTCGAGAGGCTGACCGGGGCCGCAATCACCAACACTTTTGCCTGGGGCCAGGTGACCGATTTCCTGATCGCATGGGATCTGCCTGCTCCTCCCGGCTATGTCGATTGGAAACGAATCCCTTCCAGATCATCGAGCCTGCGTGGGAGCCTTTCTTCGGCGATGCCGATGCCGCAATCGACTGGCGTCTGTTGAGTTGGGGAGGGGTGCTCATCGATGATCGGCCCATCGACCAGATGCTTCTGCCGTGTGCCGGAGGGTGCATCCCTGCGCTCGACGATCCACAGGTCACCGATGCCGCCGGTGGATCGTGGCTGGACGACGACCGCCTCGTGTTCGGCGTCGTTCTCAATGGTGAAGCGCGTGCCTATCCGAAGCACATGATGGAAGTCCACGAGATGGTCAACGACACGCCGGGTGGAAGACGCATCGGAATCCCATACTGCACGCTGTGCGGATCGGCACAGGCCTATTTCGCCGACATCGTGCCAGCCGGATTCGAGACCATCGAACTACGTACATCCGGGTTGTTGAGCCGATCGAACAAAGTGATGTTCGACCTTCACACCTTCTCGGTGTTCGACACCTTCCTCGGAGATGCCTTGTCGGGACCGCTCCAAGACGAGGGGTACGTCTTGGAAATGGTGACGGTGGTGACCAGCACCTGGGGCGATTGGAAGGCCGCTCACCCCGAGACGACGATTCTGCTGGAGGACGGTGGACTCGGGCGCACGTATTCACTGGATCCGTTGGGCGGCCGGGACGACAACGGCCCCATCTTCCCGGTCGGCGCTGTCGACCCGCGGCTTCCCGTCCAGGAATCGGTGCTTGGCATAGTCACGGCGGACGGGATCGCTGTTGCCTTTCTGGTCGCTCAGGCTCGGTCGGTACTCGGGTCGGGCGGAGACGTCGCCCTCGAAGGTGTCCGTCTTGTGGCTGACGGCGGCGGCCTACGCGCCGAACTCGACGATGGAACACCGCTGGCGAGCCACGAATCATTCTGGTTCGCCTGGAGCCAATTCGAGCCCGACACCCTCGTATGGACGCCTCTTTCGTAGAATCTCGGCGCCGCCGGCCGAGTAGGCCCCTCACTACCATCGCAGTGCTTGCAGCCCGCCACCGAACCGAGCCAGTGCCTCATCCACCGACCGACCGCCTGCATACGGCATTTACGGGTGTATTTGAGTCCGTCGCTCGGGCGTCGCCCGCCGGGAGCGTCGTCCACCATGGAGGAATAACCGCTGTAACGACGGGGGTACCGCACCCCTACTTGAACACGTTGTTCGTCGCCGACGCAGCGACGTCTCTGACCGACTTCAGCACCACGGCGGCTGCCCTCGAGGACATTGGCCTTCCCTACTCGATACGGCTCCGCTCGGGGCTCGACGACCGATTCACGGTCGCCCTCAAGAAGCTCGGCCTCGCCGAAAACTCAGCAGAGGTCGAACGCGGGATGTACCTCGCAGCAGAAACCGGGTACCCATATCCTCCGGAACTCGAGATCCGTGTGGGCCGAGAAGCTCTCTTGGACCATGCGGCTATCTCGGCACCGGGGTTCGGCACTCCCGTCGACATCGTGCGCCGCGTCCTGACCCAGGACCTGCTCGACTCCGAGGAGATCGCCTTGTACACCGGGTACGTGGACGGGACAGCCGTCTCTTCGTCCTTCGGGTACATCGTCGACTCGATCGTCAACATCTTCGATGTGGTGACGCTCAGCGGGCACCGTCGTCGCGGGTATGGAGCGGCCATGACCATGCGTGCCGCCATCGACGGTTTCAAGGCAGGGTGCGATTTCGCGTTCTTAGAGGCCACCCCGATGGGGTTTCCCGTCTATCGACGGCTCGGGTTCGAGGCGATTTTCGACTACCGGTTGTGGTTCCAGAACGCCCGCTGACGTCCCGATTCTCGACTTCAGGCGGCAAGCTCAGGACACGTGCCGGCCTGCTCCAATCCATTCGAAATGGCCGGGATCAGGGTTTATCCACTGGTGACCCGAGGTGATGCCGGCAGCTGTCATCACCTCGAGCAGTGCCGGTGCCACGGGCGAGCGAACAGCGTCCAACTCGTTGCCCCAGTTGATGTCCGCGGCACCGCCCCATGCATGACGAGATAGATCACGGCGGCCAGCGATGAAACGGGGGTTCCAGCAGCCAACATTGGAGTCGGGAGTGATGATGTCTTCGCCACCGAGCGCCTCGAGTTCCTCCATCACGCCGCGCAATATCTCGGTAAACAATCGATGGCACCTCATGTTTCCAATGAGCGGTAGCGAAACGGTGACGATGTTGCGCTCCACCCAATCCGGATCGATTTCGACCTGCCTTCCTTCAGACGGGCGGTACGAGAACTCCCCGAACATCTGCTTGATGATCACCTGAGGCTGCACGCCATCTGCGTGGCGAAACACCGACACGTCCTGCTCGCCCCACACCCGCGTCGCCAGGTCGGTGAGCCCGCCCGCCAGGGCCGCAAGCTCGTGGCGAGTTCCATCGAACGCAACGACGGCGTAGCGGTCCCTGTCCGTGCCGAGCAGATCCGAACCCGGAGCGGCCGTCACCATTTCCGCGGCTCCGACCCAACGGTCCTCTACGACGGCTGCGACCTCGAGCGTCGCTCCGCCTTCGAGGATGATCGCTGAGCCGGCGTCGAGCCTTCTCAGCTCGGCCGATGAACTTCCCAGAATTACTTGATCAGGACCGAGCGCTTCGAGGAGCACGGCGACCTCTGGAGGCACGAAACCGCGGTGACCGTCGGGATCGATCGCCTGTAGCTCCACCGGGATCACGAAGCCCGGTTCGGTCAGGTCGACGACCGCGCCCGAGGAATCTCTCGTTTCCACGACGTGGACGTTTCCTACCCGCACCACCGACACCGCTTCGACGCCGGGTATCGCTTCCAGCGAGTCCGCGAAGCCATCAGGAAGGCGACCCGTCACCCATACGACGAACCACGCTGCCCGCTCGGGATCCGGCGCGGACGTTGCGGCCGGCCCCGTGGTCGTAACCGGTTCTGTTGGAAGTCCGTTCGGCGCAGCCGTCCCGTCCCTCGACGGAGGTGTATCAGATGTCTGAGGCGCCGATGTGGCGGCGGGCGCAGGCTCCTGTGGGCCGCTCGTCGGCGGTGCAGCGTCGTCGCCAGCTGAACACGCACCGACGATGAGGACGACCGCGGCGATAAGGCATCGCATGAGGAGAAGCTATCGCCTCTGGGCGAGATCGCAGGCGCGTCGCCTGCTGGCCGTGCTGCGTTCGTGCTCGGCCGGGCCACTTCCTAGATCAGAGCCAACTGCTCTTCGGTGGGCTCCGCTCAACAGAACCACGGTTCGGTGAGAAAAGGGATTGTCGCGATTGGTGCGACGTCGTCGGGAGGGGGGCCGCCATCGACGCCGGCTGCGGCACAGGCGGATTCCCAAACAGCCCGAAAGAGCTCGCGGCGGGATTGCCCGGCGGCCTGGCCCGTGTTCACGAGCGCCAAGATCACGCGTTGTAGCTCGTCGACTGCCGGATCCGGGTGCCGCCAGGGATAACTGAGCGCGGCGTCGTCGAATGTCCCGATTATCGACCGCACGTCTGGCAGGTCCAGCAGCCCGGATCGGGCCGTCACCAACAGGCGGATGGCGTACTGAATCGGGGCGACACTGTCGACGAGACCAAACTCGCTCACGGTTCGCAGAAAATCGACGTAGCCACCGGTGGTTGTCCAGGGTGTGAAGGCTACGAACGTGGCGTTGAGCGCGAGTGCGGCGTTGTTCATCTCCTGCAGCACAAACTCAAAGTCCTCGCGGGTATGTTGCTTGTCGAATTTCTCGAGGATCAGTTCGTCGAAGGATTCGACGGCACTCGTCACAAGGACACATCCCGTCTCGCGCAGAGTCGGGATGAGGGCGGCGTGCTTGCGCAGATGTTCGACCTTCACGGTGACGTCGTAGGTCAGGTGGGGGAACTCCTCGTGGATTCTGCGGACCACCCGCTGCGCGTGGGCCGGCCCATTGAAGAAATCGGGGTCGCCGAACGTGACGTGCTGCGCGCCCGCCGCCACCTGCTGGCGCACATCTTCGAGCACGACGTCCGGCGGCACAACGACAAACCGGCCCCCATACACGGGCACCACGGGGCAATGCCGGCACGAATGGCGGCAGCCGCGCGTGGCCTCGGTGTAACCGACAACCTGCTCCCGGCCGTCCCCGCGATCGAGGTGTGCGTAGTTGGCAAGTCCCGGAAGTGCGGAGCGGTCCGGGACCTTGAACTTCGGTAGGCCAACAATCGTGTCTGTCGTCTCGGGCCCGTTGCCGTTGCCGCCTCCCACCGTTGCGTATAGGTCAACGAGCCCTTTTTCGAACTCACCACCGAGAACCGTGTCGACACCGAGACGGGTCAGGTAGTCCGCGTTGAGCGGGGCGTACAACCCGTAGAAGCAGACGGGCACATCGGGACGCTCAATCCGAACTTTGCTGTACGTCCGAAGGGCCAACTTTGTGGCCGTGTGCATCGGTACATAGAAGGCGATGAGATCAGCGTCACGGATGGCATCCATGTCGATATGAGAAACAGCGAGGTCCTGCACATTGACCCGCGCCCCGGCGTAACGCAGCCACGCAGCAGGCGAGGCCAGACCGAACGGCTGTCGCCCCATCTCGTACGTCGAAATCAGCACCACCGTGCCCAAAACCCGATACCTCCGTGGCGGCCATTCAGTGCGCGGAAAGGCTACCCCGCAGCGGATGATGTCAAACGGAACAAGGCCGAAGGCTTCTCTTTGCTGGCCGTTCGCGCCGCGGCGTGCGCCGGGCCCGTCCCGGCGGCGTAAACGCACCGGTGCTCAAAACCAACCGGCGGGACCTCGCAACCGCGAATCACGGTCGTGATACCGGTCGCAGATCGGCGGGGTCGACGGCACTATCAAAAGCATTGCCCAGCCGGCCGTCCCATATCCTGCGCAAACCGGCCAGGTTGAAAGGGGCAACGAACAGGAAGAGCAACGGCAGACGGCTGAGAATGACCCGCAATGCCACGGCGCCGTGCTCTACCGACCCGTCGCGGTCGACGAGCGTCAAACCTAACGCGCCGCCGGGTACCGCGTTGAGCGAGAACCGCCCGGTCCAATCCAGATAGCGGACCGCTGCTGTGATCAGCCGGGCACCGGGGGAACCCCCGGTCAGGACGACGGTCCTGTCGTTGGATGCAGGCGTTACCCAGATCACGAGTGCAGCGATGGCGATCACCGAGAAGACTTCCACCGACGCGATTATCTCGATCGAAATGTGAAAGACGACAGCCACCCAAACGGTGCCAACCCGGGTTCGCCTCACCAGTAGACCAACGGCAATGACCAACTCCGTCAACACCGCAACTTTGACGAAGTACACGTGGAACCCTGATGTGCCCGCGATGTCGAGCAGCCACTCCGGGACGCCACGACCGGCTGCCACGTCCCGCCATTGCTCGACCCTGAGTTGGGTCACCGTGCCGCCTCACCAATCCGAGTCGATCAACCTGCTCACGCCTGAAGCGACGAAGACAACGATCACCTCGAAGCGCATCAGAAGCACCGGCCACAGCAGACCCTCGGGCGTAAGCCGCGGCTGGCCTCGCCGCGCTCTCAGCCGAGCATCTAACGCCAGGGCACGCCCCAGCGGCAGTAGGGCGATCCCGGTGAGCATCACGACCAGGAAGGCTCGGTTGTGAAAGAAATGGGTGCGCGAGAGGAACAAGTTGTACGTGACGAAGCCGGCCGCATATACCGAAGCGACCCTGGTAGCCAGACCCACGGAAAGAGCGATCGCGGCAGGGATCATTGCCCATAGCGCCAGTAGGTAGATCATCTTGGGCAGGTGCGGGTACCAATCGCCATAGGGCTGGCTGAAGCGGTCGCTGTACACCAGGCCGTTGGCGGCATCCCTGAAGAAGGGCATTAGATGCAACAAAGTGATCGGGCCTGCGGCAATACGAAGCAGTTCAATGGCCCGCAAACTGCCCGTCGAGTCAATTATGGAATCAATCCGACCAACCGGGGGCGTTGCCAATCCCTCGCTCACGGCGGGCCAACTGGACGCTCGGCGGAAACGGACAGCGTCGTCACCGGACCGCGCCCGTTGTGCCAGTAGGTCACATCGGCCTCGAGTCGCACGGTCACGCCATCAGCAGGGGTGTGTAACGCGACCCAATCGATGGCATGGCTGAGGTGGTCGAGAGTCACCGCGAGACCGGCAGTCGCGTGCTGACGCACCTGGGGAGAGCCGAGGCCGCGGGCGGAAACCAGATCCGGCCACCGGTACCCTCCCGGCCACGGATCGGAAATCGGATGGCGAGCTCCATCGGACGTCACCCTCAACACGTCTGCACGCCAGTCGCTCGACGCACTGAACATGTGCCAGCCCAACACCTGGTGTGATCCCGAGTAGGCGCCAATCGCGCCGACAGCCTGTAAAGCGACCACGGTCACGATCACGACCCGCCGGGCCCACCAACGACGGCCGAGCCGAGCGTTGTCCGCGATCACCAGGGGTATCTCATCACTGAACAAGGAGAATATCGGTCGCGTCGGCCATGCGCCGCGAACTTCCGAGCCTGCCAACGGCTATGCAATGGACTACCGTTGGAGCAAGTGCTCACCACCTCCCGGGGGACGGGAGGGCTGAGCTTTCGTTAACCCTCGAGGTACCAGCAATGACGCCAGAGAATCGACTCTTCAAATGGAAGGGTCGAATGGGTCCGCTTGATCTGCACGTATCTGAAAATACGTTCCAGCCATCGACTATCTCGGTGCTGCTCGCCGAGGCTCTCGAGGTTGAAGAGGGCGATGTCGTAGTGGACGTCGGCTGCGGGACCGGGGTCCTGTCGATCATCGCCGCCAAGCTCGGAGCCTCCAAAGTGTTCGGCCTCGACGCCGCGCCCGATGTTGTCGAAGTTGCATCGCGGAACGCCTCGCGGCATGGCGTAGAGGGTGTGACGACATTTCTCCAGGGTGACCTCTTCGATCCGCTCCCCGACGGGATAACCGCGGACATCGTGATCGGCGACGTGTCAGGCATACCGGATGCCCTTGCCGCCGAGAGTGGATGGTTTCCCAGCCGCCGAGGAGGCGGTCCCCGCGGGTCTGAATTGCCCATTCGGATGCTCGAGGGAGTTCACGAGGTGCTGCGTAAGGGCGGCAGGCTTTTCCTGCCGACCGGGACCTTGCAGGACGAGGCCGCGATCCTCGACAAAGCCCGCTCGATTCTCAACAAACTCACCCAGGTGCGGGAACGCGCTATCCCCCTGCCAACCGCGCTCGGACAGAGCACCGAGGTCGTCCAACTCGTCCGTGACCGCGTCATCGACCTGCGCGAGCGCGGATCCCGCAAGCTATGGACCGCCAAGGTCTGGGTTGGCTCACTCGCCTGACACTCCGCGGCGAGGTTCCTAGCCCCTACGGCGCCGGTTGAGTTGATCTATGACCAGCCAAACGACCAGAGATACCGCAAGACTGCCGAAGATCGATACGCGGATCCGCAGCACGTATCGCATAACGACGAGTACCGCCACGAAGACCACGAGCCCCTGTGCTCTCGGAATATCGACATCCTTCCACGCGCGTCGCCCCGACGAGAGAGTCGTCGAGTTTATGGGTGGAGGAGACCTGTCTTTCCGCCGATGGGAAAACACTGATCCCCGAATGATTCGGCTGATGTGAAGACGAAAAACCGCGAACGCCGTTCAGGCCGAGATCGCCGGCGACGGTTCCGGTTCCGGGAACAGAGGTCCGGCTTCGATCGACGCGATCTCGGCGACAAAGGGCTACGCGGTGCCTACACCCGCGCACTTCACGCCTACGGCCGGGATGCCGTTCGGTTCTGGACGGTGCTGGCAACAATCGTCGTATTCAACTTTCTCGATCTCGTACTTACCGTCAGGGCGCTCAACGCAGGAGCGATCGAGGTCAACCCTGTGATGCGCACCCTCTTTTGGACCCACCCGGTCACAGCGGCAGTGACAAAGCTCGGCATTGTCGCCGTGGTCGTTCTCATGCTGCAAAGGATGCGTCGATTCCGGCGGGCCCTTGAGGTTTCGCTGGTACTTCTGATGGGCTTCACGGCACTCATGTTCTATCACGCGCTGTTCGCCGTCGGCTGGGTCGGCTAGCAACGCCGCGAAGCGAAGGCCGATGGTCAGGTGGTGACGCGTTCGGCGGCCTCTCGCCATCTCTCGCCAAACGTGCCCGTGATCTCGAGGGCACCACCAAACGGTTCGAACGCGCCGGCCACGCAGTAGAACCTACGGACGCCGAACTCCCAGAACGTGAACATGTCGGTGACGTCGAACACCCTGACATCCCCGGGTCCCGTCCCTAGCTCGAAGTCAGCGAACGCTTCCGCGCAGCGGTCGATCATCGTGCCACTCAACTCGGTGGCTGCCGGAGGTGGGGCCTCAGGACCATCCGGTAAGTCAAAGAGCCCAATGATCTCGCGGTCGTGCGGTTCTGTGCATGCAACTGCCACGAGATCGCTCAGACACGTCCCAACATCGAGGGCGAACGCCAACGCGGCGTCGTCGCCGTCAATTCGTTGGTCGACCGTACGCGGACCATCGGGTCCGGCGACGAAAACGACACATGCCAAATAGCGGGCGCCCTTTGCCCACTCAGCGGGATCAGGCAGATAGCGAATGAGCGAGACTGCGGTCTCCAGCTCTGTGGCACCGGTGAAGTCGACGAACGACCGAGCGCAAGCCGAACGGGATCGCTCGGAGAGATCGGAAGGAAGGCGTGCCGAGGCCCCTTCGGCCAACACTTCGCTGTGGATCACTTCATAGACGTGATCTGCGGCACAGTGCCGCAGCCCGTGGACGCCAAACGGGGCGTAGGGAGCGGCGCTATCGAAGCCGTCCTCGAAATCGAGACAATCGCCTGCCTGCCACAAGTACGGCACTGGACGCCCGACCAGATCGGCGAGGACCTGCCCGGCGAGGACACCCGACCCGATGACGATATAGAGGTAGACCTCATCGTTGTAGAGTCGCCAATCTTCGTCATCGATCGTCACGAGGAACGCCCCGCGGCCTGCCACCGACACAGCCCGAGGCACGGAGCTGGACAGAATCGCCGCCACTTCTTCAGCCACGAATGGGGCACCGCGGAACTCTCCACTCAAGGCAACGGTCACAGCCGTGATCTCGGCCGATCCGTCGGCACTAACGGTTCTGACTGCAGTGCCTGCCGGCAGGTCGGGCCGACGGTCCGTGAGTAAGGACACTATGAGTTCGGCGCGATCCGCCGGGGCCACCGAGATTTCGTAGCTCGTAAGCTGATCGAAAGGCGCCTCCGCGAGCGCAACGGGACTCACTTCGAAGCGATCAAGCACCGACATCACTTCAAAAGGAGTCGCTGGCGAAATACCCTCGAGCACGAAGGATCGAGATACGCCGGTCTCGATGGTGAAGTCCGCCGGGCCCGGATCGTCCGCGGAGACGAAATCGAGCACCACCCTCACCGCGCTGTCAAGAGATACCACCGCGCCACGGGACGGATCGAAAACGACCTGCCCGGTAAGGCCGGCGGTACGAACAACGGCGGTGCGCGCCCCAGCGCTCGCGACGAGGCGGCCTATCTCGGGTGAACTTGCAAACGACGTCGCAACATCGAACGCAGCGTCCAACGCCAACTCGGTCGCGGTCCCTGACGTCGCTCCCTCGTATTCCAAAACGAAAGCGAGCCCACCATCAGCCATGGTCACCTGATCGGTAACTCTGACCTCGATGGTCACCTGGCCGAGGAAAGCATCGCTGGCCTCCACGCTCCACGAATCTCCAACGTCGATCTCGCCGCCAGAGAGCGGGGGGCCGAGCACGCCGGCGACGAACAACGGATCAACGTGGCGGGTAAATGCGCCGGGCGTGCCCGCCGGCACTCGGTCGTCGAGCGCAAGAGTGTCGTCGACCAGCAGCGGAGGCGCCACCACGATCACGTCGCGCAGCTCGCCTCTCGGGATCTCCATCGTCTCGATATCGCCGCTCGAGCCGACCGTGATAGAGCCCGCAGTCGCCGTGAAGTCCTCGATGATCTCCAGGCCACCGACCGTGGACAAGGCGAGGATTCTTTGGCGACCGTCCACCGCGACAACCGTTGACCCTGTGGCCGTTTCTGGCAGGGCGAGTATCTCCGCACCGGCAGCACCACTCCAGGCAAAAGTCGCTTCCAAGGAGCCCCGGTACGTAGCGAGATCACGAGGTTGCAGTCCGTATATCAGCTCCTGGCGCGCCAGCTGAGGGGCCGACGTGGACGTGGATGGCGCGGCGAGGGTTGTGCTCGACGGCGGGGAAGCCGTCGAGGCCTGAGGTGACCGGATCGTCGCCGGCGCGTCGGTACCGACCGGGGTATTGGAGGTTGTGGCCGGGCTCGAAACAGCCCCGGTCGGTTCGGTACCGGACCCGTCGGTACACGCCGCCGCCAGCACAGTCAGCGCTGTCAGCAGCACGGCGAGGTTCGACCATCGGCGATTCGGCATCAACGGTCCAGTCGAAGAGGCGGCAAGCTACCAGTCCCTGCCGGCTAGTCGGGCCGCCACATCAGGTCGCCGTGGAGCCAAGGATCACCGAGATCGTGAGGCTGGCGCCGTCGCGAACGATGTCGATAACAAGAATATCGCCCGGGCTCTTCTTGATAACGCGTGCCACCAGCGCTTCGCTGCTGATGACGATGCGATCGTCGACTCTCACTATGAGGTCCCCCACCTGGATGCCCGCTCCCTCGGCGGCAGAGTCCGCCACTACCCGCTCTACCCGCGCGCCGGGAGGATCGCTATCAACGGGGCTCACCTGCACTCCAAGAAACGCCAAGCGCACCGGCTCTCCGTCCACGAGTTGTTGGGCGACCAGTGCGGCCAGCTCGACTGAGATAGCGAAACCAACGCCCTCGTTACCTCCGCCGAGGGTGAAGATCTGATCGTTGATCCCAATGACTCTCCCCAGGACATCCACCAGCGGGCCCCCCGAGTTACCCGGATTGATGGCCGCGTCCGTCTGAACCATGATTACGTTGTCGACGATCCGGTCTATTGCGCTGACGATGCCGGCGGTGACAGTCTGCTCGAGCCCGAAAGGGCTACCGAGTGCAACGG
>Ga0114999_10007204_pt1 | contig 12660 bp, 9 predicted proteins | sample ArcticOcean_MG_C_3_FD_89820 | JGI IMG/M metagenome (GOLD analysis project Ga0114999, IMG submission 89820) | Marine microbial communities from western Arctic Ocean - ArcticOcean_MG_CB8_126 | ecosystem: Environmental > Aquatic > Marine > Oceanic | place: Arctic Ocean: Canada Basin | collected...
AGAGCCACCGCTAGATTGCTCTCTTCTTCTATTTGGTAATCCGCTGTGTGCTCTGCGGAATCACCTCCGCCGGCCGGAGCCACAGCGGCACGAAAGCGCGCGTCTCGGAGCTTCTTGGCTAGCAGAAGGACCAGAAAGACAATAAGGGTGTCGACCGCGCCGTGAACCAGAGTCTCAATGTATTGCATCACGTCCTCGTATTATTTTCCGCTGCCACCGAAACCGCCTCCGCGGCCGCCCGGTCCCGCTCCTCGGACTGACGCCGACACGCGCCGAAACCCGCCTGTTCTTCCAAACGAGGAGTTCTGATACCTGGGAGAGGTTTGAGTCGTCTTGCTCCTAGTTCCGTACAACGGCGCGGCCGCGGTACCACCATAGTAGGGGCGTGAACCCCGATACCCGCCCGACCAAGTGGACCAGGTATTTCGACCGTAGTAGTAGGGCGTACCGAACAGGCTCCGGTAGATCAGGTAGGGTCCCACCCAGGTCCAGACGCTCCCTCCCCGGCCGTCTGAGGCCCAGTGACCGTATCTCGGATTCCCAACATAGGCCATCCCAGGCGGGGCAGCGTGGGCCAGTTTTTCATCCTCGAAGCTGCCGTACGGTTTCGCTTCGACATCCATGCCCAGGTTGTCGACGTTGGCGAGGAAGAGTGCCGCGCTAACCGCAACCAGGCCGGTCTCGGAGGTCTCCCCGTTCTCTACTGCCAAGTACTTGTGGAAGTAGTTCACCTTGTCGTCCTCGACCCAGTATTCGGCAGCGTTGTCGTTGCGGTTGGACCAACTCTCTCGGGGGTCGATCCGTAGAGTGTCCCATCGCTTCGGGTCGATGTGCCGGTAGAGCTTGAGTCCACTTCCGAACCAACCCGCCTGCCACTGCCCTAGGCCCGCGGCTGTGTTGCTGGTGAGGTGGTTGTAGGTATCCAGATCCACCTGGCGCGGACGATAGTCGTAGTGATGCACCGTCGGGGAGTTGCGCGAGTCATCCCAACTGTACCGCCGGATGATCACGGCATACGTGGCCTGCATGTCGATCAGCGTCTTGGAGTAGCTCCGCGAAAGCTCAGCTAGCTTGGCGCTAACCTCTGCGCCGGACTCCTCAAATCTCGTGGCGTTCTCCGAGAGGATCTGATGGTTGTCGCCGATCAACGCGTAGTCGGCATCATCGGACCCAACTTTGCCCGACTCGCCGCGGATCGCTTCGTTTGCCGCCTCCGATTGCTTCACAAGTGCCGCCAGGGGCTGGAGCAGCTTGCCGATGTCGTCTTTGCGAGCCGGGAACTCGCGGGCAGTCTGGGCCGCGATCTTGCCTATAGCCTGGTTTTGGCCCTTCTGCTTTTGCAAATCTGCATTTGCGCCGCGGATCAGCGCAGGCGCTTGCTCGCGGCTCTGGGTGATGAAATCGCTTCTCTCCTTCCACCCCAGCGACATCCCGCGAGCGCTCGTGGTCAACGGCGAGATCTTCTTGAGATTTTCGTTGAGAACCTGCAGCTCTTTTTCATCGTCCCTCTCAAGGATCGGAGTGATGGTCGTCTGATAGAGAGTTTCCGCCGAGTCGAGGATCTTGCGAGCGTTCGCGAACTTCCGCGCCCAAGATTCTTTCTCGGCGTATCGCGCGAGGGCGCCGTATTGGGCCGACTTCTGGAACTGCTGGTACGCCTGCTCTTGCGCGTCCACCTCTTGCCTGGTCTGCCCGACTCGCTTGTGAATGGCCTCGGCGAGGCTAACGCTAACGTCCGGCAGACCACCACATGCCGTCAGCAGAACGAGGAGAACGGCTGCCAGATATCTACTCATAGCTGATCTAGTCCGGCCCGGCGGGGCCGCAGAAACTAACCCACGATCTCAACAGGCTGCCGCACTTCTTGGGTCGAGGACGTGACCTGTCGCGCGCCCACAGTCCGGACTGCCGACGACTGCGTCCACACCACGGAGTCTTCTGACGGATAGGAATGAACCGTCTCGATCTCGGCGCCTGCTGGTCCAAGCCGCGCCCACAGCAGTGTCTCCGCCGGTTTCCCCCACCGGACTTCGGCAGGAAATTCAAAGGACAGCCCAATTTCGTCCGGCCGCGTCTGCGCTGCAGCAAGGTGGGCCCTGAGGTTTCCCAGCAGCGTTTCGGCTGCACTGCGGCGCAACAGTTCTCCGGTGAATTGATACACGACGTTGTCCAGTTCCAGATCCAGCGGTCCGCTTGCCGGCTTGTGCGACACGCAGCTCCCGGGCCATGTTTGCAGCGCGGCGTCCGAGCATACGAGCACCTCGCTCAGGCAACTGGCCCCCACCCGAAAACGGATCATATGGCTGGCTCCAAGGATGTGCGCGTCGATTCGCATCCCGTTTGCCAGCGCGCGGCCTTGGCACACTACGGTGAACAGTGCCGGATCTACGAGGTTGCTGAATAGACGAAGCCGCAGGTCGCCGGCCGACCTGTCTTTGTAAGCGACCTCAGACACTCTTGCCGCCCTCGGCAACCAAGACTTCGATGGCACTTGGATCCAAGTATTCGCTCAAGGTCACGTTGTGCTCATAACCGTCATCTTCGTCGCCCCACTCCTCAATGCCGATAAACGCCTTGCTGCCCTCCTCGGCAAAGAGGTATTGGTGGAAGGGCGCACCCTGCTCGCCATCATCGCGGTAGAAGGTCACGGCGGAGTCCTCATGGTAGCGGAAGACCCTTTCCCCGTGTCTCGCCACACCTTCTTCATCTTCGGAGATCTTCCACAGCTCTTCCTTGCTCTTCAATCCGACCTGGGCGAAGCTGAGTTTTTCCCGTGAGACGTACACGGAGACCTCGTCTTCCTTTTCCCATTCGGTGTACCGCGTCTCACCGTCGTGCAGGCAGTAGAGGACCAGCTCGGGCCAGCGATAGCCGCTTCGCTCATACACGTTGGTACTCTCGACACGGTAGGACTTGCCTTCGAAGCGGATGTAGGCCCCATTCTTGACGTCTTCAATGGAGCATTTGTGGCGGTCGCCAGGCGGAATCGGCTCCGGCATTTGACGGATCGCCGCGAACTGCTCGTCGTAGCGTTTGCGCCGACCCGGATCAAGGAGGGTTGACATAGTAGTCGTCTATTCTGGAGAAAGCCTGCCGCACTCGGGACGGCAATAAGGCCTCAGCGCTACGATGCCGGCTGCTCCGGCGGCGCCTCTAATTCCGCCGGCGTCGCCCCGGGGAGTTGCGCCGGCGGCAGATCGCCTGCTGCTTGCAGCGCCTCGACCTTCGGCTCAAGCGCGGCCGACATCTTGTTCAACTCAGCAATACCCGCTCTTGCTTTCTCGGTTCCGACGGTGCGGATCTCCTCCATTTTGTCCATCGCCTCAATCAGACTGTTGTGGGCCTTCTTCACGCTTTCGAGAGCGATCACGGGGTTGTTCTGCATTTCGCCGATCTCGGTCGTCTGTCGACCGATCGCCACTGCGTTGGCTTCAAGCATAGCCGCCGTGCTCTCCTGGACACTCTTCACCGCGGTGGCGATCTGCTTCTGACTCGCCAGGGCCGCTTGGATGGCCAAACCGACGGTCAACAAGCTTTGCGTCACCATGACGGTGCGGTCGACCTGCTCGCAGAGCGTGTCGTTGTTCTGGATCGTCATGTCGATTGAAGCGAAAAACTGCAGATTGACCTGCTCCATGGTGCGCAGGTCCTGGACCCGCATAGCCACACGGTGCATCATCGCTTGCAGCTTTTGCCGCTCGGCCGGATCCGTCGCTTCCGGCAACTTGTCTTCAATCTTCTGCCACAGCAACTCTCCGATGTAGGCGCTCTCCTGCACGCCACGCTGCGCCTGTCCCACCTGTTCATAAAGCTGTTCAAGTTCAGCGTTGTCTTGCAGTAGCTTGTCCTTGCCATGACGCAGCCCGTTCATGATGTGGTCGATTTGGGTTTGGACGGACTCGTACTTGACCGCGATCCTCTTGAGGATCTTGCCCACGCCGGGTGCTTTGCCAATCCACTTTGCGATCCCGCTCGGCTGGCTGAGGACGTTGGGATTGATTTCGTCCATCGTGTGGCGCAGTGCGATCAGCGTCTTCGGGATCTCCGCACCTTCACCTTCGAGTTGGCCGAGCATCGTGCCAACCCGCGTTTTCAAAAGGCCAATCTCCTTGGAGGCCTTCTGCTGTTCGCGCACGCCGAGAGCGCTCAGCCGCCGCGCGACCTGCCGGTCGCCGGCGTTGTTGTGAACCTCGCCGGCAAGCTGCAGCGCCGTTTCCTGCAGCCGGTTCTCGTCTTCAGCCTCCAGCCCTTTGGGCTTTACCGGAGTCAGAGCGGCGGGCGGTGGCGGAGCCGCCTCGGCCGGGGTTGTCGGTTGCGTCGGGTTGCCTGTACTCATGGTGGGTCGATCCTCCTATGTCGGTCGCTAGGACTCTTGAACGAAACGCGCGCGCAAAAAAGCCGCCTTGGCCCTGAAGTCTCCCCTCTTGTCCCCCTGAACCAGGTCCGCAACGTTGTCGACTTCCGCTTCCACTCCGTTCAGACTCTTCAGTAGTTCTTGTTGGCGTTCGGCCCGATCGGCCTCGGACAAAGCCACGTAGGGGCGGACGACCTTGCTCAAATACTCCCTGGCCATCTGGTTGAGGGTCCAGGCCAACTCATGTCCAGGATACCGCTCATTGAGCTCAGGAAGCAGATCGCGCAGCTTGTCAATGATGGTCTCCACCCGAAGAAGCACGTCCGAAGCAAGCCCAGCCTCGCGGATGTCGACGTTGAGCGCAACAAGGCGATCGAGCAGGGACCTCAGCTCCTGGCGCGGATCGGTCTGAACCGGCACCTCTTTCACCTTGGTCTGCCCTTCGAGATGCCGGTAGACCAAAATGGTCACGAGCGAAGCCACAACCGCGCTGACAGCGGCAACGACAATCAGCGGGAGCATCAGGTACACGCCCGCGCCGACGATAATCCCCGCGCCAATCGCCAACAGCCAGTGCTTGGAGTTCATCTTCGTTGGAGTCGTTAGGCGATCGCCAGATACCACGACGCCCCTTTCATGATTCCTTCGGGACATCGAGCGGACATCACTGGATGAGCCCCTGCCCGAGGAACCATCGGTGCTCCCGGCACCAACCTCAGCTCTGCTTTCGATTGGCGCATCTACCGCCTTGTCTCCAGGAGCGCCGGCATCCTTTCTTCTTCTGCTTGGAGCACTCCAGCGATTCTTCTTCTCATTGCTTCTTCTTTCGTTTTCTGGCTCGGGCCGGTTTTTTGGTCGCTTCCGTGTTCTTCTGGAGCGCGTCTACGGCTTTCGTCAACCTGCTGACGTTGTCCTGGAGCTTCTTCATCTCCGTTTCACGCGCCCATTTGAGGTCCTCCGCCATTTTGGATATTTCACTCTGTGCCTGATCGACCTCTTTGAGTACCTTCTTTCTGAAACGCGCGCTTGATTGCTCGGCCTTGTCCAGGAGCTCGAGCACGGCCTTCTTGCGGTCTGATCGATTGAGCTCGCCCTTTTGGATGAGAGCATCCGTGATCCTTTCAGCGCGCGCCTTCGTGACTTCAAACAAACCAATAGAAGCTAGCACCGTGTCTTTCAAAACCGACATAGACTGGTCTCCTCGAGCGACGGAATCTTGGAAACCCCATTCGCCTGTTCATGACGGTCACGTGGCATCATCACGCTTTGTTGGTCTTTGTCTCAGTGGAAAGCAGACACTGGAGCGGAGCCTTCCCTCCGCCCGATTCCAGACGGCCTCAAGACTCAATCCTGTCTCTCTGTCAAGTGCATGTAGTATACCGGAGCCTCACGTCCCAGCTCACTGGCACACAAAACTCTGACACACAACACGTCGAGCCTTTGACGACCGCAGCCCAGGAGACCCGACGGTCGTTGTTGTGGTCGAGCGCGGCCGCGGCTTTCGCTTCGCGCAGGAAACGTTCGCGACCATCTTCGTCACCGACGAGATCGGATGCGAGGAGTTTCAGGGCGACGGTCCGGTCGAGTTTGGTGTCCTCAGCCCGATACACCACTCCCATTCCACCCTCACCCAACTTTTCGGTGATTCGGTGATGCGAGATAGTCTCGCCGATCATGGCCGCCCCTAACCCGAGGAAATTGTACTGCCAACAATAGGTGTCGCGAACAACCGATCCATCCAACGATCCGTCGGCCGAACGCTGAACACCCGTTGGGAGCCGCGCGGACCGGGCTCCAAGGTCCCCAGACGGCGCTCGGAGCGGCGGATCGCTAGTGCGAACGCGATTTCGCGACAGCTATCGATGGAGAGCCTCTATGTAGTTCGTTTCGGGAGACTTAGCCCTACTCGCGGTCAGGCAGCTCAGCCGTACATAGCCATGAGCTCGCCGTGTTTCTTGTCCTTGGCTTCGATGTGGGCTTCCACTAACTTACCGCTGACGCCGTCCACCACCGTACGGGCTGGACGCTTGCCGGCAGGCAATTCGATAAGCTTTACCAAGCCGTCGGCGACGTCCTGCGGGTTGGGCTTCTTGGTCTCGAACAGGTTCTGAAAACTTTTGCCCAGGCCCTCCATCGTCTCGGCCGCGCCTGGAGAGCCGGGCATGACTTTGTCGCCATTGTCGGGGGGAGTGATCTTGTCGAAGATCTCGGTGGGGTAGGCTCCCGGCTCCAGCACCACCGACTCGACTCCAGAACCCTGCAAGCTGGCGTTGTAGTCGTCGGAGAGCACTTCGAGAGCTGCCTTGGAGGCGCAATAGATGCCCATGTAGGGAAAGGCAAACTGGGCCGCGATGCTGGAAATGTTGACGATCAGTCCTGCCCTTTGCTCCCGAAGGTGGGGCAGCACGGCATTGGTAACGCGCATGGGGCCGAAGGTGTTGACGTCGAAGATCTGCTTGGCCTGCTCGATGGTAAAGGCTTCCTGCACGCCCATGTTGGTGATACCGGCGTTGTTGACGACCACGTCCAGGCGGCCCGCCTTATCGATGGCTTCGGCCACGCCTTTGTCGACCGAGGTACTGTCGGCAACGTCCAACTCGACCACGAAGACCTTGGCGCTGTTGTCTTTCGTCCAGTCTTCAATGGACTTGGCAGCCTCAGAGTTTTTACCTTTCACGCCGCGCATGGTCGCCACGATAGTGTGGCCCTTGGCGGCCAGAGTTTCTACAGCTTTTCGGCCGAAGCCGGTGCTGGTGCCGGTGATCAAGATGTTCATAAAGGTTGCTCCCTGTCGGTGATGACTATTTGACCCATGCCGCTCCGGTTCTAGCGTGTCTCAGACAGGTGAGGATAACAGCCGAGGCCACCAGCGAACATATTCTTCTCGTCGAAGCTGTTGGCACGGCTGGGGTTCTGGGGCCGTCGAGAGGCCCAGGCCGGGCTTCAGCCGACGGAAAGGCGGACGGTGTTCTGGATTTCGCGACAGTTATCCCGTAGACAGGCTCCATGCAGTTCGTTTTTGGGAGCTTAGACCGCTAGTTCTGCTCGCGGAACCGCCGGCTTCTGATTCTCAAAGTTTTTGGAGACTACGGCCACCGACGCAAGGGACGAATTGTCTGGTCGGGCATCCTCGACAGCAATTCGCTCAACCGAGCCCGAGCCCGCTTCCTGGCGTAGAATCACGAGAGTGCGCATGACACTCCCCGCGACCAAATCCTTTGCTGTAGCACTGACTCTGCATATGGGGGCGGCGGTCGGAATGGCTCAGCAGGATCGCTTCGAGCCGATCCGCGAAGCGATCCGCAAAGAGATATCGGAGAAGAAGGCACCTTCGCTGGCATTGGCCGTCGCCCAAAACGGAGAGATCGTTTGGGAGGAGGCTTTCGGCTTGGCGGATGTCGAGAACAAAGTACCTGCCACGCCGCAAACGAGGTATTCGCTCGCATCCATCTCAAAGCCGATTACCGCCACGGCTCTGATGATCCTTGTGGAGCGCGGCAAGATCGAGCTCGACCGCCCGATTGAAGACTATCTGGGTGGCGCAACGCTCAAGGGCTACGCAGGGAATACGTCGAAGGCGACGGTTCGACGGGTGGCTGCTCACATTTCGGGGCTCCCCCTGCACTACCATTTCTTCCTTGACGGTGAGCCTTATCGAAGACCATCGATGGCCGAGACAATCCGGCGCTATGGCATCTTGGTCACGCGGCCGGGCCGAAAATTCCAGTACGCGAACCTTGGCTACGGACTTCTCGAATACGCGATCGAGCAGGCGTCGGGAAGAAGCTATGCCGAGTTCGTGAGCGAGAACATCTTTCAGCCGTTGGGGATGGAGCACTCTGATATTCCGACAGAACCCGACCCCGGACCCCACCGAGCCGCGCGCTACTGGGATGACGGCGTCCCGCTGCCTTTCTACGACTTCGACCATCGCGGGGGCTCGGCGGTGTTCGCGTCGGCTCACGACCTCGTCCGGTTCGGCATGTTCCACCTCAAGACGTTGCGGCCCGACCAAAGCCCCGCTATTCCGGCTCGCCGAATTGACCAGATGCACCGGGCGATCTCCAAGGAAGGCACACCGTATCAATACGGAATCGGCTGGATGATCTTTCCCAACCAGGGCGGTTATCGTGTTGTGCACCACGGTGGGGCGATGGGAGGCGTTCGCACCAACCTATCTCTCATCCCGAGCGAAGGGATCGCCGTCGTCGTCCTTGCCAACCGTTACTCGGAAGTGGTGGATCAAATCACCGGCGATATTTTGACGACACTGCTCCCTCGGTATCGTCGGCGGGACAAAGAAATGCGCAGTCCACCAAGCGACGAGCAGGCCGGTGAAAGAGCTTCACCGGCCGCTGCTTCGGCGAAGCACCTCTCCAAGAAGTGGACAGGAACCTGGAGCGGAATCGCTCACACCTACGAGCGCCAAGTACCGATGCGCTTGTCGATCGACGATTCGGACGAGGCCCAAGCACAACTTGCAGAGCAGCCAGCTACGAAGGTCTCGGCGCTCAAGCTTGAAGACGGTTCCCTCACCGGCCGCTTCGAGGGCGACATCCGTACGCTCGATGCGAACAAACGTGAGTATAGCTTGCGGTTTTCGTTGAAGGTAAGGAGAGGTACGTTGAGCGGCACACTGACGGCGATTAGTAAGCCGGGTCCGAAACTCTCCAATGCCCTTACGTCTTGGGTGGAGCTACGGCGAGAGTGACCTAACCGCATACTTCTAGAGTCGACGCATTCAGCTCATTCGACAACGCCCAGAGCATCTGCAAGCCCCAGATTGGTAGTGGGAACGCGATTTCGCGACAGCTATCCGCGAATGGGCTCTATGCAGTTCGTTTCGAGGGACTTAGTCCTGCTCGCGGTCTTTGAACTCGGCGAATCAGTTGTGCACAATGCGGATCGAGAGTCGCGGATACTCCTCAGCAGATCGGACGACAGGGGAACGCCGGTTGTCCGCCGAGACGTGGTACGGCGGGTGGGCCACGCTCTTGCGTACCACTGCTACGCAGCGCGCCGACAGAGCCACTAAAGGATGTTGATCTGCACAACGTTGGCGACGATGCCATCGATGGTAACGACGACGTTGACAAGGCCCTGTCCGATCAGACCACGATCGATCAGAACATTGAGTTGATCCAAGCCATCGAACTCGGGTGAGGGAGCAGGACCAAAGATCGTCGTCATCGGCACGCCGTTGATCGTGATCTGCACGGTGCTGCCGTTTCGGACGCCGGTTAGGAACAGCGAGAGAAATGCTGACTGGTCCGCCGGCCCAAGGTCGATGGGCGCCGCCGTGACGAGTTCGGCTCCTCCGATGGGCACGCCGCCAGGTCCAAAGCGGAGAATATTCGCGGCCGGAACTCCGGTACCCATGGCGTTCGCAGTGAAGATGCCGGGTGCGGCCTTGACAACGTTAACCGCGATGGAATGGCTTCCGCCACTGGCTCGCCGTACTGTCAGCATTCCCGGACCGGGAGCCGTGCCTTCGGCGATTATGAAATTTAGCTGGTCGAGCGTTGGCGTAGAGGAGGCCACGTACATCAAGCAGGGCCGAGTGACTCCCTGGCTGTCGGTGATGTCTACGTTTGCCCCACCGAGTTGGGTGCCGAGTGGCAGCGAAAAGCTCTCGCTGAAATCGGCGAGGAAGAGGCCGAACAACGCGATAATCTCTTCTTCCGCTACGTCACCCGCCACGAACGAAGCGCTGTTGGTCAATCCCGCGGAAGTGAACTCGGGGTTCTGCGGGCCTCCGCCCATACCGCCTCCAACCTTGAAAATTGCAGCGTCGGTCGGACCACCGCTGTAATCCTCCCCTACAACTCCAGCGGTCGTCCGGAATCCCACGCTGGACCCAAAGAGCAAGACTCCACCATCGGGGGTAGTCGCAGGACGACTCAGTATGTCCTGTCCGACCCCTCCGAAGTACGTCGAAAACTCGACGGTACTCGTACCTTTGCTGCCTAGGTTCAACGTCAACAGGTAGCCGTCGACGGCTCCGGCAAAGCCGGGCTGCAACGCATCTGGCGAAGATGGCAGATCGCTCGACGATGTCATCCCGCCAATGTGAACCCGGTCCCCAGCAGCAGCATCGGCAAAGAACACATCGAAGCCCCGTCCGCCGACGTAGGTACTATACTCAACCGCCTGAAGATTACTATCCAGCACGGCTAGAAACGCATCGAACTCACCACCGCCAAATGTAGACTGGAACGCACCGCTTGACGTGGGAAAATTCGAGGACGACGTCAAACCCCCGACCACGACACTTCCGTTGCCCTTTCCATTACTTGAAAGCGCGATGGATGTCGCCCCGTCCAACATGTTGCCACCTAGAAGGGTTGACGCCTTCAACGAATAGTCCTCACCAGCGAGTCTCATGATGAACGCACTGTTGCTGCCCCGAAGGGAGCTACCGTCGGTGGTGACAAAATCAGGGGAAGTCGTCGTGCCGGCCAAATAGACGTCACCGTCGTCGCCAATAGTCAACCACGGAGCCAGTCCGAATTCGATAGCTACGCCGGTATCAACATCTAGCTGAATTACCTCAAACTCAGAACCTGAACCTCCCAGGAAGGTCGAGTATTCAATGTTCGGTTGGTCCAGTCGCAATACGCTGAAGAAGCCATCAGACGTTCCCCCTTGATACTGGGTTGACTTGGCGTTCGGCGTAGTTGGGAAGTCCTGAGAGGCGGTGTAGCCGGATAGCAGCAGCCGATCTTGCTGGTCGGCGGCCACGCAAGTACAGTTGTCTTGCGACGACCCGCCAAGGTAGCTGCTGAACGGCAGCGTGTCGCCGCTCTGAGACAGTTGGGACACAAATGCCGACAAGAATCCGCTGATGTTGCCCTGGATCGCATTTGGCGTCGTCGGAAAGTTCGTCGACAGGGTGAATCCACAGATCGAGACCGATCCGTCCGCCATGGTCGCGATTCCGTTTGTTGCTTCGATGGATGATCCTCCCAGGTAGGTCGAGAACACGATTTCCGATGCGTCGGGCCGAAGCATCGTGACGAAGATATCTTCGGAACCCCGATTGTTGCCCTGAGCGGGGTTGGCCGAGAGAGGAAAGTTGAGGGATGTCGTGGGTCCGGTGACTACAATATTGCCGTTGTCAGCGATGTCACGGGCAGTAATGAAATCGCCTCCTGACCCACCGAGCAGAGTCGAGAAAACCAACTCCGGATCGATGATCAACGGGTCCGGACGAAGGGGGCCCTCGATTTCGAACCCGACGCTGCCATCGTCACGGATCGCGTAGGTTACTTCCGCCCGAATGAGTCCTTGAGCGGTGTCCCAGAACGCTTTCGGCGCGGTCCAGGTTGCCTGCCCGACAGCAGTAGAGACCTCGATCTCTCCCTGTGCGCTTAGACGAAGAGCGTCGTGACCACTGAACCGCAGCGCGATGTCATGTACCGCGTCACCGCGATCGAGCTCGATGCGATACTCCAGGCGACCGTTGTGGTTCTGAAACAGGAAGTCGACCCCCGCGTAGACGTTCGGGTACATCACCGATCCGTAGAGGGGCACCCCTTTCATCCATTTCTTGGGATCGTTGCCGATGAAGTAATTGGCCTTGCCACGCAACTTGTCGTTTCCAAGTGGAACGCTATTCTTGTCCGTCCCCTGAAACGATAACTTGAGCGTTGCCGTATTGCGAGACCTCGGTAGATTGACTCCTCTGGGCACGCGAATCATGGGCTCGGATAGCCGGACCGCAATGGCACGGGAATCCAACAGGACATCATAGTTTGGGAACCGCGCGTGGTATCGTCGCGACGCGCCGTCCTTGTCCATGGCCTCGAACGCGACGGGCAATTGGCGGATGTCGATGCGCCCAGCATCTGCCGTTGAGTGCGTCGGCGGCAAACCTCCAATGGTTGCGGCCATGCAAGACATGCCCGTCATCAACAGGCCAAGTCTTACCGACCAACTCACCGAATCGGCGAGGTGCCGGGGCAAACGAAAGAATGAGGAACTGCAGTTCAGCATCAATGCCTCCCGAACAGAATCTAGCTTGGACCGCCTAGAGTGTACGCAGCTCGCTCTTGTCAACGCAAGGTCGCGTACCTCAACGCGTGGGTTCTCAAGCCGGCTCGCCGCCGTCCACCATTCGAGCGCGAAGACCCGCAGACGGATTGCTGTCGCGAACAACCGTTCCATCCAACGATCCGTCGGCTGAACGCTGAACACCCGTTGGGAGCCGCGCGGACCTGGCTCCAAGGTCCCCAGACGGCGCTCGGAGCGGCGTATCACTAGTGCGAACGCGATGTAGGGTCGGGAACTGGCGCGGTGGCCCGTCA
>Ga0114999_10007208_pt1 | contig 12657 bp, 19 predicted proteins | sample ArcticOcean_MG_C_3_FD_89820 | JGI IMG/M metagenome (GOLD analysis project Ga0114999, IMG submission 89820) | Marine microbial communities from western Arctic Ocean - ArcticOcean_MG_CB8_126 | ecosystem: Environmental > Aquatic > Marine > Oceanic | place: Arctic Ocean: Canada Basin | collected...
TGAATCGGCGGCGTGTACGCCTGCTCACTCATACGACTTCTCCCGTTACGTGCTCACGTAGCACCAGGGCCCAACGCGCTTCGATACGGCGCAAAATATCTGAGTCATGTTCTTCGGCCTGCACGGCCAGCGCAAGTGCGCGAACCAGGTCCGGCGAAAATTTCTCGAACTTGACGCCAATACCGTAGCGGCAAAGCAAATCCAGGGCCTTCAGCCTGTCCGAGGCCGATGCGTTCTTGGGCTGGCCGCACTCATCGCACGGCTCGACCTGGGGATTGAGTATTTCCACTGCATGGTGCATTTGTTCTGCGGCGTGGCCACGCATCCGGCCCCGTAGGGCAGACGCAGGCGGCTGTTTCGAGGCAGGCATCCCAGTACGCTTGAGTACGCCACGCCCGCCCGGCTGCGGCTCATCCCATGAACCGTCCGGGTTGATCTTCGCGCCCGGACCCGGAACCAGCGCGTGGCTGCGTTCCTTCTCCGCGTGCCTATCGCGCTTCTTTTTTTTAGGCATCGCCTTTGGGCGTGTGGTGGAATCCGTGTAGCTGGGGCACGAACGTACCCCGAAGTCGGGTGCGGGACAAGGCTTTTTTCGTGTGGCCATGGAACTTTTTGAGAACCCAGAGTGTACGGAGCCTCCGGGCTTCCGTAAAAATACCGCAATCTGCGCCCGAAACTGCATTTTTTGTAATAAATGGCGGCCCACGCCTATGCAGAAGTGCCGGAAAACCCGAAGAAACACTTTCGCTTTCCGCATACCTAAGCCATTCCCGCAAAATCCGCCAGAATCCCCAAAATTTTATTTTCTGTAAGCCCCGCCCTCCGCCAAACTACGAACGCAAGGCCACCGTACGTGGACCGATGGCCGGTTTGTGGCGCGGGTACAGGGATGCAGCGGGGGGGCTATATACATGGTACCGGGTCCAGAGGGACCCGGAGCACGGTGACCCCGGCCCCGGTCAAGACGTTGCTGTGCAACGTCTTGCGCGTTGCGGTGGCTCTGTTCGGCCCATGCGCACTGGGCCTACGGCCCACGGTCGAGAGCCACGCAGAAAGCCCACCAACGCGCGCAGACCCTGGGCCTGTACGCGTGCAGTTGGCGCGTAGTACTGCGTGCTAACTGAGCGAGTACACATGCTAGGGTCTTAGCACAAAGCTCACCGCAATATCGGGCCGATCCCGAAACAGGCCCACCGCAAGGCCCGAAGCAGGCCCACCACAAGGCTGAGCCTCGCACGCAGCGGCGCGGGGGCGTGTGCGTAGGCCGCGTATGCGCCCAAGGGCCACCACGCCGCTGCGCGTACGCGCATGATGACGCGCATCAACGCGTGATTGGTAAGTACCACAATGGCGGGCGTTGAAGGCCTTGCCGGACCAGAGGCCCTCCCATAGCTTGGAATCACGAAACGAGAACGCCGGTCAGGGACAGACGGCGGCCCCCCTACACTAGCAACCGTTTCAACGACGCCGGGCCCGGAGCACATGGGTCTGACATGCTTGGCCGCTCAAACGGGAGTGGCCCACGGATGAGACGGGATTCCGTGATCAGCTAGGCCGAGACGCAAACCACTCGCCACCCGCTGACATGCACCATAGCGAAGCTATTACCGCCGCTATGGGAACTACGGAACAGAACGGGCAAGTAATCTCATGCCCCCGGAGTAGGCCATGCGCTTGGACCTTGCACACTTACCTGCTTCCACACATGAGAGAAACTCCCCGCGCCGAAGGGTTGGCAGCCCAAATCGGCTCCGAATGGGTACCGAAGACCCAACACCGTAGGTGAAACGTGAAGTCTTCCTCTGGGCGCTGTTTGGCCCCAAGGCTCACCGAGGCACCTAGCGCCTAGCAAGCGGCAACACTGCGGGTTCGAACCCCGCACGGTGTTTTTGCGGTCATGGGTTATGGGAGCGACTGAGTGGGCTCCTAGATCAGCACCGACCCACCAAGGGCAACACCAGATGCAAAAAATGGCCCTGTGACCGCCACCTTTTGCGGCAATCCGAAACACTCGGAAACTGATCTGCGTGTCCAGCCGCTGGCACGTCACCCACACACACGAGGAAATCGCCATGAAGAGCTACTACTGGGGGACCGGGAACACCGCACGTGAGGGAGCCGCGAAAGTTGCGGCAGAGCAGGAGATCGCAGAGTACGAGATCGCAGAGGCGTGCCGTGAGCGTAACGCCGCGCTGCACCTGGAGTGCGAGGCCGTCATCCGCCTGGACGACCTGCTCGCCGCCGAGATGGACGTTTTCGCCTCCTCCATCGGCCCCACCGAGAGGAAGGTACGGTGGGTCGCCCCTTGACAGGGCACGTGGCCCGCTGTAAGGTAAGTGCCGCACGAACCTTTTCCGAACACACACCACGAGGAATCGACCGATGAACCGAAACGAGATGATCGCCCAGGTACGACAGCGCCTGGTGTACGACCGTCACATGGCTTACGCCGCTGGTGAGGCGCTGGAGCGTGTGGACAGGAGGCTGCGCAAGCTGTTCTCCAAGGCCCACCGGCTCGGCACCGTTTCCTGCCGCGAATGGGGGACGGTTGGCAGCCCGCCGAACGCCGAGATGGATCAGGAGCTTCGGGCCGACCTACTAGCCGAGTTTGCGGTGGACAACGCCGCGGTGCTTGAGGCCGCGAAGGTCTTCGACCCCGCCGAACGCAAGTCCATCGGCTTCCCAGTCCGGGGATACTTGAGGCAGTGGGCCGAAGGCGAGCCCACCCCGGAGCCCACCCCGGAGCCCACCCCGGAGCCCGTGACCAACGGCGCCGTGAAGGCGACCGAAGGCCAAGAGGCCATATGGGGCGCTTTGGGGATAGCCGAAGCGGTGAACGCCGCAATGGCCACCGCAAAGGACGCCCTCGTAGAGCAAGTGCGCTCAGAGGTTCAGGTCAGTCGGATCGACGTGACTATGGACGGCGAGACCGTCAAAATCGACGGCCTCGTACACTACGCCTTCGACACCGCCTTGGAAATCGTGAAGGTGCGAAACGTCAGTGGAACGCACCTTTGGCTGGGTGGCCCTACGGGGTCCGGCAAAAGCCACATGGTGCGTCAGATAGCCGAGGCGTACAGGGTCAAGCCCGAAAGCGTCTGCACGATATCCTCGACGCGAGGCATGTCCCCAAGCGTGTTCTTTGGGTGGCTGCTGCCGCTAGGCGAAGACGGGCGATTCGACCACTTCGCCACGGATTTCATCCGCATGGTGGAGTCGCCTGAGCCGAGCATCATATTCATCGACGAAATCTGTAACTGCCCCGCTGACGTGCTCACGGGGCTTAACGCCCTGCTTGAGGACGGGGTCATGCAGCTTCCGCAGCGTCTCCGCGACACACTGCTGCGGATGCACGAATCAACGATCATTGTCGCCGGAGACAACACCTTCGGCAGAGGCGGCGACAAGAACTACGTGCGGCAGAAGATGGACGCCTCTTTGCTCAGTCGCTTTAGCGAGGTGCACGTCGGCTACGATGCCGACTTAGAGCGTGGACGTTTCGGCGACGACATGCCGTGGCTGGAGGCGTGTTGGAAGCTGCGCACCGATGCGGAAACAGGCGGTATCCGAGAGCCTGTCTGCCCCCGCAAGATGGCCCTTGGGTGGGCGCTGCGGAAAGCTGATGGCGACAAGTGGACCGTCGAGAAGTGCCTAGATCGGGTGACCGCCGGATGGTCTCAGAGAGACCGCGACCAAGTCGGCGTCGTCGCCCACTAACCCCCACCGCAAACACGGAGAACATCATGCAGACACACACGATCAACGACGTGCGGTACATGAACGACGGTAAGAACTTCGCCGTCGTTGGAAGGCCCGCCGCCATAACGCAAAACTTCAAGAGATACGAGGAAATCCAAAAGGAATTGCCATGGGAAATGGGGCGCGGCACCGAGCAGAATTACCGGATCGCCGCCATGACAAGCGGGGACACGCTCGACATGGTCGGGTGGGTCAACGGCGAGTGCGCTGATGCCGACCGCGTAAACGACTTCGCTGATGTCGAGACCAAGGCCGTGCGCGGTTGGTCCAACGGCGTCGAGCGGTTGGCCGAGATCACGAAGCAGGTGGAGCGCGACGTGCCCCTGCCCGAGTCCGTGATGCCGCAAATTCACTGGGGAGACCAAGGCGACGAATTCGACATCCACCGCATGTACAGCGGCAACCTTGACGCATCATGGTCGAGCGAGACGGGCGGGCTGGAAACAGGTCCGCGCATAGTGAGGCTGCTCATACCTTTCGGCGGCAACTGCGACAAAACGATGGAGCAACTGTTCTGGACTGGCGCGGCGGCGGTGATCTTAGGCGACGTGCTGGAGAACGCAGGGTTCTCGGTGCAACTCGACGGATACCACATCGGGAAGCAAAGCCACAGCTCGCACTACAGCGCACAAGTGCTCACGCTCAAACACGCTGGCGAAGCGCTGAACCCATCGGCTATCGCATGGTCGCTGTGCCATCCGGCGAGCTTCCGCACCGCAACGAGCTTCTACAACAACGTCTTTAGCCCGCACAAGTGGAACACGTCGGGCTACGGGCACCATGTGACCCTGACCGACCCAAAGGCGCGAGCCATGATGGAGGGGTTCGGGCTCATGGGCGACGAGGACACCATCCGCATCGACAACGCACCCACGACCAAGGCCGAGTGCCTGACCGCAGTGACGAAGGCGCTTGCGGACATCGAAAAGCTGATCGTCCGCGAGGGCGCAGAGGCAGAGGCATAAGGCGAGAGCGCATGGGCCCAACCGGGCCCGTGCGCATTGCCGCAAACCGGGTGGGGCGGAGAACCCCCCCCACCGCAACTTTTTCCGAGGAGGCACGATGAATATCCCAACTGTCCATTTGAACGGCACGAGCAGGGAGTCGCTAGTCCAACAGCGTCTCACTCTCATCGACGCACTGAGGGACGTGGAGAAGGCCATCGGTCAAGCTTGGCCCCACGGTCGCGACTACTACCCGCAGGGGCCAGACGCCCTGTCCGCAGCGCAGCAGGTGTGGCACGAGAGAGCGAATATCGTGTCTGACCTGCGAGACGAGATCATAGAAGAAAGCCAAGGAATCTTCGACCAAGAGGTGGCACCATGACTGACGCAAGCATATTCGGTGACGTGATCTACTCATACGGTGACGAGCAAGCAGTCGAGGACGGTATCTTGGTTGCGGTATCGAAGATCGACCGCGTGACCATCGCCGCTTGGGTGTGGCTAGAGGCGCAAATTGCGGCAGCGAACGACAACGAGGTGCCGGACGACGAGCCCCTCGCCACCGCAACAGCGTGGATCGCCGAGCACAGCGCCGAAGCCCGCAGGGTGTGGGACGCGAACATCGGCGGCGGCGTGTTTCAACTGCTCTACGACAGCAAGGCCACGCGGGTAGTCCCTCTCAAGCCGTGGGATGAAATGGACGGGGACCTCTGGCTGATTCCGAACGAAGTCGGGGGCATGACGCTCATGTTCCCAAGCGACTACTGATATGGAGCACGTCAGCGCAATTGTCAGGCGTGTCATGGAGGGTATCACACACACACAAGGAGGACGTATGAAGCAGAAAGACCTGAAGGTGATGGACGCCACAGACGGCAGAGAATACCTCGTCATGGTTCCCCACGGTTGGGGCCGGAGAGGCAATGCCTTTGAGGCGTTCAAGGAGGCCAAGCGCCACATGGGCTACGCCCCAGACAGGCCCACGGCGGTCGTGCTCGACGTGCCGGAAGGCGCTTGGGTAAACGAGATGGGTGGCGTGTGTTGGGATGACAGTGAGGTTGAGCGGCCCGTCGAGGTCGGCCGCCTCACATTCGCGAACCCACGGCCGCATTGGCCAGTCAGGCCTTGACAGGTCCTACGGCCCGTAGTAACGTAGTGTTATCACATAACTTTTCCGAGGGAGGTACCGCATGATGATTCGACCCGCGTTTTTCACAGTACACGTCGGCCACCTGTACGCTATGTCCGAGGACGGAACGACGTTCCGTACCACAATCATCGGCAACACTGGATGGGTACGAGTGGCCAACAAGATCACAGGCAGGGAACCGACCGACTCTGAGGCGTACAACGCCAAGCAGGGCCTTGTTGACGTTGCGGCGAGCACGACGAGCGAAACCCTGACGCTCGTCCCCGCCAAGGAAGACGAGGCACTCGCCCCAGACCAAGACGAAGGAGGTGCATAATGGGAGACTCAGAGTACAAGGCGATTCGCCTCGACATCTCTAACATCGCTGAAGATGACGCGGTGAGCGAGAAGGGCACAGGGATGTTATCTGATGCCATAGAGCGACTTGAGGTGGCAGAAGGTGGCACAGCCGCCGTTGTTGCACGGTTCACCGCAAAATGGTTGCCTAAGCAAGTGGAAGGCATGAAGGCGAACGGTGGGCTGGACATGTCCGATGTAGACCTGGACAACGACGATGTGATGGACAACGTCGGCGTATGCTGTGGCCTCGTGCGCTTCGTCACTAGCGTCTTGGGTATAGCCACAGACGACGGTGTCTGGCATCCGGTCAAGGGACCGGGGGCCACGGGGCCAAAATCCGTGTCCGACCAAATCCTCATGTCACATGCACCGCTGTTACTGGCCGCACTGCGTGACACCTTAACCGTGCTTACCCGCGTACTCACAAACGGCGAGAAGTCGCCGGACGTGAACCTGTACGACGAGATGGGTGGGTACATGAACGCCGTTGCAAACATGAATCGCAACATGCTCGACGCCCAAAAGCGAGACACCGAAGGCATCGTCGAAGCGGGCGAGGCCCTTCTGGACGCACTGACCGAGGACGTGGGTATCGTGCCCACGAACCCATTCGGTACCAAGAATGGGAAACACGAAGCATGACGGGGCCCATCCGGCCCGTGCCAGCCGAGGTCCGCATCTGGAGGCATCAGCACGGGCTTACCCAGAAGCAATCCGCGGGCATCGTAGGCGTTGACGAGAGAACGTGGCGCAGATGGGAGAACGGAGAGCGTGGCATCCCGAAGATGCTCGCTCTGTTTATCAGCACCGAACCCTTTCCGAAGGAGGTATCGCACCATGAATAACGGCGGACGTATCGTATGCACGGCCACCACAGAAGCGGGGAACTCCTGCCAGAACACAGCAAACGGAGCCGACGGGGTGCGCTGCACCTCGCACCAACGGCGCGGCTGTCCCCCCGGCAGGGTCATACGCCCCAACTCGGCCCACCGCACCTTACTTCGCAAAGCCCGCACACGGTGGCGTGAGCGACGCGGGCAAGGAATAGTAGAGGGTGCGTCACAACTGTCACGAGAGTACGGTGGCGGCGCGAACTGGTGGAGCCGTGTCATTTGCCTTGAGCGTGACACGCCTAAGTTTCTGCATGGACCTGGAGTACAGAGGTTGGTGCGGTACCTAGACGCCACGGTTACGGCCGAGGACCCGCACGTTCCCGAGCCCGCGTCCGGGCCCACTCTTGAAGAAGTCCACGAGGAGTGGCGCAAGTCGCAGGAGGTCGTGTCGGACGCGGAGAAATTCTCTGCGCTACAGGCCAATGTCCACGACAACTCCGCACGGCTTGTGAAGCTGGAGTCGATGGTGGCCGAGGTCCTTCAAACTCTGACCAAGGGGGTATGATGAAACAGTGTTGCATTTGCGATGGTCCGATTCGTGAGCACAAACATCCCGAAACAGGGGAGGTCTATTGGACCAAAGGTCACAACGCCGAGCCGGTAATGGACGGTCGTTGCTGTGATGAGTGCAACGACGCAGTCGTTATGACACGGCGCATCAATAACGCCATCGCGGGGATAGACCCGTACGAGGGCAAGGGCGTGATGACCCCAAATCCCGTCGAGTAGGGCCCAAAACGGGGGTACCCCTATGGGTCCGGGGGTGCCCCAAGCCCGTTAGAACGCAAGCGTGGGCCTAGTTTTTCACACACACAGGAGGAGGTTGGTGATGCGTAAGAAGATTCGTGATTTAAGAAAGTTCCCGATGACCAACCCGCGCTGGACGCACGAGATTCGCAAGAGCTTCGGGATGATCTCCCGCCACGGCTCGCTCTCGGCGGCCCTGAAGGCGAAAACACGCAACGAGACGGAGACGAAGCGATACAACGCCGAGACCGATCCGGCAAAGCGCGTGAGCGGCTTGTCGAGTGTCTGGCTGGACGAGCCCACCATTCTCGTCAACCTCAACTCGGAGGGGGCCTGAGACGGTGACCAAAATGACCCCCTCATTTCTGCGCTCCCGGCCAACGGTGCTCCTCGTCCGGTAGGGCCTCCGTCATACGGAGGGTTTTGTAGTCGATGTATACGGGTATTTCGGTCGTGGGGCCGTGTCGGTTTTTGTTCAGAAGCATCCAGGTACGGGCTCCGCGCAACACGCCCAGATCCTCGTCCCTATCAAATCTGCTGTGGTCGATCATAATCACCTGGTCGGCGTCGGCCTCCATCGGCATCCCACCGTACAAGCCCTGAATCATGGGCTTCATGGTGTGCTCCCGCGCTGTCTCGCGGTTGAATTGCGACACGCCCACCGTGAGCACGTTGCGGCTCTTGGCGAAATCGGCCAGCCCCGCAGAAACGTCGATGACTTCCTCCCGCAAACTACGGGCATCTCGTGAGTTGAGAAGCTGCATGTAGTCGATGATGAATACCGTCACGCCTTGCGCTCGCCAATCCTCCAACACCGCCAGAGCTTCGTCGATGTCCCGCAGGGAGCGCCTATCGTCCACGTACAGCGGCCCGTCCCCTTGTTTGGTCGCAACTTCAATCGCACGATCTGCTACCTCACGGTCGAAGGTTTCTCCTGCCTCCAAGGACCGGATCGGCAACCCAGACCGAATCGCCAAGTAGCGCGTGGTCAACTGCTGCTTCCCCATTTCCAGCGACAAAAATCCCACCGAAGCCGGGGACGCCACGAACTTTGCGGCAAGGTTCAGTGCTATCAGCGACTTGCCCGCTCCAGGGTTCGCCGCAACCACGATATGCCATCCCATCGCCAACCCCTTCCCGCCACCTCCGTCACGGCTGCACTGATTCCAAAGCGACAAATGCGACGGCACATAGTGCTCACCGCAACGCAGGGCCTTCATCTGCTCCGCGGCCCATTCCTCGGTTCCGTTGCGGTTCATAGAACCTGGAAGTCGGGCAGCTTTTATCCCCTCTTGAATTGCTTCCTCCATGTCCCATTTTTTTTCGCTCACACTGGCCTCACTTTGCTGATGGTGGGTCCTGTTCTGTTTGTGGATGGTCTACTCCAATCGTCGGCGTACCCCTGTCTCTCGGGGCCAAGGAAGCTCGACGCCATCATGGTTATTTTGGTTCCCACATCCCCCGTTTGCTGAACGTACGTGGCGTACTCTTTGGCTTTCAAGATGAGCGCCGCAGGGGTTTGGCCTCTCTTCACCAACTCGACAAAGCGAACCTGGGCCTGGGACCAACCCTGTCCGCCGTGTCGGCTCGGGTACGCTGTTCGGAACTCCTCGAAATCCACACTGCGGGGGGGTAGGGGGGGTGTAGTTTTTTTAGTAGTTCTTTTTGTATTGGTGTCGGTAGGGGTGTCGGCAGGGGTGTCTTTAGGTTTTTCCTTGGCGTTGTAAGTGTCATAGTTTACAACACGATAGATGGTACCTTGGGGGGTGTCGGTTACTGTGTCGATTGCGGTGTCGCTTTGTAGCCGCAGCAAAAAACGCCGGACGCGGCTCTCGTGCCACTTCCAGCGTTTAACTAGGAAACCCAACGACACCCTGAGTTCGCCACGCTTCAATCCTGCGGCAGGAGAGTGGGCTGCCATCTGGCAAATATCCATCCAGGCGTGGAGCTTCGAGGCGGGTTCGCGGTTGGTTGGAGCAAGGGCGTGGTTGGGGTCAAACGCCTTGCGGTGCATCGCGACCCAACCGGACGCTTTCATGCCGAATTAGGCAGTGGGGACAAGTCGGCAGAGTCTCGCATGTACCACCCTCCTAGTAAGGGGCAAAATAGAGGGGGCGAGGGGACCATGTACTAGGCACGATCCCAACCGAGGGAGGCCAGTGCTCGCGAAAACACTGCCCGCCCCTCTCTGTAGCTATTTTACTATGAACCTCGCTACGCTACAACCGCTCCTTCCATAGCGCAAGCACCTCGGCCTTCACCGCCGCGTAGTCCAGCTTGAACCGTTCCGCAAAACTGTCCCGCCCGAGGCGGTGGACCGCGGTCCCGCCCTTCGTGTGGTGAAAGCCGCAGAGCGGGATGAGGTCGCGCCACGTACCCCTGCCCTGTGGGTATTTGTGGGGCTCGTGGTGCGGCTCGACCGGGGAACCGCTGCGGCACCCACGGACAGCACAGGGCTGGGCCCGAACGTGCTCCCGGTAACCGGGCGGGCCCCAGACCGTGGCCCTAACCTCCAGCTTGCGCTTCGGGTTGGTCTTATTGATTGGCTTGGACCGCCTCATGGCACCCACCGTAACCCCCTTGCCCACCCCTCGTCAAGCGATTACGTTAACGGCGTCACTATCACGATAACACCAGGATAACAACTGATGATCAACGCAACTGGCGTTAGCGCAGCTAGGGGAAGGATACCAAAAGGCCCCCCCGCGCAGATGGTCGGCGCTCGCATTCCCGAGCGCACGGTCATACTACTGGACGCGGTCTCACGTGCCCGTGGCGACAACTGCCGCAGCAAGACGATTCGCGTGGCACTCGACGCCTTCATATCGAAGTATGTAAACGTCGAAGTGAAATCGCAGGAGACAGAGTGGTACGAAGAAAAGAAACCGGAGCGTCCACACACAGACGACCCGGTCTCCGTCACCAAGGAGCGGTGACTGCCTTTTCCGAAGGTGTGTGAATATGGAGGTACGCGCATGATGTTGTCAACGACACCCGGTTTCTATTCGGGAACCAACTTCGACGATTACGTGGCGGTACGGGCTGCGAACAACTCCAGCCTCCTCAAGCTCGACCAGAGCCCCGCACACATGATCGCATACCAGAACATGCCCCAGGCCCGTACAGAGGCGTTCCACGAGGGCCAAGCTATCCACTACGCCCTACTGGAGCCCGAAGAGTTCGATAAGCGGTACGTGACAGGCCCCGAGGGAGATCGGCGCAAGAAAGAGGTGCGTGACGCCTGGAAGGAACTCAAAGAGCGTTACGGCGAGGACTTTGTGCTCAAGCCCAAGACGACGGACATGATCAGCGGGATCATCGACGCAGTGGGCAAGCACGACATCGCCGGACCCATACTCTCTGGCCCATGTGAAACTGAGGTCGTGGCGCTATGGGACGATGTCCATGACGTTCGTTGCAAGGCCCGCATAGACTGTATGCCGCATGGCGGGAACACGGTGGGGGGCTTCAGCCTGGACGACTGTATCGTGGACATCAAATCCTGTCAGGATGCGAGCCCCGATGCCTTCGCCAAAAGCGTGTTCGCCTACAATTATTTCCGGCAAGCCGACTTCTACTTACGCGGATGCCGGGCGCTTAAAAATCTTAAAAATTTCGAGCGAAGGCACTTCATCATAATTGCGGTGGAGAAAGACCCGCCCTATGGAATCGGTGTCTACCGCATAGACGAGGGCGCACTGGACGCGGGCGAGAAGCTCAACGACGCTGCACTGGCCAAGTACGCAAAGTGTACCGCCACAGCCGACTTCCCAGCGTACCCCGAGGTGGTGACCGACCTCACGCTGCCGTCGTGGGCGTGGAGCGCCATCGACAACCGGCTAGGCGACTAGGTGTGCGCAGACACGCCCTATAATTCACTAAGGGGCCTAGCAATCGCCAAAAGGGGCCTAGCAATCGCCAAGGAGGACTAGCAATCATGGACAACTTTTGCGTTTACGTGATCAAGCTAAAAAAGAGCGTACTACAGTCCAAGAGGTTCCGTAACGAAAACGGGGGCTACTTGGAGAACAAGCCTTGTGTCTATGTAGGGAGCACAAAAATGACCCCGGAGGATCGTCTGGAGGTGCACAAGGGGGGCGGAATGTATGGCAGCCGCTGGGTACGGAAGTACGGGAAGGCACTGTTTCCTTGGGCTTATGAGGGGCTGCCGAAATTTGGCTGCGAGGATGATGCCAAAGAGGCGGAAGCCCGTCATGCGGAGGACCTGCGCTCAAGGGGCTGGGGCGTTTGGCAGCGTTAGACGAGGACCATGCGATTAACATGAGGGCAGTTTCAGATTTACCCATTTTTTCGTGGCGCAATTTTGCGCCGCCACATAAACCACGGGGGTAACATGGCTTACAAGTACTTCGAGAAGGGCTCAATTTATCACAGCGATCTGCGCAGGGTCACCGAAGACGGCGTGGGCATTTCGTTTATGCTCACGTCGGACATGAAACTGAGCCGCAACAAGAAAGACCAGATCGTGAAGATCAAGCCCTATGGTGACGATGACGACTACTGGTATCAAGCGGAAAACGAGCAGATCGCAGCGGTGCTCACGCAACTGCCACGGGATCAGTGGCTAATCGTCAAGGCATTGGGCGACCGGGACAGTGCGTACCTTGAGGTCACAGACGTGGACGGTGCCCCGCTCACGTCCCTCGACCAGGCTGTCGCAGCGGTGCAGCCCACGCCACCAGCGCCACCGCCTCCGACGACCCCGACACCACCTGCCCAGGACGCGGCTCCAACGCCTCCAAGGACCCCGGAGCACTCACCGCAAATACCTGCCAGTATTCCGCAGGTGCAGGACAAGCACGAA
>Ga0114999_10007212_pt1 | contig 12653 bp, 11 predicted proteins | sample ArcticOcean_MG_C_3_FD_89820 | JGI IMG/M metagenome (GOLD analysis project Ga0114999, IMG submission 89820) | Marine microbial communities from western Arctic Ocean - ArcticOcean_MG_CB8_126 | ecosystem: Environmental > Aquatic > Marine > Oceanic | place: Arctic Ocean: Canada Basin | collected...
GGCCCTTGCCATGGGTGCTGACCGGGCGATTCATATAGAAAGTGAAGATTCGCCGGAGCCGCTGGCGGTTGCTAAGTTGCTCAAGGCGGTGGTTGAGCGAGAGGAGCCTGGCTTGGTGATTTTAGGTAAGCAAGCAATAGACGGTGATAACAACCAGACCGGTCAAATGCTCTCGGCGCTTCTGAATTGGTCTCTTGGTACTTTCATTTCGCGTTTGTCGATGGACGATGGTGCTTTTCACGTCACGCGGGAAGTTGACGGCGGTCTTGAGAATCTAAAGCTGAGTGGCCCTGCCGTGGTGACGGTTGACCTACGCCTGAATGAGCCACGTTACGCTTCATTACCCAATATTATGAAAGCGAAAAAGAAGCCTATGGAGGAGCTGACCGCGGCGGTGCTGGGGGTGGACATAACGCCCCGGCTAACGGTGTTAAAAGTAGAAGCGCCAGCGTCTCGCAGCGCCGGTGTTCGAGTTCAGAATGCAGCGGAGTTGGTGGACAAACTAAAGAACGAAGCGAAGGTAATCTAACCATGGCCATTTTAGTAATCGCAGAACATGATAATAGCGCGGTGCAGGCTGCAACGCTTAACACTGTGACAGCTGCCCGTGCGTTGGGCACTGAAATCGACGTCCTGGTGGCAGGACATGGCTGTTCGCAGGTGGCGGATTGCGCCGCAAAGATCGAGGGTGTTACGCGGGTGTTGTTGGCCGATGATCCGGGGCTGGAGCATCAGTTGGCAGAAAGCCTGGCAACCGTGATTGCCGAGCTCGCAAAGGGATACACGCATCTGCTGGCGCCCGCATCGACCTTTGGTAAAAATGTAATGCCACGAGTGGCGGCCTTAGTCGATGTCCAGCAGGTATCTGATATCAGCGCTATTGTTGCTGAGGATACATTTGTTCGTCCCATCTACGCGGGTAATGCGTTGGCAACGGTGCGTTCCAGTGATGCCATTAAGGCTATTACGGTACGCACGACGGCGTTTGACGCGGCCTCCGATGAAGGGGGTACGGCCCTGGTGGAGGCCGTGCCGGTAGCAGAAAGCCTCGCCCTGTCCGAGTTTCTTGGTCAGGAATTAACCCGTTCGGAGCGACCCGAATTGACGACGGCCGACATCATCGTATCCGGTGGTCGCGGCATGCAAAGTGCCGAGAATTTTGTGATGCTTGAGCGGTTGGCCGATCAGTTAGGTGCGGCGGTGGGTGCTTCGCGCGCGGCAGTGGATGCAGGCTATGTTCCGAATGATTACCAGGTGGGTCAAACCGGCAAGGTCGTGGCACCAGATCTTTACATTGCGGTGGGCATTTCAGGGGCTATTCAACACTTGGCTGGCATGAAAGATTCGAAGGTCATCGTCGCCATTAATAAAGATGAAGAGGCACCAATTTTCCAGATAGCAGATTACGGCTGGGTTACCGATTTGTTTACCGCGTTACCGGAATTGGAAGCGGCACTGGCTGAGTAAGGCGCCAGGGTGACCTGCCCGCGATGTTGTAGAGTGGTAGTGGTCGATTCATTGTGGTCCATGTTTCAACGCGTGTGACGGACGGGCGCATGCACCACGCGCATCACCGTTGCAGCGCGCCCGACTCGAGTGAGGCTGTGCGCGGATCTTGGTTTCGGTATCACCGAAAATCATCGGCGACTCTGAGCGAGTGGCTAAGGATGACATTCGACCCGTTTTTTGGCAGTGACGCAACGCACAAGTTGGGTCTTAGGCTGGCGCCGAACTTATGCGTTCGTTGGATTGTCGGTTGACTCGGCGGACTTATCGAACTCAAGGGATTCGATGCCGGCGCCGCGTTTGATAATTTTGTCAGTTGAGATCCGCACTTTGCGAAATTCCTCACCCATTTGGGAATAAGTACGTTCCAGGGAAATGATGCGGGCATCGAGTCGTCCAACATCCTCCAGCATGCGGACTACTTCGTTTTGAATAATGTCGGCCTGCTCACGCATATGCACATCTCGAAAAATCGCGCGCATCGTGTTCATGGTCGCCCACAAAGTGGACGGTGACACGATATAGACTCGCGATCGGTAACTTTTTCGGACAAGTGCTTCATGGTGACTGTGGATTTCAGAATAAATTGATTCCGACGGGACAAACATGAGTGCGTTTTCAGAGGTTTCACCGGTGATGATGTATTTCTGTGCAATGGCATCCAGGTGTGTGGCGATATCGCCCGCGAATTGTCGCCGGCAGATCTTGCGGGCATCCGAGTCAGGTGCTTCGATGAGTCGCCGATAGCTCTCGAGGGGAAATTTGGAGTCAATAACGGTCGGCCCCGGCGGGTCAGGCAGTTTAAGCAGACAATCCGCCCGTTTACCGTTACTGAGTGTTGCCTGAAACTGATAAGCCCCGCTCGGGAGCGAGTTAGAGACCAGTTCTTCAAGTTGAAATTCGCCAAAGGCGCCGCGGGCCTGTTTGTTGTCCAGGATCCCCCGCAGGCCGGTGACCTGTTCTGACAGGTCCGCGATATTCTTTTGCGCCTCTCGTATGATTGCCAGACGTTCATTCAGCGTGCTCAAGGAGCGGGTGGTGTTTCTTTCCTGACTGGTGAACATCTCGCGCAGAGTGCGTTCTTGCGCAGCAAATCGCTCGTTCATCATCTGATGTGTGTCGCCAAGTAACGACGCGAGTTCTGACTTACCCTCGCCGGTTGGGCGGCGCAGTAGCACGAAACCCAGACCAGCCACTGCCACGATGGCCATAAGAAGGGCAATGATCCCGATATCAATCATCAGCCATGGGCCGCGCGAGGCACATCATGTAGTTAGCGCGTGGTTCAGGCGCTAGGTAAAAAGTTTGGGTAATCAGGCGGTAGTCAACGCCGGTGATATCGATGACGCGAAGGTTCGCTGCCCGACCCCAGGCAGCCAGTTCAGCGGGACGAATAAAGTTTTCATAGCGATGGGTGCCCTTGGGCAGTAGGCCTAGCACATGCTCTCCTGCGACGATAGTTTTCAGCCAGGCACCCAGTGAGCGATTGATGGTAGAGAAGATCACTTTACCCCCCGGGCGCAGGAGTTCGGCACAGGCTGTTACAACCGAAAGTGGATCGGGCACATGTTCAAGCAGTTCCATGCAGGTGACGAGATCAAACGCATCGTTTGTCCGGTCTCGAAGTTGTTCTGCGGTGACCTGTTCATACTCGACGGTAACACCGGCATCTCGTGCGTGCAGTGCCGCCACCGAAACTTGCGCGTGACCTGCGTCAATACCCAGCACTCGGCCTCCGGCTTTGGCCATCAATTCGCTCAGTAGACCACCACCGCAACCCACGTCGAGTACGCTGAGTCCGGGGAGTGCGGCATGATGTTCGATGTAGCCAAAGCGTAGCGGATTCAACAAATGCAGGGGCCGTGAGGCTCCTGCCGGATCCCACCAGCTGGCGGCGAGTTGCTCGAATTTCTCGAGCTCGGCGGGGTCGGTGTTGTGCATAGGAGAACTCAAGGCGAGTGTGGCAGGTGCCAATACCCTTGGATTCTATGGTGTCCTCGATGATGACGCGAGATAAGGTTAAAACTCCGGTTTTGTTGTTGTGTCGCACTCGCCAAAACCTTATAATCCGCCGCGTTGATGCGGGGTGGAGCAGTCTGGCAGCTCGTCGGGCTCATAACCCGAAGGTCGTAGGTTCAAATCCTACCCCCGCTACCAAGATCGATGGTAGTTGTGCCTACGACCCCGCAGTAGCGGGGTTTGCTGTTTTTAAAGTGAAGTAGGTGGTCAGGACGAAAGGGGGTGCACGTGTTGGGGGATGCGGCAGGGCTACGGCGTTTCATTGAGCCAGAAGTCGAAAGCATGGGCTTTGAGCTGGTGATGGTTCATCTCATCACCGGAGGTGATCAGAGGTTACAGATTTTTATCGATGCCGTGGGGGGGATTACGCTCAGCGATTGCGAAGCGGTCAGTCGCCGTTTAAGTCCGTTGTTGGATGTGGAGGACGCGGTGCCCGGCGAGTATTCCCTTGAGGTGTCTTCACCCGGGATCGATCGACCATTGGTTAAACCGGAACATTTTCAAGAAGTGTTGGGTGCAAGAGTCAAGATTCGAATGAAAGCACGGTACCACGGTCGACGGCTGTTCGATGGTTGTTTGACCGAGGTTCGTGACGATGCTGCGGTATTGAAAATTGACAGGGGTGACTGTGCTTTGCCATACGCTGGGATGGAGCGCGCCAATCTGGTGGGTGCGGACTTTGCTGAGGCAGGTTTCTGACGCGCCTGTAGAAGAGGATTCAGACCAATGACAAACGACGAAATACTGATGACTGCTGAAGTGCTCTCTCGAGAGAAGGACTTGAGTAAGATTGTCATATTTGAAGCGATCGAGGCGGCGTTGGCGACCGCCACGAAAAAACGTGAACGGGAAGATATCGAAGTGCGCGTGTCGATTGATCAGACTACGGGCGATTTCGAGGTTTTCCGGCAATGGGAGATCGTTGAGGATGACGAGATTCAGGAGAGCCCCGCACGACAAATGACGCTAGCCGCCGCCCGGTTCAGCTATTCTGAGAGCGAGCACGAAGTGGGCGGGATGGTCGAGGAGCCGATGGAAGTATCAGTGTCATTCGGACGCATCGAAGCGCAGGCTGCAAAACAGGTGATCAATCAGAAGGTGCGCGAAGCCGAACGGGCGAGAGTGTATAGCGAGTTCAAGGACAGGACAGGCGAGATGGTTCAGGGCGTGGTCAAGCGAGTAAGCCACCGAGAGGCCATCGTTGACATCGAGGGCGTCGAGGCGGCGTTACCCCGGTCTGCGTGGATCGATCGCGAACTGATGCGCAACGGTGATCGAATCAGGGCGATTCTGACCGAAGTGCGCGATGAAGTCCGCGGTCCCCAATTAATGCTGGATCGGCGTTTGCCGGAACTGGTGATCAAGTTGTTTGAGTTAGAGGTGCCGGAAATCGGTCAGGGAATTATTGATCTGGTTGGCGCATCCAGAGACCCTGGATTTCGGGCCAAAATAGCAGTACGTTCGAATGATCCCAAAATTGATCCGGTCGGAGCGTGTGTTGGAATCCGCGGCGCCCGGGTTCAGAGCGTTTCCAACGCGATCAACCTGGAGCGTATCGACATTATCACCTGGTCGGAAAACCCCGCAGAGTTCGTCATTAAAGCGCTGCAGCCCGCCGAGGTTGAATCGATCGTGATCGATGAAGATTCTCAATCGATGGACGTGGTTGTTGATGAAGCTCAATTGTCACAGGCGATTGGTCGACAGGGGCAGAACGTGCGTTTGGCTTCACAACTGACCGGTTGGGAGCTGAACATCATGAGCGATCAGGCGGCTGCGGAAAAAGCCGAAGCCGAGTCGGAAGCCGCCCGAGACAAGTTAATGGAGTTTTTGGATATTGATAATGATGTTGCTTTGGCATTGGTCGACGAGGGATTTACCACGCTAGAAGAAGTTGCCTACGTTCCGGTGCAGGAGCTTCTAGCGGTTGAAGAGTTCGATGAGGCGTTGGTTGAAGAATTACGACGGCGAGCCAAGGAGAACTTGTTAATCAAGGAAATTTCCGAGCGGCAAAAGATGACACCCGAAGATGATCTGATTGAGATGGATGGAATGGATGAGGAGACGGCACGTTACTTTGCATCAAAGGGTGTTCGCTCGATGGAAGAGTTGGCTGAGTGCGCCACCGATGAACTAGTCGAGATGGTGGGTATCGATGAGGAACGTGCTGCCGAGTTGATTATGACAGCGAGAGCCCCCTGGTTTGCAGAGAGTGAGGCCTGACTCGATTGCGACGGAGGAATTAAATATGGCAGAAGTGGCAGTAAAGCGGTTTGCTGAACAGATTGGTGTAGAAGACAGCCGGTTGTTGCAGCAGCTTGAAGCGGCCGGAATTCCTGGCAAGTCTCTGGAAGACATGCTGAGTGACCAGGAAAAGGAAAAACTACTGGGTTATCTTAAAGGCGAGGCGAACGGTTCAACCGGAGAGGCCAGGCAGCGGGTTACCCTTAATCGACGAACCACCAGTCAAGTGCGGCAGACCTCGCGCACGGGCGGGGCCAGGACCGTCCATGTTGAGGTGAAAAAGCGTCGGACCCTGGTTCGCCGCGGCGAATTGCAACGCCAAAAGGACGAAATAGATCGAGCGGCAGCAGAAAAAGAGGCGGCCGTGAACGCGAAGGTCGAGGCGCAAGCCCGTGACCTTGCGGAGGCTGCTGAAAGCGCGGCTGCGGCCGAGGCGCTTCGGGTTGCAGCTGAGTTGGAAGCGTCGAGTGCGGCGACGGAGGCAGCTGCCGGTGAAGTCGTGCCGGATACGGCTGGTGAAGCGCTGCCAGCTGCGCCGAAGGAGGCGCCTGCGACGGAGCGCGATGACAAACCGAAGCGTAAACGCACCAAAGAACGTGTAGACAACCGTGAGGAATTACATGTTGTCGCTAGCAAACGGGGTCGACGCAAGCCGAGGCCGGCGGTGCGACGAAAACTCACATCAACCGCAGCGGGCCAACATGCGTTTGAGCGACCGACGGCACCGCTTGTGCATGAGGTGGCCATACCCGAGACGATCTCGGTGGCTGGTCTTGCACTGGCAATGTCGGTTAAAGCCGCGGAGGTCATCAAAGCTCTAATGGAAATGGGTTCCCTGGTAACGATTAACCAGGTGCTCGATCAGGATACTGCGATGCTGGTGGTCGAGGAAATGGGCCATACGGCGCGGGCGGTGACGGACGATGATCCCGAGGACTACTTGGCGGAGCAGGAGGTCGAAGCGCTTGAGAGTTCGCCACGCGCTCCAGTCGTGACCGTCATGGGGCACGTAGACCATGGGAAAACGTCGTTGCTAGATTACTTACGTGACACCAAGGTAGCCGCCGGGGAGGCCGGTGGGATCACACAGCATATTGGTGCTTATCAGGTAGAAACCAGCGGCGGTCTAATCACCTTTCTCGACACGCCGGGGCACGAAGCGTTCAGCGCTATGCGATCCCGCGGGGCTCAAGTGACTGATCTCATCATATTGGTGGTGGCAGCGGATGATGGCGTCAAGCCGCAGACTATCGAAGCAATCAATCACGCGCGCACCGCCAATGTCCCGATGATTGTCGCGATTAACAAGATGGATAAGGCCGAGGCGAATGCAGATCGGGTGAAGCAGGAATTGACCGCGCAGGGGGTGGTTCCGGAGGACTGGGGCGGGGATGTCTTGGTGAATGAAGTATCCGCCTTAACCGGTGACGGTGTAGATGCATTGTTGGAAGCTATTCTGCTGCAGTCCGAAGTGCTTGACTTGAAGGCGCCCTCACTCGGTGCGGCCATGGGCGTGGTGGTTGAAGCGCGCATTGACCGTGGGCGTGGGGTGGTGGCCACTGTGCTGGTTCGCTCAGGCACCTTAAGGAAAGGCGATATCCTGCTTGCCGGTCGCGAATTCGGCAAGGTTCGGGCCATGGCCGATGGTGCTGGGCGTGTGGTTAAGGAGGCGACGCCGTCGTGTCCAGTGGAAGTCCAGGGACTGGGCGGCGTACCTGATGCAGGTGATGACGCCGTTGTGGTGGCCACCGAACGACGAGCCCGCGAGATTGCGCAGCATCGCCAGAGTAGGTTTAAAGAGGTCAAACTCGCGCGTCAGCAGTCGATGAAACTTGAGAATATGTTTGAGAAAATGGGTGAGGGTGAGACTCAGACGCTGAATCTCATCATCAAGGCCGATGTGCAAGGTTCGATAGAGGCGCTCACCGACTCGCTTGAGAAACTCTCGCGGGACGAAGTAAAGGTTCAGGTGGTGCATGGCATGGTCGGGGGTATCAATGAGTCGGATGTCAATCTGGCAATGGCCTCGAACGCTGTCATACAGGCATTTAATGTGCGTCCAGATAGCTCGGCTAGAAAATTGATTGAAGCGGAAGGTGTCGATGTTCATTATCACAATGTCATCTATGACGTAGTGGACGAAGTCAGGGCCGCGTTGACAGGCATGTTGTCGCCGGTGATTAAAGAACGAGCGGTGGGATTAGCCGAGGTGCGCGAAGTGTTCCGAGCTAGCCGCGTGGGTGCAGTCGCAGGTTGCCGCGTGGTGGATGGAGAAGTTAGGCGAAATCTGCCGGTTCGAGTTCTACGCGACAGCATCGTTATTTTTGAGGGTCAGATCGATTCGTTGAGACGCTTTAAGGAAGATGTGACGGAAGTGAAGAACGGATTCGAATGCGGTATTGGAGTCAAAAACTACAACGATATTAAAGAAGGTGATCAAATAGAAATTTTTGAGCGTTTCGAAGAGCAGGCGGCGGCTTGATCCGCTCAACACGGGACCATGGCGCAAGGTATTGATCGCCCCCGACGGGTTGGTCACATGATCCAGCGGCAGCTGGCCGAGATCCTGCGTGAAGAGTTGCGTGATGAGATTCCCGGACTCGTTTCGATCACTGGCGTTGATATGAGTCGTGATCTACGCCATGCCACTACATATGTCTCGTTGATCGGAGCCAGCGATGATGGCAAAGCGTTAATTGATGCTCTGAAAGAACACAGACATACGTTACGTTCCGCGCTCAGTCGCTCGTTAAACCTTCGGTTTACTCCCGAGATTCACTTCCGTTATGACAAGACGATCGAAAAGGGGGTAAGGCTGTCTAACTTGATCACCGAAGCCAACGCGATGCGCCCAAATGATGACCTCGACGATGGGGCGTAAACGTCAACTTCGCCGTGGCGATGCGGTCAACGGCATGTTGCTGCTGGACAAGCCGGCCGGCATCACCTCGAACGCGGCCTTGCAGGAAGCAAAAAGCCTCCTGGGTGCACGCAAGGGGGGGCACACCGGCAGTCTCGATCCGATCGCGACGGGGTTATTGCCGCTTTGTTTTGGTCATTCAACCAAATTGTCTGGTTTTTTTCTCGGTGCGGAGAAAACCTATTGGGCCCAGATTCGTCTTGGGCAGATGACCGACACGGGGGACAGTGAAGGACAGGTGATGGCAACCAGCGCGTTAAAGCCGAGCCGCGAGCAGGTTGAGGCGGAGCTCGCGAAGTTTCGCGGTGAGATTGAACAGGTCCCGCCGATGTATTCGGCTATCAAGGTTAATGGTAAACCGCTTTATCGGTTAGCGAGAGAGGGGATTACGATTGAGCGGGAGGCCCGGCAATTCTTGATCGTGTATCTGGAGTTAACGGAGTATGCGTTTCCTTTTGTTGAGATCAAGCTCCGTTGCTCACACGGGTTTTATGTGCGAGGGTTGGCGGATGACTTGGGAAAGGCGCTTGGCTGCGGTGGGCATGTCAGCGCACTTCGGCGCCTCGGTGTGGCTGATTTGACAGTTGATGATTCGATGACCATGGAAGCGTTGTCTTCACTTGCAGATCAAACGGAACGTCGAAAGAGCCTGGTTCCTGCTGATCAGGGCCTGTGTCACATACCTGAGATTCGGCTGTCGGTTGATGCAGCGTACTATCTTTGCCGGGGGCAGGCTGTGCGGGCAGCAGGGCTTCCTAAACACGGAGAAGTGAGAATCTATTCTACCGATGCCGGATTTCTCGGCGTCGGGCAAGTGACCGACGACGGACGCCTGGCGCCCCGACGGTTAATGGTTGGATGACAAAGCGGCGTGGAAGCGATTGAGTTAGGCCTTGGCGAACGGTACACTACGCCGCCCGCCCTCAAGCACGGCCGCGTGGGTAATAGCGGTCGGCAGCCCGAACTTCCTTTTTGAATTAACCTGAATCACGAAAGAATTACTTATTATGTCTTTATCCGCACAAGATAAATCGGCCATTGTCAGTGAACACGCCCGGGGCCCGGCAGACACCGGTTCACCTGAAGTTCAGGTCGCCCTTTTGACGGCACGCATTCTGGATTTAACCGGACATTTTCAGGTCAACAAGCATGATCACCATTCCCGCCAGGGGTTGTTAAAAATGGTCAACCAACGCAGAAAACTACTGGACTACTTGAAGTCGCGTGATCTCGAGCGTTACCAGTCTTTGATTAGCACGCTGGGTTTGCGCCGTTAGCAGACCGTATTGAAACAAACACAGAAGACATACATTAGAGGGATAGTCATTGAATGCAATAGTTAAGGAGTTCAGTTACGGAGCTCAACAAATCCGCTTGGAAACTGGACGGATTGCGCGACAAGCCAATGGGGCGGTGCTCGCCAGCATGGGCGATACCAGTGTTCTGGTGACGGTTGTTGCTCGCAGAGAGAGCAGTGATCGAGATTTTTTTCCGCTAACCGTCGACTACGAAGAGCGAACCTATGCGGCGGGTCGAATACCCGGCGGGTTCTTTAAAAGAGAGGGCCGGCCATCGGAGAAAGCGATCCTGACCTGTCGCTTGATCGACCGACCCATTCGTCCCCTGTTTCCGGCAGGATTTAGAAATGAAGTTCAGGTCGTTGTGACGGTTATGTCGGTCGATCCGGAGATTGATCCTGATATCGTGGCGATGGTGGGAGCATCCGCTGCCTTGACGATTTCCGGTGTTCCTTTTAGTGGCCCGATAGGCGCTAATCGGGTCGGCTTTGTTGAGGGTGAGTATGTTTTAAATCCCACTGCCACACAGTTGGTCGAATCCAGACTGAATCTGGTGGTGGCCGGGACAAAGAATGCCGTACTCATGGTCGAATCTGAAGCCGCCGAGCTCGATGAAGCGCAGATGTTGGGCGCGGTTATGTTTGGCCATGATGCGATGCAGCCGGCGATTGCCGCGATTACTGAGATGGCGAGCGAAGTCGGTAACGAACGGTGGGATTGGAAAGCACCAACGGCTGATGAGGGTGTGAACAGTCGTGTTGAATCGCTGATCGGCGGGAATGTGGCCGAGGCGTACCAAATCGCGGACAAGGGAGCTCGACAGGATAAGATGACAGAGATCCGTCAGAGCGCTATTGACCAGCTGTGTGCCGATGACGGCGGCGATTCACCCGATGCGGTGAAAGCCTCGATCAAGGCAATAGAGAAAAACGTGGTTCGCGGTCGTATCCTGGCAAAAGAGCCGCGTATCGATGGCCGTGATCTCGAAACGGTACGCCCAATCACGATTGAAACCGGCATTTTGCCGCGTACCCACGGGTCTGCCTTGTTTACTCGGGGAGAAACCCAAGCGATTGTGGTGACAACGCTGGGGACCGAGCGCGATGCCCAGCGTATCGACGCTATTGAGGGTGAACGGATGGATACGTTCATGCTGCATTACAACTTTCCCCCTTACTGCGTGGGTGAAACCGGTCGCGTCGGCTCCCCGAAACGCCGCGAGATCGGTCACGGACGACTGGCTAAGCGAGGTCTGTTGGCGGTACTTCCGGACCCAGAGAATTTTCCTTATGTTATTCGGATTGTCTCGGAGATTACAGAATCCAACGGTTCCAGTTCGATGGCGACTGTTTGTGGCACGAGTTTGTCGCTGATGGATGCCGGGGTTCAGATTAAAGCGCCGGTTGCTGGCGTTGCCATGGGTCTTATTAAGGAGGCGGACGACTTCGCCATCTTGACAGATATCTTGGGTGATGAAGATCACCTGGGCGATATGGACTTCAAGGTGGCCGGTACCCGTGAAGGGGTGACCGCCCTGCAGATGGACATCAAGATCGAAGGGATTAATCGGGAGATCATGGAGCAGGCGTTGAATCAAGCCCGTCGTGGTCGTTTGCACATTCTTGACGAGATGGATCGAGCGCTGCCTGCGCCAAGAGCAGAAATGTCAGACTATGCACCTCGAATCACCACCATTCGTATCCCGACCGACAAGATTCGAGACATCATTGGTAAAGGCGGTGTCACGATTCGTGCGATTCAAGAATCGACCGGTGCAGCGATCAACATCGACGACGATGGGACGATAACCATCGCCACGTCCGATAACGCCGCAGCGGAAGCTGCACGTAAAAAGATTGAGCAGATTACCGCCGACGTTGAGGAGGGAACGGTCTATGAAGGTCGAGTCGTTCGCTTGATGGACTTTGGTGCGTTTGTGAATATCCTGCCCGGCAAGGACGGCTTGGTGCATATCTCTCAGATTTCAAACGAGCGTGTCAACGAAGTCACCGATGTATTGTCTGAAGGTGATGTGGTTAAGGTGAAAGTGCTTGAGGTCGACAGACAAGGTCGCGTTCGGTTAAGCATGAAAGCAGTGGATGGCGAGGAATAAGACGGGGCAACAGGTTGCTGTTTTGCCCGTGGTATCGTAGTGCCTGAGTTTGGCGCCGGTTGACACCAAAACGGATCACACCGATGGCAGAGGGTAAACGCGGACTGGTCTGGATCGACCTCGAGATGACCGGTCTCGATCCCGATCAAGATCGAATTATTGAGATTGCAACGATCATTACAGATCGTCAGTTGGAAACGCTCGCGATCGGCCCGGTGTTCGCGATTCACCAGGGCGAGCAAAGCCTCTCTGCGATGGATGAGTGGAACCAGGCGACGCACAGGCAGACGGGCCTGATAGAGCGCGTACGCACCTCTACTATTTCCGAGGGTGAGGCTGAGCGGGCGACGCTGGATTTCATCAAAGAGCATGTCGCGCGCAATTCCTCGCCGTTGTGTGGTAATTCAATCTGCCAGGATCGCCGATTCCTATACCGGTACATGCCAGAACTCGAGAAATACCTCCACTACCGGCATCTCGATGTCAGCACATTGAAAGAGCTCGCGAGTTTCTGGCGCCCGGAGTTACTTGAAGGGTTTAAGAAGCGTTCCAA
>Ga0114999_10007214_pt1 | contig 12651 bp, 9 predicted proteins | sample ArcticOcean_MG_C_3_FD_89820 | JGI IMG/M metagenome (GOLD analysis project Ga0114999, IMG submission 89820) | Marine microbial communities from western Arctic Ocean - ArcticOcean_MG_CB8_126 | ecosystem: Environmental > Aquatic > Marine > Oceanic | place: Arctic Ocean: Canada Basin | collected...
GTAATAACTCTCAAAGATTCTGCAGGTAATACAGTGGAATCTTATCAGGCCGGTTCTAGTTCAAACATTTCGATTGCTGGTTCAGTTCTTTCAATAAACCCTACAGCAATATTGGCGTCTGATAAAACTTACTCTATAAATATTCCTGTGGGTGCAGTACAGGATACTAGTGGGAATAATTTTGAAGAAGTAATCGAATATGAATTTAAAACTCAAATCGATGTCGCCTTCATGTTGCATGGATATAACGGCACTACTCTTTACGAAACAACCGACTCCTTTACAGCTCAAGCTGAATTAACTATGACCCAGATGGGCTTGCTCAGCTTTAACCGACTGAATTCTTATAGAACCCATATGCTGCCTACTAGCACTCGTGATGGTGAATATGCCCAATCAAAGGCAGAAATAGAAGCCATCGATTCAGCTCTCGATAATTGGGGCTCAGACGATGTGCTCTCAAATTTTTATTATGAAAATAAGCTCAATCCAAATGCTTTGCAGAACCCTACACCCGAGCAAATCAGTGTTCTTACAGACTTAAGGCTGTGGCTGGTGGAAAATGAAAAGGGCGCGGTCAACTGGAAAGATACTGAGCTTGGGGAAGAACATTACGAATGGATTTTTGAAAAGGTCTTTCGAGCATGTTCTCCTGCGGTTCGCTTCATGCTGGACGGGCTGCGTATGCCAGCGGGTTTTGACGTAAAGGAATACAGGGCTATCTCAATAATATTGTCTAGTGATGATTCCTATAACGCGGGTGCGGCTGCTTCTAGTTTTACTAGTTGGGGAGGAAAGCACTGGAATATTTCTAATTCAGATGGCGTTGAATACACTCACTACCAAACTTTCTTTTTCGATGATCATAGCAATACATCATCCGGCGGCGACCCTGAAAAAATTAAGATAGCTAATGCAAAGGTTGATGTGCACGAGCTCATACATACTCAAGGTGGAGGCCACGACCAAGACCCTAGTTGTATTTCACCTTATTCAGTGATGGGCGCGTGCGATACAGGAGACTTTTTTACCTATCCAATTTATAACAGGATTTATATTATGGGGTGGCTAGCAGAGACGGCTGTAACGGCTAATCCTTCGTTGGTACAAGACAGTTACAATGCAACTGATCCCACCAAGAAATACCTCTTGAAGCTAGGTGACTTCCGATACCAAGAATTATTCAATGGCTCTTGGTACCAGTACAGAGTGCCATCCTTCGCAAAAACATTGGAATCATGTAAGTTGAGTGCAGGAACTTTTGGGGACGATGGAAATTCTATAGACCCGTTAGGGACTTGCGGACAGTTAGTGGTCGATAAGTCGTGCATCGTATCAACTTCTTTCTATGATAATGAACTTAAAATGAACGTGACTATGCGAGATTTTCAGGCATGCGAATTCATCGATGTTGAAAATGACCTATCTAGCGAATTATTTGCGAAATTTCTAAGTAGACTAGACGGAAGTGCACAAGACTATAGTGGCGCGGTAGACAGACTGGCGCTTTCAATGGAGCAAACCGATGATGCAGCTAGGCAGGCTCTAAGTAATTAAATTTCTATATGAGAATTTGAATACAGCTATTCAGTTTTATTCAAATTTTGAAAAATCCTTGCAACGGTCGCTTCAGCACTCTCAAAATATTCCCGCCGGCGCAGTACGAAAGGGCTACTTTTCCACCCTGGAATCGTTTTGTTTATAGTGGAGGTAGTAAATCTCTGGTAGCCCCAGAAGGTTGAATAACAACATAAATACGAACCAATTAAACTCACCAGATTTAGCTGCTTTCCAACATGCCTTTACAGTCCAATACGCCTCCCAAATAATCAAGATCAAAATAATTAAAATCAACATCCACATATGATCCCCCCATAGACCTTTAGCTTATCGACCTATTATCTGCATCGCAAAGAAATTAAAAAAAACAAGATACCTTTTTCATTCCTATTACACTTTTCTGTAAAAATAAATAATTAAAAGATACCCGTCATCTTAAGAGAGACAATAGGCCCTGAGCGGTAACATTGGTCTTCAATCTCTTCAATGATACCGCTAGAAATACGACCAACGAAGCGGTGCCGTTCGCGGCACATCTTTGCTTTTTCAATGATCTGTTGAGCCTCCAACCGAAAGGTCATGTTCTGAGGACTTATCCATTCCAGAAATGCACCCCAAAACGGGTCTCCGCTTCCATATTCAATATCGTCAATATCGTACCTGAGTCGCCCACCATCGAAACTATCTTGTACGTTCATACCGTAATTAAGATTCAAATTTGGCAAATCATGCCTAAATGCCAAATTAGTCCGGCCGCGCCAGCTATTCATCATTCTTCTTTCAACACCTAAAATCGGATCGATTATTTTGGAGTCTTCCACAGTTGAGCGGGCCGTAATAAGCAAATTTGGCAATCCAATCATACGCATACGAATGCTTGTTCTGACTTCAAGTCCATACTTCTCGCCATCACCGATATTCCCATTAGCGCTCTGTAATTGGTTCTCATTAACAGTGATGTCCATGCGCTCTATTCGATCGTGCCAATCTTCGTAATAGAGTCTTCCACTGACTACTCCAATGTCATTAGGAAGGCGGTATTCAGAATTAATCTCATAGTTCCAATACCATTCTTGACGCAAATTAGCGTTGCCAGCTTGAACATTTGAATCTTCATCCTGCTCATCCGTGGCAGCAACAAAATCATTGAAGGTTAATTGCTCTACAACCTTGTCAATTGAACCTCTTAACTGAAGTTGGGGTGTTAAATCATATCTAAAATCTAATTTAGGTTTAACAAAGTCGAAATCACGCTCTTTCGAAATATCTCCTCTTTGTATTATCTTCGATTCCTCATACAAGACCGAGGTCTCTAGGGACATGCGTGGACTAATGATCCAATTATGAATAAGAAAGGGTTCATAGCGCATTTCTTCGACAGTCGAGTTAGCGTTATTCACAGGCATGGGGATAAGGCCTCCCAACTCGGGAGAGGGGGTCCCACTAGCTCCGGATATTCCTAAAGCCAACTTAGAATCTAAAATAGTCTGCGCTCTTTCAGCGCCGATCTCTATATCCTGGCTTTCAAAAATATCAAATGTATAGGAACCTCGAACAATACGTTCTTTGCTATTACTCCACGAATCAAGAAAAAGATTCTTTTCTTTCGAAGTTTCGCTCAAAACATCATAACGCTCTCTAGTATCGGCCCTCTCAAGAGCGTTCGAAATGAATAAAATCTTCCACCGACTCCCGGCATCTGTGTTGAACTCATAGTCACCGCCAATTTCCCAATTTTTGTATATTCCGGGCGCTGTTTCCAATTGAAAGCTTTCGACATTTGGACTGACTTTTAAGTCTGTAGTTTTTCTTAATGTATCGCTCGTGTGAGTGCCTTCGGTCCAAGTTGCATTAAACCTGGCGCTACTATTTGAATTAATTTGATAGTCAAGGTTTGTACTGACTCCTCCGCCTTGAGGGTCTCTCTTTCGAACTTCAAGCACTTTGTCGTTTGGCGAAAAATCACCCAACATTGAATACTCCCTACTTAAGGTATAAAAATAAGGGTCGTACCCCCTGACGCTCGCTTGAAAATTCAATCCGCCTGTCTGCCCGCTATAAGACAACTCGGCGCTTGGTCTTACAGTATTGTCAGGCGCATGCTCAGCACCGAAGTTGTATTGCAATGAGGACTCACTTAATTCTTCATTCAGCACCACATTTATAACTTGTCCACTACCCCTTACATCGAGCTCCCCAGAAGTGCCACGGATAATTTCAATAAGACTTACTTGCTCTGACGTAATCCGGCTTAACTGACTACCAGTACTATTGTTTTTGCCAGCAGTCCTCTTACCATTGATTAGGATTTCAATAGTGCGGCTCCCGCCGCCAAATCCCCGCCCGCTGCCACCTGAACCCGGCGGACGCCCGCGTGAACTGCTTCTACCTCCGAAACCACCCATACTTCCGAGATCAAGCCCAGGAATTCGATCAAGCATATCTTGGGCAGTAACCGGTGCCCATTCAGAAAAATAACTCGCTGGATATCTGATAGTCGATTCTTCCCCCACATTTTCTTGCGCAAAGGTAAGTTGTGCAATGCTGACTAAAATTAGCAAGGGAATCATGTTGAAAAAAAGAAAGAGTCGATACATTAAAACCTCTAATAATCTTCAAATTTTAAATCTTATTTTTTAAAATTCACTATTACGTATCGGTGATGCAGCAATAATAGTTAATGGATGCCGGGAGGCTTCCTTAGGGTGGGGTCTGCTAGGTGTGTTACCACCGAGGTCGCGTACTCACATAATTTGAATCGTCAGTAAGCTGTGTGATTGTGCCGCTAAGAATGTGTAGTTTAAAAATTTCCCAATTACCGGTTCGATCCGATTCAAAAAGAAGCAATTTCCCGTTCCGGGAAAAAAATGGGTGGCCATCATTTGCGGGGGACTGCGTGATTCTCCGTGGCACAGCACCAGGGGTTGTTAAATCTAGAAGCAAAATGTCGTCTTTGCCTCCACCAGTGGTCGAGTTGGTTTGCCAAGCCACAGCACCACCATCCTGAGAGATTGCTGCGCGCCTATTTCGAAATTCCCAACTTGAAATATTACGATCTATTCTGTCTCCCTGATTATCGAATTCAGTGAGTATGATGGCGATTGTTCGGTTGCTTTGTTGATTATTCGGTTTTTCATTTTGATAAACAATACTATTCCCTGCACTTAAACCATTACTCACCCGAGTGCCAGCTGGAACAGGTTCAATGACTCTCCCCATATTGCCTATTTCAGTCACCAGTAAATGTTCAGTGCTACAGTCTTGTGAATACGTAAGTACTTTGTCATCTAGTGAGAGTGCGGCATGGTGTAGTGAGCAACCAGGCTTCTCTCGCAATACCGTACGCTCGCCGGATTGCAGATCTTCTTGATATAAACGGCCAATGCCTCGTGTGCCGATTTCTGCGCTATCAAATTCTGCATAGATCACGAACTGGCCGTCACTGGTTACTGAGGGGTGATCAAGGTGTTTTGCCGAGGGTCCTCGCCCCGGATGTCTTAGCATTGAAAGTCTACTTCCGTCAGACTCCATTACCCAAATGCTTGCGCCACCGTAGAAACCCGGGACGTCTGGTGTTGCTATATTTGTCCCTGTATTTTCAAATCGTTGAAACACAACCGGATTTGTATAACGATACTCGGCGGCCATTGAGACATTGGCAAGCATAGAAAGAAAACCAATAACAACAGTAATAGTTCGGCAGAATCGCGGCACAAGTTTCTCATTGGACATCGCCGTGATGCCTGCGTTTATTTTTCTGAGGAAATCCATCGCTCAAACCTATTTTCATTGCTCATTTATAGATTCTACCCTTCTCCACGCACAATTCATCCTGTTCTAACTCTTAATCTGAACGCATTCGCTTCTCCTCTTATTAACTTACGCACCGCTAAGATAGCCCATTTTGCTAATATCCAGATCGATAAGTAGAAGAAAGTCATTATAAATCGGTTGAGCCTGACGTGGATCGTTTGATTGAAGTCAATGGGATGGTTATTGCAAAACATTCCGCGGTCTACAATCAGTTTTGCAGAGCGATACTTATTGGTTTGTATCAGGTGTATGAGGTAGCTTAAAAGATTGTTAAAGGTGATTTTGAGACTCCAGAATCTAATTTTGAGTCCGCTGATGTTTGTGCTGTTCCAAATGAAAACCAAGCGGTCACGCTAATGAGCTAATATTCCCCTAATCTTAAAGTAATCTAGATTAAGTATTTGCAATGTTGCTAAGTACTGGGCAATCTTAGTAATCTGATAGATCAACTAAGAGAATTTAGGGCAAAACTATGAAAAATCGATTAAATCTAGCCGCGTCTATTTTGCTATGTGGAGTAATCTCTACAAGTGTGATCAGCGCCGAATTAGAGCAAATAGGAACCTTTGACTTTCCAACCTCAGCGTCTGAAGAGGCCCAAAGGCATTTCATACTGGGCGTCGGGTATCTTCATAGTTTTGGATGGAAACAGGCTAGGGATGAGTTCCGTAAAGCTCAGACTATTGAGCCTGATTTTGCCCTTGCCTACTGGGGAGAATCACTTACATACAACCACCCTTTAATACCGGTTTTGCAAGACCCCGAATCACCAAAGCTAACGCTTAATCGCCTTGGAGCGACATCAGAGGAAAGATTATCAAAAGCACCCACAAGCAGAGAAAAAGGGTTCGTCCGAGCGGCCGAGGCATTTGCATTTACAGAAGGGTCATTAGGAGATAAAAGGTTAGCCTGGATGTATGCCATGCAAGATCTTTATGAGGCTTTTCCTGAAGATCGAGAGGTAGCCGCTTTTACCGCAGTATCTATGTTAAGCGGTGCTACTGTTTCCAATGATGACAGAGTGCTCAATAACTTCTTAACCGAATCTGGAACAGAAATCACTATGCGAGCTGGAGCAATAGCGATGGATCTTTTTCGGGAAAACCCGAATCACCCGGGTGCGGCTCATTACATAATTCACTCATTCGATCATCCAACCTATGCGCCTCTAGCACTGACCGCGGCAGAAAAATACGCAAGCATAGCGCCGGCGGTATCCCACGCGAGGCACATGCCGACTCACATTTTTATTCAACACGGTATGTGGGACAAAGTTTCTGACTGGAACGATTCTGCTTTTCAAGCAGGTGCGGACCTGTGGGAACCCGGTGACGCTGCTGGAGATCAAAATCATTCTTCTGACTGGGGTCAATATGGTGACCTTCAGCTGGGTGATTTTGAAAGATCTAGCCTCTGGATTGACCGTGCAAGCGAAGTGCTGGAAAAAAATGCTAATGACCCACGATCAATGGGCACTCTTAAAACCATGAAAGCCCGACATACAATAGAGACGGAGAAGTGGGAAACCTATGCTCTAACAGATTCATTAAATGGAGATGAACTGTTAGCCCTTGGTCTAAGTGCTGCCAACCTTGGAGAACTCGATTTGGCTCAAGCTGTCGCTGATAGATTAGAAAGTCTTACATCACAAAATCCGAATAATACAACTCTTAACCTAATAAGTTTGGAAGTATCAGCTTTAACTAAATTTAAAAGAGGTCAAGAAGATGAGGCGGTTTCTATGCTTATGGATGCCATTGCCATGGCTGAAAGCCTATCACCACCTAGAGGTGCAGCTAGCCCTTTAAAGCCGGTCCATGAGCTCGCGGGTGACATATTGCTTGAAATGGGGAATCATGAAAGAGCAGCTAACCTTTACGAGGCTTCTTTAAGAAGAACGGCTAATCGGCCACGGGCACTTTTGGGCGCTGCTAGAAGTTATGCAGGCATGGATGATGAATACAACGCGCGCCAAAGATATCAAGCTTTCAATGCACTCTGGCAAGACGATAGCCTGTCAGAAGTAGCCGAAGCCAAAGAATATCTAGGATTTTAATTAGCACGAGGGCAACATGCCATTTTACAGTGGCATGTTGCCGGTAGCTCTCATGTCGATGCGATTTTCGAAATCGAGTTCGCCAAGGTCAGAAATTTACGGGACGGTTTTCCACTAGAAGAAGCGATACCTCGGCAACCGGATTATGCATTACCAGCCTACTGCACTGTGCCATTTTGCTCCGTGCTTAATGTTGTTTTCGAACACCTGATAAAGTGGATAAGGGATGATATCCAACCGCCTCGAGCCCAGCCATGTGGATTTGACTCCTTAAGTGATTCTGAGCGTTTACAATTTATTTCAATGGTTCAGGGCTTGCTGAGGGTATGGGAAGAAGCTTTCTTCCAGCTTGTGGAAGATCGTCTTGACTGCCGGGTATGGACCTCAACGGTTGCTCAATATCGCGATTGGATGTCTTCAAAAGGTTTTCAGAGGGTATGGGAACTTCGGAAACATACATATAATCTTGATTTTCAAAAATTTGTTGAAGATTTAGCGCTTGGAAATTACAAGCTCAACTAGAGTCTTGATGCAACTCTATTACCTGCCTCGTTAAAACGATTCCAGGTTCGGAAAGTAGCCTTTTCGAGCTCTTCAAAAGAGAGAGGATAATCATGTTTCGACAGTTAAAAAATTGCCATAACGTTGAAGACCTTCGGCTACTTGCTAAACAACGTCTACCTGGCCCTATCTTTCATTATATTGACGGCGCTGCAGATGACGAAGTTACCTATCGTAGGAATACTTCGGCCTTTGATGACTGCGATTTAGTACCTAACGTTTTAGCTGGTGTCGAACATATTGACATGTCTGTAACGGTTATGGGGCAAAAACTAGCGATGCCTGTTTTTTGCTCGCCGACCGCTTTACAGAGGTTATTTCATCATGATGGGGAGCGTGCTGTTGCGAAAGCTGCTGAAAAATTCGGCACTATGTTTGGAGTTTCAGCTCTTGGTACGGTTACTCTTAAAGAAATTGGGGAAATAATCTCCACGCCTAAACTCTTTCAGTTCTATTTTCACAAAGATCGTGGGCTCAATGACGCGATGGTACAAAGAGCGCAAGAGGCTGGGTTCAATGCTCTCGCCTTGACAGTAGATACTATTACAGGTGGTAACCGGGAGCGCGATCTGCATACAGGTTTTACCTCGCCTCCACGTTTAACATTAAAAAGTTTATTGAGTTTCGCTACACATCCAGCATGGGCAGCTAATTATTTTTTCCGCGACAAGTTTGAACTTGCAGAGTTAAAAGATTTTGTTCAGAAAGGTTCGAATGTAGCGGTATCAGTTGGTGACTACTTCGCGGAAATGTTAGATCAGTCCATGAGCTGGGCAGACGCGGAAGCATTACGCGCAAAATGGGGTGGTCCGTTTTGCTTAAAAGGGGTTATGAGTGTCAGTGATGCGCTAAAAGCGGTTGATATTGGTGCCGATGCGATAATGGTTTCCAACCATGGGGGAAGACAATTGGATGGTTCTCGTTCTCCATTTGATCAAATCAGTGAAATTAGTGATGCCGTAGGTGGTAAACTAGATATCATCCTTGACGGTGGTGTGCGTCGTGGCTCTCATGTCCTTAAAGCGATAGCTGCCGGCGCTACGGCTTGTTCGGGAGGAAGAATGTACTTGTATTCATTGGCAGCGGCTGGTCAACCTGGTGTTGAAAAAGCCTTAGGAAACCTTAAATCAGAAATTGAGCGAGACATGAAGTTATTGGGAGTGAAAAGTATCTCGGAGATTGATCGCTCCATGGTGCGTTATCGCTAAATTAATGTGATTACCTTACAGGGTTTTCTTTTTTTTAAGAGGATTGGCTTTATTATAGCTAACCTCTGGGCACGGGCCATCTGCAGCGGATTGTTTTTAACGAAAGAACCGAGGAGATACGACGCGAGTTGATGTTGACAGAACTCAAGCGGCGGGTCTGGGAAGTGCGCGAAGGTCCTGACGGATTCCTTTATATACTGACTGATGAAGAAGATGATGGGGCATTACTGCGGATCGAGCCTGTGAACTGAGTATGGTTCTTTCGTTTTATAATAGATACTTAAATTGAAGCCTCAGCGATTGTTGAAGAAGTAAAAAATAAACCTTTTGTGTTTGAGTTTTATGGGGCTTTGATGAGCGCTGATGCTTTGGCTAGAGGTTAATAATAGGGGTAAGAAAATGATTGAAAGACTGGCTTTAGTAATTCACTGGTTAGGGTCTCTTTGCTTGTTGATTGCTATTTTCTATGGAGTGATTCTTCAATCACTAACCGACACAGGGTTTTATTCCTTGTTGTTGATAGCGGGAGCTGCTTGGCCTATCAAGTTCATTCTCACTGGCAACTCCGAAATATTGCCGTGGCAAAAGAAATACGCTTGGACGTTACAAAAAGGGATATACGCTTCAGAGAATGAAGATTAGGTTATGAAGTAATACCTAGTGTTAATTAGTTGCCAATTGGATAGCTTTTCTCTAATGCGAGGTATTCTAGCAGCTTTTACGATAGTCCTAACATTATTGCAGTCTTCGTACTTGTATTCTCATGGGCGCGGATTGAGCTCATATGGTTGCCAAATTCAAAACACTTGGCAGTATTTTAAAATTTTCAGAACAAAGCGTTTTAAAAAATATCAGGAGGCTTGAGATGATACGTTATTCTACAAAACCAATTTCTGCGATACTGTTTTTAAGCTTATTTGCGTTACCGTTTCTATTGAATTCTACTTTAGCCGATGATAGCTGGGAGCCTGGCCGAACCATCGATGATCAACCCGATCTGCAAGGGGTTTGGGCAAATAACGCGATCACTCCAGTTGAACGACCGGCAATGTTCGACGAGAGGGAATATCTTACCGGCGAAGAGATGCAGTTCCTCGAGCGCCGAATGTCTGAGATAACAGCTAGTGGTGGCGACGCGTTATTTGGAGAGAGTGTGTTGGATGCCGTGTTCTCAGGTGATGTGTCTTCACGAGATACGCAAACAGGAAATTATGACCAGCAATGGATGGTGGAGCGGACACTGGACAATCGCACCTCTCAGATTATTGATCCATCCGATGGCCGCTTCCCAGCCAGAACCGTGGCAGCTGCAGCTCATGACAGAGAGCTTGCCGGCTACAGGGCAGAGCATCCTGCCGACTCCTGGCTAGATCGATCATTATCCGAACGTTGCGTACATCGTGGTGTTCCGAATCTTCGCCCTGGTTATAACAGTTACTGGCAAATCGTTCAGTCCGATAATTATGTCACTATTATTCAGGAAATGTTTCACGACGTACGCGTTATACCACTGACAACGATGCCAAATCTGCATGAGGACATCCGGCTGTGGAATGGAAGTTCTCGCGGTTATTGGGAAGGAAACACCCTGGTTATCGATACGCAAAATATTAATGAGAAGAGCGATCCCGGACTGGATACACAGGCGAGGGTGTACCAGGAAAGGTTGACTAGAGTCAGTGAAACTGAACTACAATACGATTTTATCGTGCACGATCCGGGGACTTTTACTGACGATTACACTCGTAGACTCATCTTCGGATATTCCGAAGACAAGATTTATGAATATGCCTGTCATGAAGGTAACTATGGCATGATGAATATCCTTTCTGGTCACCGTATTGAGGAAGCTAGGTTAGCCGATAATGATTGAGCAGAATTGATCTGAAGCTAAGGCACCCTGACTCCCATTTGATTCTTAGCGTAAACCTAAGTTGTCTTTTTGTGATCCAGAGCGAATGAGTGTAAAAACTTTCAAGAATCCTTTCCTTCGTTTTCTTTTAAATACAGATGTAGCTGACGATCGTGCCTGCTTGCTGCGCTTAACGGCCCGGACCGCACCCACGGCTTCCACTTCGGATCTGCGCCGCGGGGCTTATCACCCATTACAGTCACACGTTGGATCACTCGCTCGCCTTCGAAGTCGTTCAACACAAAATGTTGCGTGATACAGTTGTCCCACATACACACTGTGCCAGCTGTCCAGCGGTAACGCACAGTAAAGCGAGGGTTTTGTACCCACCGAGTAAGATAGGGCAACAAGGTTTCACTCTCATTGGCATTGAGCTCTACCAGTCTGCGAGTAAAATGCTCGTTTACATAGAGTGCTTTTTTCCCAGATACGGGGTGCATCCTCACTACGGGATGAATGTACATCTGCTCGGGATGATTGTGAGGGTGAGCGTCATGTAAGGCAGTCATGCCATCGCATAGAGACTTTATGGGCTCTGATAATTCTCTGTAGGCATGGTTTAGATTTGTCCACATTGTATCGCCACCGGTGGGAGGGCATTTCACCATGTGCAAAATAGACATGCGTGCCGGCTCTTCGCGAAAGGTGAGATCTGTATGCCACTCATCGGCAATGCCCCCATGGGAGGCGGCCAGTTCAAATATTTTTTCATGAGGAGTATAAGCATTCTTCAAATTCGGGTGGCCTTCCAGCTCTCCGAATTGCTCGCCCAACCTCACGTGCTCATCAACAGTCGGGTGTTGGTCAGGTAGGAAGATCACCATATGCTCCAGAAGCAAAGCTTTCAATGCAGCTATGTCCTCTTTTGTAGGATGGGAGAGATCTGGGCCTCTGATCTCTGCACCCAGGGAGCCCGCTAGTCGGTTAATCTGCCAATGTTTGCGTATGTTCATGGTAGTAAAGTTTATAACTATAGGAGTTTATTGTCTTGCTGGCTGGTTCTACGGAGCAAATCAATCTTGATTGAAACTAAATTAAATAGGGTGGAACGGCTAAATATAGACAGACTTATTCTTTCCTAGTGTGAGATATTGAACTGCAGTCTGTACAGCAAGGTTATTCATAATTTAAATAAGTTACTTAGTAGGTTAAGAGTTTACTCTTTCCTCTGCCAATTGCCGTAATCTGGTTCGTTGTATTTTCTTTCCATTTGGACTATTTGTAGTAGGGAAAGATTCTAATAAATGAAAAATAACTGGCACTTTGAATGCGGCTAATTTTTTTTTGCAATGCTCTTTTAGTTCTTCTTGATCAATTTCTGTTTCGGCGTTTGCTATAATAAAAGCATAGGGTTTCAATTTATTCTTAATAAGGATAGCTACAACTTGAGCAGCGCTAACCGTTTTATGGTCTATTAAATGGTTTTCAATTTCAGCAGGGCTAACTAAATAACCACCCAATCTTAATGTGTCTCCCATTCTTGTTTCGAATACGAAGTCAGTTTCAGAAGTCATATAACCAAGGTCACCTGACTTTAAAAA
>Ga0114999_10007216_pt1 | contig 12649 bp, 14 predicted proteins | sample ArcticOcean_MG_C_3_FD_89820 | JGI IMG/M metagenome (GOLD analysis project Ga0114999, IMG submission 89820) | Marine microbial communities from western Arctic Ocean - ArcticOcean_MG_CB8_126 | ecosystem: Environmental > Aquatic > Marine > Oceanic | place: Arctic Ocean: Canada Basin | collected...
ACGGCGCAATGTGCCTGCATCGTCTTTTGCATCTCAAGTCGGATTTCAGCCGTGGTCATATCACCATTACCGTGGCGCCGATCATCTAGCCAATCAAGCGCATTGTCACCGGCATCTCCCGGTAACTCGGCTTGCGTTGCACCCGGTGTCAAAGTTTCCGCGCATCGATCTGCTGCCGCCCGACCAAACACCACAAGATCAAGCAATGAGTTAGACCCAAGCCGGTTCGCACCATGCACTGACACACAAGCCGCTTCACCAACAGCCATCAACCCGGGGACAACAACATCGGGGTCATCACCAACCGGGATCAGAGCTTCACCGCGATAATTGGTCGGCACACCGCCCATATTATAATGTACGGTCGGCAGAACCGGGATTGGTTCGCGGGTGACATCAACATTGGCGAAAATGCGGGCGGTTTCTGAAATACCCGGGAGACGTTCGTTGATCACCTCGGGTTCTAGATGCTCAATATGCAAATGGATGTAATCCTTATCAGGACCAACACCACGACCTTCATTCATTTCGACGGTCATCGAGCGGCTGACGACATCACGAGACGCCAGGTCTTTCGCATGCGGTGCATAACGCTCCATAAAGCGCTCACCTTCTGAATTGGTCAGATAACCACCTTCGCCGCGCACCCCTTCGGTAATCAGGGCACCCGCACCATAAATTCCCGTGGGATGGAATTGAATAAACTCCATATCCTGCAACGGTAGTCCGGCGCGAAGCACCATCGCACTACCATCACCCGTTTGGGTGTGCGCCCCGGTGCAAGAGAAATAACTGCGGCCATAACCGCCGGTCGCAACGATAACTTTTTGCGCCCGGAAACGATGAATTGTGCCATCATCCAGATTCCACGCCATGACACCGGCAATTTTGCCATCGACATCATGGATCAAATCCAGCGCAAAATACTCAATGAAAAATTCAGCCTGATTGCGCAGTGATTGCTGATACAGCGTATGCAAAATAGCATGACCGGTACGGTCAGCAGCGGCACAGGTACGATGCGCTGGCGGGCCCTCACCATAATCGGTGGTCATGCCGCCGAAGGGGCGCTGATAGATTGTGCCGTCATCGGTGCGTGAGAACGGTACGCCATAATGTTCAAGCTCGATAACTGCCGGCATCGCTTCGCGACACATATACTCAACGGCATCCTGGTCAGCGAGCCAATCACCGCCTTTTACAGTGTCGTAGAAATGCCAGCGCCAGTCGTCCTTGCCCATATTGCCGAGCGCAGCAGAAATGCCTCCCTGAGCCGCGACAGTGTGACTGCGCGTTGGAAAGACTTTTGTGATGCAGGCCGTCTTCAGCCCCTTCTGGGCTAAGCCAAACGTTGCTCTGAGACCAGCGCCACCGGCGCCAAGCACAACAACGTCATAGGTGTGATCGATTATGTCGTAAGACTTGCCGGAATTAGCCATGGAGTATCAACCTGCAAACGCGATTTTAAGGATGGCAAACAGTGAAGTCGCCGCCAGCGCAATTGCCGCGAACTTAACAGCAATGATGCAAGCGACTTTCAACCATTCGGTATGAACATAATCTTCAATGACGACCTGCAGCCCAAGCTGCATGTGGTGAAACACCGCGACAATCATCAATATAAGAAGGACGGAGGTCAAAGGGTTAGCGATCCAAGCCTGTACCGCCTTAACATCAGCGCCAGCGAGATGGGCAATATTGATCACCAGCCACAACATCAGAGGAACCAGCGCAATAGCGGTCAATCTTTGGGCCCACCAATGTGCAACGCCTTCCTTGGCCGAACCAAGGCCGCGAACTTTTCCAAGATCGGTGCGTAAACTCATTATAACGCCCCCATCGAATAATACCCGCAGACCCAGCCGGAGATCGTCAGAACAATGGTTGCTGCGATCACGATCCAGCCCGAACGGTAAGCTGCAGGCAGATCGAGCCCTTTGCCCATATCCCAAAACAAATGCCGAATGCCATTACACAGGTGATAAAACAGCGCCAATGTCCAGCCAAACAAGAGTAGCCGACCAAACCAGCTGCCAATGATTGTTTGTATTGTTGTAAAAGCCTCGCCGCCCAAGGATGCCGCAACAAGCCACCAAACAAGAAGCAATGTGCCCACTGCCAATGCAACGCCAGTCATGCGATGCATAAGTGAAAGGATGGAAGTTAGCTGAGGCTTATAAACTTGGAGATGCGGAGAAAGCGGACGTTCTCGGGTGTCCATTACACTCTTTCCGTATAGTCGTTCGATGCGCAATTGGCGTCATACCCGCGCTTCTTCAATTTATTTAGCCCTTCGTCCATCTCTAGTCAATTCTGTCTGCCATATTCCTGCAAACACTCTAGTAAGAATGATATTCCTTAGCCACCTCAGTGAGGCGCACCCATTCTTCAGGAACCCACCTAAACCATAAGTTTCCGTATTGTGAGTAAGCCTGTAGATGGAATGCTCAGAAGCTGGAGAAAGATACTTCCTTTATGCACAATAAATTAAATAAATCACCCAAATAGGCGTTGCAGCGAATGAGTGATTCACGTTGTGACAGAGTTTCATCATGGGCCTCCCTATTGGACGGATTTTGTTACCGCAAGAGTTCATCTCGCCGCTTAGGGACGTTGCTCGTGAGGCACTGGATTACCGGCATGACTGTCTCGCCATTCAAAGGGGAAAATGCTGAGCCCGCACCGCTAAGCCGATGCCGCCTCCAGCTCCTTGATTGCCTCCGCCATACGCACCAACCTTTGGGCCTCTTCGACATGGAGCCCTTCAACAAGCTGCCCATCAACCAGGGTAACGCCTTTACCCTCGGCGAGCGCAGCTTCGTGCGCCGCCGTGATTTTATGGGCCCAGGCAATTTCCTCATCAGAGGGCCCGAAGATTGCATTAGCACCGGCAACCGTTTTCGGATGTAGCAAAGTTTTGCCATCGAAACCCATCGAGCGTCCCTGCCGGCAGGATTCAAGGAAACCGTCATCATCTGAAAGATCAAAGAAAGGGCTATCCAGAACAGTTAGGCCATTCGCACGCGCCGCCAGAACGCAAAGCTGAATACTGGTCATTAGGGGAAGACGGTCAGGCATGTGTTGCGCCCGGAGATCCTTTGTTAGATCTGCAGAGCCGATGAGAAGAGCGCCGACCCGCGGGTGGGCTGCCGCAATTGCACTTGCGTTGAGAACGCCACGCGCCGTTTCAACCATACACCAAATCTGCATCTCGGCCGGTGCATTTGCCGCCTCCATGAGCTTGTTGATCGCAATGACTGTGTCAGGTGAATCCACCTTCGGAACCACCAGCATTTCGGCCCCTGATGTCACAATCGCCGCGACATCTTTTTCGTGCCATTCGCTACCAGCGCCGTTAATTCTGACGCCGATCTCCCGTCGACCGTATCCACCTTCACCAAGGACCCGAAGAATATTGTCTCGCGCGAAATCCTTTGCATCCGGCGCAACACCATCTTCCAGATCCATAATCAAAATATCAGCCGGCACATCGCGACCCTTTTCCAGCGCCCGCTCATTGGCCCCGGGGGTATACATAGCGCTGCGGCGCGGACGGTCCGTAATTAACTTGTCGGCAGACATAATGAACTCCTTTAAATTGTACCTCACACTATAGGCGAGCCGTCAGCAGCCTCAAAGGCGTGACACGTAAATTTAGCAATATTTTGGAAAGAAAAACAGCGGATCTCAATACGCTAGAGCCGGTGGCTATAGACAGACAATCCGGGGTTGGGCCAGGGTACGAAAACATCAGCAAATATTTTTTCTGGTTGAAACAGGAACTGGGGTTGGCCCATGATGGTTGTGATATCGACCTCCGATACAAGGTTTATATCGAATTCGACACCTGGCTCATCAACGAATATAACCGCCCGCACGATCCCTATTATGATCTATTCGAGGGCGGACTTTATTGGGCTCAAAACCCTAAAGAAGACAAGCCAGTTATCCTGTTGAGTGACGAATTTATCCTCTACACGCTCAACGACCCCAACATCATCACGCAACTGCCCCAGATTGGCTTAACCAATTTAAACGTCATCGAACCACTGGACTGGCCAGACGAGCCGACCCTCCGTTAATATCCGCTCCTATGGAGCCGTTGCTGTTCTTTCTCAAAGGCATTGCCGCCGGGTTTGTCGTTGCCATTCCGGTAGGTCCAGTCGCGATGTTGTGTATCCGGAGAACCTTGGCGACCAGCATGATATCAGGCTACGCGACTGGGCTAGGCGCCGCCGTCGCCGATACGATATATGCGATCGTCGCAGCCTACGGCATCAGTTTTATCGCTGACATCCTATTCACCAACAATTTTTGGTTCCGCCTTATTGGCGGCGTCATTCTTTGTCTTATGGCCGCACGAATGCTCTCTGCCCCACCAACTGAAAGCAAAGCTCAGGATACCGGCAAGCTATTCGGTGATTTCGTTTCAGCCCTGGTAATCACCGGAACCAACCCGATCACTCTCATCGCCTTTGGCGTTATTTTTACGTCCATCGATGTGGCCACTGCGGGCGATCGTTACGAATGGGCGGAAGCCCTGATCGCCGGTGTATTTGTCGGCTCTGCCGCGTGGTGGGTACTTCTCACTGGACTGACCGCAATTTGCCGCCGGTGGGTCCGCGAGCTGTCCCTTACGTGGATCAACCGGATATCGGCCTTCGTGATACTGGCCTGTGGTGCCCTGACCGTCATTGCCGCCATCGCGCCAGAAAGCGCTATTGGCTCGTTAATCGCCCTGCCCAAATCTGCAGGACAACAATAGTTTTAGATTACTCCGCGTCCGCCTCAACTTCCATCGTCAGAAATTTTTCATCGTCCTCAAGATCGATTGGCTGCAAGCCATAAAGATGTTCCGCGATCTGGACCGCATTCAAGGCAGCACCTTTCCGTAGATTGTCAGAGACACACCAGAATGACAGCCCATGTTTTAATGTCGGATCTTTCCGAATACGACTGACATAGACCATATCATCACCGACGCATTCGACCGGAGTCACATAACCCTCGTTCGCGCGATGATCGATCACGGTAACGCCTGGCATAGCGCGCAAAAGCACGCGCGCCTGATCAACAGTTAGCTCGTTGGCAAATTCAACATTCACAGATTCCGCGTGACCGATAAAAACGGGGACACGAACACAAGTAGCACTGACCTTGATATCACGGTCGAGAATCTTGTTCGTCTCGACCCGCATCTTCCATTCTTCCTTGGTATCCCCGTCATCCATAAAAACGTCGATATGCGGAATAACATTGAAGGCAATCTGCTTGGTAAAAAGTTCCGGCGTCACCTGGTCGTTTACAAAAATTCCCTTAGTCTGATTAAACAGCTCATCCATCGCCGCTTTACCACCGCCGGAGACTGATTGGTAAGTAGACACCACAACGCGCTTGATCTTCGCAGCGTCATGCAGCGGCTTTAGCGCCATAACCATCTGGATCGTTGAACAGTTGGGATTGGCTATAATGTTCCGCTTGGTGTAGCGTTTAATAGCCTCAGGATTTACCTCCGGCACGACCAGCGGCACATCAGGATCCATCCGAAATTCTGACGTATTATCGATGACCACACAGCCCGCTTTTGCAGCCCGGGGCGCATGAATTGCAGAAACTTTCGCACCAGGCGAAAATAAAGCGACATCGAAACCAGTAAAATCGAAATCATCCAAAGTCTGGATTTTGAGGATATCTTTTTCCCCAAACGACACTTCGCGCCCGTTGGAACGTTCAGAGGCCAACGCGACGATTTCATCGACCGGAAAGGCCCGCTCTGCCAACGTCTGCAAAATTTCGCGGCCCACATTGCCGGTCGCACCGACAACAGCGACTTTATACCCCATGATCTAAATCCTGTGTAAATCACCCGCGCAAATGCAAGCCCTGCGCACAGATGCGTTCACTTAAGACCCCCTGCGGGGTTTTTCAAGCGGTGATTTTCCCAAATGGAAAACCCGAAAATTTCTTAAGACGCGGAGATTTTGTCGAGCTCCTTGAGCACGGCGCTACCCATCTCTTCGGTTGATACCATCTGCATGCCATCGGTCATGATGTCCCCGGTGCGTAATCCAGCATTGAGTACCGCCTCAACCCCTGCTTCGACGTTATCCGCATCCTCGCCCATTTCGAATGAATAGCGCAGCATCATCGCGAAGCTCAATATCATCGCCAGCGGATTTGCTTTGCCTTGCCCGGCAATATCAGGCGCGGTGCCATGGACCGGCTCATAAAGTGCATGGCGTTTGCCACTGGAGTCTAGCGCACCCAGTGATGCTGACGGCAGCATGCCGAGGGAACCCGTCGCCATTGAGGCACAATCGGACAGGATATCGCCAAACATGTTAGTCGTGACAATGACGTCGAACTGTTTGGGATCGCGAACCAGCTGCATTGCGGCGTTATCAACCAGCATGTGTGACAGCTCGATATCCGGGTAGTCCGGCGCGATGCGAACCACTTCTTCACGCCACATCTTTGTACTTTCCAGGACGTTCGCTTTATCGATCGAACACAGCTTCTTGCCGCGCTTCCGGGCAAGTTCAAAACCCACCCGGGCAATGCGTTCAACTTCCGGGGTCGTATAGATCAAGGTGTTGTAACCGCGTTTACCACCACCCGGCATATCTTCAACACCACGTGGTTCACCAAAATAAATACCGCCGGTCAGTTCGCGGACAATCAGGATATCAAGTCCAGCAACGACCTCTCGTTTGAGACTCGATGCGTCAGCCAAAGCGTCAAAAACAATGGCCGGGCGCAAATTTGCAAACAGGCCGAGATCCTTGCGAATACGCAGCAGGCCCGCTTCGGGGCGAATATCAAAATCGACATTATCCCATTTTGGTCCACCAACTGCGCCGAGCAGAACAGCATCAGCAGCCTTGGCCGCTTCAACCGTCTCGTCCTTCATCGGAACGCCATGGGCATCGATGCAGCAGCCACCGATAATATCTTCTTCGGTATGAAAGCTGACCTGACGATTACTTTCCATCCAGTCCATAACCCGACGGACCTCGCCCATGACTTCAGGGCCAATTCCGTCGCCGGGCAACATCAATACCTTTTTATTGGCAGCCATTCTGATCTTCCTTCTCTGTGCCGTAAATTTCCGCGCGAAGCTCTAGCACACAGCTGCGGCGGTTGGGAGTCCCCGATACGTTATTCAAGAAAAAAGGGCGGACCCGAAGGCCCGCCCAAAATGCATCGGTATAGTATCGAGCGTTATGCATAGAGCCAAGGCTCTGACGCTTTCTGTTTTTTCTCATATGCCGAAATCGACGATTCTTTTTTCAAAGTCAGCCCAATATCATCAAGCCCATTGAGCAGACAATGCTTCTTGAAGGAATCGACTTCAAAAATAATTTTCTCACCGTCAGAATTGGTGATCTCCTGACTTTCGAGATCAACCGTCATGGTTGCGTTGGCACCGCGCTCAGCACCTTCCATCAACTGCTCCAGCTCTTCAGGTGACACTTTAATCAACAAAATGCCGTTCTTGGAGCTGTTATTGTAAAAGATATCGGCGAAATCCGTCGAGATAACGCAGCGAATGCCAAAATCCAGCAACGCCCATGGCGCATGCTCACGGGACGAACCGCAACCAAAATTATGGCCCGCCACCAGGCTTACAGAATTCCGATAAGCTGGTTTATTGAGAACAAAATCAAGATTTTCTTCACCAGTTTTAGGATCATAGCGGAGTGGGTCAAACAAGTTCTTGCCCAGGCCAGTGCGTGTCAGTGTCTTCAGGAAGCGAGCCGGAATGATTTTATCCGTATCGCAATTGACGATCGGCAAGGGTGCTGCCACAGCGGTGAGTTTTGTGAATTTTTCCATTCTAGCGTCTCCTTACTTGATCAGATCGCGAACATCAGCCAGATGACCCGCAATGGCCGCGGCGGCAGCCATCATCGGGCTAACCAAATGGGTCCGACCACCAGGGCCCTGACGGCCCTCGAAATTACGGTTTGACGTCGATGCTGAACGTTCACCTGGCTGCAACATGTCACCATTCATGGCGAGACACATTGAGCACCCTGGCTCACGCCAGTGAAAGCCCGCTTCCTCGAAGATCTTGTCGAGACCCTCTTCCTCGGCCTGCATTTTGACCAAACCGGAACCTGGAACCACCATCGCATAAACCGAGTCGGCAACTTTGTGACCCTTTGCGACGGCAGCCGCAGCCCGCATATCCTCAATCCGCGAATTCGTGCAGGAGCCAATGAAGACCTTATCAACGGCGATATCCGTCATTTTCATGCCTGGCTTAAGGTCCATATATTCAAGAGACCGTTCCATCGCCGAACGACGGTTTGCGTCACTGACCTGTGCAGGATCGGGCACAACCCCCGTGATACCGATCTCGTCCTCAGGACTGGTTCCCCAGGTTACCTGCGGAACGATTTCGGAAACATCGAGTTGGATTTCAGTGTCGTAGGTGGCGCCGACATCGGTAGGTAGTTTACGCCATTGCTCGACGGCCATTTCCCACTGCGCACCTTTCGGGCACTGAGGGCGACCTTTAAGATATTCAAAAGTCTTCTCATCAGGCGCGACAAGCCCCGCGCGGGCACCGGCTTCGATGGTCATATTGCAGACCGTCATACGGCCTTCCATCGACAGTTCTTCAATCGCAGGACCAGCATATTCGATAACGTGTCCAGTGCCACCAGCGGTGCCAATTTTGCCAATGATGGCTAAAACCAGATCCTTGGCCGTGCAGCCCTCGGGCAATGAACCGGTGACCGTTATCCGCATATTTTTAGCCGGGCGTTGGATCAATGTCTGCGTGGCAAGCACATGCTCAACTTCAGACGTTCCAACACCAAAGGCCAATGCACCGAAGGCACCATGGGTTGCCGTATGAGAGTCACCACAAACCAGCGTCACGCCGGGCTGGGTGAAACCCTGCTCCGGGCCGATGACATGCACAATACCCTGGCGTTCATCGTTAATTGAAATATAGGGAAGACCAAATTCAGCGGCATTCGCTTCCAGAACTTCAAGTTGGATACGAGATGCATCATCTTCGATCTCATCCGTACCGCCACGACCTGGCGTTGTTGGCACGTTATGATCTGGCACGCAGAGATTTGCTTCCGGACGCCTCGCCTTCCGGCCAGATTCCCGCAAGCCATCAAATGCCTGTGCACTGGTGATCTCATGAATCAATTGCCGATCGATATAGACAAGACATGTTCCGTCATCTTGCTGATCAACCAGATGACTTTCCCAAATCTTATCGAATAATGTCTTCGGTCCTGACATCACCCCGTCTCCCTTCGTCAAAGTAAAAGCTACCCACGCTCAGGCGGCTAAATCGTTATTTATCTTCGTTGCCTTCGGCCTTAGTTGCCGCCTCTATAGCAGCCGACTGAACGGCTTCATCGGAAGCAACAGCCACTGGCTCTTTCTTAGCAACCTGATCGGCACCGACCCGACGCTCAACTTTCTCGGCAATCCGCGCCTTCTTACCGCGCAGTTCACGCAGATAATAAAGTTTGGCCCGACGAACCGCGCCGCGACGCATAACTTCGATCTGCTCGATCCGTGGGGAATAGAGCGGGAATACACGTTCCACCCCTTCACCGTAGGAAATTTTGCGAACCGTGAAGGCTGAGTTGAGCCCCGAATTTTTGCGCGCTATACATACGCCCTCAAACACCTGGACCCGCTCGCGCGTCCCTTCAACGACCTTAACGTGAACGCGCAGCGTATCGCCGGCGCTAAATTCAGGGACTTCCCGCTCTGCGGTCAGCTTGCTGATCTCTTCTTGTTCCAGCGTTTCGATAATATTCATGGTCTTAATCCTTTATCACCATATGACGTTCCTGATACCTGTTCCACAGGTCAGGGCGTCGTTCTTGAGTAATCTTTTCGGCAGCCTCACGCCGCCAGTTCTTAATCTTTTCGTGATGCCCGCTCAACAAAAGTTCGGGCACCTTGTGGCCCTGCCAATCGACAGGCCGCGTATAATGGGGATATTCGAGTAACCCCTCTTCAAAACTTTCATCTGTCAGCGACTCTGCTTTGCCGATCACCCCCGGCAACAGCCGGACACAGGCATCAATCAACGTAATCGCCGCAGGTTCGCCACCTGAAAGAACAAAATCACCGAGGCTAACCTGCTCAAGCCCATGTGCATCCAAAACCCGTTCATCAACACCTTCGAAACGTCCACACAAAATGGTGATTTCCGGATCTACCGCCAGCGCCCGAACCCGATCCTGATCGAGCTGTCGCCCCCGCGGCGTTAAATAAATTGGCCTGGTTTTAGAACGCGTGGCCTCCAGCGCATTTCCGACGACATCCGCCCGCATAACCATTCCCGGTCCGCCGCCAAACGGCGCGTCATCGACAGTGGCGTGTTTATCACTGGCGAACTCACGAATATCCGTCGTCTCCAGAGCCCAAAGTCCCTGATCCAGAGCTCTGCCAGCAAGTGAGAAGCCTAGCGGTCCAGGAAACATTTCCGGGAACAAAGTCAAGACTTTGGCAGTCCAGCGAGGCGGCGTCATTGTACCCCCTCCTTATTTTTCGAGCGATGTTCCGGATCATCTTTAGTCACCGGCTCAAGCAATCCCGGCGGCGGATCGATAACAAGTTTTCCAGCCTGCAAATCCACCTGAGGAACGATATCGCGGGTGAATGGCACCAATGTTGTGCCGCCACTGCGTTTGCCGATTTCGAGCATTTCGCCAGCGCCAAATTCCTGCACTGAAAGCACGGAACCAAGCGACTTACCATCAACGGTTTCAGCCGCAAGACCCACGAGGTCTTCCCAATAGAATTCGTTATCTGCTGGCAACGGCAAAACATCACGCGACACATACAGGCGTGTACCCTGCAACGCTTCCGCAGCGTTACGGTCCATGACACCTTTTATGCGTACCAAGACCAGAGTCTTAGCCATGCGTTTTGCCTCTAGCTCAAACATGCGTTCACCGTCCTCGTCGGTAACCGGCCCGTAGGCCGCGACATCCATAGGTTCTTCCGTGTAGCTGTTAACCTTGATCAGGCCTTGTACGCCATGCGCGCCGGCGATACGGCCGACACAGATGCGGTTAGAGGCGTCATCAAGAGACATTTGCGGAAGACCCATGGTTCAGGACTATTCCTCCCTTTTCTCTTCCTCTTCGGCTGCAGCTTCCTCAGCAGGAGCCTCTTCCGCCGGCGCTTCTTCAGCAGCGGCTTCTTCTACGGCAGGCGCTTCAGCTGCAGGCTCTTCGGCTGCAGCTTCCTCAGCAGGAGCCTCTTCCGCCGACGCTTCTTCAGCAGCGGCTTCCTCTACGGCAGGCGCTTCAGCTTCTGCCGCCGCAGCGGCTGCCGCTGCTTCATCGGCTGCCTGCTTGGCTTCTTCCTGTTCTTTCAGCCGCTCCAATGTCTTGGCGCGCGGCTTGTCCTTTTTGGTCTGCTCACGACGCACCGGCACCGGAATGATGTCGGCAGCACCCAAAAAGCGCGCAACACGATCGCTCGGCGTAGCGCCGTGCGACATCCAATGCCGTACTCGTTCTGCGTCGAATTGAATACGATTGGGGTCTTCGCGTTTGAGCATCGGGTTATAAACACCGATGCGTTCAATATATTTGCCATCACGTGGGCTGCGTGAGTCAGCGACAACAATACGATAGAAGGGCCGCTTTTTTGCGCCGCCCCGGGATAATCTTATTTTAAGTGACATTGGCTATTTGGTTCCTTTTAGTCCTTGATTAATCGTGAATTCGTTACGTCGTTGTTGTTTAAGTAGCTGTAATTCCTGAATTTCTATCTATACCGATCACTTGCCCATCATGCCGGGTAGGCCATGACGCATCATGCCCTTCTGACCAAGCTTGTTCATCCGTTTCATCATCTTGCTCATCTGCTGAAACTGCTTGAGCAGACGATTGACCTCTTGAACTGTTGCCCCCGCGCCGGCGGCAACACGACGGCGGCGCGACCCATTGAACAGTTTCGGATTTTTACGCTCCTTCGGCGTCATCGAGAAAATGATGGCTTCCTGACGGACGAGCGCCTTGTCATCAACATTGGCTGAACCCATCTGCGCCTTGATCTTCTGCGAGCCTGGCAGCATGCCCATGATGCCACCCATACCGCCCATTTTGCGGACCTGACCTAGCTGTTTAGCAAAGTCTTCGAAATCAAACTGACCCTTCTGTATCTTGGCGGCGAGCTTTTCAGCCTCTTCTTCCTCAACACTTTCCGATGCCTTCTCGACCAGCGAGACGACATCGCCCATCCCGAGAATGCGGGAAGCTATCCGTTCCGGATGGAATACTTCGAGTGCATCGAGTTTTTCGCCGGTGCCTAAAAGCTTAATCGGACAACCGGTAACCGCACGGATCGATAGAGCCGCGCCACCACGCGCATCACCATCAATCCGGGTTAGAACGATACCTGTTACATGGAGTTTCTGGTGGAAGGCTTCCGCCGCATGTACGGCATCCTGACCCGTCATCGCATCAGCGACGAACAGCGTCTCCACCGGTTTCGTAATATTATGAACCGAGGCTGCCTCGTCCATCAACTCATCATCGATATGCAGCCGTCCGGCGGTATCCAGCAGAACGACGTCGTAGCCTTCCTTGCGAGCAGTATCCATCGCCCGCTTGGCAATCATTTCCGGCGTTTCAAACGGAACGATCGG
>Ga0114999_10007219_pt1 | contig 12647 bp, 9 predicted proteins | sample ArcticOcean_MG_C_3_FD_89820 | JGI IMG/M metagenome (GOLD analysis project Ga0114999, IMG submission 89820) | Marine microbial communities from western Arctic Ocean - ArcticOcean_MG_CB8_126 | ecosystem: Environmental > Aquatic > Marine > Oceanic | place: Arctic Ocean: Canada Basin | collected...
CGTCCGACGGGACGATCTGGTGTTATTGTATCGCGAGTCGCCAGTGTTCCAGTCGTTACGCTCTTCCGATGAGCTTGGCGGGAAGTGCGGGCTCTGCCCGTTCAGGAAGGTGTGTGGCGGCTGTCGTGCCAGGGCGTTCGCGATGACCGGCGACTACCTTGCGGCGGATCCGACGTGTCCATTCCAGCCTGCCGGTTGGGATTCGAGGTCTGAGAGCACCGTCACGGCGGTGTGACGTTCTGGCTCGGTCGCCCGCGATGATATAGGAAGACGGACAGCTGATGTCCGGTGCGTCTCCGCACATCCCCTGGGCCTGGCGCCTCGTTCGAAGAACCCAGCTCATCTAGTCCGCCGATTCGCCTGCCTGCTCTGGGGTCAATTCAAAGGCCGACCTATCCTCCGCTCGTATCAAATCAGATGCGAGACGTTACACTGGATGTCTGGCCAAGCTCTGATCTCTCTCCCAATGAGGTGCTACGAATGACCGAGCAGAACGTTGTCCGCGATGATCGGGTGCGGTGTTTCGGCGGACCGGACGACCCGCTCATGATGCGCTATCACGACGAGCAGTGGGGCTTCCCCGTCCACGACGATCGCCAGTTGTTCGAATCGTTCGTGCTTGATGGATTTCAGGCGGGTTTGTCGTGGAGGACGATACTGCATAAACGCGAGAACTTCCGTAGCGCATTTTCGGGGTTCGACCCGGAGAAGGTGTCGCTGTACGGTGACTCGGAGACGCAACGACTGCTGGCGGATGCGGGCATCGTGCGAAATCGCATGAAGATCGTGGCGACTATTTCAAATGCCGGTAGATTTCTTGAGGTCCAGCACGAGTTTGGCAGCTTGGACAGCTACCTTTGGCGATTTACTGGCGGCGAGACGCTGCGGAATCCAGACGGCGTGACGATGCGGGAAGTGCCTGCCTCGACGCCTGAGTCGGATGCCTTGTCCGCAGACCTCAAAGGCCGTGGGTTCAAGTTTGTCGGTACCACTATCTGCTACGCGGTGATGCAGTCGGTCGGTATGGTGAACGATCACTCTGATGAGTGCTGGCGGACAACGGGCGGCTGATTTCGCCTGGGTGAAGCATCCGTTTCGTGGGGCAAAAAGAGGACCCCCGATGCTCAGCAACACCGGGGGTCAGCTCAAGGAGGAGCCAGCGTAAAGAGTAAATCTTTGAACGCTGGCTGGCTAACTCTACCATATGGTGTGTGGGAGCACAATACATTCCGCAATATGTTGCGGAGTTTTTCTGGAGGCCTGATAATTGTTTCCATGGCGGTTCAGCAGTGAGTCTCAGAAGGGCCGTTATACTGTAATGATCCTGTGTAGGGGGAGCCATTGAAGACGAGTTTGGGTCGTGTAGCCGTTGGCCGCACGTGGTGGGGAATCGCACTGATTGTCGCGGCTATCGCATGCTCTAGCACGCCCGAAGCGACCGCGACGCCGGAGCCGACAGCCCTGGTTGAGCCGACCGCTGTCGTGACGACGAATCCGTCGTCGACGGTGCAGGTCAGGGTGGCCCTAGCCTCTACGGATCTAGCTGTGGGACCGAACCGTCTTGTATTCGGAGTACTGGGTGATTCAGGTCCCGTCCGGTCGCCTAATGTAAAGGCAAGATTCGTGTATGTCGACGGTGACGCCACCGCGGTACTCTTCGAAGCTGAGGCGCGGTTCGTGGAATGGCCTGGCGGCGCTAGTGGCGTCTACGTGATCGACGATGTTGAGTTCGACAGCGCCGGGCGTTGGGGAATGATCGTCGACGGTGTGATGGACGATGAGACGGCCCTGATTGGCCAGTCTGGTCTAGTGGTGAACCAGGAGAGTTCGTCTCCGGCCGTGGGGTCTCCGGCGCCCCGGAGCGCCAGCAAGACATCAGCCGACGTAGCAGACCTGTCGGAACTGACAACTTCTCCGATCCCGGACCCTGGCCTCTATGATCTGAGTATCGCCGATGCCATCGTTGCCGCACAGACCACCGTTGTGACCTTCGCGACCCCCGCATTTTGCCAGACCGCGACCTGTGGTCCCCAGGTGGAGGTGCTTTCATCGCTGCGGCTACGCCACACCGAATCGACCTTCATTCATGTCGAGGTCTACGACAACCCGGACGAGATAGAAGGAGACCTGTCGAGAGCCAGGATATCGCCGCTGATGGAGGAGTGGGGCCTGGTGACCGAGCCCTTCACCTTCGTAATTGACCCTGCCGGGCAGATCGCGGCCAAGTTCGAGGGGTTTGTGACCGAAGAGGAGTTGGAGGCGGCGTTGTTGAGATTGCCAGGTACAGGGGACACAAACGATGGATAAGGCATTGGCGCAGCGGTTCGGACGTATCGGCTTGGTCCGGCCTGGACTGATTGCACTGGTTGTGGCATTGGCGGCGATCCTCTCAGTCACGAATACAGTCAGTGCTCAGGGAGAGGGAGAAGGGGCGCGGGAACTGTTCCGTGAGACCGTGGAACCGTTCGAGCTAGCGCTCAGTGTCGAGCCAGCCGAGGTAGTAGCAGGCTTCATCCACCTCTCCGTGACGGTGCTGGTAGCCGGGGAATCGACTCCGGTGGTGGGTGCCGTCGTCAACATAGTTGGCACAGCTAGCGACGGTTCTGCCTTGCAGTCTCGGGCTGTCAGCGAGCCGACACGCCCGGGAATCTACGACGCGAACCTGTCGATGGAGCCGGGAGGGTTGTGGACGGTTACTGTCGAGGTGAGCAAGGACGGCCTGGGAACCGCCACCCACGAAGTGTCGCTGACGGTGGGGAATCTACCCCTGTCAGCCGGGCTAGTGGGCACACTTTTGTGGTTTCTGACGACCGCCGCGTTGCTTGGTGGCGGCATCTACCTATGGAGGCGGTCCAGGACCGCACTGTCTGGTCGTTAGGCGGTCGCGCCTCTCGGTGACGTACGCCGTTTCACCATACGATGATTCTAGTTCCTTGTGCTCCGCCTCTCCGTTACTTGCTAGCCACCGCTCCTGGCGTCCTCGATCTCATCCACATACAGTACGCCGGCCTCCTCGTGGTAGGTCACGATGATCGGTGCCCCTTGCACCATGTGGTCTCGAACGTGAGACGGTAGCCAGCCTCGATAGTCCTCTGCTTCAAAATCCCACTTGGTCCCGGTATCGTCCTGCACCGAGAGTGTCTCGATTTGTGTCAGGCTGCCAGCTGCAACGTCCAGGACGACACCTGTCACCGTTGACTGCTCCGCTGCTGGCGTCCCTGGTTGTTCCTCACTACCGCACGCCACTGCCCAGATTACCAGGAGAGTGGTCATTACGACGATCAGTGTTTTTCTCACGAGATCTCCCAGCCCTTGCCGCGGCAAGAGCGTATATCTACCCGCAGAACTGTGTGCCCTAGGGCGCGTAGTTGGCGCAAAATGCGAACTAGTGTACTATTATCGAGTCTGTCGATCATTACAACATCTAAACATATGATCAAAACTTGTACCGACTTTCAATTGACTATTTTCTTAGACGATGTATAAGGTAGACCGGCGGGAGGTAAATGATGAACAGAGCAAAGTACGTTATACCACTACTATTCGTGGCTGTCTCTATGGCCACCATTCAGCCCGGAGCTGTCCGTTCCGTCTCGGCGGAATCGACACCTCTTGTCGTCGTTGTGGCGGACGCCCAAGCGCTCCACCAGACGGAGGACGCTGTCGATGTGGCAGCATCCTTCATCGGACTGCTTTCCACGTTACAAGGGGCGCAGCGGTTCGTGTTCGTCGGTGGCGAGGACCCATCGCGGCAGGTGGGGCCATTCAGCGCCTCCGACCCGGACTATGACGAGTCACGTGCACGGATCCTGACATTGTTGGGCACCGTGGACGAGCAGTCCGCGCCGCTCGCCGGATTACTGCTGGAGGCACAGGCTGTGCTCAGCAGAGAGCAGGGTGCCCCTGGGTCCGAGGTATATGTAATCACGGGCGATTCTGTGGAGACCGACTTTGGGCAGCTGGCCGTTCAGCTTTCGCCCCTGGCCGGTCGGTTTGATGAGTTCGGATGGACCATTAACGGGGTCGAGCTTCCGAACGCGTCGGCAGAGTCTGTACTATTTCTCGAGGGACTAGCGTCCGAATCAGCCGGTCGGGTCATTGATCTGTCCGGAACGGACGCTCTGATGGACGTTGCCGACTCCCTATTGGGGCGAGTTGGACGCGGATCGCTCTCGGCTCTGGGCAGGCGCGATCTGGATCCGGCCGAGCTGATGAGCTCCGCGATAAGTATCGTGCCCGGGACCAGCGAGACCACCATCATGCTGTTCAGGGACGACACCGTTGGCGAAATGCAACTCAGCGATCCTCTGGGATTTGGTGTTTCGGCCTTCGACCAGTCGAAGTTCCAGATTGTGGAAACACCTCATGCGATCATCTGGAGACTCATAGACCCTGAGCCAGGCAACTGGAGGGTCGATGTCACGGGTATGAATGGGGGTGTGTCGGTGTGGAGGCATACCGAGAACGACTATAGTCTGGCTCTGATCGCGAATGAGCCGGTGCCCCTAAATGAACCCGCCGCGATCCTGGCGTACGTACAGCGGGGCGATCAACCAGTGAACCTGGAAGACGTCCGAATGTACGCGAATATCACCACGCCGGAAGGCAGCAGAGTCACGCTGGAAATGATGGACGATGGGATCGGCAGTGACGCTGTGGAAGGCGATGGCAGTTTCACTTTGACGCTGCCGCCGCTGTTGGCACGGGGTGAATACCAGGTTGAGTTGGAGCTGGATTGGCTGACATACAACCACCGCATCTCGTCCCTGACTAGCTTCAGCACGAGCATATTCCCGGGCCTGTTGGTCACCGCGGTGGACTTCGGTGAGCTTGAACCTGGTGCGCGGACACACGTTGCCAACGTGGTCGTGCATGTGGACGGCCAGCCCTACCCAGTGAACCCGGAAACGCTCACTGCCAACCTGAATTCGACTGAGGACGAGCCGGGGATTATCGAGTTGGTGCCCATGCGTGTTTATGGCGATGGCCCGGCCTTCGAGTACGATGTGTTCCTGACGGCGCCGGACTATGGCCGATTCTCCGTGAGCTACTTACTGGATACCGAGTATGCAGGAAGGGTCTTCCAGCACAGCACCGACGCCGCGTTCTTTATTGTAGAGCCGCCTGTGGCGGTCGCCGAGGTCGTAACCGACGTTGTTGCAGATCTCGCGCCGGCAGTGACGTTGCCGTCGGCGGTGCAGTCGTTGCCAGTGCCGTTCATAAACGACGCCCCCTCCGGATTCCCGATGTTGGCTGTCTGGATACCCATAGGTCTACTGGTGGTGCTGGGGGCCGCAGCATCCTGGGTTCTGACTCGCACGAGGCCCTATGGCTTCATCTACGACGATCAGGACGATCCTCTCGTGGACTTTGCCGCGATACGTCGGCATCCGGTGCTCGAGTTGCTGCTCAGAGGCTCTATCAAGGGCAACGAGCTGGGCCTGCCAGGGTTGGAGGGTGTAGTTTTCCGATTCAGCAAGGGCCAGATCCAGATAACAAGCCAAGGCGACCACCCGACAGTGAGGGTGAACAACCAGCCACTGGTCGGTCAGACGACTATCGAAGATCGGACCTGGATTGGTACCGGCGGTAAGCTGTATACGTTCCTCCTAAGTCCGCCGTCACCAATGCTGGAGGGCTCTGGCGACTAAGAATCTAGGCCCACGTTTCCAGAAATAAAAAAAGACCCCGCCGGCTCAGCCGGCGGGGTCTTTTTTCGTCTGATTAAGTGTCGGGCTAGTCGCTCTCGGTTATGATGATGGTCTTGATCGCATCTCCTGGGTTAGTCGCTCTGGCCGGATCCCTGAGCGTAATCTTGTTCACGACGTCCATGCCTTCGGTCACCCTGCCGAACACTGTGTGACACGAAGTTCCGGGTGTGCTGCAGTCTTTGGGTGTGCCATCGGGTTCGTTGCCGTCCAGGAATGTCGTTGGGACGAAGGTGATGAAGAACTGGCTGCCGTTGGTCCCAAGTCCGTTTCGGACGCCAGCGTTGGCCATTGAGACGGTGCCGACGGTGTCGTGGCGTCGTAGTGGGCTGGGCTCATTGTCGAAGTTATAGCCGGGTCCGCCTGAGCCGGTACCGGTGGGGTCACCGCTCTGGGCCATGAACCCCTCTAGAACGCGGTGGAATGTGATGCCGTCATAGTAGCCGTCCCTCGCGAGAAAAACGAAGCTGTTGACGGTGACGGGCGCTTCCTTTGGGTACAGCTCAATTGTGAACTCGCCGCCCTTTTCCATTTGGAAGGTAGCGGTGTAGTTCTTGTCGGTGTCGATGGTCATTGCCGGTGGGGACGAGTAGGTCTTGATGGCTGGCTCCTTGGTTACGGGTTTTGATTCAGCTGTAGATTCGCCTTCGGTGATTATGATGGTCTTGATCGCATCTCCGGGAGTCGTCGCCCTAGCAGGGTCGCGGAGGGAGATGCTGTTCACGACGTCCATGCCCTCGATGACCCTGCCGAACACTGTGTGGCACGACGTGCCTGGAATGCTGCAGTCCTTGGGGGTGCCATCCGGCTCATTGCCGTCCAAGAATGTGGTCGGCAGGAAGGTGATGAAGAACTGGCTACCGTTGGTCCCGCGGCCGTTCCTGACGCCCGAGTTGGCCATCGAGACGGTGCCGACGGTGTCGTGTCGTCGCAGTGGGCTGGGCTCGTTGCCGAAGGTATAACCGGGTCCGCCGGATCCAGTGCCCGTGGGGTCACCGCTCTGGGCCATAAAGCCTTCCAGGACGCGGTGAAATGTGATGCCGTCGTAGTAGCCGTCCCTGGCTAGGAAGACAAAGCTATTGACGGTAAGGGGGGCTTCCCTCGGATACAGTTCGATAGTGAACTCGCCGCCCTTTTCCATTTGGAAGGTAGCGGTGTAGCTCTTGTCGGGGTCGATGGTCACTGGTGGCGGGGACACGTACGTCTTGATGGCCGGCTGCTCGGCAATGGGTGCTGGCGTAGGCTCGGACTGAGGCGTCTGGGTCGGCGTGGAGGCCGATTGTCCGGTTTCTGATGCTGGTGCAGCCGCGTCCGGCTCGTCGCTGCTACAGGCTGCGAGGAGAGAGATCACAGCGACTGCGGCAGCAAACAGTGCAATTCGGAGGGGTCGGTTCGACATAGGTCGCGATACCTGCCTTTCTCGACGTGTGTGGGCGTCACACCGGCGAGGCTGACGACCTAATTAACAGCGAGTAATATTCTACATGCAATACACGGGACGTGCCACGGTCACGAAGAATCAAGTTGTACCCCGAAACATGCCGTGCGACTTTGAATCAGGTCTTTACACGGATACCCTCCTGACCACATTCTGCGAGTCGAGAATTTCACGAACCCTATCTGAGACGCCTGAGTAGCTATGCCACAACAATCTGAGCACCCCGGACGCAGCATCCTTTGCGTGTTCGCACACCCTGACGATGAGACCGCCGGGGCAGGCGGGACAATCGCTCGCTACACAGCAGAGGGCGTTGCCGTGCAGGTTGTTACGGCGACGCGCGGGGAGCAAGGATCACTGGGCCCGGACGACCGCGTTATTGGGCGGGAGGAGCTCCCGATAGTGCGGGAGACCGAGCTGCGCTCCGCGATGGTGGTACTAGGGGCGCACCCCCAGTCCTGCTCGGCTACCGGGACGGAGAGGTAGCTGATGCCGACTTTGCCGAGTTGGTGGCGAAGGTTGTGGCACACATGGACGATGTCAGTCCCGATGTCGTGATCACATTCGGACCCACAGGCATTACGGACCATCCGGACCACAAGACAATGCACCAGGCGACGGTGGAGGCGTTCCAGCGGTACACCGGGAGGGCGGGAAACCACGCTCGTCTGCTATATTTCGCCATCCCGCCCGACATCGCGCGGGAATTCGAGCTGGAAATAGAGGGGCCCGAGGCGATCCCCAATGTCGTCGTAGACATTTCAGATGTCCTCACGCTGAAGCTAAAGGCGCTGCGGATACACGGCTCACAGATGGACATTCAGGAGATGACGGACAAGATCGAGGCAGGGTTGAAGTGGGACAGTGAGACGTTCCACCAGGCGCTTCCTCCTTTGCCGGATGGGGAGATTACTCATGGCCTGTGGCCGTAGAATTCCCGACACCTCCATAGTGCTGAGGTCGATACTTCACCCAGACCCTTCGAGCTTCGCCCCCTATGTGGAGTGCTCCGTCTCGACCGCGAAGGTCCGCACCTGGAACGGTGCCACGTCGAACGTGAGGCTTGCGTTGTCCACGCCCACCGGACCCTCGTCCTCCTCAAGTAGATTGACCTCGATTGCCTCACCCACACCCACACCCAGCTGCAGCTCCGCTCGTCCCCGCATGTTGTGCCCCTCGTAGCACCTCAGTACCAGCCGATTAGAGTCCTCAGCCAGTTTTACGGTCTCTACGAACACGCCATCCCGGCTTGATGAGACCAGTGACATCTCCTGTGGTAGCGTCCCTTCGTGAGCCGCAGTCCTGACCACTGTCATTGGGTAGTTGAGCTCGAATCCTGCCCGCACCGCGCCGTTTCGCCAATCCCCTGTGTGGGGGTAGAGGCTGTAAGTAAACTGGTGGTGGCCTTGGTCCGTCTCGGGGTCAGGTTGGGTCGGAGATCGCAGCAGGCTCAGGCGCATGACGTTGTCCTTCACGTCATAGCCGTATTTGCAGTCGTTCAGTAGGGACACTCCGTAGTCGCCCTCCGACAGGTCCGCCCACTTCTGGGCGCTTACCTCGAAGCGTGCCTGGTCCCACGGCGTGCTGCGGTGCACAGGCCTCTGGATGCTGCCGAACTGGATCTCGTAGGTTGCATCTGTGGCGTTGACGTCCACGGGGAAGGCGACCTTGAGGAGCGTGTGCCTCTCGTGCCACTCGACCTCTGTGTCGAAGTCGATCCGAGGGGTCGCATCATATACGTGAATGCGCTGCACCAGCGTCGAATGCGAGAAGGCGCGCTTGATCTCCACGGTGCCGCGAACCGGCCCTGTCTCCAGCACACGCACCTCGGCCGTCCCATCCATTTCCCAGACCTTGTCATGGGCGAAGAGGTCGATATCCCAGGCGTCGTAGTCGATCGGCTTGTCTTCGAATAGCTGGAACACATTACCTGCTTCGCCAGGGGCAAGCACCTCGCGCTCAGCTCTCTTTTCGAAGATCGATGTGATCCGGCCCTGTCCATCTAACTCCAAGTGGAAGAAACGATTCTCCATCGAGGACTCGGTCACGGTGATCGGCGACGCAGTCTCCTTTGGGGTGCCCGAATGAACCGCGATGGACGTGTAGCCGCAGGACTGTACGCCATCCACCTGCACTAGCAGATCGCCTGCATCGGTGGGGCTGGCGGAAATCTGATGTGGTACGCCCCGTCCGCTCGAGTCTGCCAGTTGGAGCTGATCCGGAAGGTTTTCCGGTGAAATACTCGCCACGCCGGACCTCGACCAGGAGGCCGGGTTGAAGACGACTAATGTGTCGGCTTCGGTTTTCACTCGTTCCGCGATCGTGGCCGTGGCGTCTACTACCACCTGGCCTGCCAATTCCTGGACGCGGGCGTAGTCGGCTATGGCATCGATCTCGGGATCACGGGTGATTGATCCGGGCAGGATGTCGTGCTGCTGGTTCACCAGAAGCCGGTCCCACGCCTCGCGAATGTCTTCACGCGGGTATTCGGCACCGACGAGCACGGTTGCCATCGCAGCGTAGAGTTCCGCGTCGTGGACGACAACCTCGCCCTTGCGGTTACCTCTCTTGATTATGCCCTTGGAGGTGTACGTGCCCCTGTGTAGTTCCAGGTACAATTCGTCGGACCATTCGGGGGCGCGATCGGAGCCCAGTCTTTCTTCCAACTCCTCAAAGTAACCCTGCACAGTCCCGTGCTCGATTTTGAGCGGCACGCCAAGCTTAGAGACGCGCCGCGCACGTTCCAGCATCTGGGTCGTCGGGCCACCGCCACCGTCGCCATACCCATAGGTAAACAGGATTTGGTCGGACTTGTCCTTCTGCTGGTAGTGGCCCCATGCGCCGGCGAGCATCTCAGGACTCAGCACAGCGTTACATGTCGTCATCCACCCAGCGCGTCCGGGAGAGCGAGCGGTGAGCTGGTGTGTCAAGACAGTGCTGCCATCTATGCCTCGCCAGTTGAAGGAGTCGTAGGGGAGGCGGTTGAACTGGCTCCAGGACATCTTGTTGGTGAGAAAATATTTGATCCCGGAGCGACGCAGTAGCTGGGGCAGTGCCCAGGAGTAGCCAAAGGCGTCCATCACGACCAGTGCCTCGCCCGACGATCCGAACTCCTCACGAAAGAAGCGCAGCCCGAACGTGATCTGACGAATCAGCGATTCTCCGGAGGGCATGTTACAGTCGGGCTCGGTCCACATCGCGCCATTGACCTCCCAGCGGCCTTCGGCGATCCGTTCCTTTACTGCTGCGTACAGTTCGGGAAAGTCTTCCTTGCAGTACTCATACACTTTGGCCTGGTTTTGCATGAAAGTCAGCTCGGGATAGCGATTCATGAGGTCAAGGACCGTCGCGACGGAGCGGCCTATTTTGAATCGGTTGACGTCGATCGGCCAGAACCATGCCAGGTCGATGTGAGTCTGGCCGACGGCAAGGGCGGTGGCGCCATTCTCAGGAGGGCCGGAGGAGTACAGTTCCGCGCGTAGAGCTTCCCCCGCTGCTGCTGCGGACTCGTAGAAGGCATTGTTCAGCGTATCGCGGTAGTCGACGGCGGTAATTGCTCGGTCCACCGCCGTTATAATACGGACCTGGTCCGCTGAATCGTCTCCCAGGGCCTCGGCGGCCTCGAAAGCCGTTGCCGCATCCCAGTAGAATCCCTCTGTAGCACGGTCTATCACCTGAAGCTCTGTCCCTGCATCAAGGGCCGGGTACTCACGTCCAGGGCTCGGAAGCCATTCGGTCACGTCGAAGTCTGGCTTCCAGAAGAGATACAAGGCTACGAGATATTCGCGGCCACCCTCTGCGCTTTCCGAGAGGGGGATATCGTAGTGGAACGCGTCCAGCCCTTGCGCCAACTCGCCGTCGATGTAGACCAGTGCCTCGGCGTTGAACAATGAGTGGAGGTACCCGCCGACCCGCAGAGACAGCGAGACAGGCTTGCCGTTGAAGCGCTGTGGCACCGTAAAGCGGGCGCGATACCAAGCGGGTGCGGTGGCCCCGTCCCAGGACTTCAGTGACGGCCAGGCGGAATCATCCAGAGCGGGATCCTGCCCGTCGTCGAGGTCGCCGTCATGGGCACGCCAAGAAGCAATCTCCTCGCGGTCCCGTACTACGGCATGCCTCAGTTCTTCGATTCTCTGACGCAGCCTAGGAACGGTCAGCCTGAAGTCGGTGTACATGCAGATTCCTTTCGAACGGCACAAGCGTTGGCAGACACGCCCTCACCACCGGTCTGTGTGTCTGGTAGCCTAGGTTACACGAGTGAAACGGATATGCAAGACCCTATGAAGGATTGTGGGATGGGTTCGGAAAAAAACATCGTAATGGTAGTCTTCGATTCCCTGCGGAAGGACTGCGTTGGGGCCTTCGGACAGCCGCCCTGGGGCGAGGTCGAGACCCCAAACCTCGACGCTCTCGCATCGGAGTCGCGGATCTTTACGCGAGCTTACGCGGAGACCCTGCCGACCTTGCCAGCGCGCCGGGCCATGTATACCGGCAACAACGGGTATCCGTTCCATGGCGGCGACTTCAAGCTGCGAGGCGATTCCGTCCGGCTTCCTGGATGGGGGCCGATTCCCGAGGACCAGGACACACTGGCTGAGTTACTGCGAGATAAGGGTGGATATCGTACGGCGCTCATCTCGGACGTGTACCACATGTTCAAGCCATCGGAGAACTACTGGCGCGGCTTTGACCAGTGGACATTCTTGCGAGGGCAGGAACGTGATCCTGAGAGGAGTGGTCCGCACATACCGGACGCAGAGTTGGGCCAGTGGATGCCAGAGGAGCTTACGGACGAGCCCAAGAGGGCGGGCAGCCTGCGTCAGACGCTGAAGAACATGCGTGGTCGACTCCACGAAGAGGACTACTTCGCCGCCCGCGTGATGACGGAAGCGGTCCGATGGCTTGAGGAGAACGGGGATGCGGACAAATTCTTCCTCACGGTCGAGAGCTTCGATCCCCACGAGCCGTGGTTTGTGCCTGAGCATTACCGCCGCATGTACGACGACTCGGATGGACCGGAGCGGATTCAGCCGCCCTACGGGAGCATTGCGTCGTGGGCTCCGGAAGATGTGCGCCGTAGTCAGGCGGCCTACAGCGGACTGATAACGATGTGCGACCGGTGGTTTGGTCGATTGCACCGGGCCCTGAAAGACATGGGCCTGCTGGAGGACACGCTCCTTGTCGTCACGGCGGATCACGGCCACTCGATGGGTGAAGAAGGTTACATGGGCAAGCGTCCATACCCTGCCGATCCGGCTGTGTTCGAAGTCCCGCTGATGCTGCGTCAGCCAGAGGGCGTTGGCGATAGGTCAGAGAGCATCGTGCAGCACACCGACATCGCCGCGACGGTCCTAGACTACGCAGGTGTGGAGTTCGCCCAGGCCATGGACGGGCGGTCACTACTGGGCGAGGGCGCAGGCCGGGATCATGCGACGGTGGCCTACGGGTCCGCGGTTGTGGTGGTCGATTCGCAGTGGTGGCTCAATGCCAAGGTGGACGGC